>Ga0105239_10000328_pt1 | contig 70165 bp, 54 predicted proteins | sample KBSC44metaG_FD_92761 | JGI IMG/M metagenome (GOLD analysis project Ga0105239, IMG submission 92761) | Corn rhizosphere microbial communities from Kellogg Biological Station, Michigan, USA - KBS C4-4 metaG | ecosystem: Host-associated > Plants > Roots > Rhizosphere > Soil | place: Michigan, USA...
AGCGCCGGATGCAGCGCAGCCATCGCCTCGGATTGCTCGAAGAACACCTCGGAGGCCACCGCGAAGAACTCGGCCGGGCTGGTCGCGCCGTAGTCGCTGAAGAGCGAGGTCTCGCCCGCCGCGGCGCGTGACTGCAGCGCGGCGAATTCCTCGCCCAGCACCTGCGACCATTGGCGATAGCGCCTGCGCCCGCCGAGGCTTGGCGCGCCGTTGGCCTCGCCGGTCTCCTGATCGAGCTGGTGCGCGAACTCGTGGATCACGACGTTGTGCCCGTCGTCGGCGACCGCGGCGCCCTCGGCCGCGTCCTGCCACGACAGGATCACCTGGCCGCGCGACCAGGATTCGCCCGAGAGCACCTGGCGCCAGTTCTGCAGCACGCCCGAGCCGTCGCCGTGCAGCCGTTCGACGATGAAGGCGCCCGGGTAGACGAGGATCTGGCGCAGCTGCGGGTAATAGCCGGCCGGGCGATTGAGGAGCAGCAGGCAGGCCTGCGCCGCGATCGTCACGCGCATCTCGTCGGTGATCTCCAGGCCGTCGCAGCCGATGAAGGGCTTCTCGGCCAGGAACACCTGGATGTGCCGCTTCAGCTGCAGCTGCAGGTCGGCCGGCAGGCGGCGGAAGTAGGGCACGCGCTGCTTCAGGATCTCGCGCCACGCGGCCGGGAAGGGCCGGGCGCGCACGCGCCGGCGGCGCTGCTCGACGAGCCGGGGCTGGAAGATCAGCCAGAGCACGAACAGCAGCACGAAGGCCGAAACGACGAGCAGAGCCAAGAGCGGTCTCGCGGGGGAGAAGGTCTGAAGCAGCTGGGTCTGCCGCGGCCGCTTTTCAAGCCGGGGACGGGTTTGCGGATGCATGCAGAATGCCGGCCTCCATGAGCCAAACCACGATCGATTTCAACGAGCCGCCGGGCGGCGGCGGCAACCCCGACCAGATCACGCTGGCGCATTACGCCGAGCGCGCCTATCTCGAGTACGCGCTGAGCGTGGTCAAGGGCCGGGCGCTGCCCGATGTCTGCGACGGCCAGAAACCGGTGCAGCGCCGCATCCTCTACGCGATGGAGCGCATGGGGCTGGCCTTCACCACGGCGGCCGGCCCGAAGGCGGTGAAGAGCGCACGCGTCGTCGGCGACGTGCTCGGCAAGTACCACCCGCACGGCGACACCGCGGCCTACGACGCGCTGGTGCGCATGGCGCAGGACTTCTCGCAGCGCTATCCGCTGATCGACGGCCAGGGCAACTTCGGCTCGCGCGACGGCGACGGCGCCGCGGCGATGCGCTACACCGAGGCGCGCCTCGCGCCGATCACGCGCCTGCTGCTCGACGAGATCGACGAAGGCACGGTCGATTTCATCCCGAACTACGACGGCCAGGAGGAGGAGCCGAAGCAGCTGCCGGCGCGCCTGCCCTTCGTGCTGCTGAATGGCGCCAGCGGCATCGCGGTCGGCCTCGCGACCGAGGTGCCGAGCCACAACCTGCGCGAGGTTGCCGCGGCCACGGTCGCGCTGCTGAAGGACGAGAAGCTCGGCGACGACGAGCTCTACGCGCTGCTGCCGGCGCCTGACTACCCGGCCGGCGGCCAGATCATCAGCAGCGCCGACGACATCCGCGCCGCCTATGCCACCGGCCGCGGCTCGCTGAAGGTGCGCGCGCGCTGGAAGATCGAGGACCTGGCGCGCGGCCAGTGGCAGCTCGTCGTCACCGAGCTGCCGCCCGGCACCAGCACGCAGAAGGTGCTCGAAGAGATCGAGGAGCTGAGCAACCCGAAGATCAAGGCCGGCAAGAAAGCCCTGAGCGCAGAGCAGGTGCAGCTGAAGACCTCGCTGCTCGCGGTGCTCGATGCGGTGCGCGACGAATCGGGCCGCGAAGCCGCGGTGCGCCTCGTCTTCGAGCCGAAGACACGCACCGTCGAGCAGCAGGACCTGATCACGACGCTGCTCGCGCACACCAGCCTCGAAAGCTCGGCGCCGATCAACCTGACGATGATCGGCGCCGACGGCCGGCCGACGCAGAAGAGCCTGCGCCAGATGCTCTCGGAGTGGATCGGCTTCCGCCTCGCGACGGTGCGGCGCCGCACCGAATACCGCCTCGCGAAGGTGCTCGACCGCATCCACATCCTCGAAGGGCGGCAGCTGGTGCTGCTGAACATCGACGAGGTGATCCGCATCATCCGCCAGTCGGACGAGCCGAAGGCGGCGCTGATCGAGCGCTTCAAGCTCAGCGACCGGCAGGCCGAGGACATCCTCGAGATCCGCCTGCGCCAGCTGGCGCGGCTCGAGGCGATCAAGATCGAGCAGGAGCTCGCCGCATTGCACGGCGATCGGCAGAAGCTCGAAGACATCCTTGCCAGCCCGGCCGCGCTGAAGCGCACCGTGATCAAGGAGATCGAGGCCGACGCGAAGCAGTACGGCGACGATCGCCGCACCTTGATCCAGGAGGAGAAGCGCGCGGTGGCCGAGATCCGCGTGATCGACGAGCCGGTCACCGTGGTGGTCAGTCTGAAGGGCTGGGTGCGCGCGCTGAAGGGCCACGAGATCGAGGCCGCCGGTCTGAGCTTCAAGGCCGGCGACGCGCTGTACGGCGTGTTCCCGTGCCGCAGCGTCGACACGCTGGCGGTGCTCGGCAGCGACGGGCGCGCCTATTCGGTGGCGGTGAGCCTGCTGCCGGGTGGGCGCGGAGACGGCCAGCCGATCACGACCTTGATCGACCTGGAAAGCGGCACCCAGCCGGCGCACTACGTCGCGGCCGATGCGCAGCAGACCTGGGTCATCGCCGGCACCGGCGGCTTCGGGCTGCTGGCGCGCACCGCCGATCTGGTGTCGCGGCAGCGCGGCGGCAAGACCTTCCTCGCGCTCGAAGGCGACGAGAAGCCGCTGCCGCCCAGCGCGGTGCTGCCTGGCATGAGCCAGCTCGCCTGCGTTTCGCTGGCCGGCCGCCTGCTGGTGTTCCCGCTGGACGAGCTGAAGCTGCAGTCCAAGGGCGGCCGCGGCCTGACCTTGATGGACCTGGACGCGAAGGACGCGCTGGTCAGCGTGGCCGCGTTCGCGCAGGCCGTGCAAGTCCACGGCACCGGCCGCGGCGGCAAGGCCAAGGAAGAGACGCTGCGGCCGGCCGCGCTCGCGGCCTACCAGGGCAAGCGTGCGCGCAAGGGCAAGCTGGTCGACGGCATGAAGGCGCAGCGCGTCGTCGCTGCCGGCTGAAAGCCCGGCCCTGCCGGCCGTTCACCCAACGCGGGCGCCGGTGCCGCGCGGCCCTTCAGTGCGGCGGCAACTCGGCGGCCGGGCTGCGCGGCCTGCTGGCGCGTGCACGGCCGCGGTTCGCCGTTGCGCGAACCCGTGGCGGCTCCGCGCCCGCTTCCAGCACCGCCGGTATCTGGGCCGGCGCCGGCTCGGCAGAGGGCGCTTCTTCCGGGACGATGGTGACCGGCGTGAACAGCTGAGGCCATTGCATCACCGGCACCGTCACGCCGTACAGCTTCCACCAGGCCAGCGAGGCCTGCCAGCCCTGGTTCCACAGGCTGCACTGCCAGGCGAGCCAGCCTTCCGGAGTCCACTCCGCGAAATCGTGCGGCAGCAGCGGGGGCTCGTTGTCGACCCGCGGCAGCGCGTTGTCCCTTCGTACCCACCACGAGTTCCAATGAAGCATCTGGCATTCCCCTTTTTGTGTATGGACCACCAGAACTGCCGGTGGCTGATTCACTCTAGCGCCGCCGGCTGCCGGATGCCAGCGAATAAGCGTACGCGGTGCCATGGCATCGCGCCGCGCGGATGAGACGTCTCAACCGTTGCGCCGGCGCTCGACGTCGGCGGGAACTTGTCCTCATGCCGGCGTTCAGGGTTTGACCCTAGGACCCGTGTCGCCGCCTCAAGGCAGTGCGCCCGGAGCGAAAGGCACCAGCGCGGCGCGTGCCCCGGCGCGCCTCGCGACCCGCCCGCACGCGCCTGGTGCGAGGCGCTTGGAGCCCGGCCGTTCAGCGTGCGGCCTTCGTCAGCAAGGCCCACAGCGAGGCGAGCGCGACCAGCACCGCCAGCGCCAGGCTCCAGAACTCGAACGGCACGTGCAGCACCGAGACGGCGGCATCGGCACAGGAGGCGGTCACGCCGAACAAGTCGGGCACCAGCGTTTCGAGGCGCAGCGCGGTGATCACCTTGTCGGCGAAGGTCAGGTTGCAGGAAACCGAGTGCGCTGCCACGACGTGCTGCCAGATCGCCGCGGCGCCGGTGCAGCCCGCCAGCAGCGTGATCAGCGCGCCGAAGAAGCGCCGCACCGGCGGGGCCGTGATCACCGCCGCCACCATCGCCAGCAGCGCGATCACGAGGAAGAGGAAACGCTGCAGGATGCACCAGGGGCAGGGCCTCATGTCGTAGTGGTACTGGCCGATCAGCGCGGCCAGCACCGCCAGCACGCACGCCGCCGCGATGCCGAACAAACAGCGTCTCCAGGACATCAAAGGACCTCGGCGATCAGCTCGATCTCCACGCAGCAGCCGAACGGCAGCTGCGCCACGCCGAAGGCGCTGCGCGCGTGCACGCCCTTGTCGCCGAAGACTTCGCCGAGCAGCTCCGAGCAGCCGTTGGTCACCAGGTGCTGTTCGGTGTAGGTGGGGGCGCTGTTGACCAGGCTCATCACCTTGACGATGCGCACTACCTTGTCGAGCCCGCCGGCCGCGGCGGCCAGGGTGCCCATCAGGTCGATCGCGACCGCGCGGGCCGCAAGCTTGCCGGTCGCGGTGTCGGTATCCAGGCCGAGCTGGCCGACCCAGGGCTTGCCGTCGCGCTTGGAGACGTGGCCGGACAGGAAGACCAGATTGCCGGTCCGCACGAAGGGCACGTAGGCGGCCGCGGGGATGGCCAGCGGCGGCAGTTCGATGCCCAGCGCCTTCAGGCGATCGGCAATGGAAGAGGGACTCGACATGGTGCTTTCCCTGGCTGAAAAAGAGGCGCGAATCCTACACTGCGGCCATGGGAGGAAAGCTGGGCGGCGAGGCGCGGGGTGCGACTGCGCATGACGCTGGCGCGAGCACCGGTTTGCACCTTGCCGCGGCCGGTCTGGGCCTCCTCGCCGGCGTCGCGCTGCAGCTGCGCCAGGCCGATGTCTGGCCGCTGACGGGCTATCTGGCGCTGGCCGGCATCGCGTTGCCGATGCTGCTCGCCGCGATCCGTTGTCGGCGCCGGCTGGCGCTGCGCTGTTGCGCCGCTCCGGCGCTGTTGATGCTGGGCTTTGCGCTGACCGGCACGCATGCCTGCTGGCGCCTCGCCGATGCGCTCGACCCGGGCCTCGAAGGGGCAGACGTGCAGCTCGTCGGCGTCGTCGCCAATCTGCCGCAGGCCAACAGCAGCGGCGTGCGTTTCCAGTTCGAGGTGGAGTCCGCCCGGCTTGCCGGACGCGCGCTGCGCTCGGGCGTGCCGCCGCTGCTGGCCATCGGCTGGTACCGCGGCTGGAACGACGAGGCCGCGCTCGCCGATCCGGCCGAAGGCCTGCACGCCGGCCAGCGCTGGCGCTTCACGGCGCGCCTGCGCATGCCGCACGGCAGCCTGAACCCGGAGGGCTTCGACTACGAGCTCTGGCTGTTCGAACAAGGCCTGCGCGCCACCGGCTACGTGCGCGCGACCGACGGCGATGCGCCGAAGCTGCTCGACGAAGCTGCCGGCTACAGGATCGAGCGGCTGCGCCAGCGCGTGCGCGATGCGATCGACACACGCGTGCACGAGGCGCGGGCGGCGGGCGTGCTGACGGCCCTGGCGGTCGGCGACCAGGCGGCAATCGATCGCGAAGGCTGGGATCTCTTCCGCAACACCGGCATCGCCCACCTGGTCTCGATCAGCGGCCTGCACGTGACGATGTTCGCCTGGCTCGCCGGCGCGCTGATCGGCCTGGCCTGGCGCCGCAGCACGCGGCTGATGCTGCTGTGGCCGACGCCCGCGGCGGCGCGCTGGGGCGGCGTGCTGGCGGCCTGGGCGTATGCGGTGTTCTCGGGCTGGGGCGTGCCTTCGCAGCGCACCGTGTGGATGCTGGCGACCGCCGCCCTGCTGCAGTCGGGCTCGCGCCGCTGGCCCTGGCCGCTGGTGCTGCTCGCGGCCGGCGTCGTGGTCGCTGCGGTCGACCCCTGGGCCTTGCTGCAGCCGGGCTTCTGGCTGTCGTTCTGCGCGGTTGGCCTGCTGATGGCCTCGGCCCCGGTCTGGCCGCGGCAGAAGCCATCGGCCACGGCGCCGCCCGCCGGCCCGCCGTGGCGTCGGCTGATCTCCACGGCCGGCCATGCCGGGCGCGAAGTCCTGCGCACCCAGGCCGTCGCAACGCTCGGCCTGACGCCGCTGACCCTGGTCTTCTTCCAGCAGCTGTCGATCGTCGGCTTCGTCGCGAACCTGGTCGCGATCCCGCTGGTCACGCTGCTGATCACGCCGCTCGCGCTGCTGGGCATCCTCGCGCCGCCGCTGTGGCTGCTCGGCGCCTGGCTGGTGCACGGCTTCACCGCGTGGCTGGCCTGGCTTGCGGCCTGGCCGGGAGCGGTCTGGACGGTGCCGGTGGCTCCCGGCTGGGCGCAGGCCCTGGGTCTGCTCGGCGGGGCGCTGGCGATCATGCCGCTGCCGTGGCGCCTCAGGCTGCTCGCCGTCCCGTTGGTGCTGCCGCTGATGTGGCCGGCGCGCACGCTGCCGGGTGACGGTGAGTTCGAGCTGATCGCGGCCGATGTCGGCCAGGGCACCGCGGTGCTGCTGCGCACGCGCAGCCATCTGCTGGTCTTCGACAGCGGCCCGCAATACTCGCGCGAGAACGATGCCGGCCAGCGCGTGCTGGTGCCGCTGCTGCGGGCGCGCGGCGAAAAGCGCATCGATCGCCTGATCCTGAGCCACAGCGACACCGACCACATCGGCGGCGCGGCCAGCCTGATGCAGGCGCTGCCGACGGCGGAGCTGTGGAGCTCGCTGCCGCTCGATCACCGCCTGCTGCCGATGGCGGCCTCGGCCACGCGCTGCGCCGCCGGCCAGCACTGGCAATGGGACGGCGTGCAGTTCGAGCTGCTGCATCCGCGGCCCGAGGGCTACGGCCTGCCCGGCGTCAAGCCGAATGCGCTCTCCTGCGTGCTGCGCGTGCGCGGCGCCCAGCACAGCGCCCTGCTCACCGGCGACGTCGAGAAGGAAGGCGAGGCGCAGATGATCGCCAGCTATGGCGCAGCGGGCCTGCGCAGCGAATTGCTGGTGGCCCCGCATCACGGCAGCCGCACCTCGTCGACCGCGGCCTTCCTCGATGCGGTCCATCCCGATCTGGCGATTTTCCAGGCCGGCTACCGCAACCGCTTCGGCCATCCGGCGCCCGATGTGCTGGTGCGATATCGCGAACGCGGCATTCGGGTTCTGACCAGTCCGGCCTGCGGTGCGCTAGTCTTTGCCCCGGTCGATGCGCCGCAGCGGACAATCTGCGAGCGCGTCGCGGTGCGGCGCTACTGGCACCATCGCTTGCCGCCCGATGCGACCGATTAGTGGTCTGGAATTTGCTAACCTGAACCGAGGAGAGGTGCCGATGAAGCAAAGCTTTGACGAGATGCATACCGCGCAGAAGGCGGTGCGCGAGCATTACCAGACCTACGACCGCTGGCTGGCCGATCAGCCCGGCGATGTCATGGAGAGCCGCCGCAACGAGGCGGAGATGATCTTCCGCCGCGTCGGCATCACCTTCGCCGTCTACGGCACGAAGGACGAGGACGGCGCCGGCACCGAGCGGCTGATCCCGTTCGACCTGATCCCGCGCGTGATCCCGTCGCACGAGTGGGCCGAGATGGAGAAGGGCCTGGTGCAGCGCGTGAATGCGCTGAACCGCTTCATCCACGACATCTACCACGACCAGGAGATCATCAAGGCCGGCATCGTGCCCGCCGAGCAGATCCTGAAGAACGCGCAGTTCCGCCCCGAGATGATGGGCGTCGACGTGCCGGGCGGCATCTATTCGCACATCTCCGGCATCGACATCGTGCGTGCCGGCAATGCCGACGGCAGCGGCAGCTACTACGTGCTGGAAGACAACCTGCGCGTGCCGAGCGGCGTGAGCTACATGCTCGAGAACCGCAAGATGATGATGCGGCTCTTTCCCGAGCTGTTCGCGAAGAACCGCGTCGAGCCGGTCGCGCACTACCCCGACCTGCTGCTCGAAACCCTGCGCGCCAGCGCGCCGGCCTCGGTCAACGACCCGACCGTCGTGCTGCTGACCCCCGGCATGTACAACAGCGCCTACTTCGAGCATGCCTTCCTCGCGCAGCAGATGGGCATCGAGCTGGTCGAGGGCAAGGATCTGATCGTCGACGACAACTTCCTCTACATGCGCACCACGCAGGGCAGGAAGCGCATCGACGTGATCTACCGGCGCCTGGACGACGACTTCCTCGATCCGAAGGTCTTCCGCAAGGACTCGACCTTGGGCTGCGCCGGCCTGATCGACGTCTACCGCGCCGGCAACGTGACCCTCGCCAACGCCGTCGGCACCGGCATCGCCGACGACAAGTCGATCTATCCGTACGTGCCGCAGATGGTCGAGTTCTATCTCGGCGAGAAGCCGATCCTGAACAACGTGCCGACCTACATGTGCCGCAAGAAGGACGAGCTGAAGTACGTGCTCGACAACCTCAACGAACTGGTCGTCAAGGAAGTGCACGGCGCCGGCGGCTACGGCATGCTGATCGGCCCGGCCGCTTCCAAGGCCGAGATCGAGGATTTCCGCCGCGTGCTCGTCGCCAAGCCGGAGGGCTACATTGCGCAGCCGACCCTGAGCCTGTCGACCTGCCCGACCTTCGTCGAATCCGGCATCGCGCCGCGCCACATCGACCTGCGCCCCTTCGTGCTGTCGGGCAAGACGGTGCAGATGGTGCCCGGCGGCCTGACGCGCGTCGCGCTGAAGGAAGGCTCGCTGGTCGTCAATTCGTCGCAGGGCGGCGGTACAAAAGACACCTGGGTATTGGAGGGTTGAGCATGCTGTCTAGAACTGCCGATCACCTGTTTTGGATGGCGCGCTACATGGAGCGTGCGGAGAACACCGCGCGCATGCTGGACGTCAACTACCAGACCTCGTTGCTGCCGCAATCGGCCGACGACGCGGAAAAGGGCTGGCGCGGGCTGCTCGGCATCTCCGAGCTCTCCGGCGACTTCGCGACGCGCTTCGGCGCCGTCAACGCGCGCAGCGTGATGGACTACATGGTGCGCGACGAGAAGAACCCGTCGAGCATCGCCTCCTGCCTGGTGGCTGCGCGCGAGAACGCCCGTGCCGTGCGCGGCACCCTGACGACGGAAGTCTGGGAAATGCAGAACCAGACCTGGCTCGAATTCAAGCGCACCTTGAACAGCACGAACTTCGATCGCGATCCGAGCGAGTTCTTCGAGTGGGTCAAGTTCCGCTCGCACCTCTCGCGCGGCGTCACGCTCGGCACGATGCTGCAGGACGAGGCCTTCCACTTCCTGCGCATGGGCACCTTCCTCGAACGTGCGGACAACACCGCGCGCCTGCTCGACGTGAAGTTCCATGCCGTCTCGCCGAACCTCTTCGGCCAGTCGCAAAGCCAGAGCCAGGGCACCGGCGCGGAGCTGGGCGCCGATGCCCAGGCCGACATCGAGTACGACTTCTACTACTGGTCGGCGATCCTGCGCTCGGTCTCGGGTTTCGAGGTCTACCGCAAGGTCTACCGCAACGTCATCCGGCCGGAGAAGGTGGCCGAGCTGCTGATCCTGCGCCGCGACATGCCGCGCTCGCTCGCCGCTTGCATGAACGAGGTGGTCAGCAATCTGAAGCAGGTGGCCAACGAGCTGTCGGGCGAGACCTTGCGCCGCGCCGGCCGGCTGCAGGCCGACCTGCAATATTCGACCATCGACGAGATCCTCGCCACCGGCCTGCACGCCTTCCTGACGCAGTTCCTGGAAAGAGTGGGCACGCTGGGCCTGGGCATCAGCCGCGACTTTCTCGTGCCGGTGGAGGCTTGAGCCCGACTTGACCGACAACGGCGCCGGGCTCGGGTCCGGCGCCGTTTTGCACTTCTTTGCGGGCGCTGTTCGCAGCGCCCTGAATCACCTGTTTTCTCGGAGTTCTTCATGTCCATCCATGTTGCGCTGAATCACGTCACGCACTACCGCTACGACCGGCCGGTGCACCTCGGGCCGCAGGTGATCCGCCTGCGCCCGGCGCCGCATTCGCGCACGCGCATCCTGAGCTACTCGATGCGCATCGAGCCGGCCAAGCACTTCATCAACTGGCAGCAGGACCCGCAGTCCAACTACCTCGCGCGGCTCGTCTTCCCGGAGAAGATGACCGAGTTCCGCGTCGAGGTCGACCTGGTCGCCGAGATGGCGGTGCTGAACCCCTTCGACTTCTTCCTCGAGGAGAGCGCGGAGCACTACCCGTTCAAGTACGAACCCGAGGTCGAGCACGAACTCGCGCCGTACCTGATCAAGCAGCCGCTGACGCCGCTGTTCCAGAAGTACCTGGACAGCATCCCGCGCGAGAAGATGCAGACGACCAATTTCCTGGTCGCGCTGAACCAGCGCCTGCAGAAGGACATCGGCTATCTGATCCGCATGGAGCCCGGCGTGCAGACGCCGGAAGAAACGCTCGCCAATGCCAGCGGCTCCTGCCGCGATACCGGCTGGCTGCTGGTCCAGCTCTGCCGTCACCTCGGCCTCGCCGCGCGCTTCGTCTCCGGCTACCTGATCCAGCTGAAGGCCGACGTGAAGGCGCTCGACGGCCCGTCGGGCACCGAGGTCGACTTCACCGACCTGCATGCCTGGTGCGAAGTCTTCCTGCCGGGTGCCGGCTGGATCGGCTTCGACCCGACCTCCGGCCTGCTCGCCGGCGAAGGCCACATCCCGCTCGCCTGCTCGCCCGAACCCTCGTCGGCGGCGCCGATCTCCGGCGCGATCGACGAGTGCGAAACGACCTTCGAGCACCACATGAAGGTGACGCGCGAATGGGAAGCGCCGCGGGTCACCAAGCCCTACACCGAGGAGCAGTGGGCCGCGGTCGAAGCGCTCGGCAACAAGGTCGACGTCGACCTGAACGCCGGCGACGTGCGCCTGACCCAAGGCGGCGAGCCGACCTTCGTCTCGATCGAGGATCGCGACGGCGCCGAGTGGAACACCGAGGCGCTGGGCCCGACGAAGCGGCTGCACGCGGCCGAACTGCTGGACAAGCTGAAGGCCAAGTACGGCCCGACCGGCCTGCTGCACTACGGCCAGGGCAAGTGGTATCCGGGCGAGCAGCTGCCGCGCTGGTCGCTCAACCTGTACTGGCGCCGCGACGGCGAGCCGATCTGGAGCAAGCCGGAACTGTTCGCGGACGAACACAAGAACTACGGCGTCACCGCGCACGATGCACGCCGCTTCCTGAAGCGCGTGACGCAGCTGCTGTCGATCGAAGGCAAGTTCGTGTTCCCGGCGTTCGAGGACGTCTGGTACTACCTGTGGCGCGAGCGCCGGCTGCCGATCAACGTCGACCCGTTCGACGCGCGGCTCGACGATCCGCTGGAGCGCGACCGCATCCGCAAGGTCTTCACCGAGGGCCTGGACAACGTCATCGGCCACGTGCTGCCGCTGGCGCGCAGCGTCGACGGCACGCGCTGGGAGACCGGCCCCTGGTTCCTGCGCGACGAGCGCTGCTACCTGCTGCCGGGCGATTCGCCGATCGGCTATCGCCTGCCGCTGGATTCGCAGCCCTGGGTCTCGAAGAGCGACTACCCGTACCTGCACGCGGTCGACCCGAACCAGGTGCTCGCTCCCTTGCCGGCCTATGCGCAGCTGCTCGGTGCCGCGGGGGTGACCCAGGTCGGCGGCCGCGGCACGAACGCGCCGCTGGTCTGGCAGATGCGCCGGCCCTGGGCCGACGTGGTCAGCGGCAGCGACCCGGCCGATAGCGGCTATGGCGACGGCAGCGGCGCGGGTGGTGCCGGTAGCGGCGCATCGGGCCTGAACCGCCGCTCGGCCAGCGCCTTGCGCCCGCCCGGCATGTTCGAGTCGGCCAACGAGATCACGCGCACCGCGCTGTGCGCGCAACCGCGCGAAGGCCGTCTCTACCTCTTCATGCCGCCGCTGAAACATCTGGAGGACTACCTCGAGCTCGTCACCGCGATCGAGGCGACGGCCGCCGAGATGAACATGCCGGTGATCCTCGAAGGCTACGAGCCGCCGAAGGACGCGCGCCTCGCGGTGCTGCGCGTGACGCCCGATCCGGGCGTGATCGAGGTCAACATCCACCCCGCATCGAGCTGGGACGAGCTGAGCGACCAGGCGACCTTCCTCTACAACGCCGCGTTCGAGGTGCGCCTGTCGACCGAGAAGTTCATGCTCGACGGCCGCCACACCGGCACCGGCGGCGGCAACCACTTCGTGCTCGGCGGCATGACGCCGGGGGATTCGCCGTTCCTGCGCAAGCCCAGCCTGCTCGCCAGCATGATCGGCTACTGGCACAACCACCCGGCGCTGAGCTATTTGTTCTCCGGCCTCTTCATCGGCCCGACCAGCCAGGCGCCGCGCATCGACGAGGCGCGCAACGACTCGGTCTACGAGATCGAGATCGCCTTCGCCGAGCTGCAGCGGCTGAGCGCCGACGGCAAGCCCTGCCCGCCGTGGACCATCGACCGTGCGCTGCGCAACCTGCTGATCGACGTCACCGGCAACACCCACCGCGCCGAGTTCTGCATCGACAAGATGTACTCGCCGGACGGCCCGGCCGGCCGCCTCGGCCTGCTCGAGATGCGCGCCTTCGAGATGCCGCCGCATGCGCGCATGAGCCTGACGCAGCAGCTCTTGATGCGCGCCCTCGTCGCACGCTTCTGGAACAAGCCCTACCAGCCCGAGAAGCTGAAGCGCTGGGGCACCGAGCTGCACGACCGCTACATGCTGCCGCACTACGTCTGGCAGGACATCAGCGACGTGGTCGAGGAGCTGAACCTGGCCGGCTACGAGTTCGACCTGGAATGGTTCGCGCCGCACTTCGAATTCCGCTTCGCGCACGTCGGCGAGTTCTCGGCCAAGGGCGTCGAAGTCAGCCTGCGCATGGCGCTCGAACCCTGGCACGTGATGGGCGAGGAGGGCGGCGGCGGCGGCACGGTGCGCTACGTCGATTCGTCGGTCGAGCGCATGCAGGTGCACGTCACCGGGCTGATCGGCGACCGCCACGTGGTCACCTGCAACGGCCGCGTGGTGCCGCTGCAGCCGACCGGGCGGGTCGGCGAGTACGTCGGCGCGGTGCGCTACCGCGCCTGGTCGGCGCCGTCGTCGCTGCATCCGACGATCGGCGTGCACGCGCCGCTGACCTTCGACCTGGTCGACACCTGGATGAACCGCTCGATGGGCGGCTGCCAGTACCACGTCGCGCATCCGGGCGGCCGCAACTACGACACCTTCCCGATCAACTCCTACGAAGCCGAGGCGCGGCGCCTGGCGCGCTTCTTCCGCATCGGGCACACGCCGGGCGAGATGGTGATCTCGCAGATCGAGCGCAGCATGGATCTGCCGTTCACGCTCGATATGCGCCGCCAGGGGTGAGTCTTTCCGGTCGCGGCTCGCCGCGACCGGTGCCCCGGCCGCTTCATCGCCCTCTCGGGATGACGGCCGTGTGACACACTGCGGCTCGTATTTCACGGCTGGATCGTTTTCGCTGCCCATGCTCACGCAACTGCTGGAGGGTTACTCTGCGCTCGAAGGTCGCTACGACGAACTGCTCGCGGCGCCCGACGCGCCGCGTGCCCACTGGGAGGCCTTCCTGAAGGCGCTGGCCGCGCGCAAGGGGCCGCAGATCAGCGACACCCTGTCGCTGATGGAGCGCCAGATCCGCGAGAACGGCATCACCTACAACGTCTATGCCGATCCGCAGGGCGCCGACCGCCCGTGGGAGGTCGATCCGCTGCCGCTGCTGCTGTCGGCCGACGAATGGGCGCAGATCGAGGCCGGCATCGCGCAGCGCGCCGACCTGCTGAACAAGGTGCTGGGCGATCTCTACGGTGCGCAAACCCTGCTGCGCTCGGGCGCGGTGCCGCCCTCGGTGGTGTTCGGCCACAGCGGCTTCCTGCACCAGGTGCAGGGCATCAAGCCGCCGGGCGGCACGCATCTCTTCCATTACGCGGCCGACCTGGCGCGCTCCAGCGACGGGCAGTGGTGGGTCGTCGGCGACCGCACGCAGGCGCCCTCGGGCGCTGGCTATGCGCTGGAGAACCGGCTCGTCGTCTCGCGCATCTTCCCGCAGATGTTCGGCGACCTGCAGGTGCAGCATCTCGCCTCCTACTTCGCCGCGCTGCGCGACTCGCTGCTGCGCTGGGCGCCGCGCGAAGGCAGCGAAGCGCCGCTGATCGCGCTGCTGACGCCCGGGCCGTACAACGAGACCTACTTCGAACATGCGCTGCTGGCGCGCTACCTCGGCTTCGCGCTGGTCGAAGGCACCGACCTGACGGTGCGCGGCGGCTGCGTCTGGCTGAAGACGGTCGAAGGGCTGAAGCGGGTGCACGGCATCCTGCGGCGGCAGGACGACAGCTACTGCGATCCGCTCGAACTGCGCTCCGACTCCGCCCTCGGCGTTGCCGGGCTCACCGATTGCGCGCGCCGCGGCAACGTGATGATCGCCAATGCGCTCGGCTCCGGCGTGCTCGAGTCCGGCGCCTTGCTCGGCTACCTGCCGCGCCTGAGCGAACGCCTGCTCGGCGAGCCGCTGCGCCTGCCCTCCGTCGCGACCTGGTGGCTGGGCGAGCCGGCGGCTTTCGCCGATGCCTGGAGCCGGCTCGACAAGGTGATCATCAAGCCGCTCGACCGGGTCAGCAACGAGGACGTGGTCTTCGGCGCCGACCTGAGCCCGGACGAGCGCACCGTGCTGCGCGCCCACATCGCTGCGCACCCGCAGCGTTACGTCGCGCAGGAGTGGGTCCGGCTCTCGCAGGCGCCGGTGCTGGAGCGCGACCGCCGCGCCGGCCCGGGTGCCAGCGGCGAGCACCTGGCGCCGCACACCGTCGGGCTGCGCGTCTTCGCGGTCGCCACGCCGCAGGGCTGGCGCGTGATGCCGGGCGGGCTGACGCGCGTTTCGCCGGCGGACGATGCGCGTGTCATCGCGATGCAGCGCGGCGGCCGCTCGAAGGACACCTGGGTGCTCTCCGACCGCCCGGTCAACGCCTCCTTCTCGCTGCTGCGCAACACCGTCACGCCGGACGACCTGGTCAGTGCGCGCGCCAACCTGTCATCGCGCGGCGCCGAGAACCTCTACTGGTATGGCCGCTATGGCGAGCGCTGCGACGGCACCGCGCGCGTGCTGCGCGTCGCGATCGCCCGCGTGCTCGGCGATGCCGACGACAGCGGCGACAACGCCCGGCCGGTGCTGGCGCTGTGCCGCCGGCTGGGACTCGTCGATCATCCGGACGATGCCGACATCGAGCTGCTGCGCGCCGCGACACATCCCGACGAAGGCCTGGCCGCGCAGCTGCGCCAGCTCGCGCGAGTCGCCTTCAACCTGCGCGATCGCATGTCGGCCGACAACTGGCGTTCGCTGAACCGCCTGATCGGCGACCCGGTGTTCCAGCGCGGCGCTTCGCTGCCCCTCGCGCTGGCCTGGCTGGACCGCGCGGTGACCTCGATGATGACCCTGTCCGGCTTCGTGCTCGACGGCATGACGCGCGGCCTGGGCTGGCGGTTCCTGTCGATCGGCCGGCGCATCGAGCGCCTGTTCAACACCTGCATCGCGCTGCAGATCGCGATCGGCGAAGGTCAGGACAGCGGCCTCGACTGGCTGCTCGAACTCTGCGATTCGACCGTCACCTACCGCTCGCGCTACCTGGTGCAGCCCGAATGGATGCCGGTGCTCGACCTGCTGGTGCGTGACGAAGCGAATCCGCGTTCGGTCGCCTTCCAGGTGAAGGGGCTGGCCGATTTCGTCGAGAAGCTCGAAGCGGTGCACGGCCGCTTCGGCAGCAACCTGCTCGCGCCGGGGCGCCAGATGCTCGCGACCTTGAATGCCTTCGATCTCGATCCGGCGAGCGCGCGCCTCGCGCAGACCTTGACCGAGCTGGCGCGCGCTTCGAACCGGCTCTCCGACGAGCTGGCGCTGAAGTTCTTCACCCATGCCGATTCGCGCAGCGTGTTGTCGTTGGTGACGTGATGCGAGATCCTGTGCCAACCTGTTCGCGGGCCGAGCGCCGGGCCGCCATCGGCCAGAGGCCGATGGCCTTCGGCAGGCACGGACAGTCCGCAGGGACTGTCCGTGTCCGGCCTCAGTTCGCCGAGCCGGCCCGCACCCTCCCGGGGGGCCGAGCCCGGACACGAACAGTCCAGTGGACTGTTCGTGCCTGGAGAGGGGCTGGGCCACTGGCCCAGCGCGGCCTGCAAGGTCGATCGGCGTACTCGACGATCGGGGGGCAGACATGACTGCCGTCCGCTACAGCGTCGAACACGAGACTCGGTACGACTACCAGAACGCGGTGTCGCAGTCCTGGCAGCTGGCGCGCCTGAAGCCGCGCGTGCTGCCGTGGCAGCGGCTGCTCGAGCACTCGCTGGAGATCGAGCCCAGGCCCGAGGAGCGCCACGATACGGCCGACAGCTTCGGCAACGTGGTGACCCATTTCGGGCTGCATCGCGCGCATCGGCTGCTCAGTGTCTGCATGCGCTGCGAGGTCGAGATCGGCGAGCGCAAGACGCCGGAGAGCGGCGTCGTCGAGCCTTGGGAAACGGTGCGCGAGGCGGTGCGCAGCGACCCGTCGCTCGACGAGCTGAATCCGGCGCGGCTGTGCGAACCGACGATGCTGGTGCCGCTGTCCGAAGGCGCGCGCCGCTATGCCGCGAATCTGCTGACACCCGCCCGCGACTGGCTCGACGCGATGACCGCGCTGATGCACACCATCTACAGCGAGTTCAGGTTCGAGCCGGGCGCGACGACGGTCAGCACCTCGGTCGACGAAGTGCTGCACCAGCGCAGCGGCGTGTGCCAGGACTTCGCCCATCTGATGATCGCCTGCCTGCGCGGCAACGGCCTGCCGGCACGCTATGTCTCGGGCTATCTGCTGACCGAGCCGGCGCCGGGCCAGGAGCGGCTGCTGGGCGTCGATGCCTCGCATGCCTGGGTCGCGGCCTTCTCGCCGGCGCATGGGTGGGTCGAGTTCGATCCGACCAACGACACGCTGGCGGACGAACGGTACATCACGCTGGCCTGGGGCGCGGACTTTGCCGATGTCGTGCCGGTGCGGGGCGTGATCATCGGAGGCGGGGATCAGAGTTTGGATGTGTCGGTCAGCGTGATTCCGCGGGAGTGAACGACCACGGCGCGGCGGGGCAGTACAAGTCCTGGCGCTACAGCAACCCGGCCCGCTTCACCGCCCGGTACCGGTTCACCAATTCGACCGCCAACTGCGCCGGCTCCACGTCCACCAGCAAGGCATCGCGCCCGGCCAGCCGCTGGAAGGCATCGTGCCGCGCCTGCATGAAGTGATGCGCCGCGGCCACTTCCACCGCCTGCTGGCCCGTCGTCAGATCCTGTTCGACCAGCCCACGCAAAGCGCGCTCGCGCAGGCTCGCCAGCAGCACCAGGTGACGCGACCGCATCAGCCGCAGCGCCGGCTCCAGTTCGGCGGCGTCCTCGTCGCGGAAGTTGGTCAGCACGACGACCAGCGCTCGCTTCGGATGCAAACGCATCAGGTCACGCGCCGCGATCAGGTAGTCAGAATGCGTGGCTTGCGGCTGGATGTCGTAGAGCGTGCCCATCAGCGTGTTCAAGGTCCCGGCGCCCTTGCGCGGAGCGAAGCTGCGCTCGTCGCCCGGCGCGGTGCCGAAGGTCATCGCGCCGACTTCGTCCCCGTCCTTCAGCGCGACGTAGCTCAGCAGCATCAGCGCATTCAAGGCTTCGTCGAAGTGGCCGCCGCCGGGCGCGGCATCGCCTTCGTCGGCGCGCATGCGGCGGCCGCAGTCGAGCAGGAAGATCACGCGCTGGTCGCGGTCGTCCTGGAACTCGCGCACGATCGGGCGCCGCCACTTCATCGTCGCCTTCCAGTCGATGTGGCGGATCGAGTCGGCGGGCTGGTAGTCGGCGAGCTGCTTGAAATCGGTGCCGGCGCCGCGCTGCACCGTGCTCTTGATGCCGATGTCGCTGAGCCGCCGGTCGCCGGCCAGCCAGGCGTAGCGCGAAACCGCGGCGAAGTTCGGATAGACCCGCAGCGCCTCGGCTTCGCCGATGCGCAGGCCGAGCTCGAAGCAGCCGCCCAGCGTGCGCAGGCGCAGATGGGCCGGCTCGAAGCGCACCAGGCCGCGCCGCCGCGGGCGCACGCTGTAGGCGACCTCGGTGACGGCGCGCCGTGCGGCCACCAGGGTCTGCGGCAGGCCTTCGAAGTGCAGCTCCGGGTCGACGTGATCGAACAGCGCGGCGCGCCAGGTGACCGGGCCTTCGTTGACGAGCCGGCCGCGCACGCCGTGCTGCACGCCCAGCGCCAGCGCCGTGGGCAGCAGGCGCTCCCAGCGCAGCGGCGCGGCCCGCCAGGCGTGGCGGGTGCGCCAGAGATCGAGCGCGGCCCAGACGCCCGCGATCACCAGCAGCGCTGCCGAGGCGCGCCCGACGATCATCGGCGGCACGCGCAGCGCCAGCGCCAGAAGGCTCGCGGCCACCAGCGCCGCCAGCGCCAGCACGGCATGGCGGCTCGGGATCAGCGTCGGCCGCGTCATCGCCTGCGCCTCATGCGGGAGCGGTCCCGAAGGGCCTTCATCGGCTCGTGCATCGCGCGTGGACGACAGGTTCGGCGAGGGCCGCGGTCTCAGAGGCGCGGCGCTTCGGTATGCGCCAGCAGTCGGGTCAGCAACTCGTCGACGCGGCGGCCTTCGAGCTGCGCATCCGGCGCCAGCATCACGCGGTGGCGCAGCACCGGCAGCGCATAGCTCTTCACGTCGTCCGGGGTGACGAAGTCGCGTCCGCCGAGCAGCGCCGCCGCGCGCGCCGCCCGCACCAGCGCGATCGCGCCGCGCGAGCCGGCGCCGTTCGCAAGGCCCGGCCAGCCGCGTGTCGCGCGCGTGATGCGCACCGCGTAGTCGACCACCTTCTCGTCGACGCGCACATGCGCCGCCATCGCCTGCAGCGCGAGCACGTTGCGCGCTTCCAGCCGTGGCGTCACGGCGGACAAGGGCAGTGCGTCGCCGCTCTGCTGCGCGGTCGTGCGCACGACGATCGCCGACTCCTCGGCCAGGCTCGGGTAGCCGATCTCGATCTTGAACAGGAAGCGGTCGAGCTGCGCCTCGGGCAGCGGGTAGGTGCCTTCGGTCTCCAGCGGGTTCTGCGTCGCCAGCACCATGAAGGGCTTGTCCAGCGGCAAGGTCTTGCCTTCGAGCGTGACCTGGTATTCCTGCATCACCTCGAGCAAGGCGCTCTGTGTCTTCGCCGGCGCGCGGTTGATCTCGTCGGCGAGCAGCAGGTGGGTGAACACCGGGCCGCGCAGCACGCGCAGGCTGCCGAGATCGGAGCCGCCGCCCTGCGCTACGTCGAGCACCGCATGGCCGGTGATATCCGAGGGCATCAGGTCGGGCGTGAACTGCACGCGCGCATAAGCCAGCGACAAGGCCTGCGAGAGCGCCCGCGCGAGCAGGGTCTTGCCTAGGCCGGGCACGCCTTCGATCAGCACGTGGCCGGAGGCGACCAGCGCCATCAGCACCTGCTCGACCGCCTCGCGCTGGCCGACCACGGCCTTGCCGACTTCATCGCGCAAGCCGGCGAGGATCTCTGCGGCGCGGCTCAGGTCCTTGGCTTCGATCTGCATGACGGTCTTCTTTTCAACGGGTGGGACGAAGGGGAACGAGCCGGCGCCGGGCCGATTCGAGCAGGGCGAGGGTGGCGGCGAGCTGGGCGCGCTCGTAGCGGCCGGTGGGCGTGAGGGCGTGCAGCAGCGCATCGGCGTCGAGGCCGGTCGCCGCGGCAATGGCCTCGGCGCGCCGGCGCTGGTCAGCGTCGGCAAAACCGGGCAGATGCTGGCGCGCCGCTTCTTCGAGCGCCCGGTGCTGGGCCTTGTGCAGCGCCAGCGGGCCGCGCGCCAGCAGGAAGGCGGCCGTGCCGCGCACCTGCTCGGCCATCGAGCGACGGCCGCCCAGGCTTTGCGGCAGCGGCGGCCCGAAGCGCGGCGCGCCGCGCCACAGCAGCGCCAGCACGAGCAGCGCGGCGAGCAGCACCGCGGGCGCGCCGCGCCGCCAGGTCAGGCTGAGCAGACCGGACGGCGCTTCTTCGGTGACGAACCACAACGTCCGGCCCGGCGCCAGCTCGGTCGCGGCGGCGAAGGCCAGCGCATGGTCGGAATGCAGCACGAAGTGATTGGCGAACACGTCGAGCTGGCCGGTCGCGGTGACGCTGCCCTGGCCGACGCGCACGCGCAGCCACTGGTGATGGCCGCGGCGATCGTCCAGCGCCCACAGCGCCGGGCTGTGCGCCTTCAGCACTTTCCCGTAGCCGAAGCCGCAGACCCGGTAGCTGCGGTGCAGGCCGAAGGCGGACTGCAGCGCGCTCGATTCGGTCAGCGGGGCGCAGTTGTCGAAGGGCTGGGCAGGCTTCGGTGAACGCATGGCAGGGGCCGGCTTCGCGGCGGATTTGTCTCCGGCATCTTCTTCCGGGTTCTCATCGTTCGATGGCTTCGCCTTGGGCGCCGCGACCTGTTCGATCGGGATCCATTCCGACGAGCCGCCTTCACGCGTGGCCAGCTGCGTCGGGATCACCAGATGCCCGCCGGCCTCGACCCAGTGCTGCAAGGCCAGCACCGCGCCGGGCATCAGGTCCCAGTAGTCGGAGCCGAGCACCAGGGTCGCGCTCGTCGGCGGCAGCGGCTGCAGGCTGCGCGCGCTGACCACGTTCGCGCCGAGGCGGCGCGCGATCTGCTTGACGGCGTAGTGCTGGTCCTCCTTGGCTTCGCCGCGCGGCGGTGTCGGCACCGGATGGTCGACCCATTCGGTATGGCGCATCAGCCAGACCGCGCCGAGCGCCAGCGCCGCCAGCACGAGCAAGCCGAGCACGCGGTCGAGGCCGAGCTTCATGCGCTGCCTGCCGGCCAGTGGCGCTCGTAGTCGCCGCACAGCGCCAGCACCTGCTCCGAATCCGGCATGCGCGCGCCATAGACCGCGAGCAGCCAGGCCGCGACCAGGCGCCCGAAGAAGGCTGCGGCCTGCGGCGGCAGACGCAGGCTGGCAAGGCGCAGGCATTCTCCCTCGGTGCTCGCGGCGCGGATCGGCACCTCGTAGGCATGCACCAGCCGCGACAGCGCGCCGCGGTAGAGCAAGGACAAGGCGGCGCGCTGCTCGCCGGCCAGCCACAGCCCGCGCGCCGCGGCGGCGATGTCGGCCGGCAGGCTGTCGGGGCGGATGTCGAGATCGCGCACGTGTGTCGGCGCGGGCTCGGCGAGGCGGCCGCCGGCCTCGGCCTGCGCCTTGATCCAGCGCCGGGCGTAGACGACGATGAGGGCGACCGCGATGGCCCCGGCCAGGAAGACCAGCCAGCGGCCGCTGTCCGCGATCCAGCGGATCGCGTTCACCAGCCAGCTCAGGTCGGGCGCATCGGGCTTCTTTTTCGGCCGCGTGTCATCGCGCTCCGGGATCAGCCGCAGGCTGCGCTCCATGCGCGTGCCGCCGAGATCCGGATCGGCCGCGACCGCCTTCACCGCCTGCTCGACCTGCTGCGGCGTGACGCCCGCGGCCTGGCAGGCCGGCGCGAGGCAGAGCGATGCGCTCAGCGCGACGGCGCATGCGATCTGGTGGTGGCCAGGTTCAAGCGAAGACACGGCGAAACTCCTGCTCCACGTCCCAGGCCTCAAGCTCGACGCGGCGGTTCAGGTACATCGCGAATCCCGAGGCCACGTAGAACGGCTCGATCACGAACACCACCGCGCCGTACAGCAGCGTCTGCAGCAGCGCCAGCGGCGTGCCGTCGATGCTGCTGAGCCAGTTCATCGTGTGGTGCAGATCGCCGCTCGGCACGAACCAGGCGCCGAGCGCGTACAGGCCCAGCAGCATCACGGTTTCGATGTTCGCAAAGGCGCCCCAGGCGGCCATCGCCGCGCCGCGCCGCCCGCGCAGCAGCTGCAGCCGGCGCAGCCGGGCGGCCGCGCGCGGCTGGCCTTCGAGCTGGTCGGCCGGCTGCGTGTAGGCGCGCCAGAACGAGAAGCGGCGCACGAAGAGCGTCGAGAGCCACTGGCCGGTCCACACCGTCGAACGGGCACGCCACAGGTCGGCGAAGCGTGTCTCCTCGCCGAACACCGCGCGCGACAGCACGAACAGCAGGCTGCGGTCGAACCAGGGCTTGAGCCAGAAGATCAGCAGCACCGGCAGCCATGCGGCCCAGAGCACGCTGCAGGCGACCAGCGCGAGGCAAAGCAGGTAGACCGGCGCGAAGCTGCGCCAGATCGAGCGCGCATGCACCTGCACCAGCCGCACGCCGAGGTCCGTCGCCTCGAACATCGAGCGCGGGCGCAGGTTCAGCGCGATCGCATCAACGCGCATCGCGGGGCCTGCCTTGCCAGATGAAGTAGGCCGCGACCAAGGCCCAGCACGCGCCGCCGACGCCGTACTTGACGCCCGGAGCGATCCAGCGCGCCGAAGACCAGAAGGCCTCCAGCGCCGCGGCGATCAGCAGCATCACGATCGTGGCGTAGAGCAGCGGCACCGCCTCGCGCGCCGCGCGCTGCAGCGCCTGCAGCCGCGAGGCGCGGCCGGGCGCGAGCAGCGCGTGGCCGAGCGAGAGGCCGGCGGCCGCCGCGATGACGATCGCCGTCAGCTCGAAGGCGCCATGCGTGACGACGAAGGAATAAAAGCGCTCGCCATGGCCGCGCGCCGTCAGGTAGCCCGCCAAGGTGCCGCCGAGCGCGCCGTTGTAGGCGGTGAAGAAGAGGCTGCCGATGCCGGCGAAGAGCCCGCCGGCGAAGCAGCGGAAGGCGACGCCGATGTTGTTCATCACGTAGAAGCCGAACATCTGCCAGTCGGTGTCGGCTCCGCGCTCGTGGCCGATCGGATCGGCGCCGGGCCCGTACATGCTTTCGTAGCCCCGCACCGAAGCGGCGTCGTGCATCGTCAGCACGAAGGGCGGGTCGAAGTAGGTGACGACGCCGAGCACCACGGTCGGCACGGCGAAGACGAGCGCCGCCACCAGCATGTAGATGCCGTGCGCGCGCACCGCCTCCGGGATGCCGACCAGAAAGAGCCGCGCCAGGCGCCAGCCCCCGGCCTCGGCACGCCGGTAGATCAGCTGGTGCGCGCGTTCGGTCAGCAGCTCGAGCCGCTCGATCAGCAGCGACGGGTAGGCGCGCGCGCGGGCGAGCGCGAGGTGTTCGCAGCTCATGCGATAGAGCGCGGCGAGGCGCGCAGCATCGGGCGGCGGCGCGGCCGGGCCCGGCGTCGCGTTCTTTTCGGCCTTCGCCCTGCGCCGGCCGCGCTCCAGCTGCTGCAGGGCGGTGTCCAGCTCTTGCCACAGCGCCGCGCGTTCGCTCTCGAATTGCAGCGGCGTCATCGCCGGCCCCAGAGCCATTGCGCGATCGACATCAGCCGCTCGCTCGGGTCGGGGCGGCGGCTGTCGCCGGCGTCGTGGAAAGCCGGTTCGGCCATCAGCGCGAGTTCTTCCAGCCGGGCCGGGGTGATGCGTGTCGCGCGGCCGGCCCAGGCCAGCACCGCAGCCTGCTCGCGCGGCGTGAGCACGCGCGCCGGTGCGGCCGGCGTGGCCGGCGCGAGCGGCCCGCTCAGGCTGGGCGCGTGGGCATAGACGACGAGGGTGCCGGCCGCGAGGTCGCCGAGGCGGCGGAAATCGGCGCGCAGCAGCATGCAGAGAAAGCCCAGCGCATAGCCGAAGGGCAGGAAGTCCGCGGTGCGCAGCAGGTTGCGCAGCAGCGAAGCCGCCGGCGTGACCGGCAGGCCGCTGTCCATCAGCACGCGCAGGCCCAGGCTGCGCTTGCCCGGGGTGGCGCCGTTCATGCCGAGCTCGAACACCACCGGATAGAACCACTCGATCAGGAACATGATCAGCAGCAGCAAGCCGCCGCCGAACCGGCCCAGCATGCCGAGCACCATCGAGGCGATGATCAGCAGCACCAGGCGCAGCGCGAGGTCGATCAGGAAGGCATGGCAGCGCGAGACGGCACCGGCCGGGCGCAACGCCAGCGCGATGCCCTCGGGCGTCTCGGCGGTGTACTGCGTATCGAGCGGCGCAGCCGGAATCACGGCTTGATGACGATGGTGTCGGCGATCAGGTCGTGCAGGCAGCGGCGCGAGGCGCGGAAGATCAGCAGCGCATCGACCAGGCCGTAGAGCCGCCCGAGGAACGGGATGGCAGCGAGCAGCGCGCCGATGCCGTAGCGCAGCCCGATCAGCCGGCCGAAGCTCGCCTGCTCGCCGTTCGTGCGCACGATTCGCAGGCCGAGCGCCGCCTTGCCCACGGTCTGGCCGCGCTTGGCCAGCAGATAGCCGTGCACCACGAGGAACCAGCCGAAACCGGCGACGAAGGCGGTGAGCAGCGTCGTCGTGCTCGGGTTGCCCTGCGCGATCTTGAAGAGGTTGAAGGGCGTGAGGACCGCGAGCGCGACGAAGAACGCCATGTTGACCATGACGTCGATGATCGCGGCGCCCAGCCGCGCAGCGCGTGTCGCAAGCTGCGCGCTGCCCGCCTCGACATCCTCCACGTGCGCCCGCGGCGGCGCGAAGCGATTGCCTTGCGGAAGGCTGCTCATCTCGACTCTCCCTCGATTGGTGATCGGGCCTCGCTGGCCCGTTACCCAATGCTACCGAGGAAGCCGCGCGCCATCCCTGATTTCAGGGGCAGTCGTCCTCAAAACGATGCATCTTGCCGCTTCAGCGTGCTGCCTGCAGCGCGCCGCTCAGGTCGCCCATCGCCGGGAAGCCGTTGGCCTTCAGCGCCGCGTCGCGCTCGAGCACGCCGGGCAGCGGCTCCAGGCTCCAGCGCCGCGTGATGAAGCGCAGGATCGAGCCGGTGTCGTACTGCGTCTTGTCGACGAAGCCCTTCTTCGCGAACGGCGAAATGATGATCGCCGGGATGCGCGTGCCCGGCCCCCAGCGGTCGCCGCGCGGCACCGGCGCGTGGTCGTAGAAGCCGCCGTTTTCGTCGTAGGTCACGACGATCAGCATGTGCGCCCACTGCGGGCTCTGCTGCAGCTTGCCGATCACCTCGGCGATGTGCGCGTCGCCATCGGCGAGGTTGGCGTAGCCGGCGTGCTGGTTCAGGTTGCCCTGCGGCTTGTAGAAGGTCACCGAGGGCAGCCGGCCGGAGGCGGCATCGGCATAGAACGAAGCGTCGAAATCCTTCAGATGCTGCGCACGCGCCGCCGCGCGGGTCAGCGGATCGAAATTGGCGTAGTAGTTGAACGGCTGGTGATGCGGCTGGAACTGGGTCGTGCCGTTGTAGATGATCGCCCGCGCCTCGGGCGTGCCCGCGCCGGCCGCATTCCAGGCGCCGCCGTACCAGGTCCAGGAGATGCCCTTGGCATCGAGCCGGTCGCCGATCGTCGCCTGCGTCTGCGGCGGCAGGGTCGGCGCCTTGCCCGGGTCGGCATAGCGCGGGTCGCCGCCCGGGGCGGGCACGACGCCGCTCGGCTGGTAGGCCGGCTGCGCGGTATTGACCGCGTAGAACATGCCCTGCGCGTCCTTCGGCGTCAGCATCGTGTCGCGCAGATAGCGTGGCGGGCCGTCGAGGACGGTCTTCGGCATCGTGGCGGCGGGCGTCATGCGCACGAAACGGCCCTGTGCATCGACGTCGATCGCGGAGATCGTGTCCTTCGCCGGCGAGGTGTCGGCGTTCGGGTAGGTCGGTACGCAGGCGCAGATCAGGTACTGGTGGTTCAGGAAGGAGCCGCCGAAAGCGCCCATGAACAGGTTGTCGGCGAGCACGTATTGCTGCGCCAGCTTCCACAGCTTCATGCCGCTGCCGTCGTAGTAGCCCATGCTCAGGCCGCCGGCGTCGGAGTAGGCGGCGAACTTGTCGTTGCCGCCGCCGTTGATCTGCATGATGTTGCTGTAGTAGCGGTGCACCAGGTCGCGCGTGATGACGTTTTGCGCGATCACGGCGCCGCTGCCGTTGAGCCCGGCCGGGTCGTCGATGCGGAAGGGCTTGTTCGGCAGGCCGGTGCTCTGCGCCTGCGTCATCGTCACCGGCTGGCCGCCGGCGGTGACACCGCCCCAGACCGGCGGCAGCACCGGCAGCACGCTGCCGTCGAAATCCTTCTGCGGCACGACGCTGCCGACCGCCGTCGGGTTCACGCCGGGGATGCCGTTGGCGCCGGGAAAGAGGCCGTACAGGGTATCGAAGCCGCGGTTCTCGGCGTAGATCACGACGACGGTGTCGATCTTGTCGATCGGCGCCGCGCTCGCATCGGCGTTGGTGCCGACCGGGCCGGCGCAGGCGCCGAGCAGCAGGACGGGAAGGGTCGCAACGAAGGTTTTTTTCATGGGGCGTGAGGCTATGTCGGACGCGGTGCCGGCGCAAGCTCCCGGACAAAAAATTCGGGCAAGCGCGAAGGCCTGCCCGTGATGAAGAACCAGCCTCTGCAAGGCCGGCCCGCCGCCTGCTGGCGGATTCGAGTTATGTGCTTGCGAGGTTCATTGGCTGAAGTCGAGCGCGCTGCTCAGGTCGCCCATTGGCTGGCCGCCGTTGGCGACCAGCGCCTGGTCGCGCTGCGTCAGGCCGGGCAGGGTCGGCAGCGACCAGCGATGCGTGATGAAGCGCAGGATCGACGCGGTGTCGTAAGGCGTCTTGTCGACGAAGCCCTTCTTCGCATACGGCGAGACGATGATCGCCGGGATGCGCGTGCCGGGGCCCCAGCGGTCGCCCTTGGGCACGGCCGCGTGATCGTAGAAGCCGCCGTTTTCGTCGTAGGTCACGACCACCAGCATGTGCGGCCACTGCGGGCCGGCCTGCAGCTTGGCGATCAGGCCGGCGATGTGCTGGTCGCCGTCGCTCACGTTGGCATAGCCGTTGTGCTGGTTCAGGTTGCCCTGCGGCTTGTAGAAGGCCACCGGCGGCAGCGTGCCGCTGGCCACGTCGGTCAGGAACTGGGTGTCGAAGTCCTTCAGGTGGGCGGCGCGCTCGTCGGCATGCGCGACCGGGTCGAAGCGGCTGTAGTAGTTGAAGGGCTGGTGGTGGAACTGGAAATTCGGAGTCTGTGCTGCCGGCGGCACTGCGGCCGGGAATGCGCGAGTGCTCTCGGCCAGGGCCGTGGTGCTGGCCCAGGCGCCTCCATACCAGGCCCAATCGACCTTCTTGGCCGTCAGCAGGTCGCCGATGGTCTGCGCGGTTTGCGGCGGCAAGGTGTTGGCCTTGCTCGGGTCGGCGTAGAGCTTGCTCGCGTCGTTTGCGGCCGGTGCATTGCTGCTCGGCTGGTACGCCGGCTGCATCGTGTTGACCGCGTAGAACTTGCCGGCGGCATCCTTGGGCGTCAGCGTGCTGTCGTTGACGTAGGTCGGGGCGCCGGCCAGCACCGAACTCGCGGCGTTGGCCGCCGGCGTGAGGCGCAGGAAGTTGCCGTTCGCGTCGACGTCGATCGCGCTGATCGACTTTTTGGCCGGCGACGCGTCGGCGTCGGCGTTCGGATACTCGGGCGCGCAGGCGCAGATCAGGTACTGGTGGTTCAGGAACGAGCCGCCGAAAGCGCCCATGAAGAAGTGGTCGGCCAGCACGTACTGCTGGGCGATCTTCCACATCGCCATCTTGCTGCCGTCGAAGTAGCCCATGCTCAGGCCGCCCGCGTCGGAGTAGGCGCTGAACTTGTCGTTCTTTCCGCCGTCGATCTGCATCTGGTTGTTGTAGAAGCGGTGCACCAGGTCGCGCGTGATCGTGGTCTGGTCGATGTTGATGCCGGTGGCGCCGAAGCCGGTCGACGCGTCGATCTGGAACATCCTGTTCGGCATGCCGACCGTGGTGGCCTGCGGGATCGTGACCAGCTGGCCGCCCGCCGTCACGCCGCCCCATACCGGCGGCAGCGTCGGCAGCGTCGCGCCGTCGAAATCCTTCTGCGGCTCGACCGAGGAGACCGACGAGCTCGGGTTCACGCCGGGGATGCCGTCGGCGTTCGGGAACAGGCCGTAGAGGTTGTCGAAGCCGCGGTTCTCCGCGTAGATCACGACGACGTTGGTGATCGGGTCGAGTGCGATGCGGTTGCGCAGCGCCTTGCCCACGTCGCCGTCGCTGCCGGCGTCGGCGACCGCGCTGCCGATGCGCGCGACGAGCTGGTCGATCTCCGCCTGCAGCGTGGCCTTGACGGTGGCATCGCCGGCCTTGTTGTGGTCGGCGAGCAGGTCGGCGGCGCTCACGCCCAGGCGGTTCGCCAGCGTGGTTTCGGCGGCGTTCAGGTCGCCGCCGTTTTCGTCCATCAGCGCGACCAGCTCGGTGCTGATCGGGCTGACGACGGCATTCGCCGCTTGCGGCGCGCGGAACACCAGCGGCTGCGTGACGGCGCTCTCGGCGCCGGTCGCCGGGTCGAAGCGCTTGGCATCGGTGCCGACTTCGACCGTGATCGCCCCCTGGCCGGCGACGGAGAAGGCGCCGTTCGCATCGGTCGTCGTGCTGGCTTCGCCGCTGTCGCAGCGGCCGTTGTTGTTCGCGTCCAGGCACACCCTGGCATTGCGCCAGTAGCTGCCGGTGACCACGCCGCTGGTGCTGGCGGTGGGCGTCGGCGAGGGATTGCCGTCGTCATCACTGCAGGCGGCCAGCAGGGCGGCGGCGGCTGCCGTGATCGGCAGAAGGGCAAAGAAGGAGCGGCGGCGAGTCATGTTTTGCTGGAGCGCGAGGCGGTTGACGATCGGCTGAAAACCGATTGTTCGAAGACATCGATGACAGCACCATGTCAGTCGCGCGCCGCGGCCGCCGCCGCCCGGCTTCTCTCGAGGCATTGTCATGATGTCGCGGACGCCCCTTCGTTATGCTCGCCGCCACCTCGATTTGCCTCTGAATCATGTCCGGTTCCATCGATCCTCGTGACCGTCCTTGCCGGCGTGTGCTGATGGCTTTGCTGATGTCATTTGCAGTCATATCTTCGTGCGGGTGGTTGTCGGCTTGCGCTGATGCCGCGGCAGCCACGCCGGCCGACGCCGCGGCGTCGCGCCCGGCTTACGAAGGGGCGGCCTATGCGCCGCTGCCGGGCCGCAAGCGCCCGCCCTTCGCCGAGCTGACGGCGCTCGGCCGCGCGCTGTTCTTCGACGCTTCGCTGTCGGCCTCGGGCAAGGTCTCGTGCGCCAGCTGCCACGATCCGGCGCGCGCCTTCGGCCCGCCGAACGCGCTCTCGGTGCAGCTCGCCGGCCCCGACGGCAAGACCGCGGGCGTGCGCGCCGCACCGTCGCTGCGCTATCTGCAGACGGTGCCGCCGTTCTCAGAACATCACTTCGACAACGACGGCGACGACAGCATCGATGCCGGCCCGACCGGCGGCCGCACCTGGGACGGCCGCGCCGGCTCGGCCCACGAACAGGCCCGGCTGCCGCTGCTGTCGGGCATGGAGATGGGCAACGGCACGCCCGAGGCGGTGGTGGCGAAGCTGGAGCGCAGCCCGGTCGCGGCGCAGTTCAGGCACGCTTTCGGCGACGACATCTTCAAGGACCCGCGCCTCGCCTTCAACTCGGCCTTGATGGCCTTCGAAGTCTTCCAGGAAAGCCCGCGGGACTTCTATCCTTATACCAGCCGGTATGACGCCTACCTGCGCGGCCAGGTGAAGCTGAACACGCAGGAGATGCGCGGGCTGGCGCTCTTCAACGACGAGGCCAAGGGCAACTGCGCCTCCTGCCATCTGAGCGCGCCGACGCCCGAGGGCGCCTTCCCGCTCTTCACCGACTACGGCCACATCGCGATCGGCGTGCCGCGCAACATGAAGATCCCGGCGAACGCCGATCCGAAGTACCACGACCTCGGGCTGTGCGGCCCGCTGCGCAGCGACTTCAAGGACCGGGTCGACTATTGCGGCCTGTTCCGCACGCCCAGCCTGCGCAACGTCGCGCTGCGCCAGAGCTTCTTCCACAACGGCGTGTTCCACACGCTCGACGAGGTGCTGCGCTTCTATGTGCAGCGCGATACCAACCCCGCGCGTTTCTATCCGAAGGACGGCAAGGGCAAGGTGCTCAAGTTCGACGACCTGCCCGCGGCCTACCAGGCGAACCTGAACACCGATCCGCCCTTCGACCGCCAAGCCGGCGGCAAGCCGGCGCTGAACGACGCGGAGATCCGCGACGTGATCGCCTTCCTGCAGACCTTGACCGACGCCGACTTGCAGCCGGCGCCGTCCAAGTCTGCAGCGGCTACACGCTGAGCCCGCTGTGGGCGGGAAGCTCAGGCGTCCGACGGCGGTGCTTCGGCCGCGGCGGCCGAGAAGCTGTCGACGAACGTGAAGTAGAGCGAGGTGTAGAAGGCCGTCGAGAAGATCAGCCCGGTCGGGATGGCCGCCACCGCGAGCAGCTCGCGGCTGCCGAGCAGACCGAAGATCAAGGCCATCAAGGTCGCCATCACGGTGAACACCGCGGCCCAGGCGAGGCCATAGACGAGGAAGGCGCCGCGTGCGCGCCAGCAGGCCAGGGTGCTCGAGAAAAGGGACTGGCCCACGCCCTGGCCGCCCCACCAGACCAGTGCCGGCGCATGCCAGAACGGCACCGAGAGCAGGGCGGTCAGGCCCATGCGCAGCATCAGGCCGTATTGCAGCCGCGGATCGTCGAGCGCGGCGCTCGGATCGGTGCCGCCGATGATCGCACTCTCCAGTGCCCCCATCGCGCCGCCGTCGGCCCAGGCCGAGAGCACGACGATGAGGAGGGTCGCGACCGCATACGCAGCGCCGAGCTTCAGCAGCATGTTGCGCCGCAGAGGATCGGCCCGCAGCGGCACGATCAGCTGTACCGGCATCGGCGTGCCGCCTTTCAGCACCAGCTGCGTGGCCATCATGAAGACCAGGGTCAAGGTCGGCAGGAAGACCAGCATCGCCAGCACGCCGAGCGCCGGGATCAGCGACAGCAGCATGGTCGCGACCAGCACCGTCGCGAGCAGGCCGGTGAACGCGAAGGGCTTGCGCAGGAACACCTGGAAGCCCTGGCGCATCCACAGCACGCCGCGGCTGGCCGGCACCTGGTTCAGGCGCAGCGGGGTACTGCCCGGCGTCGTCATGCCGAAGCCGCCTGCCAGGGGTTGGCGATGCGCTCGCGCAGCACGCGCTCGAAGTGGCCGGGGTCGTGGGCGGTGAGCATCGCCGCGTCGCGCGGCAGGTGCAGGTCCCACAGACGCGAGACCCAGAAGCGCAGCGCGCCGGCGCGCATCATCGCGGGCAGCAGCGCGTACTCGTCCTCGTTCAGCGGGCGCACCGCGGCGTAGGCGGTGACGAAGGCCGCGGCGCGGTCGGCATCGAGCACGCCGCTGGCGGGCGTGATGCACCAGTCGTTCAGGCAGATCGCGATGTCGTAGGCGAAGTGGTCGACGCCGGCGAAATAGAAATCGAAGAAGCCCGTCAGCGCGCCGTTCTCGAACATCACGTTGTCGCGGAACAGGTCGGCGTGGATCGGGCCGCTCGGCATTCGGGCGTAGGCAGGCGACTCGGCGAGCGCGCACTGGAAGGCGAGCTCGCCTTGCAGCAGCTCGCGTTGCGCCTCGTCGAGGAAGGGCAGGATCAGCGGCGCAGTCTCGCACCACCAGCCCAGCCCTCGCAGATTGGGTTGATGGCGCGGGAAGTCGAGGCCGGCCAGATGCATGCGCGCCAGCATCTCGCCGACCTTCGCGCAATGCGCCGGGCCCGGGCTCAGCTCATGCGCGCCGCGCAGCCGGTTCACCACCGCGGCGGGCTTGCCCTGCACCTCGTGCAGGATCTCGCCGGACGCATCGGCCTGCGGATCGGGCACTTCGATGCCGCGCTCGGCCAGATGTTTCATCAAGTGAAGGTAGAACGGCAGCTGTTCGAACGTGAGCCGCTCGAACAGCGTCAGCACGTAGCGGCCCTTCTCGGTATCGGCGAAGTAGTTGGTGTTCTCGATGCCCGAGACGATGCCCTTCAGCGCCAGCAGCCGGCCCAGTCCGAGCCGGGCCGCGAGGCTGCCGGCCTCTTCGAACGAGACCTCGGTGAAGACGGCCATTTCTAGAAAGCGAGGACGTTCCAGACCCGCCGACCCTCCAGGCGCGCGCCGCCGACCGAGTTGGCCGGGTTGGCGGCGGGGTCGATCGGCTCGATCTGATAGTTCGGGCCGCCCTTCTTCGGGTGCACCGTGATGTTGCGCGTGACGCCGCGCACACGCAGCTCGTCGATGCGCGCGTTGTCGTCCTCGACCACGATCTTGCGCACCTCGGGCTCCGGGTAGCGCTGGGGCTTGGCCGTGTCCTGCGCGCCCGCGCCCGTGGTCAACAGCAGGGCGACGGCCGGGCTCAGGGCGAGGGCGGTGATGGTGTGGCGCAGCATCGTTCCATTCTAGAGCGCCCGCTTTGGCCGACTGCCGGGCAATGCCTTGCACGGCCGCGCGCGGCTGAGAGAATCGCCGGATGACCGATACCGCTACGCACACTCCCGGCACCCTGCTGCTGGTCGACGGCTCCAGCTACCTCTACCGCGCCTACCACGCGCTGCCCGACCTGCGCGGCCCGGAGGGCGTGCCGACCGGCGCGATCCACGGCTTCATCGCGATGATGCGGCGGCTGCGCGAGCAGTTCCCGTCCGAGCACGCGGCCTGCGTCTTCGATGCCAAAGGCAAGACCTTCCGCGACGACTGGTATCCCGAGTACAAGGCGACACGTTCGGCCATGCCCGAGCCGCTGGCCGAGCAGATCGAGCCGATCCACGAGGTGGTGCGCCTGCTCGGCTGGCCGATCCTGATGGTGCCCGGCATCGAGGCGGACGACGCGATCGGCACGCTCTGCAGGGTCGCCGCCGAAGCCGGCCACAAGGTCATCGTCTCCACCGGCGACAAGGACATGGCCCAGCTCGTCAACGAGCGCGTGGTGCTGATCAACACGATGAGCAACGAGTCGCTCGACGTCGAAGGCGTGAAGGCCAAGTTCGGCGTGCCGCCCGAGCGCATCATCGACTACCTGAGCCTGATGGGCGACACGGTCGACAACGTGCCAGGCGTCGAGAAGGTCGGCCCGAAGACGGCCGCGAAATGGATCTCCGAATACGGCTCGCTCGACGGCGTGATGGCCGCCGCCGGCAGCATCAAGGGCGTGGCCGGCGAGAACCTGCGCAAGGCGCTCGACTGGCTGCCGATGGGCAAGCGCCTCGTCACGGTGCGGCTGGATTGCGACCTGGCCGAGCACGTCGCCGGCTGGCCGGCGATCGATGCGCTGGCGCTGAAGGCGGTCGACCGGCCGGCCTTGCTCGATTTCTACATCCGCTTCGGCTTCAAGGCCTGGCGCAAGGAATTGGAAGAGGCGGTGACGCTCAACGCGCCGGACGCGGTCGCCGCCGGCGAGCAGACCGTGCTCGACGAGGTGCTGGCCGAGCCGGGACAGCCGGCCGCCGCGGTGAGCTATGACACCGTGCTGACGATGGAGGCGTTCGAACGATGGCTCGCGAAGATCGAGGCCGCGCCGCTGACCGCGATCGATACCGAGACCGATTCGCTCGATGCGATGCGCGCGCGCATCGTCGGCATCTCGCTCTCGGTGACCTCGGGCGAAGCCTGCTACATCCCGCTGCGCCACGACTATGCCGGCGCACCGGAGCAGCTCGATCCCGACGTGGTGCTGGCGCGCCTGAAACCCTGGCTGGAAAACCCGGCGAAGCTGAAGCTCGGCCAGCACATCAAGTACGACACCCACGTGCTCGGCAACGCCGGCATTGCGGTGCGCGGCTATGCGCACGACACGATGCTGGAGAGCTATGTGCTCGAGGCGCACAAGCCGCACAACCTGGAGAGCCTCGCGGCGCGCCACCTGGAGCGGCAGGGCCTGAGCTACGAAGACGTTTGCGGCAAGGGCGCGAACCAGATCCCGTTTGCGCAGGTCGAGATCGACCGCGCGGCGAAGTATTCCGGCGAGGACAGCGAGATGTGCCTCGACGTGCATGCCAAGCTGTGGCCGCAGCTCGAAGCCGTGCCGAAGCTGCGCGAGATCTATGAAGGCATCGAGATACCGGTCGGCGAGGTGCTGGCGCGCGTCGAGCGCAACGGCGTGCTGATCGACGCCGCGCTGCTCGCCCGGCAGAGCCAGCAGATCGGCGAGCGCATGATGGGGCTCGAACGCGAGGTGCACGAGCTTGCCGGCCAGCCGTTCAACCTCGGCAGCCCGAAACAGATCGGCGAGATCCTCTTCACCAAGCTCGGCCTGCCGGTGAAGAAGAAGACCGCGAGCGGCACGCCCTCCACCGACGAAGAGGTGCTGGCCGAACTCGCCAACGACTACCCGCTGCCGGCCAAGCTGCTGGAGCACCGCAGCCTGTCGAAGCTGAAGGGCACCTACACCGACAAGCTGCCGCTGATGGTCAACCCCGAGACCGGCCGGGTGCACACCAACTACGCGCAGGCGGTGGCGGTGACCGGGCGGCTGTCGAGCAACGACCCGAACCTGCAGAACATCCCGATCCGCACCGCCGAGGGCCGGCGCGTGCGCGAGGCCTTCATCGCGCCGGCGGGGCACGTGATCCTCAGCGCCGACTATTCGCAGATCGAGCTGCGCATCATGGCCCACATGAGCGGGGACCCGGGCCTGCTGAAGGCGTTCTCCGAAGGCATCGACGTGCACCGCGCGACCGCGAGCGAAGTCTTCGGCGCGGCGGTGGCCGAGGTCAGCAGCGAGCAGCGGCGCTATGCCAAGACCATCAACTTCGGGCTGATCTACGGCATGGGCGCCTTCGGCCTGGCGAGCAGCCTGGGCATCGAGCAGAAGGCGGCGCGCGACTACATCGACCGCTACTTCCAGCGCTTTGCCGGCGTCAAGCGCTACATGGACGAGACCAAGATCTCGGCGCGCGCGAAGGGCTACGTCGAAACCCTGTTCGGCCGCCGCATCTACCTGCCCGAGATCATGGGCGGCAACGGCCCGCGCCGCGCCGGCGCCGAGCGCCAGGCGATCAACGCGCCGATGCAGGGCACCGCGGCCGACCTGATCAAGCTCGCGATGATCGCGGTGCAGAAGGCGCTCGACGAGGAAGCGCGCGCGACGAAGATGATCATGCAGGTGCACGACGAACTCGTCTTCGAAGTGCCCGAGGCCGAGGTCGAGTGGGCGCGCGAGGCGGTGCCGCGCATCATGGCCGGCGTGGCGGCGCTCGAGGTGCCGTTGCTGGCGGAGGTCGGCATCGGGCCGAACTGGGACGAGGCGCATTGAGAGGGCGCGCTGGAGGAGGCCGGTCACGCCGCTGACTTAAAACCTTCATAAACTCGGCCCATGCCAGACACGGACCAAGACACGATCGCAGCCCCCCTCGAAGCGCCACCGGTGGAAACCAAGAGCGCCGCCTCGGTCGTCCCCGTCCAGCCGCCGTCGGGCCTGCAGCTGCTGAACCGCGAACGCGCGATCCTCGACTTCAACCGCCGTGTCCTGGCCCAGGCCCGGCGCAGCGACGTGCCCCTGCTGGAGCGCCTGCGCTACATCTGCATCGTCTCGTCCAACCTCGACGAGTTCTTCGAAGTGCGCTTCGCGGACTACATCCAGGCCGCGCGCCAGCCGGGCACCGGCGTCTCGCGCAGCGATTCGGAGCTGGTCGCCGCGGATGCGCATGCGCTGATCGACGATCAGTACGCCGCCTTCAACGACGAGATCATGCCGGCGCTGAAGCGCGAGGGCATCGTCATCGTCAACCACTCCGAGCGCAGCCCGGAGCAGCGGCAATGGGTCGACGAGTTCTTCCGCACCCAGGTGCGGCCGTTGCTGGTGCCAATGGGGCTGGACCCGTCGCACCCTTTTCCGCAGGTCGCGAACAAGTCGCTGAACTTCATCGTGCAGCTCGGCGGCAAGGATGCCTTCGGCCGCGACAACGCGATCGCGATCGTCAAGGTGCCGCGCGTGCTGGCGCGCGTGATCAAGATGCCGGATGCGCTGGCGCCGAAAGGCAAACAGGCCTTCGTGCTGCTCTCGAGCGTGATCCGCGCGCACCTGAGCGAACTCTTCTCCGGGCGCAAGGTCGAGTCGTTCTCGCAGTTCCGCGTGACCCGCGATTCGGACCTCACGGTCGACGAGCAGGACGTGAAGAACCTGCGCCAGGCCTTGCGTTCCGGACTGACGACGCGCCATTTCGGCCAGGCGGTGCGGCTCGAGGTCGTCAACACCTGCCCGCCCGAGCTGTGGCAGTTCCTGTTGACGCAGTTCGACCTGCCTCTGGCCGCGCTGCACCGGGTCAACGGTCCGGTCAACCTGGTGCGGCTGAACCAGCTGATCGACCAGGCCGATGCGCCGAAGCTGCGTTTCGCGCCCTACGAGCCGGCCTGGCCGCAAGGCCGCCTGCCGCGCGGCCAGCCGATGTTCGACCGGCTGCGCGAAGGCGACGTGCTGCTGCACCATCCGTTCGAATCCTTCGAGCCGGTGGTGCAGTTCCTGCGCGAGGCGGTCGACGACCCCGAGGTGCTGGCGATCAAGCAGACGATCTACCGCACCGGCAGCGAATCGGCGCTGATGGACCTGCTGATCGAAGCCGCGCGCCGCGGCAAGGAAGTGCTGGTGGTGGTCGAGCTGAAGGCGCGTTTCGACGAAGAAGCCAACATCAACTGGGCCGAGCGGCTTGAAGCGGTCGGCGCCCAGGTGGTGTACGGCATCGTCGGCCTGAAGACGCATGCCAAGCTGATGGTCATCACGCGCCGCGAAGACGGCCAGCTGCGCCGCTACGCGCATCTCTCCACCGGCAACTACAACCCGAAGACCTCGAAGCTCTACACCGACGTCGGCTACCTGACCGCCGACGCGGACCTGACCGCCGATGCCGACAGCGTCTTCGAGCAGCTCGCGAGCCTGGCGCGGGTCAAGGCGCCGCGGCTCCTGCTGACCGCGCCGTTCCGCCTGCACCGGCAGATGCTGCGCCATATCGATCTGGTGGCGCAGGCCGCGAAGGCCGGCAAGCCGGCGCGCATCGTCGGCAAGATGAACGCGCTGACCGACGGCCCCTTGATCGATGCGCTGGTCGCGGCCAACCTCGCCGGCGCGAGCATCGACCTGGTCGTGCGCGGCGCCTGCATGCTGCCGGCCGGCGTGCCCGGCGTGACCGAGCGCATCCGCGTGCGCTCGGTGGTCGGCCGCTACCTCGAACATTCGCGCATCATCTATTTCCGCTGGGGCGAGAGCGACGAGGAAGAAGCGATGTTCCTGTCGAGCGCCGACTGGATGGGCCGCAACATGTTCCGCCGCATCGAGGTCGCCTGGCCGGTGCGCGACGTGCGCCTGCGCCAGCGCGTGATCGACGAGTGCCTGGTGCCCTACCTGCACGACAATGTGGATGCCTGGGTGCAGCAGGTCGACGGCACTTACCAGCGCGCCAAGACCACCCGGCCGGGTGCCGACGGCGTGCCGCCCGGCACCAGCGCGCAGCAGGTGCTGATGAACTACTTCGCCCCGGCGAGCTGAAGGGAACGGCCATGGACCTGATCCTCTGGCGCCACGCCGAAGCCCACGTGATCCGCGAGGGGCAGGACGATCTCGAGCGCAGCCTGACGACCAAGGGCGAGCGCCAGGCGCAGCGCATGGCCGAGTGGCTGAACCAGCGGCTGGCGCAATCGACGCGGGTGCTGGTCAGCCCGGCGAAGCGCTGCCAGCAGACGGCGCGCGCGCTCGATCGTCCCTTCAAGACCCTCGCCGAGCTCGCGCCGGGCGCGGACGTGACCGCGGTGCTGCGCGCCGCGCGCTGGCCGGGCGGCTCCGAGCCGGTGCTGGTGGTCGGCCATCAGCCGACGCTCGGCTTCGTCGCCGCGCAGTTGCTCGCGGATTCCGAACGCCTGCTGCAGATGAAGAAGGGCGCCGCCTGGTGGCTGCGCCAGCGCGAGCGCGAGGGGCCGGAGGGCAAGGTCAAGCAGGTGGTGCTGCAGGCGGCGATGGGGCCGGATTTTCTGTGAGCGCGGCCTACTCGATCACTTCCGCGCCCCAGACCCGGTCGAACTGCGCCTCCGCCTGGCGCTGAACCTTGCGCACCGTCTCGGCATCGGCGGCTTCGTACTCGCAGATCATGCGCAGCCGGTCCGACGACAGCAAGCTGCGCTTCCACTGCACGTTGTAGATCGCCAGGCAGGGCCGCTCGCGATCGGCAACGGCGGCCATGTCGGCGTCGCTCGGCGGGGTTTCGAAATGGCGCTCGACGATGATGCGCGTCATGGCAGGCTCCTTTCAGGGATGAGTCGATGAACTGGCCGAACTGACCGCGGCAACGCAGTCTGCATGACCCGCGTTGGAGCGGGCGTTGGAATGCAGCGCCTCGTCCGCGCACTCCAGCAGGGCCAGAGCGCGTGCGCTCAGCGGCGCTTCGATGCCGGGCGTGTAGCGGCTTTCGCGCAGGCCGTCGGCCGCCTCTTCCAGCCGGCCGGCAGCGCATCCGGCCATCGCCCGCAGCGCGCGTGCCGAGACGATCTCGGTGCCGCGCCGCACGGCCTCCGCCGCTGCCAGCGCTTCGGCCGCGGCCGACTCGGCGCGTTCCGGGTTGCCGCGCCGCAGCGCGATCAGTGCCGCCTGGTTCAGCGCGTACGCCAGATGCGCCTTGTCGTCCACCTTTCGCAGCGCCTGCAGCGCGGCATCGATCTCGCGCTGCGCGGTCTCGGCCTCCTGCTCGGTCGGGGCGCGCGCCAGGCGCGAGAGCGCGCGCAGGGCGTCGTTCATCGGCGCCTGCATGCTGCCCATGCGAACCAGGGCGGCGCCGACTTCCGCGCACGAGGTTTCGACCGCGGCATGGTCCTCGCGCTCCAGCTGCACCGTCGCGATCCAGAGCAGGCATTCGTATTCGCGCCAGCGGTCCTCGTGCAGCCGCGCCAGCCCGATCGCGCGCCGCAGCGCGGCCTCTGCCGCGCCGAGATCGCCATCGCGGCGGGCGATCAGCCCCAGCGCCCAGTCGAGTTCGATCATGTTCAGCCCCAGGTCCGCAGCCTGGCTCGAGGCCGCGGCGACGAGCCGCCGCGCCTGTGCCACATCGACCTCGACTTCGAGCAGGCAGCGGCCGGTGTTGGCCAGCTGCCGGCAGTGCGTCTCGGGGTCGGCACTGCGGCTCAGGCGCTCGGCATGCAAGGTGGCGACCTGGGTCGCCTCGGTATCGTTGCCCGCCTGCGTGAGCCAGGACAGCATGTGCAGGCCGCTCGCCGCATCGGCATCCAGCCCCATCAGGCGCGCGGTCTCGATCGCCTGCCGCAGCTCCGCGGCCAGCGCCGGCAAGCGGGCCCCTGCCGGAAACGCCAGTGCCAGGATGCGCTGCCGCAGCAGCGCGATGTGCCAGCCGGCGCGTTCGACGCCGGCTGGCACGCGCTCGAGGCTCGCCAGCCCGCGGCCGGCCACCTCGGCTGCCTGTGCATTGGCAAAGACGCGCAGGCAGTGCTCGGACGCGGCGATGCAGGCGCGTGCGGTGAGCGCGAAGTCCTCGGCCTGGCTCGCCTGCTGCACCAGGTCGGCGTAGAGGCTGGCGTCCCGTGCGGCCGCGGCTTCCAGGACAGCCGCGATGCGACGGTGCACTGCCCGGCGGCGCGGCGACGACAAGGCCTGCAGCACGACCTCGCGCACCAGGTCGTGGGCGAAGTCATAGGCGCCGTCGCCCGCAGGCTTCAGCAGGCCGCGCCGCTCGAGCCGCTCCAGCATCGGCAGCAAGGCCAGTTCCGGCAGGTTGGATACCGCGGCGAGCAGGTCCAGGCGGCATTCGCGGCCGAATGCCGCGGCCCAGGTCACGAGTTCGCGGCTGCCTTCCTCCAGCCGCTGAAGTTCGCCGGTGATCACTGCATCCCAGGAAGCGCCCGGGCCGCCGCCCTCGTCCTGCCCGCGCGCGAGGGTCAATGCGTACAGCGGATTGCCGCCGCTCGAGCGGTGCACCGCGGCGGCATCGGCCTGCGGGGCGGTTCGGGCCAGCAGCTGCGCGAGCTCCGCGCCGGTCAGCGGCGCCAGGCCGTGCTGCGCCAGGCGCTGCAGCCGCGTCAGCGAATGGAACAGGCCGCGCGCCCAGGGGTTGTCGTCGATCTCGCCCTGCCGCGCGGCGCCGGCGATCAGCAGCCGCGAGGGCCGCGCCGAACTGCGCACGACGTAATGCAGCAGCGAGCACGAGGCCTCGTCCAGCCACTGCAGGTCGTCGAGGATCAGAACCAGCCCGTGCGTCTCGGCGAAGCCGAGCAGCCAGGTCGCCGCCGCTTCGAAGAGCCGCGACCGGTCGCCGGTCTCGGCCGCAGGAGTTTGCGGCAACCGCATCAACGGCGACAGGTCAGCTTGCAGCGGCGCGGGCACCTGGGCCGCCGCGACGCCGCGCAGCGCATCGATCCAGCAGCCATACGGGCGCGCCATTTCGGCCTCGAAGCAGCGCGCATGCAGCAGCTGGCACGCCGCGGCCTGCGCACGTTCGGCCAGCAGCTCGAGCAGGCGCGTCTTGCCGATGCCGGGTTCGCCGACGAAGACGAGCATCGGCCTCGTCGCCGGCGCGCCGAGCGTGCCGATCGCGGCGTCGATGACCGCCGTTTGTGCGGCCCGGGCGACGAGCGGTGGCTGCAGCGGCGCGTGGCCCGCGCCACACGTATCGCCGGCGGCTGGATCGGCCGCCGGCCGGGCCGGACCGGCCGGCCGCGCAGGCGCCTCCTGCGGCATGCGTGCCGCCGGCGGCCGGGCGCGCAACTCGGTGCGCACCCGCCGTGCCGCATCGCGCAGCGGGCCGCTCGGCAACAAGCCGAGCTCGCGCTGGAACATGGCCTCGGCCTGCCGCGCGTGCGCCTCCGCGTCGCGCGAGCGCCCGAGCGCCGCGAGGGTCAGCACCAGCGAGGCCTGTGCGCTCTCCGACAGCGCATCCGCGGCGGCCAGCGCACGTGCCGGCGCCAACGCGCGCGCCGGGTCGGCGGCCAGGCGCTCGACGAGCGCCGCGAGCAGCCGGCGCCGTTGTGACGCATAACGCTCACGCTCGGTCATGCACCATTGATGGAATCGGTAGCAGGCGGGCAGATCGAGACCGTCGAGAAACTCCCCGCCGAACAGCGCCGCCGCCTGCTCCAGCTGCTCGGTCCCGAGCTGGGGCAGGCCGGGTGCCAGCAGCCGCTGCAGATCGATCGTGTCGACGGCCGCGCCGGCGGCAACGAAGGCGACCCGCTCACGGTCCGCATGGATGCGGCGAGTGCCGTCGCCGTCGAGCACCGGGCGCAGCTTGGTCAGGCACCAGCGCAACTCGGCACGCGGATCGTCCGGCCCGTCCCACAACAGATCGCAGAGCGCCTGGCGGGACTGTGCGCTCGCGTTGGCGACCAGGTAGCCGATCAGCGCGCGCGTGCGCTTGGAGGCCGGCAAGGACAAGGGAAGCCCTTGCCGTTCGACGCGCAATTCGCCGAGCAGCCGGATGCGCAGATCACTGGGCGGGGCCGGACTTCGCGTTTCCACGCTGGCTCCAACCGTCGTTTCAACGGCGGCGATCGATTCTATGTCCGAGGCCCGGAAAGCCTCGCTCCAGCAACGACGACGACAGGAGTCCGCCATGAGCCCATCGACCTTCGTTTCGCGCGGCATGTACCGCTACGTGCTGACCGTCGTGGCCGCCAGCGTCTTCGCGCTCTGCACTCTCGACCCCGTGCACGCACGGGGCAGGCACGCCGCGAGCGCGGCGGTCTTGAGCAGCGAATCGCGATCCGCGAGTCAGGACTCGATCAGGGCGTAGCTCTTGGGGCCGAGACTCGCGAGCGCTGCTTCCAGCTTCGGAATCAAAGGCAGCAATGCCGGCAGCTCGACCGAATTGGCTGCGAGCACGATGACGGAGATCGGCAGTGCCGCGAGGTTCTGCTGGTACGGCAGGTTCTTATCGACAGTCAGAAAGGCGTCGAAGTCTCAAGAGGCCAGTGCCAAAAGCTTGCCGTTCTTCACTCCTCCCCAGCCCATCTCGACGACCGTCTTGACGAAGTGATTCGGCAGTGAATTGCGCAGCCTTCGCGGCATCGACTCATCAAGAAGCAGTCGCATCGACAGACAGGCTGTGACGGGCCGCTTCGAGCACCGCCACCGCTCGCTCGCGGCCGACGCTTGGAAAATCCTCGATGAAGTCTTCCAGCGAGGAGCTTCCTTCCAGGTAGTCGAACAGGTTCTTCACAGGCACCCGTGTTCCGGTGAAACATAGGGCGCCGCTCATGACATCCGGATCGCGGCTGATCAGATCGGGTTGCATGGTCGACCTCCGAAAATTTCAGTCTACTGCGGTGTCCCTCGATCCTTAATGGCCTACCCCGCCAGCACTTCGTGCAGGGCCACGAACTCCTGCGTCAGCTTGTGCCGCGCATCGAGGTAGATCATCGGCGTGGCCTGCTCGTGCGATTCCTTCATGCGCACGCTGCTGCTCAGGTAGGGCTGCAGCACCGGCAGGCCTTCGGCGATCAGCTCGTCGACCATGCGCTGCGGCAGGTTGGCGCGCGCCTGGAACTGGTTCACGACGATGCCGGCCACCACCAGCTGGGCATTGTGGTCGGCCTGGATCTCGTTGACGTTCTCGAGCAGCGCATAGATCGCGCGGCGCGAGAAGTCGTCGCAGTCGAACGGGATCAGGCAGCCCTCGGCCGCGATCAGCGCCGAGCGGGTGTAGAAGTTCATCGCCGGCGGCGTGTCGATGTAGATGCGGTCGTACCGGCCGTCCAGCTCCAGCAGCGCATCGCGCAGCTTGTAGATCTTGTGCCGCGATTCGAGCTTGCTCTGCAGTTCTTCGAGCAACGGGCTCGAAGGCATCAGATGCAGGTTCTCGAACGGCGTCAGGGCGACGAAATCCGCCGCCGGCTTCGGCCGCACCACGAACTTGAGCTGCTGCTCGAAGAAGCCGGCCAAGGTCTCGCCGTCTTCCCCCGCCGTTTCCCCCAGCAGGTAGTGCGTGGAATTGCCTTGCGGATCGAGATCGACGACCAGGGTGCTGAAGCCCTGCGAGGCGCTGATCGCCGCGAGATTGCAGGTGATCGTGGACTTGCCCACGCCGCCTTTCTGGTTGAACACGACATGGCGCATGCGCTGGTTCCCCTCTCGTGGCTCGGCGCCCGGAAGCGGGCGCTGCCGATTGTGGCTCAGGGCGCCTTGCCGATGCCTGCCGCGCGCAGTTGCGCGATCACCGGGTCGAGCTGCAGTGTCAGCTCGGCCAGCAGGGCTTCCAGCGCGGCATCGTCCGTGCCGCTGCCGAGCGCGGCTTCGATCGCGCGGCCGCTCGCCGCGACGCCGTGCATGCCCAGGCTCCCCGAGGCCGATCCCAGGTCATGCGCGAGGCGCAGCGCACCGCCGTCGTCGCCCGCGCGGCGCGCGGCGCGGATCTTTTCGGCCACGTCCGCCTGGCGCTCGCAGTACATCGCCAGCAGCTTGCGCAGCAGCTTGTTGTTGTTCAAGGTCACCGTGCGGCCGGCGGACATGTCGATGCCGGGGATGGATTCCGGCAGCGTGTCCGATGCCGGCGGCGCTGGTGCGTCCGGCCGCATTCCCGCCGACGGCGGGGTGGCGGCCGCGGCCTGCGCAGGCGCCGGCGACGGGCGCGTCGCGGCGAGAGCCGAGCCCGGCCGCACCCAGCGCGCGATGGTCGCGAACATCGATTCGACCGCGATCGGCTTGGCGATGTGGTCGTTCATGCCGGCGGCGAGCGCCTTGTCGCGGTCGCCGGTCATCGCGTTGGCGGTCATCGCGATGATGGGCAGCCGCTCCGCGCCCGGCCAGCCGCGGATCGCGCGGGTCGCGGCGTAGCCGTCCATCACCGGCATCTGGCAATCCATCAGCACGCCGTCGAAGCGCTCCTGCGCCAGCACCGCGAGCGCCTGCTCGCCGTTCTCCGCGACCGCGACCGACACCCCTGCGCCGGCAAGCAGCTCGACCGCGAGTTCCTGGTTGATCAGGTTGTCCTCGACCAGCAGCAGGCGCGCCCCGCGCAGCTGGTTGCGCTGCGCGTTCAGCGATTCCTCGCGCACCGTGACCCGCGTTTCGCCCAGCGCGGCGATGCCGAGCGCGGAAACGCAGCTGTCGAGCAGGGCCGACGGCGTCACCGGCTTGATCAGCACCGACGGCACCAGCAGGCCTCGCTGCTGCAGGCGCTGCATCACGGCTTCGCGATCGAAGGCGGTGGTCAGCAGCACCGTCGGCTGGCGGCCGGCGGCGTTCTGCCTGAGCTGATGCGCACAGTCGACGCCGTCCATGCCCGGCATCTTCCAGTCGATCAATACCAGCTCGAAGGGCGCGCCGCGCTGCGCGGCCAGCGCGGCCGAGCGCATCGCGGCCCAGCCGTCCTCCGCCAGCTCGACCTTCATGCCGAGTGACTGCGCCATCGTCCCGAGGATGGTGCGCGAGCTCTTGTTGTCGTCGACCACCAGCACGCGCACCCCGGCGAGTTGTTCGCTCGGGGCCGCCGCCGCGTTGGCGACGCCGCCCTGCAGCCCGAGGCGCGCACTGAAACGGAAGCAGCTGCCGATGCCGGGCGTGCTCTCGACCGAGATCGAACCGCCCATCAGGTCGACCAGGTAGTGGCTGATCGCGAGGCCCAGGCCGCTGCCGCCGAAGCGGCGCGAAGTCGAGTTGTCGGCCTGCTCGAAGGGCTTGAAGAGTCGCTGCAGGTGCTCCTCGTCCATGCCCACGCCGGTGTCCTGCACCGCGAACTGCAGCAGCACCGAATCGGACGTGTGCTCGGCCGCCGCGACGCTCACCAGCACCTCGCCCGACGCGGTGAACTTGACCGCGTTGTTGCCCAGGTTGACCAGCACCTGGCCGAGGCGCAGCGGGTCGCCGACCAGCGCCATCGGCACCGCCCGGTCGATGGCGAACACCAGCTCCAGCCCCTTGCTCTCGGCCTGCAGCCGGATCAGGTTGGCGAGCTGCTCCATCACGTCGCCGAGCTGGAAGTCGACCCGCTCCACGTCGAGCTTGCCGGCCTCGATCTTCGAGAAGTCGAGGATGTCGTTGATCAGGCCGAGCAGCGATTGCGCCGAGCGTTCGACCTTCTCGACGTAGTTGTGCTGCTGCGGCGTCAACCCGCTTTTCAGCGCGAGGTGGGACATGCCGAGGATCGCGTTCATCGGGGTGCGGATCTCGTGGCTCATGTTGGCGAGGAAATCGCTCTTCGCGCGGGTCGCGTCCTCCGCGCTGCGGCGCGCCTGGCGCAGCTCGGTGACGTCGACCGCGATCGAGCCGATGGCATAGGGGCGGCCATCGCTGCCCTGGATCGGGAACTTGTCGAGCTGCAGGCTGTGGATCGCGCCGCCGACCGGGCGGTCGTCGTCGAAGCGCAGCGCGACGTTGTCGTCGAAGACCTGCCGGTCCTGCGCGTTCATGCGCTGGGCGACCTCGGGCTCGGCGATGTCCTCGATGCGCAGCCCGACCAGGCTCTGGCCGGCGCGGCCGAAGAATTCGGCGAAGCGCTTGTTGTGCAGCAGGTAGCGGCCGTCGCGGCCCTTCAGCGAGACCAGCGCGGCCGAGCTGTCGAGGATGGTCTGCAGCAGCGCCTGGCTGCGCTGCAGCTCTTCGGTGCGCGCCTCGACCTTGCGCTCCAGCGTGCGCTTGTGCTCGGCCAGCTGCTCGTAGAGCTGGGCGCTTTCGAGCGAGATCGCGGCCTGAGCGGCGAGCTGCTCCAGTACCTCGCGCCGCGCCGCGGTGAAGACGTGGCTGAGCGAACGATGCTCGAGGTAGAGCACCGCGGCCAGCGTGCTCTGCCGCAGGATCGGCAGGCACAGCACCGAGCGCCGGCTGCCCGACGCGAAGTACGGGTCGCTGCTGAAACGGTGCGCGCCGGCGGCATCCTCGATCGACACCGCCTCCAGGCTGCGGCGCACATAGGCCAGCACGCTCTGCGGCAGTTCGCGGGCGGCGGCGGGGATCGCCGCGCCGATCTCGATGCGGATCTCCTGGCCGTCGACACGCGCCACCGCGGCGGCGGAAAGGCCGTCGTCGGCGTCGGTGAGCAGGGCGCCGAATTGCGCTCCTGCCTGTTCGAGCATCACCTCGAGCAGCTTGCGCAGCAGATCCTCGCGAAAGATCTGGCTCGAGATCGCCTGCGTTGCGCGCGCCACGGCCTGGGCGTCGATCTGCGCCACGCTGTGCGTGCCGGAGGGGTTGTCCGCGCCGTGCTCGGCCGCGCGGACGGCCAGCGCCGGATAGAGTCCTTCGAGCTGGCGCAGCTTGGCGGTGGCGCCCCAGCGCCCGTAGGCGTCGTGCGCTGCGCGCAGGTAGCCGAGCGCGACCGAGGGCACCGACCGCTGCTCGTAGAAGCGCGCCGCGCGTTCGTTGGCCAGGCCTTCGTGATGCAGCAGGCCGTGCTGGCGCGCCGCGGCGACGGCTTCTTCATAGCCGCTCATCGCGGCGAGCGTGCGGCCTTCGAGCCGCGCGATCTCGGCCGAGACCAGCAGGTGGCTGCTGTCGAAGGTGGCCGGGTTGCTGGCGGCCCAGCGGCCGAGCTGCTGGCGGTGCTGATGAAGGCGCTGCAGCACGGTCTCGGGCGGCGCTTTCGGGTCGCATCGGCCGGCTTGTGTCAGCGCGTCGAAGAAAACGTAGTGATGGAGCTCGAGAATGCCGGTGACCGACCACAGCAGGGGCTCGGCGAGGCGCGCCGCGCGTTCGGCCAGCGCCAGGTCGCCGAGGATCACGTGGCCCAACAGGCGTGCCAGGTGGTAGCAGCAAGCGCCCATCTCGAGCTCGCCGGCCAGCGCCTGCTCGAAGGCGCTCTCGTCGAAGCCGTCGTCCGACAGACTCTGCGGGGTCGTGGTCTTGCCGCGCAGCAGCGCGACGAGCTGGCGCTTCGGCCGCAGGCTGGTCTGGATCAGCCGGTAGCGCGCGGTGGCGGCCAGGCTGATCGCCCGGTCGGCCTCGTCGGCGAGCGCCTCCAGCGGCATGCCGCGCGCCAGCGATTCGAGCACCAGGTGGAAGCTGCCGGTCGCGAGGGCGATGAAGTCGCCGTCCTCGAGCGTCAATGGAATCGCCTCGCGCAGCAGCAGCAGCACCTCGTCCAGCGGCTTGACCCAGCAGCAGGCCATCGCGCGGTGGTACAGCAGGTTGCCGCGGAAGGGGCAGTGCCGCTGCCGCTGCATCAACGCATGGGCCATCTCGCAGTAGCGGTAGCCGTCGTCAGGGCGCTCGCGGCCACCGGCCAGCTCGAAGCCGAAGAAGGTGTAGGCCATCGCCGCTTCGTCGGTGGTGCCGTGCTGCAGGATCAGCCGCACCGTGGCCGGGGTGTGCAGGGCCCAGACCAGCGGCCCGCCGAAATACGCCGGCGTCGTCGTGGCCATCATCAGGTGGATCGCCATCTGCATCTCGGGATCGGTGGCCGGCGCAAGATCGATCAGCGATTCGATCGTGCGGCCCCCGAGCAGGGCCTCGATGTCGGCATAGGCCTGCTGAACGTCGGCGGCCTCGGGCTGCTCGGCGATGTGGATGCCGAACTCGCGCAGGCGCGCCAGCGCGACGCCGCGGGCGCTGGCGTGTTCGCTGCGATTCATCAGCAGGCGGATGCGGATCAGGCCGGCCGCGGCGCGGTCGAGCCCGTGGCGGGCGACCTGCTCGGCGATGTCCAGCAGGCGCTCGGCCTCGGCCGGGTTGCCCGCCAGGTACTCGCATTCGGCGCGCGAGAGATGCATCGCGTACGCCAGTTCGAAATCGCCTTGCCAGTGATCCGGCGGCAGCATCGCGATGCCGGCCGCGAAATAGCGCGCGGCATCGGCATAGACCGTCGCGGCGCGGGCCTTGGCGCCGGCGCGGCTGTTCAGCTGCGCCAGCCGCTGGCGCTCGGCCGGATCGTGGATCGCCTCGGCGCCTGCGTTCAGGTGCGTCACGATGTCGAACACCTGATCGTCGAGCTCGGCCGGCAGCGTGCGCTGCAGCTTCAGCCGGCCGATGTGCGCGTGCACCGTGGCGCGCTCGGCGGAAGACTCCAGCAGGTAGGCCGCTTCCTGCACCCGGTCGTGCAGGAAGCGGCAGTGACCGTCGCTGCGCACCACCAGGCCGACGCGCAGCGCCGGCATCAGGTTGGCGAGCGTGGTTTCGACGCGCTGGCTCATCACCATGGCGAGCAGCGAGATCTCGAAATGGTTGCCGAGGAAGCCCGCCATCGCCAGCACCTGCTGCGTCGCCTTCGGCAGGCGCCGCAGCTCGTCGAGCATCAGCGCGACGACGTTGTCGGTGAAGTTGCGCGCTTCGATCTCGGCCAGGTCCCAGTGCCAGCGGCGCTCCGGCGCATCGAAGGCGAGCAGGCCGTCCTGGTGGAGCATGGTCAGGAACTGGAAGCAGAAGAATGGATTGCCGCGCGTCTTCGCATAGACCAGCTGCGACAGCGGCTCGGCGGCGGAGGCCTCGCAGTGCAGCGTGTCGGCGATGATCGCCAGCACGTGCTGCTCGCTCAACGGCGCCAGGCTCAGCGTGCGGATCGGGAAGGCGATCGTGCGCAGCTCGGCCAGCATCAGCATCAGTGGATGGGCGAGGCTGACCTCGTTGTCGCGATAGGCGCCGATCACCATCAGATGGTGCACATGCGGGTGCGCGCAGAGCTGGGACAGCAGCTGCAGGCTCGCCGCATCGACCCACTGCAGATCGTCGAGGAAGATCACCAGCGGATGCTCGGCCGAGGTGAAGACGCTGACGAAGCGCTCGAACACCCGCTGCAGACGGTGCTGAGCCTGGTCGGGCGGCAGCATGGCGACCGGCGGCGGGTTGCCGATCAGCAGGCGCACCTGCGGCACCAGATCGACCACCAGCTGGCCGTTGTCGCCGACGGCTTCGGCCATGCGCTGGCGCCAGTGCGCGACGCGCTCGGCGCTTTCCGCCAGCAGCTGCTGCACCAGCGACTGGAAGGCCTGCGCCAGCGTCGCATAGGGGATGCCGCGCCGGTACTGGTCGAACTTGCCGGTGATGAAGTAGCCGCGCTGCGCGACGATGGGCTTGTGCAGCTCGGCCACCAGCGCCGATTTGCCGATGCCCGAATAGCCGGCCACCAGCACCATCTCGGCCCGGCCGCTGCCGGCGACACCGCCGAAGGCCGCGAGCAAGGTCGCGACCTCGGCTTCGCGGCCGTAAAGTTTTTGCGGCAGCTGGAAGCTGTCGGAGACATCGGCGCGGCCGAGCGGGAAGCGCTCGATGTGCCGCGTCGCCTGCCATTGGCGGCGGCATTCCTCGAGGTCCGCGAGCAGGCCGGTCGCGCTCTGGTAGCGGTCTTCCGCGAGCTTGCTCAGCAGCTTCATCACGATGTCGGACAGCGCCGGCGGCAGGCTCGCCACCAGCTCGGCCGGCGCCCGCGGCTCGCGCGCCATGTGGCAATGCAGCAGCTCCAGCGCGTCCTGCGCGTTCCACGGCGTGCGGCCGGTCAGCAGCTCGTACAAGGTGACGCCGAGCGCGTAGAAATCGGCGCGGTAATCCACCGTGCGGTTCATGCGGCCGGTCTGCTCCGGCGCGATATAGGACAGCGTGCCTTCGATGCGATCCGGCGGCAGCAGCGGCACGTGCTCGCGCGTGAGCCGCGAGGCGAGGGCGAAGTCGACCAGCTGCACGCGTCCGGTGTCCGGATTGACGACGATGTTCTGCGGCTTGATGCCGCGGTGGATCAGGCTCAGGCGATGGATGCAGGTGAGCGCGTCGACCAGCGCCAGCGCGATCGGGAAGAACCTGTCGAGGTCGCCCTGCTGCGTGCGCAGCGCCTCGGCCAGCGGCTCGCCGCCGATGTCCTCATGGACCAGCACCAGCGAGCGCTCATGCTCGATCAGCTCATACGGCAGCGGCACGCAGCTGCAGCGGATATCACCAAGCACTTCGTATTCATGGCGCAGCCGTTCCAGCGCGCTGCGCGTGGGTAAGTCGGAGCGAGGGGTCTTCAGGACGACCGGCAGCTGGCTGCGCTCGTCGATGCCGCGGTAGACGCGGGTTTCGTCGTCCTCGTGCAGCAGGGCCGTCACGCGGTGATGCGGCAGAGTGAACATCGATACTCCCCTGGACAACGGCGGGGGTGGCGCTCGCCCCGGCGTTGCGCGCATTGTTTTCGGAACGCCTGCCGGGCTGGCCGGCGCGGCCCGTCAGCACGCCACGAATGTCGAAGAATCGTACCGCTGTTGCGAGCGCGTCATTGGAAAAAACTCAGCATGCGCTCGAGCGCCATCGTGAACGGACCCTGCATCATCGGCAAGGTGAACAGCACGCCGACCAGGCCGACGCCGATGGTGATCGGAAAGCCCACCGCGAAGATGTTCAGCTGCTGCGCGACCCTCGAGACCACGCCGAGCACGAGGTTGACGAAGATCAGCATCGCCAGCACCGGCAGCGCGATCCACAGGCCGAGGCGGAAGATCTCCGCGCCCCAGACCTGGGGCTGCACGCTGCGGATGAAGGCGAAGGGTTCGCTGCCGATCGGGAATACCTGGAAGCTCTGGATCACCGCGGCGATCACCAGCAGGTGGCCGTTGATGACGATGAACAGAAAGGCCACCGTGGTGCCGAACAGGCGGCTGACCGCGGTCGACTCGCCGCCGCTCATCGGATCGAAGAAGGCGGCGAAGTTGAGCCCCATCTGCAGGCCGATCAGCTCGCCGGCGAATTCGAGCGCACCGAACACCACCCGCACCGAGAAGCCGAGCGACAGCCCGACCACCAGCTGCTGCGCGACGGCACTGAACGCGAGCGGCGAATCGAGCGGGATCACCGGCATCGCCGGCAGCACCGCCTGCGCCGCGAGCGCGATCAGCATCGCGAGGCCGACGCGCACCCGTGCCGGCACCGGCCGCTGGCCGAGGATGGGCAGCGCCGAGAAGAGCGCGAGCACGCGCAGGAAGGGCCACAGCAGCGGGCTGATCCAGGCGAGGACCTGGGCTTCGTCGAAGGTCAGCATCGAGCGCCGGCCCGCCGGCGAGCCGCCTCTAGGCGAAGCCGCAAGCTGGGGGGCTCCATCTATCCAACCACGGTCGGTATCGCCTGCAAGGTGCGCTGGATGTACTCGACCAGCGTGGTCACCATCCATGGCCCGGCGAAGGCCAGCGTGGCGACGACGGCGACGATCTTCGGCACGAAGGACAGCGTTGCTTCATGGATCTGCGTCGCCGCCTGCAGGATGCTGACCACCAGGCCGACGATCAGCACCACCAGCAGCACCGGGGCGGAGACCGTCAGCAGCATGATCATGCCCTGCTGGCCGTAGGTGAAGACTTGTTGTGAATCCATGAGGAGTTGTCGTTGTCGTCGTCAGGTGGCGAAGCTCGCCGCCAGCGAGCCGAGCAGCAGGTTCCAGCCGTCCGCCAGCACGAAGAGCATCAGCTTGAAAGGCAGCGCGACCAGCACCGGGCTCAGCATCATCATCCCCAGGCTCATCAGCACGCTGGCGACGATCATGTCGATGATCAGGAACGGGATGAAGATGAGAAAGCCGATCTGGAAGGCGCTTTTCAACTCGCTGGTGACGAAGGCCGGCACCAGCACCATGAAGGGCACCTGCTCGGCCTTGACCTCGGGTCCGAGCTTGGCGAGCCGGCTGAACAGCATCACGTCGGACTGGCGCGTCTGCTTCAGCATGAACTGGCGCATCGGCAATTCGCCGCGCTTCAGCGCTTCGTCGAAGGGGATCTGGTTCGCGGCATAAGGCTGGTAGGCCTCGGTGTAGACCTTGTCGATCGTCGGGCTCATCACGAAGAAGGTCAGGAAGAGGCTCAGGCCGACCACGACCTGGTTCGGCGGCGTGGACTGCGTGCCCAGCGCCTGGCGCATCAGGCTGAGGACGATGACGATGCGCGTGAAGCCCGTCATCATCAGCAGCACGGCCGGCAGGAAGGAGAGCGCGGTGAAGAAGAGCAGCGTCTGGATCGGCACCGAATAGCTGGTGCCGCCTGCCCCCTGCCCGATCAGCAGCGGCAGGCCGCCGTTGGCGCCCGGCGCGGCCTGCGCGAACACGGCCATCGGCGCCGCGGCGAGCAGCGCCGCGGCCAGCCAGCGTTCAGGCTTCATCGCTCGTCCCCGTTCTTGCGCAAGCCACCCAGCAGTTGCGCGAAGGCGGGCGCCGCCGGTGCGCCGGGTTCCGGCGCGGCTTGCGGCAGCATGCTGTGCAAGGTGTTGATGTTCTGCGCGGTGACGCCCAGCACCAGCCAGCGCCGCTCCTCGCCGCTGCCGACCTCGACCGTCACCAGCCGCTGGCCGGGCGCGAGCGGCAGCACCGAGATCATGCGCATCGCGCCGCCGCCGCCCGTGCTGCCGGCCAGCCGCGTGCGCTTCAGCAGCCACAAGGCGAGCGGGATCAGCGCGATGACCGCGATGAACCACAGCAGCGATGTCGCACCGTTCGGCATCGTTCTAGTTCGCCTTGCTGAGACGGCGCATGCGCTCGCTCGGCGTGACGATGTCGGTCAGCCGGATGCCGAACTTGTCGTTGACGACCACGACCTCGCCCTGCGCGATCAGGTAGCCGTTGACCAGCACGTCCATCGGCTCGCCGGCGAGCGCATCCAGCTCGACCACCGAGCCCTGCGCCAGCTGCAGGATGTGCTTGATCGGAATGCGCGTGCGGCCCAGCTCCACGGTGAGCTGCACCGGGATGTCGAGGATCATGTTGATGTCGTTGCCGGCGCCGCCGCCGGTGGTCGGCGAGAAGTTCTGGAACGCGGCCGGCGCGACCGTGTCGGTCTGCACCTCGTTCTCGGGCTTGCTCTCCGCCAGCGCTGCGGCCCACTCGGCGGCCATCGCGTCTTCTTCGGATTGCGACGAGTTCTCAGACATTCGATGCTCCCAGCCAGCCCGCGTTCGAGCTGGTCAACAAATGATCGACCTTCAAGGCGTACTTGCCCTTGGAAGTCCCGTAATGGCAGGCCAGCACCGGCACGCCGTCGACCTTGGCTTCGATCGACGGGTTCAGGTCCAGCTCGATGAAATCGCCGGGCTTGAAGCTCAGCAGCTGTTCGACGGTGGCCGGCGCGGTCGCGAGTTCGGCGACGAGTTCGACCTCGGCCGACTGGATCTGCTGCTTCAGCAGGTTGACCCAGCGCCGGTCGGGCTCGACCGAATCGCCTTGCACGGTCGAATACAGCGTGTCGCGGATCGGTTCGAGCGTCGCATACGGCACGCAGAAGTGCAGCGTGCCGGTGGTGTCGCCGATCTCCAGCGTGAAGGACGAGGCGACGACGATCTCGCTCGGCGTCGCGATGTTCGCGAACTGCGGCTGCATCTCGGAGCGCTGGTATTCGAGCTCCAGCGGATAGACGCCGACCCAGGCCTTCTTGTACTCGGCGATCACCACCTCGACCAGGCGCAGGATGATGCGCTGCTCGGTGGGCGAGAAGTCCCGGCCTTCGATGCGCGTGTGGTACTTGCCGGCGCCGCCGAAGAGCGAATCGATCACCGCGAACACCAAGGTCGGGTCGCAGACGATCAGGCCGTTGCCGCGCAAGGGCTTGACCGAGACGATGTTGAAATTCGTCGGCACCACGATCTCGCGCAGGAAGGCGCTGTACTTCTGCACCTTGATGCCCGAGAGCGAGACTTCCGGGCTCTTGCGGATGAAGTTGAACAGGCCGATGCGGATGTTGCGGGCGAAGCGCTCGTTGACGATTTCCATCGTCGGCATGCGCCCGCGGACGATGCGCTCCTGGCTCGCCAGGTTGTAGTCGCGGATCGCCCCGGTGGGCGCCTCGTCCTGCTCGAGCTTCTGGCTTTCGCCGGTGATGCCCTGCAGCAGCGCGTCGACTTCGTCCTGCGAAAGAATCTGCTGATTCATGCCGGGGTGCTACTGGATGATGAAGTTCGAGAAAAGCACATGCTTGATCGGGTTCGCGTCGCCGGCCGGCTTTTTCTTCTTCTTCTTTTTCGGCTTCGGGTCTTCCTCTTCGTCGCCATCCGCGGCCTTGGCCTTGTGCGCCGGCGCGGCATCGGCCTCGTCGTCATCGACGATGTCGTAGCCCATCGCACGCGCGCTCTGCACGCCGATGTCGTGCGCCAGCTTCTCCTTGCCGGCACGCTCGACCAGTTCGGCCGAGGTCTTGTGCGACAGCAGCATCAGGATGCTGTCGCGGATCGCCGGCATGTAGGTCTTCAACGTTTCGGCCATGTGCGCGTCCTCGACCTCCAAGGTCACCCCGACCTGGGCGAAGCGCTCGGCGTCGCGGTCGGCGAGGTTGACGGTGAAGGCGTCGAGCGGCACGAAGGTCGGCGGCGTCTTGTGGTCGTCGTGTTTCTTCGCGGCGACGTGTTCGCCGCCGGCGTCGGCTTCTTCGGCGGCCGCGGCGTCCGCCGCCTTCTTCTTCATAAAGTAGATGGCCGCGCCTCCGCCGGCGGCGATGACCAGCACTGCCGCGAGCAGCATGATCATCAGTTTCTTGGGCAGGCCCTTCTTCTTCGGGGCGGCGCCCGCATCGGCGGCGGCAGTGGACATCGAGGCTCCTGGGCGGCGCGACCGGCGCGGGCAAGAGGCCCATGCCGGCGGCTGCAATGACGCCCATTATTCGGAGCAGGGTCCTCTGGCGATGGGTGGAAAAGCGGCGTCAAAGACGGCTTTTCGGTGTGGCGCGCAGGCGACTTTTCGGGCCGTCCGAAGCGGACCGAGCGCCCCTTCAGGCGTATTCGTCGAGCCCGCTGAGCGAGACGCGGCGCGGCGCGGCTGGGGCGGCGGCTACGGACGTCACGCCGTCGTCCGCGCGCGCGCCGGCCCGGCTGCGCCGGCCGCCCTCGGCTTCGCCGCTCGCGCCGGGGCGTTCGCGCGCCTGATCGAACACGCCGCCGCCGCTGAGCGTCAGGCCGGCATCGCGCAAGGCGCTGGCGAGCTCGGGCAGGCCGGCTTCGAGGGCCTGGCGCGTGGCCGCCATGTCGGCGGAGAAATCGACGCGGGCCTGGTTGCCGTCGACCGCGATCTGCACCGTGATCGGGCCCATCTCGGCCGGGTGCAGGTTGATCTTCGCCTCCTGCACGCCCTCGCGCGCCAGCACGCTGACCGAGGCGGCCAGGCTGGGCGCGAACTCGGGCGAGTGCACGGGGGTCGGCAGCGTGATCGCGGCCGCGGCTTCGGCGCTCATCGCGCTGTGCGAGGGGCTTGGCGCGTTCGCCACCAGGTTCGCGAAAGAGGCGCTCGGGGCGGCGTCTGCCGGCAGCGCGGTGCTGGCGGCATCGCGCTCACGCGCACGCAGTTCGCTGCCGACTGCGCCTGCTTCCGGCGCCGCGGCGAGGCTGGCGGCGAGTGCATTGCCGAAGTGCGCGGCGCTGCCTTCCGGCTGGGCGGCTTCGCTGGTCGCAAGTGCCGCGGCGCTGGTCGTCACGGCGGCGGCGCGAGTGTCGGCACCGCCCGGTGGCGGTGTCGACGAGGCTTCGGTCGCGGTCGCGGTCGCGGTCGCGGTCGTGGCCGCGTCGTACACCCCCGCCGCCTTGCCGCCGGCCGCGGCCGAGGCCAGGGCCGCTGCGGCGGTATCGGCGGCATTCGGCCCCGCGGCGGCGGACGGGGCTGCGGCCAGCGATTGCATCAAGGCCATCCACGGATTCAGCCCGTCGGGCGGCGGCGGGGCGTCGCTCGATGGCGTCTTCGTCGTTTCGTCGCCGCTGGTCGATGCGACAACGGGATCGGTCGCCTTGGCCGCTGCATTCGCCTCGCCATCGCCGGCGATCTTGCCGGCGGCCTTGGCTTCGCTGTTCGATGTTTCGGCCGGCTTGCGCACTTCGTTGCGCGGCCCGGCGGGAGCCGGTGCGGGCGCTTTGGCGCTGGTCGCGCGAGGCTTCTGCGCCGACGTCGCAGCCGTCTCCTTGGCCGCGCTCGTGGCTGGCGCCGGTGCCGCCTCGTGCTGCCGGCTCAGCAAACGCGCGAAGCTGTTGTCGCCACCGTGTTTCGCATGCGCAGCGTGCGGCGCCGGGCTGGCGCTGCTGCCCGGAGCGGGGGCGGGGGCGGTGCTGAAGGCGTTGATCTTCATGACGGCGCGGCGCGGTTCAGTAGGCGTTGGCGAACATCGAGGGTTTGTGCGTCGCGGCGCGCGAGGCGGCCTCGTCGGTCTGGCGCTGGTCGCGCTTGTCGTCGCGCTGCTGCTTCTCGCGCGTGCGGCGCTCGATCAGCTTGCGGATCGAGGCGACCTGCAGTTCGTGCTGCTGCAAGGTTTCGCGCGCAGTGTCGACGCGTCTTTGCTGCTGCGCCACGATGCGCTCCTGCTGTTCGATCGCCTGCGTCAGCCGCTGCATGAAGCTCTGGTAGTGGCGCACGATCTCGATGCTGCTGCCCTGCGAGAACTGGGTGCGGTAGCGCTGCTCGTTGTCGCGGCGGTAGTCCAGCAGCTGCGTCTGCTGAGCCCGCGCGGCCTGCAGGTCGGCTTGCGTGCGCTGGTGCGCCAGCTGGGCGGCGTCGCGTGCCGATTCGGCCTGTTGCAGCAGCGTGAGCAAAGCATGCATCCGATTCATGGATTCACCACTTTCTTCAGGAGATCGATGCTGGCGTCCAGCGAGGCCGGCAGGAACATGTCCTGCTGCAGCAGATGGGTCATCGGGTTGTGGGCGCGCACCGCGAGGTCGAGCTCGGCGTCGTGGCCGGGCACATAGGCGCCGAGCTGGATCAGGTCCTTCGCCTTGTTGTGCTTGGCATAGAGCTGGCGGAAGCGCCGCGCCGCCTCGATGTGGTCTCGGCTGGCGACGTTGGCCATCACGCGCGAGGCCGAACGTTCGATGTCGATCGCCGGGTAGTGGCCGGCTTCGGCCAGCTCGCGCGACAGCACGATGTGGCCGTCGAGGATCGCGCGCGCCGCGTCGGCGATCGGGTCCTGCTGGTCGTCGCCCTCGCTGAGCACGGTGTAGAACGCGGTGATCGAGCCGACGCCGTTGAGCCCGTTGCCGCTGCGCTCGACCAGCTGCGGCAGCTTCGCGAAGCAGCTCGGCGGGTAGCCCTTGGTCGCCGGCGGCTCGCCGATCGCCAGCGCGATCTCGCGCTGCGCCATCGCGTAGCGGGTCAGCGAATCCATCAGCAGCAGCACATGGCGGCCGCGGTCGCGAAAGTGTTCGGCGATCGCGGTCGCGTAGCTGGCGCCCTGCATGCGCACCAGGGGCGGCGCATCGGCCGGCGCGGCGACGACGACCGAACGTTCCAGCCCCTCGTCGCCGAGGATGTCCTCGATGAACTCCTTCACTTCGCGGCCGCGCTCGCCGATCAGCCCGACCACGATCACGTCGGCCGCGGTGTAGCGCGCCATCATGCCGAGCAGCACGCTCTTGCCGACGCCGGAGCCGGCGAAGAGACCGATGCGCTGGCCGCGGCCGACCGTCAGCATCGCGTTGATTGCACGCACCCCGGTATCCAGCGGCTCGCGCACCGGGTCGCGCTCCATCGCGTTGATCGGGCGCCGGATCATCGGTTCGTTGTCGACGAATTCGAGCCGGCCGTGGCGATCCATCGGCAGGCCGTGCGAATCGACGACGCGGCCGAGCAGGCCGTCGCCCATCGGCAGGTGCAGGCCGCGGTCTTCGCTGCGCCGCCACAGGTGATTCACTTCGCCGAAACGCGGCGGGATCGCCGGCGAAGGCCGCGGCACGACACGCGCGCCGCTCGCCAAACCCTGGATGTCGCCGGTGGGCATCAGGTAGGCGCGGTCGCCGGAGAAGCCGACGACCTCGGCCGTCACCGGCGGCTGGCCTTCCATGCGCACCTCGCAGACCGAGCCGACCGGCACGCGGATGCCGGCGGCTTCGAGCACCAGGCCGGCGACTCGCACCAGCGTGCCCTGGGCTTCGAGCGGCACCGGCGTCGCGGCGAAGGCCTGCAGATCGGCCAGGTAGCGCAGCCACTTCTCGTCGCTCCTCGGACTCATTGGGGCACCCCGCTCGCCGAGTACGGCGATCGACCCTCCCGGAGGGTCGGGCCTTGCTTGGGGCGGCCCGGCGCGGCGGCCCGCGCGCTTGACACGCAGATTCTCATTGACCTTCCTCGTTGCGCAGGACCAAGGTACCGGTCTCGCCATGCGCATCGCCGAGTTCGGAGCCGTCGCCGAGCGCGCTCGCGGCGCGGCGCCAGCGGGTCTCGATCTCGGCATCGATCACGCCGACGTCGCTCTCCACCCGGCAGCCGCCGCGCGCCACCTGCAGGCTCGCCATCAGGCGCGCGCCTCTGCGTTCGATGTCGTCGGCCGCGCCTTGCGCGACCAGCGGGATGTCGTCCGGATGCACCAGCAAGGTGACGTGGCGCGCGCTGTGCAGCAGGCTGGCGAGCGCCTCGCGCGCGACCGCGGCCACCAGCTCCGGATGGGTCACCAGTTCGTCGCGCACCACCTGGCGCGCCAGCTGCGTCGCCGCGTTCGCGAGCGCCTGCGCCATCTGTTGTTCGAGCCCGGCGAGCTGGGCGTCGAAGTTCTTCAGCAAGGTGCCGATCTGCGTGCTCATCTGCGCCGCGAAGCTCTGCTTGAAACCTTCCAGCGCGGCCAGGCCGTCGCGGTAGCCGTCCTGGTAGCCGCCCTGGCGCGCGGCGTGCATGCGCGCGCGGATCTCCTCGATGGTCGGCGGAGCGGGCGGCTTCGGCGTGGCGGCGGACTCGGGCCGTCCGCTGAACGAGCCCGGCTCCCAGGCGGCGAAGGAATGCACTTCCTCGCGCGGGATGAATCGGGTGTGCGCCGACGCCGGCTTGGTGCCGGGTGGCGGCGGCACGTTGCGTGGCTTGGGCTTAGACGAATTCGTCATCGGCGTTGCCTCCCAGCACGATCTGGCCTTCATCCGCCAGGCGGCGCACCACCTTCAGCATTTCCTTCTGCTCGGCCTCGACTTCCGAGAGCCGCACCGGCCCGCGCGAATCCAGGTCTTCGCGCAGGGTCTCGGCGGCGCGGGTCGACATGTTGCGGAAGATCTTCTCGCGCAGCTCCGGCGAGGCGCCCTTCAGCGCGACCACCAGCGATTCGCTCTGCACTTCCTTCATCAGCGCCTGGATGCCCTTGTCGTCGATCTTCTCCAGATCGTCGAAGGTGAACATGTTGTCCATGATCTTCTGCGCGAGATCGTTGTCGGCTTCGCGGATGTAGTCGAGCACCGAGGTCTCGACGCTGCCGCCGAGCATGTTCAGGATCTCGGCCGCGGCCTTCACGCCGCCGAGCGAGGCTTTCTTCATGCGGTCGCCGCCGGCCAGCACCTTGGACATGACTTCGTTCAGGTCCTTCAGCGCCGCGGGCTGGATGCCGTCGAGCGTCGCGATGCGCACCAGCACCTCGTTGCGCTGGCGTTCGGTGAAGCACTTCAGCACCGACGAGGCCTGGTCGAAATCGAGGTGCACCAGGATCGCCGCGACGATCTGCGGGTGTTCGTTGCGCAGCAGCTCGGCCACCGAGCCGGCATCCATCCACTTCAGGCTCTCGATGCCGCTGACGTCGCTGCCTTGCAGGATGCGGTCGATCAGCAGGTTCGCCTTGTCGTCGCCGAGCGCGCGGCGCAGCACGGCCTTGACGTATTCGTCGTTGTCGGCGACGAGCAGGCTCTGGTCCTGGGCTTCGTTGGTGAACTGCTCGATCACGCTGTCGACCCGGTCGCGCGAGACCGAGCGCATCTTCGCGATGGTCTCGCCGAGGCGCTGCACCTCCTTCGGCGCGAGATGCTTGAAGACCTCCGACGCCTCCTCCTCGCCGAGGGACATCAGCAGGATGGCTGCGTTCTGCAGGCCTTCGTCGTCGAGTGATCCGCTGCTCATGGTGCCCCCCGCTCGGCGGGTACGCCGATCGGCCCCCCGAGGGGGCGGAGCCCGGCTTCGGGCGGCCGGACGCTCGGGCTCCGCGCTTCGATGTTCTTCATCTCAGCTCGTCTCACCGGAAACCCAGTTGCGCACCACCGCGGCGACCACCGCGGGATTCTGCTTGGCAAGCGTGCGGGCATGGGCCAGGCGGTCGTCGTTCTTGGGGGCGGCGAGGGCCGGCGGCGTGGCCGGGGCGGGCAGGGATTCGTCATCGTCGACCACGGCATCGAGGCGCGGCGGCGGGGGCGGCGGCGTCATCGCGGCCTTCAACGCCGGGCGGACCATGCCGAACATCACCAGCAAGGCGACCAGCGCCAGCGCGGCGGGCACGGCGAAGCCGCGCAGCATGTCGAGCACCTCGGGCTGCTTCCACAGCGGTATCACCGGCGTCTCGATCTTCTCGACCTTGAACGGCGCGTTGATGACCTTGACCGAATCGCCGCGCTTCTCGTCGTAGCCGACGGTCTCGCGCACCAGCGTGGTCAGCTTCTCCAGCTCCTCGGGCGAGAGCGGCGCATACGTCGTCTTGCCCTTGGCATCGGTGGTCGCGCGGTGGTTCACGACGACCGCGGTGTTGAGACGCTTCACGGTGCCGCTGGCGTTGCGCGTGACACGCACCGTCTTGTCGACCTCGTAGTTGACGACGGCGTCGCGGCGGGTGCTGCTGGTGCCGCCGGCGGCGCCGTTCTGCGCCGTCTGCAGCGGCTGCGCGGCGCCGGTCAGCGGGGCGGTCGCGGGGACCGGCGGCTGGTTCGTGGTCGCGCCCGGCACGCCGCTCGGCTGCGCGCCGCTGCCGCCGCTGGATTCGTTGGTCTGCTGGCTGCGCACCGCGGCCGGCACCGGCTTGCCGTTGTTGCCGGCGCCCTGATTCGGCGCGAACTCTTCCGAGGTCGATTCGATCTGCGAGAAATCGATCTCGGCGGTGACCTGGGCGCGCAGATTGTCGCGGCCGACCACCGGCTCGAGGATGTCGAGGATGCGCTTCGAATAGCCGTTCTCGACCTGCGCCACGTACTGCAGCTGCTGCGCGTCGAGCCCGGCGTTCGCGGGGCCGTCGGGCGAGGCGGTGAGCAAGGTGCCGCTCTGGTCCAGCACGCTGACCGCGCCCGGCGCGAGCTCGGGCACGCTCGACGAGACCAGGTGCACGATGCCGGCGATCTGCGCGCGGTCGAGCGTGCGGCCGGCGTGCAGGGTCAGCATCACCGAGGCGCTGGGCTTCTGCTGTTCGCGGAAGAAGCCGTTCTGGTTCGGCAGCGCGAGGTGCACCCGCGCCGCCTCGACGGCCGAGAGCGCGGTGATGCTGCGCGTCAGCTCGCCTTCGAGGCCGCGCTGGAAGGTCAGGCGTTCCTGGAACTGGGTCTGGCCGAAGCGCGCGTTGTCCATCAGCTCGAAGCCGAGCACGCTGCCCTTGGGCAGGCCGGCCGAAGCGAGCTTGAGCCGCGCGTCGTAGACCATCGAGGCCGGCACCAGGATGGCGGCGCCGCCGTCGGCGTGTTTGTAGGGAATGTTGAGCTGCGAGAGCTGCGCGATGATGGCGCCGCCGTCCTTGTCCGACAGGTTCGCGTACAGCACCTTGTAATCGCCCTGGCTGCCCCACAGCGACAGCGCCAGCGCGACGGCGGCGAGCCCGGCGATGCCCACGCCCAGCATCATCTTGCTGCGTGCCGGCATCGTCGCGAAACCCGCGAAGATGCCCGTCGGCGCGGGCACGAGCTGGTTGTTGACGGGCACGAGGGGTTGGTCCATGGGGTCCGATGCGGCTTGGGGGCGGGGGTGCTCTCCGGCCGCGCCAGGGTGCCGCCGAATTGCAACGAATTATTCGGAAAGCCCGCCCGCCGGATGGCCGGAACAGCCTTGGAAAGCCGCACCAGTTCGCGTCATCGCGCCGGCTCCGGGCCCGTAGCATCCACTGCCATGGACATGCGCCTCAAACCCTTCGATTTCGCCCAGGCCGCGGCCCGCGCCGGGCTCGGCACGAACGGCCAGCCGCTGGTCGGCGGCAAGAGCGCGGTCGGCGGCACGAGCTTCCAGGGCGCGCTGACGCAGGCGCTGAAATCGGTCAGTGCCCAACAGAACGAGGCCACCAGCCTGCAGCGCGAGGTGCAGCTGGACAACCCGAACGTCAGCATCGAAGAGACGATGATCTCGATGCAGAAGGCGCAGATCGGGTTCCAGGCGACCTTGCAGGTGCGCAACAAGCTGGTGCAGGCGTATTCGGACATCATGAACATGCAGGTCTGAGGACCTCCTTGGCGGCGTTGGTATATACTGCGGTATATATCAACGGCGAACCGAGGAGAAGCCGATGCAAACCGCAAAGCTTTTCAAGAACGGGCGCAGCCAGGCCGTGCGCTTGCCTGCGGAATTTCGCTTTGAAGGCGACGAGGTGCTGATCCGCCGCGATCCGCTGACCGGCGACGTCGTGCTGAGCGCGCGCAACAGGCATTTCGAGGACTGGGTCGCCTTGCGCGATCGCTTGATCGCCGAAGCGCCCGCTGAGTTCGAGGCCTTCGATCTCGATCGCGATCCGGCGCCGCCCGTCGATCGCGAGTGGCCGTGAATCCCACCCGGCCGACCATGCTGGATACCAACGCCGCTTCGCTGTTGATCCGAGGTGGAGCGGCCGCCACGTCGCTGCAGCGGCTGTTGGGTGCGGATGTGTGCATTTCCGTGATCACCGAGGCCGAACTGCGCTTCGGTCTCGCGCGCAAACCCGAAGCTGCCCGCTTGTCGGCAACCGTGCTGGCCTTTTTGCAGACCGTGCGTGTGCTGCCGTGGACCTCGGCCACTGCGGCCGTCTACGGGCCTTTGCGGGCGCAGATGGCCGTAGTGGGCGCGAGCCTCTCGGCGATGGACCTGTTGATCGCGGCGCATGCGCTGAGCGAGCGCTGCATGCTCGCCAGCGCCGATCGGGCCTTCAGCAGAGTTCCGGGGCTGGCGCTGTTGGACTGGCCATCCGGTCTCGCCGCCGACTGATGCGGTCTGCTGTTCGATGGCCCATGGGGTTCATCGGCAGCGAGTCATCGGTGTGCGAACTGCAGATGAAGCGACCCATCGGGCCTCCAACCCTTTTTCGGATTGCAGGCACTCACCGCCGCAGCCTTGGCAGTTCGAGCGCGCCGGTGCGGGCGCAGCGAGGCTGAGCGAATGGCGGTAAGTCTTTGAACCTCGGCGGCTGAGCCAGGTATTGACCGGCAGGGCCGCTCGCCAACAAGGAGCAAGCATGAAAAGCAAGCCTGTTTCGGTCACGGCCTCGGCCGTCGGCGCGTTCCTCATTGCTTTGACGAATCCGGCGTCGGCCATCGACTACCGTGCCGTCGGACTGGTCACCGACAGCCAGTCCGCGAACCCGGCTCAGTTGACCGACCCGGGCCTCACGAACGCCTGGGGGCTGTCCTATGCGCCCACGGGGCCCTTCTGGATCTCGGCCAACGGCTCGGGCACCTCGCAGCTGTACAGCGTGGATCCCGCATCACAGGCCACGACGAAGGTCCCCCTCACGGTGACGATCCCCGGGGCCGGCAACGTCACGGGGCAGGTGTTCAACAGCCAGAGCAGCGGCAATTTCAACGGCAACGCCTTCCTCTTCGTCAGCGAGGACGGCACGGTATCCGGTTGGCGAGGCGCACTCGGCAGCACGGCGGAAACGCTGGCGGTGGCCTCGCCAGCGAACCTTTACAAGGGGGCGGCCTACGCGAGCATCGGCAGCAGCGCCTACCTCTACGCCGCGAACTTCGGCACCGGCGCGGTCGATGTGATCAAGGGCAGCGCAGCGTCGCAAAACCTTGCCGGCAGCTTCAGCGACCCCAACTTGCCGTCGGGCTATGCGCCGTTCAATGTGCAGAATCTGGGCGGTTCCTTGTACGTGACCTATGCGAAGCAGCAGCCGAACTCGGCCGACGAGATGGCCGGTCCGGGCCTCGGCATCGTCGACCGTTTCGATCTGCAGGGCCAGCTGATCAATCGCGTCGCGACGGGCGGGCCGTTGAATGCCCCGTGGGGCCTGGCGATTGCCCCGTCGTCGTTCGGCAGCTTGGCCGGGGACCTGCTGGTCGGCAATTTCGGCGATGGCCGGATCAATGCATACGATCTGCAGACACACTCGTTCGCCGGCCAGATCGCCGGCGCAGGCGGCTCGCCGTTGAGCATCGACGGATTGTGGGCGCTGGCCGTGGGCAATGACGGCAAGGCCGGCAGCAGCCTGAGCCTCTATTTCACCGCCGGGCCGGGCGACGAGGCGCACGGTCTCTTCGGCGTGCTGGCGCCGGTGCCGGAGCCGGGCACGGTGGCGATGCTGGTGATGGGTCTGGCGGTGGTCGTCGCGCGTGCTCGCCAGCGCAGGGCGTGACCGGCAAGTTGATCGCCGGCCGTAACGTGCGCTCGGCGGCGCATGGGCAGCGCCGTCGTCCGGCACGACCGCGCTGACCAGCAATCGATCTGAGGGGCCTGTCGAACCTGGCTGGCATGTCACTGCAGTTTCATGGTCGCTCGCTAGATTCGCGACGATGAACAGGAAGCGGCACCACTGGCTCGAAGTCCCTCACGCTCACGCTGTCGATGAAGCGCGGGGCCGGTGAGGCCCTGAGGTACTCCGCCATCGCCCGGGCGGGCGTGGCCGCGCTGGCGCTGCTGCTTGGCGCCTGTTCGCCGCGCCTGCTGATCGTCAGGAACGTGGCCGACCAGCTCGCGACGCAAGGCCGATCCGAGGAAGACGATCTGCTGCTGGCGCGCGACGCCGCGGCGTTCTATCTCGAGTTCTCCGAATCGGTGCTGCGCCAGGATCCGGGCCATCTGCCGCTGGCCGAGGCCGTGGCCGGCGGCTTCACGCGTTATGCCTATGCGTTCGTCGGCAGCGAAGCCGAGCGCCTCGAAGCGCAGGACACGCGCGCCGCACGGCGCCTGCGCGAGCGCGCGGCCCGGCTTTACCGGCGTGCGCAGCGCCACGCGATGGCCGCGCTGGAGCAGCATCAGCCGGGCTTCGCCCAGGCGCTCGCGAGCCCGTCGACGGCAGCCGGCGGGTCGGCCTTGCAGCTGTCGCCGGACGAGGTTGGCGTGGCGTATTGGGCCGCCGCGTCATGGGGCGCCTGCATCTCGTTGTCCAAGGACGATCCCGAGGTCGTGGCCGACCTGCCGCTGGCGATCCGGCTCGCCGGGCTGGCGTGGGCGGTCCAGCCCGATCACGGCAACGGCGCGCTCGCTTCGTTGATGGGCACGTTCGAGCTCGCCCGGCCCGGCGGCAGCCGCCGCCAGGCGGAGGCCTATTTCGACCGCGCGATCGCCGCCGGCGCCGGCCGCCATGCCGCGGTCTACGTCGCCAAGGCCGAGTCGCTGGCCTTGCCCGCCGGCGACCGTGGCGCCTACGATGCCTTGCTGCACCAGGCGCTGGTGGCCGGCGCGGCGCGGCGCGACCTGGGCAATGCCGTGATGAGCGAACGGGCCCAGTGGCTGCTCGACACGGCCGACGACCGTTTCTGAATCGACTCACTCTCGTCCAGGACGCCCGCCCGCATGAATCCCACTCGCCGACTCACCGCCCTGTCGCTCGCCTGTCTCCCGCTGCCGCTGCCCGCCTGGGCCCAGATGGCGCAGCTGCGCATCGGCACCGTGGTGCCTAAGAACTCGCTCTATCACGTGCAGCTGATGGAGCTCGGCGAGACCTGGCGCGCGGCGCAAGGCGGGGGCGCCCGCTTCGTGGTGTTCACCGACGGCAGCCAGGGCGGCGAGGCCGAGATCGTGCGCCGCATGCGCATCGGCCAGCTGCAGGGCGGGCTGATCTCGGTGGTCGGGCTGCGCGAGATCGAGCCGACCATCAGCGCGCTGCAGAGCCTGCCGCTGCTCTTTCGCAGCTGGGAGGAGGTGGACTACGTGCGCGAGAAGATGCGCCCGGCGATGGAGCAGCGCTTCCGCGACAAGGGCTTCGTCGTCATCGGCTGGGGCGACGCGGGCTGGGTGCGCTTCTTCTCGAAGGAGCCGGCCCTGCGGCCCGACGACTACAAGCACATGAAGTTCTTCGCCTGGGGCTCGGAGCCGGAGCAGCAGGCGATCATGAAGAGCCTGGGCTACACGCCGGTGCCGCTGGAGACCGGCGACATCCTGCCGGCGATCGAGACCGGCATGATCAACGTGGTGCCGTCCACGCCGTACTTCGCGCTGGTCAGCCAGATCTTCGGCACCGCGCCGAACATGCTCGACATCAACTGGGCGCCGATGGTGGGCGCGCTGGTGGTCACGGCGAAGGCCTGGGACGGCATGCTGCCCACGGCGCAGCAGGCGCTGCGCACCGCGGGCGAGCGTGCCGGCATCGCGATGCGCACGCGCGCTCGGCAGGAGGTGGACGAGGCGGTGGACGCGATGAAAAGACGCGGCCTGGTCGTCAACCGCCCGACGCCCGACCAGATGCGCGAGTGGAACGGGCTGGCCGAGCGGCTTTATCCGCGCATCCGCGGCACGATGGTGCCGGTGGAGACCTTTGACGAAGTGTTCGCGCATCTCGCGGCCTACCGTTCGGGCCGGAGCAAATAGGCTTGGCCCGCCCGCTCGCCGCGTGGCTGCGCGACGGCGCGCGTTTCGACGAAGCGCTGTCGTTGCTGGCGCTGCTGCTGATGACGCTGATCCCGCTGCTCGAGATGGCGCTGCGGCCGTTGCTCGGCCGAGGCATCGACAACGCGCCGGTGCTGGTGCAGCACCTCGGGCTGGTGCTGGCGATGTTCGGCGCGGTGGCCGCCGAGCGGCACGGTCACCTGACCACGCTGGGCAGCAGCCTGGCGGGATGGGTCACCCGGCGCCGGAATACCGTCGCCACCCGCCGAGCGGGTCGCCGGCCGGTTCGGAACGGCCGGGCGCTGGCCGGCGGGGGCGATGCGCACACCCGGGCGGCGGTGAAGGCCTTCGCCAGCGGCAGCGCCGCCGTGCTCTGCGGCCTGCTGGCGCTGGCCAGCTGGCGCTTCGTGGCCAGCGAGATGAGCTCGCCGCAGCGCCTCGCCTACGGCCTGCCGCTGTGGTGGGTGCAGGCCGCGATGCCGCTCGGCTTCGTGCTGCTGGGCCTGCGGCTGGGTTCGCGCTGCGCCGCGGCGCCCGCGGCGAGGCTGGCATGCGCCGTTGCGCTGCCGCTCGCGGGCTGGGCGCTGGCGGCGAGGTTCGACGGCACGCCGATGCCGCTGTGGCCGGCGCTCGTGTGGCTGCTTGCCGCCTTGCTTGCCGGCGCGCCGATCTTCGCCGCGCTCGGCGGCCTGGCCTTGGCGCTGTTCTGGAGCGATGCGCTGCCGCTCGCATCGATCGCGCTGTCGCACTACCAGATCACCGTCAACCCCTCGCTGCCGGCGCTGCCGCTCTTCACGCTGGCGGGGCTGATCTTCGCCCGCACCGGCGCGGCACGGCGGCTCGGCACGCTGTTCCTGGCGCTGTTCGGCGGCGGCGTGCGCGGCACGGTGCTGGCGGTGGCGGTGCTGTGCTCGGCCTTCACCGCCTTCACCGGCGGCAGCGGCGTGACCATCCTCGCGCTCGGCGGCCTGCTGCTGCCGCTGCTGCGCGACACGGGCTACCCCGAGCAGCGCGGCATCGGCCTCGTCACCAGCGCGAGCGCGCTCGGCGTGCTGCTCGCGCCGTCGGTGCCGCTGATCATGTATGCCGTGATCGCGCGCGTGCCGATCAGGGACATGCTGCTGGCCGGCCTGGTGCCGGCCGCGGTGATGGTGGCCTGCCTGCTGCTCGTGGGCGGCTACCTGCGGCGCGATGCGAGCGGCGCTGCGGCGAGCCGCGAGCCGGCCGCGGCGCCGAACCTGCGGCAGGCCGGCGCAGCGGCCTGGGCCGCGAAGTGGGAGATCGCGGCGCCGCTGGTGGCCATCGCCTCGCTCGTCGGCGGTCTCGCCACGCCGACCGAGAGCGCCGCGCTGACCGCCGCCTATGCGATCGTGACGCAGGCCGCGGGGCACCGCGAGCTGAGCCTGCGCCTGCTGGGCAAGTGCCTGGCCGAATGTGCGCAGCTGATCGGCGGCGTGATGCTGATCCTCGGCATGGCGCTGGCGCTGACCAACTTCATGGTCGACGCCGGCATTCCGGACATCGCCGTCGAATGGGTGCGCCACGTCATTCCGAACCGCCACGTCTTCCTGCTGGCCCTGTGCGTCTTCCTCTTCGCCGCAGCGGCGCTGATGGAGATCTATGCCGCCCTCGCGGTGCTGGTGCCGCTGCTGCTGCCGCTGGCGCGCAGGTACGGCATCGAGCCGCCGCATTTCGGCATCATCTTCCTCGCCGCGATGGAGGCAGGCTTCCTGTGCCCGCCGGCCGGCATGAACATCTATTTCGCCTCGGCGATGTTCGGCAAATCGATACGCTATGTCGCGCGCTCGGTGCTGCCGGCGATGCTCGCGATCTTCATCGGCACGCTGCTGATCGCGTTCATTCCGGGGCTGGCGACTGGCTTGCCGGCGTGGCTGGCCGGCCGCTGAGGCCGTCCGGCGCCGCGACGGAGGAAGGCAACCGCATCAGCGCCTGGCCCATGCGGATGCGCCGGCCGGCGGCGATGCCTTCGCTCAGCGCGAAGCCCTTCGGCGCGAACACGATGATGGTCGAGCCGTGCTGGAACCAGCCCATCTCCTCGCCTTTCGCGAAGCGCGCGCTGCACGGGATCTCGTGCGGGCCGCGATAGCGCAGGTGCAGCAGCACGTCGAGGAAGTGCAGCCGGATGCTCGCCACCAGGATCGCGGCCACCGGCACCAGTGCGATCGGATGGCCGCTGCCTTTCAGGCGCGTCCGCAGCACCGCGCGTTCGTTGCGGCAGAACAGGCGCTCGACGCGTTCGAGCGCGATCGGGTTGACGTTCCAGGTGTCGCCGCTCAGGTAGCTGAGATGCTCGACCTCGCAATCGTGCGGCGCGTGGAAGCGGTGGTACATGGCCGAGGTGAGGCGCAGCGTGACGTAGGTGCCGTCGGCGAACGGCCGCGTGTCCTGCGACGGACCGAAGAGCTCCTGCATCGAGTACGGGAAGCCCTTCGCCTGGAACACCTGCCCGCCTTCGACCCGGCCGCAGGCGCCGACGATTGCATCGCAGGGGCTGGTCAGCACCTCGCCGCGCGGGTCGATCGGCCGCGCGCCCTCGACCAGCTCGCGCGTGAAGCACTCGTGCAGGCTGTCGAAACGGCGGCGGCGCGCATCGCTCAGATCCAGGTCGGTGAACAGCCGCCACACCGCGATCGAGAGTGCGCAGACCCAGGGATGACGGATCTGGCTGAACCAGCCCATGAAGCGGGTCAGCAGCAGGCGCGGCACCCGGTTGGTGAGCAGGAAGTTGAGGTCTTCCTGAAGCAGGACTCGGTCACGCAAGGTTTGCATATTCATCAGGCTGTCAATCGAAGTGGGTATATCGGGAAACCATGGAACCTCTGACGACTGTCTCCGCGCTGGCGCTCGGCGCCGCCGCTCTGTTCGCACCGCGTGCCGTGCGCCGCCTTCAACTCTCGCGCGCCAAGCACCGCTCGCTCGGCGGGCATTCGCGCATGGCCAAGCGCATCGCCGGGCTGCTGCCCGGATTCGAATACGACGAAGCGCGCTTCTTCGCCGCGGATGCAGCCCCCGCCGAGGTGGTGGCGCAGCGCCGCGCGGGCTTCCAGCGCCTCGAGGCGCTGTATGCCGAACGCTTCCCGCGCAGCGCGGCGATGACGGCCGAGGCCGGCGGCCACATCTCCGACCTGCAGTTCACCGGCCGCTACCGCGTGCCGTTCCAGTTCAGCCCCTATCTGCGCCGGCACCTGAAGATGGGCAGCTTCGTGCGCGCCACCGCCGGCGTCACGGTCGAGGACCTGGACGGCAACCGCTTCTACGACCTGAGCGGCTCGTACGGCGTCAACCTGTTCGGCTACGACTTCTACAAGGACTGCATCGCCGAAGGCTCCGCACGCGTGGCCGAGCTCGGCCCGGTGCTCGGCGCCTACCACCCCTGCCTGCTCGCCAACGTCGAGCGGCTGAAGCGGATTTCCGGACTGGACGAAGTTTCGTTCCACATGTCCGGCACCGAGGCGGTGATGCAGGCGGTGCGCCTCGCGCGCTATCACACGCGCAAGAGCCATCTGGTGCGCTTCTGCGGCGCCTACCACGGCTGGTGGGAAGACGTGCAGCCCGGCCCGGGCAACCCGCTGCCGCCGCGCGAGACCTATACGCTGAAGGACATGGACGAGCGCACGCTGCAGGTGCTGCGCACGCGCAGCGACATCGCCTGCGTGCTGGTGAATCCGCTGCAGGCGCTGCATCCGAATGCCGCCGCCCCCGGCGACTCCACGCTGGTCGACAGCGGCCGGCGCGCCGCCTTCGACCGCGCGGCCTACGGCGCGTGGCTGGAGCAATTGCGCGAGGTCTGCAGCGAACGCGGCATCGTGCTGATCTTCGACGAGGTCTTCGTCGGCTTCCGGCTCGCGCTCGGCGGCGCCCAGGAATACTTCGGCGTGCGCGCCGACATGGTGACCTATGGCAAGACGCTCGGCGGCGGCCTGCCGGTCGGCGTGGTCTGCGGCCGTGCCGGCCTGATGCGGCGCTTCCGCGAAGAGCG
>Ga0105239_10000329_pt1 | contig 70077 bp, 70 predicted proteins | sample KBSC44metaG_FD_92761 | JGI IMG/M metagenome (GOLD analysis project Ga0105239, IMG submission 92761) | Corn rhizosphere microbial communities from Kellogg Biological Station, Michigan, USA - KBS C4-4 metaG | ecosystem: Host-associated > Plants > Roots > Rhizosphere > Soil | place: Michigan, USA...
TCGTGAATATATGGAAACAGGTTTCGTATGCAGCAGCAGTCTTATCGATCACTACCAGGACTGAGCGTGACGAGAAGTGCAGCGTTAGCAGTCAAATATGACGTGTCCACCTCTTGGCATTAGTTGCAGAATGTGTAACGTGGCGGAATTCCCTTGTCAGGTGTCAACGGTGAAGGTCACTTCTGTTGCCAGTGCGTTCGTGGTAAATTCAAATGAACAGGCGATGTGTAATTTGGGGTTTTCAAGGCTGGAAGCGGGGGGCATAAACCGCCCACTTGGTGCCTTCGTACATAACATGATTTCGCGATTGGTCCGGTAATTTTGAAGCGCCGTCTCTTTCCCTCGCCAGCCAACGGCTTGGATGATAATTTTAGGTCTATTCATTGATGATCTTTCTAAGAAATATGGATGGACGACAAAGCAGACAAGGAAGCCCACGGGGTCACGGTATATCGATAACAGGTAACACGCAGAGGGTGTACGAAGGAGTGTGAAGCCCAGACCAGCCTGCACTCAGAAGCCTTTTTCCCAAGAACATATGTTGAGATTGGATTCGAAGGAGAGATCTGAGCAACTCAACAGCTACCTCAGTTAGCCGACTGGGTGATAAGTGTGGTAGCTAAACTGGATTCTAAATGATCTAAGATTCCTATTGACACGAACTTTTGATCGTCGACATTGAGTCATGGACCCCCGGATTTGTGCACCTGTAGTCTGAGGCAATCATATTGTCTCCCGGCGTCGGCTGCTTAGACAGAAACTTGCAATGCTATGATGCACAGAGGGACGGCCATGAAGCGCGAGGACACCTACATATAATTCCGTACAAAGGACCCGTATTTGATGGGCGGTTGCGAACTGGGCATTGTGCAAATTAATATTAAGCATTTACCTATTAGGTAACCTTAACCTTAGTTAAACTTTCGTGCGTGCCGAGGAGACGTTCGAATACGTGCAATACGCGTTCCCCCGCAGCCCTGGACAGGCAGACTCCATTCCCAATACGAGGATAAATCACCTCCAATACGAGGACCTCGCAGTACATAGTTTGACTTCCCGTCCTTGACCTCCTGGCGCGCCTTCAGTCCAAGCTGCCATGTCAGCAGGCAAAGTTATGCGAAGCGGTTTTTGCGGCTCTATTCTTGCCCTGTATCTGCAATCACTATGAGACCGGGATCTTCCGGGCCATCGCGTAGGCAAAATGCCAAAAAGCGGAAATCACACACGAAATCTCGGAATGGCTGTGGGCCCTGTAAGAGTCGTCGTGTGAAGGTATTCCCTCCTTCCCTCTCCACTGTCTATCTATTACCCAAGTGTATGTGACTCGTCGTTGGACGTCTTTACGCTGTCCTTACAGTCCGGCTGCTCTGATATTTACACCCCTCACGACGATGGAGTATCATGCTGTCATCTTAGGGCTGATGTTCATGTTTTAGTGCGATGAGCAGGGCCCGCCCTGTGTGGCCTGTACCATTCGGGGTCTTGACTGCGATTTTGTTGCACAAAGCTATTCTACAACTTTCACAGAGTTAGGAACCGGGCAAGGAGACACCCAGGATGCCAGTACATCTCAAGATACACCCGAAACCTCTGCGTACTCCCTGCTCGGAGACCCTCGGGTCAAGGACTTGGAACTCATGCATCAGTTCACAGCATTTACCTACAAAAGTGTGTCTGTTCCCACAGTCAATGAAGATACATGGCAAATTTTTGTGCCTAGACAAGCACTCCAGTACGATTTCTTAATGCATGCAATACTTGGGCTGGCCGCGCTGCATCTGTCCGTGGAAAGAAGTAGTAACCAAGAAGAGTACAGAAGATTGTCGCTTTACCATCAGAATCGCGGATTTGCAGATTTCAGCGAGGCTCTGAGCAATATAAACGAGGCCAACTGTCATTCCATTTTTGCGTTTTCTGTCATCGCCATGATATTCGCCATCGCATCTCCGCAAGACCTGACGATATCGAACAACAGCAAAGACCTGGACCGTGTACTTTTACTTTGCGACCTTTTACAAGGAATCGGAACTGTTGCCGTGGCGGGGTGGCAGTGGATCAAAGAAGGCCCCTTTGGCATGTTTCTCGACATTGACCAGAGCATCTCGCTTGGAGACCTCGGCGTGGAGGACGAAGATATGATTAATCGCCTGCATAAGTTCAACGACAAATTTCTGGCGCTGATCGATCCAACCGCCCATATTACGATAGCGTCCGCGATCAACCTGCTTGAGAAGTGTAGTCGTGGAGGTGACATGATGGCCCTGGCCTGGCTCGCTCTGTGCAGGAAACATTTCATGTCTCTCCTCGGCCAACGTCAGCGCCTGGCGCAGCTTGTGTTTCTCCACTGGACACTCCTCCTCAACCGCATGAAAAGGGTCTGGTGGGTCAAAGAAACCACGAAGATGTGGTTTGATGAAACGTCGTCTGAGCTCGTGGGGTTGGGCCCAGAATGGCTGGAGGTAGTGGAGCGTATCAGGTCAAAACTGTATCCTCCAGAAGGTCCCTGAGCCGCGAGGCTCAACATAGCATACTGCCCCTCGCTGGCTGGCCAGGCTTTGTTACTTGTCCGCTTTGCGTTGGAGCTCTCGCATGACGCTTGTTCTATATTGACTGATGATAGCTTTGTAGTCTGAAATCTTTATTTGGCAGGCAGAAGCAAATCCTTCCACCCCTTGGTGTTCGAGCCACTTGAGTGTAAACCAGCCTGAACCATGAACATCAGCGGTATTGATGTATTGCTCTTGCGAGTCCTTGCCCTCGACCTTAGAGTTTGTCGCAGGCGTAGGAGACCCTGATGACAATGGTGGGTTAGGAGACGAAGATGCCATCAGAGAATGACAATGTATGTATTTGCAAGCGGAGTAGTTTGTGTGAGTTGCTTGGGTTTTCAATCTGTAACAGGCTCCATATTCCTTGAACAGATTCATAACCCTGACCTTTTCCTCTAAACCAACTGCTCTCATGCCCTCTAAATAGACATTCGTGCACCCTTGATGTAGCCAGACGACCACGTGAGCCTCCCCGAGAAAGAAGGAGAGTCAATCTAGTCCACACGAAGCAAGCCTCGGCAGCCCTCGCATTGATAGATCTATCCTCGTATAGCTTCCTGTTCTCCTTTAGGTAACTGCGTATTGACATGGCATGGAGCTTGGCATAAACCCTGAATACGCGTATGCGTTCGACAGACGCCGCTTGCTACTACAAGCAGCCTCCGCCACGATCCAACGAGGCGCAGTTGTAAAATGTTGCAGGTAATTCTCTAGGATGGAACAATCCCCACAACTGGAAGGTCTCCACTGACTTTTTTTTTGCTAGGCTGGCGGCAGTGAGGTACGTGGACAAGCGCTATGAGCCTATATCACTTCCCAGAGATATCCACAAAAACCTTTCAATTGGCATTTCGGCAGATCCGCATTGTTTCATTCACGGACACGATGGAGAGTGATCTTTCGGAATCATCCCCAACTATAAAATGGTAGATATAGGAGCAAGTATTTCCCCGGTCCCTCCTGCAGACCACAATTTCTTCAGACCTCCACATTCCTCTGGGTGCTCTTCTCTCGCAGGATCCCTTGAGGGCTCGTTTCGTGCAGCTCCATCTCTCTTTAGACTATTACTGTTCCGACATAATGACCGACGCAGCGACAGAACAGAGCCCGGGCGCGGCCTACAACTTCCAACTCTATAGATATACCCCATCATTACCAGCCGCGGCGATCAGCATGGTCGTATTCGGCATCCTCACGGGCCTCCACACGTGGAGGCTGGTTCGCGCCAGAGCCTTTTATTTCATTTCCTTTACTGTTGGCGGACTTTGTGAGCATCCTTCCGTCGTTCTGGGCCCTCCGAACCAACCCCCGTCAATTCTAACGCTCAGTGGGCAGTTCAAACAATCGGCTACGGAGGACGGATTTGGTCCCACTATGACAAACTGGCCATCGGCGGCTTTGTCATACAGGCCATATTGATCCTCATCGCCCCTGCTCTGTACGCAGCTTCAATCTACATGATCCTCGGCCGCCTGGTCCGCGCACTGCGCGGAGACCACCTTTCTCTCTTACCAGCCAGATGGATCACCAGGATTTTCGTCACAGGGGATATCGTCTCTTTCACTCTCCAGGCGGGAGGTGGCGGTGTACAAGCAGGCGGTACTTTACAGCTGTACGAGACGGGAGAGAAGATAATCATCGCGGGCCTGTTTTGCCAAATCCTGATCTTCGGGTTCTTCGTCGCCACGTCGGTTCTGTTCCACCACCGCATCGCCCAGCGGCCGACTCCCAAGGCCCTCAGCAACAGCATCCCTTGGCGACGGTACTTCTACGTCATCTACGTCACCAGCGGACTGATCCTGATGCGCAGCGTTTTTCGTGTCGTGGAGTATCTTCAGGGGAACGACGGCTACTTGATCTCGCATGAGGTATTCCTTTATGTTTTCGACACAATTCCCATGGCGGCGGTTATGGCCATCTTTCTGGTGTATTACATTGAACATCTACAGGGTGGTAGTCCTCAAAAATCGGGATCGGGAGGGGAAATACTTGGCTCGCAGGATTATGAGGTTGAGGAGTTGAGGGGGTGATTGGATCTCTCTAGAGGATACTGTTCGGTGTGAAGTTAGTTTTTCATCTTTGGAGATTTAGGTGCCGGCTCTCACAAGGCTGCACCGTGCAGCATGCTTGAGTATCTAACAGCCAAGGAAGCTGCAAGCAGCCCGCCGGGAATTCTCGAGTGGTCTTACCTTCATTCTTCTACTGCCAAATGGCACTGCATGCAAGACAATGGCATTTAGGCTTCGCAATCGCAAGTAGGAAGACCACTTCTTCCGCCAGTGTTTCCAGCTTGATAAAAGGTGATGAAAGATCTTCGTCCAGGATGTTGGGATGGTCATGTATAGTATGGTAACGAATTCCCCTGGGCCTGCAGTTCTTATGAATGGATGGAACCGGTAGAGCTCACTTCACTAAAACACGTTGTTCATTAATGATTCAGTTCTATGGCAATGTCTTGTACCCGTTCTGTGAGCACATTATGCTTCTACCTCTTGCTTATTGTACAGTCAACTTGAAATGTCCTTTCTGGAGACCCGGTATTCACTCATCGGGATGCAGTGTTGCAATAGCTCTCTTAATCGTACAGTAAGGCCCGTCATGCATTAGGCTCATTAACCTCATCAGAGGAGCTCACAACCAGCCTCCCAGCGCAGTGAGCCTTTTCGATCTCTCTGAATTGTCATCATAAACTGCCGCAGAAACTTGCTGCGGGATCGTCAATCCTTGCTCTTCGCCTGCGCCCATTATCAATGACGATGACGTCACTTGACGATATCTCAGCGTCGATGGACCTATTTGCCGTTGAACGTAGCGAGCACGTTGAAGTAGCCGCGGCGCAACAAGCGATCGAAGGCTGGGGCGATTGCAGTGTCGGGACTCCAAGTATCCTCATCCCCCTCTTGCTCTTTGGCAAGCTTGATTGAATTCAATAAGCTGTCAGACCAATGAGTGGTGCGATAGGCGGGGTCAGTGTCATTTGCTGGAGCATAAAACCATTCGCGACCACCATGATTTTTATGGTATTCAGCAGAGATGGCCTCGATGAGGGGCTGAAGAATATCCATGATTTCCTTGCATATTTTGCGGCTGAGGGGGTTTCCAGAGTTCATCATGAATTCAAGGAAGGTAATGGTGACCGCCGTCCAGCAATGAACGTCAAGGGGATTGTATGGCTTCGGATCTGCTGTATTTTTGGCCTTTGAAACCAAGATGTCTGCTAGCAGGTGAGTCGCCATGAAAATTGTGTCTGCACTCATGTCCTTCTTGTTGCGAACAATAAGCACCCCCAGGAAAGCGGAAAGTTGACGAACGATGGGACTTTGTTCATTTAGGGGAGGGAAATGGACGAGATTGTATGTGAGAGACGCCTTCATGTATTCCCCTGCATAAAACCCCAATTGCTCATGTGCCCATTGTAAGGAAGGTAGTGTCATTTCCACATTGTTGGCAAACATGCAAACATAGGCTGCTTCAGGACTGAGGTAAGGGACCTTGTTGACGATAGAGACCTTGTGACCGGGCTTGAGATATGGCGTCAAACCACTGCCCAGTGAGTGCAAGCTCGCCAACATGAAGCTGACATTGTGAGCAGTTCTCACGACTCCCAAGAACTCTTCCTTGTCCGCGATGAACGAGTCTGCTGGAGTTGGAGTGTCAGGGCCCAGGTAGCTTATAACTTCGAAAGTCTGGTTGAGCAATTCTGCAGATGTGAAGGGATCGGAAATGAGTCCTGAAAAATCATTCTCGAGAGACAACGCGATCAGGGCACAGGTCCAAACGAGCGCCAAATTGTCATCGTCAGAACGGTCTGCGGGATGGTCCTTGAGTTGTTCGAGAATCCACTTTGAAAGGTCTTCAAAGGAAGAGAAGACGCTGGACTTGAACGATGTTTTGGCTGCTGTGGCTTCCGCTTGAGGAGCAGAAGTAGACTCATTGTGACCACCGTTTACGACTAATTCAGGTGGGATACCAGGTAACAATTCCAAAGCAGTGGCAAAAGCATGTGAGACTTTGGCAGTTGCATTCTCAACCACACCGATGACAGTTGCAGCTTCAGGAAGTAATCCAACGAGCGGGTGGACATGACTGTAATACTTTTCCAAGTGGGTTTCGTTCAACTTGAAGGATTCCATGAGGTCAGTTGGCTGGTCAGTCTTTTGGCGCTTGGCTGGATGAGCTTGATCAAGGTCAGACCAGAATGGCTTTACGGTGGTAACTGGGAGATCTTTGGAAGGATCGGACTCAGAGAGGTTGGGAAGAGGTAGAGTCTGATCTGGCGCAAGTGCGACACTGCCCTGATCACGCGAGCGAAGGTCAGGTAGATTATTTCCCCATGCACCGGTACTCGGAATTCTATCACGTTGGAATTCGGCCTGGGCAAAAGGTGCGTGAGAGAGAGAGAAGGACAGTCGTGATCTACCAGTAGGCGCGTCCTCCGGGGAGAAGGCAACTTGGTCGAATGGGGCAGAGGTTGATCCAATGTCGAGGGACTGGCGTAGAGCCGCAGCCTGGAGTTGTTCAACGCTATGAACGCGATCGGCAAGATCCTTGATGTATCTAAGTAGAAGGCCAGTTAGTGTGTGTGTGGTCACGGCGCATTGCGAAGGCAAAGACGCAATGTGGACGGGACTTACCCTTTGGAAGGGCCTCGCTTCATAGGCTTTCTCTCAAAACCACAAGTCAAGCCAGCCTTTTCACAGTTGGTGCAAGTCTTGGGTATGCCGTTCTCGTTCTCGCTGTCCTCGGAGGGAGGGTTGATGCAACGAACCTGCGCAACGTGAGTGAGTAGAATGACAGGAACTGGTGAGCAGAAAGGAAGGTTACCTTCTTGCGTCGACATTCATCGCAGGCGCGTGAAACCTTTGATCGCTTTCTCTTGTCGCCGGTCATTGGAGTTTGTGACATGTCAGACGGGTCGTCGACGTTACGTGACGCCGTCGCGACAAAAGATTGTTGATTTGGAGTTTGCGGAGGAGCCATGGCAGGGTCAGTCGCGACACCATTGCCTGCACCGTTCGCGGCGATGGCGAAATTGTTTTGAGACGGACTGGTGGGCATGTTGGCTGAGTTCGCAGCATCATGCAATTGTTGAGTGTATGTCTGGGGAAGGGCAGGGTAGTTGGAGGACATGGTCAGCTCCGCGTCAATAGGGAAAGGGTATTGGGACTGGGTGAATTGTGACGAGGTTCCTGAAGGGAACTTGACCTCCGGTCGATCACCTGCCTGATCGTGGGTGGTTAAATTACGGTCCATGGCTGACCGAGGGCAGTGGGAAACCTGGTCGTCGCAACCGTGCTTCCGTAAAACGAGCAATTGATGGAAAAGGCGACGATGATGATACAAGTGCAGGTCAGACTTGGGGGGAACGCAAGGTGACAGTAAGGTGAAATGTATGTCCGACGCCCGGGTCGCTAGCGTGATTTTTCGGGATTTAGTTGGCCATTAGTGTCCTCTAAGTGCCTCGACTGTCCCAACCATGTGCCGGTATTCGTACGGCTAAGACGCGCTAGACAACTAGCGTCTAGACATTATCCCGTGATGACTTTCGGCCCTGTTTCCTGTTCGGCCTTTGAAAGTTCCAATTCCGAGATCGCAAAACATCCACTGCCGAGTGTTGATGAATCTGGGGAGAGCCTCATGCTTTTGAGGGGAAGGGCGGGATTGCTGAAGCATGGGTGTTTGCCACCTCAAATTGCTATTCCCCGCTGCGCACAGTGGATTAGAGTAATCCTAATAGTTCCCCATTGCCTGGTTATATTTGGATGTTGCTTCTCCGATCTCTATCTAATGTATACCACTTGAATGGGCCTACGCCGGTACATACTCATTTCAGCTGGCAAGGGACAAGGCATTGCTTTGGAAAGGAGATGCCTGTTGACGTTGCATATAATTGCTTGCCTGGTCAAACTGTTGCCCGTTTTACTGTGAATTTGGATTGATGTGTTCCGCCTATGTTATCCCATGGTATACCAGGAGGTACTACAAACAAAAGGAAGAGATGCAGTCGCTTAATAGTACTACCGGGACATAACCGAGGATAGACAGAATAATGGGTACTCCGTCCACTTTCGGGGGATAAAGCGAACGATAGAATACGGAATATGTCACTAGATATGGCTGACTCGTCGGATTTCGGTAGATACATGGAGTATTGGAGGGAATAGATTTTTCGCACATCAATGGGTATTTTTCAAAAAACGCGGGTATGTGGGAGGCTCTGGCCTCAACATGCTGCCCACGTGATATACGTTGACGAAGGAAATGTTCTGCACGGAATCATCCAGGATTTAATCTAGAGAAAAACGAAGGCGATCTGGATGTATGACTGGCCACCAGCAAGGGTCATCGAAGGCTCGTGGGCCGTGAAATGTGCAGCAGCAACTGTGGCGAAATAGTTACGAATGCAAACGTATGCCGCTAAATGATCCCTTCTGAGGAGTCCACGAATTCGTATGTTCCCCTCCAAGCCTTTTGATTGACCTTCTGCATGGTCTCTCTATCCTAACAACGCGCCGGAGCGGGAAATGGTGAGGGTGTCGATTGGAACTGGGAAACACGCCGATAAATAAGCCACCGAGTCTATGATGAACATGCAAGTATATCCTCCGTACAAAACGTGTAGGGGAGGAAAGTGGATTAATTAACCCAGTCAATCATAATGGGGAATGTACGGCCAGTCAAGCACAATTTTCTTGATTTTCTTTATTCTGGAGCACAACTATTTTTCAGCAACAGCCTGTGGCTGGCAGTTGAGTTGTGGCCGGGTTCTGGCGCGCGTCGGCAATCCTTTACACTTTTTCCTCCCACGAGGAGGGAGAGTGAACTCGACTCCAAATCCTGTTTTGGTTCCTGTGATTTCCTTTTTCCTTTTATCTTCCTCTCACTCAGCGAGCTGAATGAACATAACGTTGGTCTGGGCCAAGCCGCCAACTGCAAGGCAATGCGCAATGCGAACCCAATGGCTTCCCATGGCGTCGTGAACGTCCTGCAACCCTAAGAACATCCGCCTCGTCTTGAGCTGCTGATCGTGACAGCATGCGACAGGATGCGAGCTTAACCTTGATTTCCATGAGGTCAGAAAGTCGGCCAATGTCTCCATGTGGCGTTTGGGGTGGAGTTCATGCCACGGATAACAGCCCCGCCTCAGCTACTACTGACTTGCTAGTCATTGAAGTGGACTGGGGTGTTGGAAGATTGAATGCAGAAGGAGAAAGGAAAAAACCCCTCGGAACCCAGCATGTCAAGGGGAAACTTTAGGAGGCCTCGAGAGGAGGTGTTCGTTTTCCCATCCAATCTCGATCGAATTCGCTCACTTCTTCCCACATGTTTTTCCTGTGTGTTCAAGCGATTGGCCAAAACCTAGTCTTCCACTACACCTACGACTAGGATACCCGGCCCAGTGGACAAGATCATTCTCTGCTTCTTTGAGTGACTGCAGTCGCAATCGCTCGCCCGATTTCCTCACAACGACCCTTACACTCGTAGGGAGTGTGTCGCTTGTTATTTCTACCAGTGTCCGTGCTTTCCTGCAAAATGCAGTTCGGTACAGAATTTTATCTTCGACTAATTCTCTTTCGAGAGTCCTGCATCTCCTCGCCGGATTGCTCCGCGCGAATTTTGTCTACTTTTCGTCGTTGCAAGCGCGTCCGGTTGGCTCGGCGCGGGCGGAGTCTGCGGTAATTTTACGGCTGACACAATAATGTCTCAGTCATCCATCGGTTTCGGGGAGTCCTTATGTCCTTTCTGGGACTTCCGCAAAACCGTGGGATTTACTTTTAGGACTCTAGGAGGAGGGACCTAGGGTTCCCCCTACTCGATTTAGTTACCTCCTTTTGGTGTGACCTGATGGTTCTGGGGGGTGTTATCGAAAGTCCAGTTGGAATCGCTTCCACTTCCCGCCCCTAGTCACAAAGTGAGCGGCACACTCCCAAGTTTCAAGGAATGGACGGGGGAACACATACATCACTCCGCAGCGGGGGCAACCGCGGCGCATCGGGGCGTATCCTGGTTGGCCGGTGACGACAGGACTACTGATGATCTGTCCAACGCAATCACTGCAGACGCCACAGATACATTCGGTGCAGGCGAAGGCATTTCTGAGCAGCCAGGGCCGACCACACGATGCACAGTAGATTTCCAAAACTTCCGATTTGCTGCCAAACGAGGATGACTGAGAGTGTTGATAAGGGTGCGAGTGATGTTGCAGCGGGCTAGTGTTATCGTTGGACGATGCAGACGTGGGTAGACCAGATCCTGAGATGTGGAAATTCTGCCCTGATCCCCCGCTGTCCATTGACTCGACAGAAGGAAAGGGCTCGGGATCGTTCGGGCCCATCGAGTCAGGTGGCGGTGGCGTCAGTGCGCGTTGGAGCGGAGAGGCATTATATTGTCCATGGCCATGGCTATGGTGTTGTCCCAGGTAGGAGCCGAGAGGTCGGAAGCCTGGTGGTAGGGATGATCGCTTGCCTGCCCCTCCACTTCCTGCAATGCTGTCCGCGGCGGACAGTCTGCGGGTGGTGGGATGGGCAGCAGCTAGGGTGGTGTTGGTGGTAGCTGCAGCGTTGGCAGCGCCCATGCCCACCGTGCTGGTGGAGGGCGGAAAGTTTGGAGATTGCGGCATCTGTGGTCGAGCGCCAAGGGCATGTTAGCAAGGTTGATTATCATGGTCTAACGCAAAATGACAAAAATTGAGGAGGTTGGTGTACACATTAATTAACTTGAGGGTGCATAAACTTTTTTCGTGACAGACCCCCTGGTCTGACCCGGCCGCCCCAGATCTGATTGCGAACGCGAACGGGTTATGTGGTCTGACCAGAAGAAAATCAAAAATGGCTTTTTTTCGCAATTCCCGCCGGGCAAGCCATTGTCTCCAGTCCACTACCCACGGTCGTCGTCGTGGTCCTCAGCAGGTTTTTTTCAAACCCGCGATCGTGATTCGACCGGGACGTGCGAGTTTCCGACTGTGGTGCGTACGTAGGTCTTTAAAAAACCGAGGAGAGAATTCCTCTTGCCCGGGCCGAGGCTGCTCTTGGCCTTTTCTCCTTTCGTGCGGTAGCCCAGGACATAACGGTCGTCGTCGCTTGGTTGGTTTTGGTAATAACAGCAGTAGTAGTGACAGGTAAAAGTAGTACAAGACAGTATTCCCTCTGGGTGGCTTTCTCCTCCGGGGGGCACATCTACAGAATCTCGATCTCTTGACAGCAGCAAGTAAACAGAGGACAATCGAAAAATGTCGTCTGACTTACGGGAGTGAGATCACGATCGTCATCAGCTTCTGTTGCGCTCGTCGCAGCCTCGATCAGATCTTCCCATCTCTTTCCTTGGACCCAAGCGGCCGTTGGTGGTTCGGCAGACATGGCTTTGCGACCTTCGACGCTTAGCCGTCGGGTAAAATCCTTGGCTGAGAATTCCCTAGATTTTCCGCGTTCGTGCTTGCCCTTGCGTGCATTTTGCCCCATGGAGGGCTTCCTGGGCCGCTGCAACTTCTCCCGCCGTTGTATCGGCGGTAATGACGAGTATCGGCTGCTGGGGGACTGGAGTATGGATGGTAATAGTTCTCTAGTGCGTGACGGTTGGAATGGCGGTAATGTGTCTTCGTGAAAAGCGGCACGAAGTGATGGTAGTTCAAGACCTGAGTCGCGTTTGTAGTCTGGGTCTGGGAACACATCCTGAGATGTGAATGAGCGTAGTCCTTGCGGTGACCCTGTATCTTGCCCAATAAATACTTACAAAATCTGAATCCCAATTGTGGAGTTGTGCAAGAGCCACTGCAGCGTTGGCAGTGGGCGGTTGTGAAGGGGGTGCGCCAGATTGCTCTGGATTTCTGGCGATTGCAGGATAACGAGCGTGATCACTCGCGTCCGCTGCTGTGTTTTAGCCAAACGTATTACCTCCATGGTCCATTTCAGTAAACATACATTTCCTTGCAGGGGGAGTCGCGCCAGGAGGAGGCGGCGGTCGTTGAGAAGGTGGAGTGGAAATCATCAACTGGAAACTCTCCTCCGTGGCAGGCAACTTGGGGATATAATAGTCTGGGTGTGCACGTCGAATGTGTTCTTGCATAGACCGATACCGCTTCTCCTGTTATGTTGGGTCAGTACGAGCCGTGGTTGTGGGATCGGGACGCGATGGAAGGATTTGGAGTCACCACTCACCCCAATGCACCTCTTGCGGCACTGAGAGCCATCTTGGTTGGTAAGAGGACACACAACCTCATTTTCTGCATCTGTTGACACGAGAAAAGAGCCGGTAAGGGCTGGTTTGGGCGGCATGGCCTACTGCGCTGACCGCAGGAGGGAATTAGGAGAAAATGACGAAGGACGACGGCATCGATCGGACAGTCCGCACAAGCTTGGCTGAATTTGCTTGAGAAGGAAAATCCCGGCGACGTCACGGGAGCCCTCTCACATGATTCGACGAGACTCGTTTATAGACGTCTTGAAGAAATATAATAATGAATGATAAGAGGGATGATGGATGAGAGAAGAGGAGAGGAGAGGGTTGTTGGGGGCGGTGGTGGGAGTGAGGTGAGAGAGAGTGTGTGCGTGCGTTGTTTTGGTGGATGATGGTAACGGTGATTGATAGTGATGGTCAGGACGAAACAGTAGGAGCAGGTAGGGATGATGTGTGCACTGGGTGGCCCAGGGAAGGGATAACGGGAACAAGAGCTTGAGGGACCTACAGACTACGGGCCACGGGTAACGACAGCAGTGGCAGGACCTGCCTGAACCAAGGGCATGAGGGGCAAGCAGAACCACCTGTGCCACCAATGACCACCCAAGTCAGAGGCTTACAGGGGGGAGCTTAGGGCTCGGCTTAGCTGTTGGAGTAACTAGACTGCACTGGGTAAAGAGCTTGAACACACGCAGAAACTCTGCTCTGGCAGCTACCTATTGGGTGCCCATTGGCAAAGCGTTTAACAGTGCAAGCTCCCCCTGGTGACCTCGACCTGCTTTTTCTTCTCCATCAAAGACTCCGTACTGGGAGTGAAGACTGGTAGAGGTCAGACTGGCAACTGCACCCGTCGCCAGCAGCCAGCAGCCTGCATGCCGCCCAAAGGCTCCCCCAACCCTTAAACCCTTGAGCTTGCTGAGGTCTTAGCGTCCAAGTGGCAGCCCGTCAGGGCCCAGGGACCAAACAGAACGTCCTTTCTTCGCATCCCGCAAGCCATCATTTGGTCAATCATCATCACGTTGAGTTTTATCTTGCTTTTCACTGGTGATCCTCAGTTCTACCATTCAGGTACTCGGTATTCTTGCCAATCACTCCACCTCCAGCTGTCGGTGGATCCACTCTCACCTCATCTTTCGCTCGCGATGCCCTGCTCTGATCGACTCCTCCAAACAGCTTCCCCAGGCTGGTCTCCAAACACCGATCATCGAAACTTGCTGCAATCAAGGTTGGAGCTCTAGCAATACCAAGGAGCTTTGATCCACGAATTGGCATGTGCGTTATTGACAGCTCGTGAATTTGACTTTTTGTTTCCAATTGTTGATCATGCCCTTCGATTCTGCAAGTCCAAGGTGTAGTCCGAGGAGGACAGCTTCAGCTCTGAGGTCCACAGAAGCTGTCCAAAGGAGCTTTCGAGCTGCGAGCGAGTGTTGTACTCCGCACACCAGTCAGAGCTTCTTTTGTGTTCCAGTCGCCTAGCTGATTCTCAAGCAGCTGCTTGCCTGGATGGGGGAGCTCGGTCGGAGCTCTCGGTTATCCTTCAACACCATCCAAGTATCAGCTAATGCAATCTGATGTAACAGACATCACCATCCTGGCGATCCAAGACTAAGCGGCGCTCCCGAATACAACTTACCATCACAGCAGATTTAAGGCATTGTGGATTGCAGATTCGTCACAATCGCCCGCTAGTCTTGGGAGGCAAGTTCCCAGACAGATTACCAAAGCCGCCACAACAATCCGTGCACTACATCCGCCAAATTCATACACAATATTTTGGCGCAATGATGCGGATGCTCGAATTGGCCCCTAAAATTAGGTAACACGAAGTCTGGTCCTTTTCAGCACCATACGAAGGACCACTGCTTCGATAAACATCGACAAGTCTATTGAGGAGCTCTCTTCACAGTAATTCAGAACGAGGGAGAACCAAGACAGTTGGCACCTCTCCAAGGGACTTCCACGATGTGGATTCGAGTGCGTTGCGAACAATAGCCGTTTAAGGGACCTCCATCGACAAGCCTGTCAGTTCAGATAGGCCCCGTCATAACGGTCTGGACGCAAAGCTCAACAACACCGCACACTCACGGACAAGTCGAAGATCCATCCTCATATTCATACACCTTTCCAGGCTAAGTATGCCGCGGATTTGATGCAGACATAGACACCCAGGCCCCAAACGTCACAGACCATTCCGCAAAGATCAATCACAAGGCCCGCTCCCAGAACCAAGCGCTCTCAGAAACCTTTCATGTATTTATGCGCCTGGGTAATGGCGGTCACCTCAAATCGCATCCCTACTTCCACGTGACCTTCGTGCCTTGGACAACAAAGCATGCCAAAACACGGTTTGAATTTAATACCTTCATCGATTCTTCGATAGCTAACAAGCAGATCCCACGGCTGCTTCGGGTGTTTCTCCGCCGTGTCCGGATTCACATTGGGGACTTGGCAACGTGCACACCGGGCGACCACATCCAGATCCATGGCGTTCCGATTTCCACCCGTGAGAGTGGTAAACAGGGAAGAATCTCCGTTGAGGCGAACGGTTTTCCACTCATCCTCGGACCACGGCTCTGCTCCCTTGATGATGATATTGGGTCGAAATCGTTCATATGTAATTTCCTGGTGACCTTGCTCCGTCAAGCGAGAGTTCAGCTCAGCAAGAGAAGACTCGGACGCAATTAGAATGGGCAGAACATCGGGGAAATTAACGCTCTCGGTTCGTCCCAACCTTTCCGGATTTCCGTTTCCACGCACGATTCTCGGTGTCGGGCCCTTCATCACCAGGCTGACATCCTCACCAAAGAACTCGGTAAAGATTGTTTTGATTTTTGCGTCCTTGTACGCATACGCGTCTGTGATGTATTCCCAAACATCAACATCAATCACATCCGCATTCTCGGACAACCAAGTCTGAGATGGCCACAGCGGTACTCGAACTTGCTTGCTGGCATCATCTCTAATTGTGATGACAAGGTCACCCGCGACATCATCCACAGCCGTATTGATCAGTGTCATTTTGGGATTTGATCGGATCGTCACGAATTTTTTCTTCGCATCGACAAACTAGATCACCCCGAAAGTGAATTAGCGGATCTGTTCTTGCACTTCATGCCCTCTCTCTCAATCTTCGCAAATCAATAAGAAGACAAACTCACCATCCAGCGCCTATCAAGTTCCAATCCCTGCCTGGTAAGTTTCGCTGATTGAAGTGATATGCCTCGACATGATTTAATGGGATATATCCGCAAATCTATGATTTCGGACACTGTGTGCGCCATGCTGATGGGGCGTATTGATCACTATTGCTCCTCACGCCTAGGGACTTGTCAAACAAGAAAAATTGCCCTTCTCGAAGATTTCTATCTCACACCTAAATGATGTTCGTGATATCACGAATCTGAGTAAAATATCTTCGCAGGTAGTGATGCCAAATAATTTGATCAGACTGTCTCGCCACAACTGCTGGCAGAAAGCTGGCTTTCTTGACCCAAAGCGCAGCGAAAGATAGGTCTTTCAGAGAATCTCTGCTACCTAAGAGTTCTATGGTTCTAAAGTGACAAGATTGCGGATATCAAGTTCTGGCTTTGTCAATGTAGGGAGTACACGCCTGTTGAAGGAGGGGGGCTGAAGGAGGAGTGGATACCGCCCGCGTCATCCTCTGTCTCTCTGTAAGTCAATCTCATGACAACCACTGGTCACCATCAAAACCACAAGCTTAATTGTTCTTGTCTGACCCTGCTTCTCCAATGCCGACTAGAACTCAGTTCATCTAGTCAGACATGCTCTACCTAGCAATCTGCCCGTCAGACAAGCCTCTTTCGACCTCAGGGTGGTTTTCTCTCGCCGCTCCTTCTCAAAGATCGACTAATCATTAAACCAGCAACGAGATTTCTCCAAGAAAGGCAATATCGGGACCATCTACGCTATACTGTATTCATGGTATTGGCACCGAGCAGGTCTTCGAGAGTTAAAATTTCTGACAAAGACACATTACTCCGTACTGAGCCGTTGGTCAATCGCTATGCGGATCCTTAACCTAGGTTTCGCGGAGGCATGAGCCGGCCGCAATAGGTAGTAGAGAGACGTACGGTTGAGGGAAGTGCTTCTTGAATTAGTCAAGGGCACAAAGAGAAATGCTTCATCCGCGGACATGACTCACTGATGGGATCCCTCGGCTAGCAATTGACGGCGGGGTAGATCCATTTCTGTCCTCCGGCCGGTAGTACCGGTCAAATTGATGATAGGTATCTTGAATGTTATCTGCTTTCTTGAAGTGAAGGTGCTCCTCCAGTGTTTGCTAACAGGAACCCTGGATGACGACTAACGGCGACGCGACATGGCTTGCGGGAATGGTACATCCAATCAGGGAACCCTGACAAGATATTGCTTATCATAGAGTTCGAGACAATGCGTCTCTATGAAGGCAAGCCCTTACATCCTATGGACAAAAAGTACAGCAACAAACCCGCCCGTTATGGACCGGGTCACTCGATCTTGCCCACGCCGGTAACCGTCTCCGTCGCGACAACCTTTTCTCCAGTGGTAGTAGTAGCACTGTCCTTCCCCGATCCCACAGCCTCGATGTCGCTACCACTGCTCCGGCCCTCGAGGATCTGCCCCTGCTCATCCTCATCTGGACGGATATAGTTCTTCGGCTCCATCCATCCCTTGTTGTACATGATCGCAGGCGGATACAGCTTGCACAGCGACCAGTAGACGGTGCCACTGACGAAAATACCCACCCAGTATGCAAAGTAGTAGAAGCGCGTGACACCGACCGGTGCACCAACGCCCATGTTGTTCAAGAAGCCGTAGAAATTGGGCACGACGCCGATCACGTACGCGATGTAGGCGCGGATGTTCCAGCCTTTCGTGTAATGATACGCGCCGGCCTTGTCGGACGTGAAGAGGTCCGGGATGAGCAGGTGGCCACGGGCGACCAGGTAGTAGTGGCACAGCAGGACGCCGGTGATGGAGGAGAGGAAGATCTGGTACGACGCGAGGAACGAGACGAAGATGGACGCCGAGCCCAGCAGGTACCAGGGGTTGATGGCGAAGGAGACGACAGCGCAGATGTAGAAGCCTTTGCGGATGCTGATGTATTTCGGGAACAGCGCCGCCAGGTCGTTGCCCGCGGGCAACGAGTTCTCGAAGATGGACGAGAACATGGCGCTGTACACGAACATCAGCGCGATGAAGAAGCAGCCCGCGCGGTTCGCCGCCGTGTAGTTCGTCGTCTGCAGCTTGTCCAGCAGGTCGACCGGGTTCCACACCAGTTCGCCGAAGATCACTTGGCTGGTCGCGCACACAATGTTGCCGACCAGCGACACGAGCAGGTTGGCCAGCGGAAACCCGACCAGGTTGCCCAGGATCGGGTCTTTGGACCGGCTGCCGTATCGTTGGAAGTCTTGCCTTGGTGTTAGCCTCTTGCTGGGTTAATCGGGAGGTAGAGAGGGAGGGAGTTCATACCAGGAGCGTTACTCGCGAAGGTCGCACAGTTGGCAGCGCCTAGCATGAAGAATCTTAGAATCTATTCCAGGCGAGTACTGTTAGCAAGGCTCTGCTGGGCCATTTAGGGGCCCGGGGAGGGGGGCATGTGTACCAGCCAACTCTTCTGGCTGCCATGAACCGTCGACCCCTGACGAGCCACTGGCCCCAATCCACCAGCCTTGCCGACCGTCCAACCCAACATTGCCAGAGCCGAGATGATGAAGACGACTAGCTTGATATAGACGAGCTTTCGCATCTTAGGCACGGGAATCGCCAGGAAGAAGCAGGACACGATCCAGAACACGCCAAAGCCAATCATGCCGGCGCTCGTCAGCGCGGAACCCGTGCCCATATTGTTCTTGATATGTGCAATACTTGGGAATATCGCGTGCAGCATGACGTAGACGCACTGTCCTCCCTGCACCGCGTTGACGCCGTTCCAGACCTAGTGGACAGTGTTAGTTAGTATGAGACACCGATTTGGGGGTTTTTGGGGTCTCACAATAGCCATGACAGCCCTGTTGAAAGTGGGCCACCAAGCACCATAGACGCCAAAGGCCGCGCGATTCATGATGGGAAATCCCACATGGTAAACTGCGCCCGAGCGACCATTCAAGGTGATGAAGATGGCGATGAGGCACTGACCCCCAAACGAACACGCGAGGGATTCCCACATCGACAAACCCAGCGCTTGGGCAGCAGAGGCGCCATACCTACACAGTTTCGCGGTTAGGAAAAGGCCCCCTTTCTTGATAATTGGGGGTTCTTTTTTTTTGCTGAGACGAACCAATTGCTCACGGTTGCGGCCGCTGAGAACCAGAAGGTGAAGTATGTGACTTGTGTCCACGTGCGATCCTTGAGCTTGAGGGGCCGGAGATCGTCATTGTCCAGCCATATGTCTTTGCCTTTCACTTCTTCTGCGCCGTTCGCGACGAGCTTGAATCGAGAGAAGACACCCATATCGCCGTGGGTAGCAGAATGTCGCGCAACAACTTCTTCATAAGGCGTGGGCAGATTCGCAGGGATTGGGGTGCATGGTCTACCTTGATAAACGATGTCCGATTTTCCATTGATATACTGCTTTGCCTTACCTCTGTCGGCAATTGACCACAGATGGGCCTAGACGGGCATATTCTTTGCGCATACCATGCTCCCTCATGATAAGGAAGACCCAACGATGTTTCACAGATGGTACTACTCCAATCCACTTTTGTTTGCACCCGACGCGATTAGTCGTTCGCATCGGAGGCAGGTCGTACCACAGCCGAGTTGCGATTGGGGCAAAGAATGATGGAGATGAGCGCATATTATCCAGTATTGATAGACAAAAACGACGGAAGATACCTAAAATGCTTTAGTTTGGGGGTCAGATATGCTGCAGCTTTCTGATTCGCCTACCATGGTCCCCTTTGCGGATCTTCTCATTAAACGGCCTCCCCACAATCCTCTAATAGCCGCTCCCTTCTAATAACCTACGGAGTACCACATGGCTGAATTCGCCTGAGGAGCCGTACGGCTGGATCATCGCTCATTCTACGTTTGTATCTGCAGGTTATGTATATGTATGTCAGAATTGGGGGTCAAGTCAACAAAGAATTCGGGGCTCGCCGCGAACCGATCTCGAATGCATATCATGCACTTCTACCTAGTGTCATTGGGGGTCCTCGAAACCTGGTTGCCTGAACTTGAACTGCGGAGTTTGAGCCCTCTTGAACCTAGTATATCTGTGTTAGCCAGCTTTGAGATTTCATAATCCGAACCCTGAAAGTCAGATTCAGATACACAGATCCAGCCAAAAAAAAAATCAAGGTTCAAGATTATTACCATGGCGACGATAACCGAAGTAGAGGCAGAACAGCCATCGTTCGTCAAACTCGAGCTGCGCACTGCATATGGGCCGGTGTATCGCGATGTGTCGACTCAACCACCCAGAGAATGTGGCGCTAATGAGATCCCATTGATCGACATCTCGGGGATATATGGCGACTTGGACGCTCGCAAGAAACTGGCCCGGGAGATCAAGGTTGCCGCCGAGAATACGGGATTCTTCTACATCCAGAACCATGGCATCCCTGACGAAGCGATCCAGGGGGCGCTCAATGCGTCCAAAGACTTCTTTGCACAGCCCGAGGAGAAGAAGTTGCTGGTGTCCAAGGACAAGGGGAAATGGTACAATGGCTATTCGGGGAAGTATACTGCGATGGCTAGTCCGACAGAAGGCCGTGAGTCCCTCGCCCATTGATGGTGATATTTCATATCGCGTTCGACTGATGCAATTCAGTGGATTATCGCGAATCCTTCTCCTGGCGATACGAGCCTCAATATGACCCTGACCCCAAGGATCCAAATGCTGTTCCGGCGGAGGTGCAACCATTCATTCGTGGTGAGGACTACGTCTGGGAAGGTACCAAGGACATCCCCGGGTTCAAGGATGGCTGCATCACGTACTGGCAGGAATGCCTCAAGCTCGCTCGAAGACTGGTAAGAATCTTTGCGCTGTGTCTCGACCTCCCTGAAGATTATTTCGACTCGGTCACCACGTACCCCGGGAGCGATGGCGTGCTCAACTATTACCCGGCGATGTCAGCTGAACAAGCGGCCATGAGCCAAGACATTGGACTGGGATCACACACGGATCTCCAGTGCTTCACGTTGTTGTGGCAAGACATGAATGGTGGGCTGCAGGTATTGAGTAAGGATGGGCAATGGATCAAGGCCAATCCAATCGAGGGCACGTTCGTGGTCAATATTGGAGATTACTTGATGCGGCTGACCAATGATCGACTGAAGTCGACCGTTCATCGGGTATACAATCGCTCGACCGTTGATAGGTAACGATTTCACTCCAGTTCCACGTTTGGGCCGGGCGCAATACTGACACGTCACAGGCACTCAATGCCTTTCTTCTTTGGGTTCAATTTCAACGAGACCTGTGGGGTACTTCCCTCATGCACGGACGAGAATAACCCACCTAAATATGATCCGATTTCATGCGGCGAGTGGTGCCAGCTGAGATTTGCCCAAACAGATCAATCTAAGGTGGGCGCATATTAGTCCATTTGGCGACCTTACCCTGCAGCGAGAAGTCAGTGCTCCGGTGATCACACTGGTGAATGGCAGGTGGCGCATTGGGGTGGCACGGTTCTCAGAGGATGCCATATGAGATCGTAGCCATGGTTGCACGTTAGTGGTAGCTAATTTCCCCAAAATGTATTGTAATGCCAACAGAGCGAAATGCATTGAGTAGCTGTGGTATTCGAGTGATATTGCCTGGCTTATAGTAGCTACCCCAGTCCAAGGCCAGCATACAATGTCATGTCCAATGGCCAACACAGTCTAACAACAAATCTGGACCCAGACAGCCATGTTAAAAACAATATTGATCATTTCTTGGCCCACTCTGGAACTTTATCGTTGTGTTCACTAACATCCAATGCCACCAAAAACCGGCTAACCAGATTATAGCTTGCAACAGTGGCGGTCAATTCAACCATTTGTTGATCGGAGAAACCTGATGCTTTCACCTCATCAAATAAGGCCTGAGGGACTTTGATGTCTCTTGTCATGGCGTCCGCAAATCGCAAAACTGCCCATTGACGGTCATCAAGTGCGCCCTTGGAAGCCGGATGTAGTTGCTGGACGACAGCTAGCTTCTCGTCCGTGAAGCCCTCAGACTTGAGCAGAATTGGTGAATGGGCGTTCCATTCGAACCAAGCTTCGTTGATCAATGCCGTCCGGCAGATGGCGATTTCTCTTATGTCATCGGGTAATGAAGTCTTGGTACGTATGGCTCCCATGAACACATTCCAACCTGATCGATGAGTAACCTGGATTCGCTATTTTGGAGTAAAAGACTCACCATCAGCAATTTTGGGGGCATGGAGCAACGTTAGATCGAGAGGAATCAGGCCAATAGCACCCCGACGTGCCTTGACCCTTTCGAGGATTTCTTGGTCTTCGGGTGACAAGTCTGTCGGTGGGTTCGGAAGGTAGTCGAGACGCATGATGCTGGTCTGGGCGGCTTGGGTAGGGTTTGGGTCTAAGATGCTAGGTAGGAGTGTGGACGAGATTGACGCTCTGTAAATATTGAGATTTGTAGCTCAATCTGGTCGGGATATGTACCAATGCTGATTCCGAGGTGAGGGGGAAAGCCGGAATATTTGGGGTACACTGATCAAAAACTGCTTGGAGTGCCCAGTAGTGGTTTGCTTCTGGTGCCGAGGTTTTATAGAACTCTGCTTCAGGCTCAATAGTAGATATTTATTCCGTACTCCGTCGAGATCAAAGAGCTGGGAAATCTGATGTGTTATCGGGAATTGGGCTGTGGGTGAGTAACGGGAGTGATCCGTACTGGGTAACCCACCAGATTGGGTTGATCCGTTCACCTTCAAGCTCTTCGCCCTCATCGAAGGTCCTCCGTGCTCGCGAAGTTGTTTGGCAACTGCGGAATCAACGCCGATGATGCCGTCGGTGGCATTGTTTTTCCGCATCTCGACACGTCCCACCGAGATTCCCTGATGAGCCCCGGATTATCTTTCCTCCAGAGAGGCTCGAGAAGGGTTGAAACCATTCACGTGGATTTGAGTTGAAAGTATTGGGTGACTCGTGCCTCATGAGCCTGTGACGGTTCTGGGTTTCCCCTGTTCCCAGTGCCCATGTGTTTGTAACTGAGGTTGTTGATTGGTGACAGGACACGAAACAAGACACCACCACCAACGTTTCGCAGGGCTGGGTGAAGGTCCTCATCTTGGATGATGTGTGGAGAACATATATGGTACCATAGCCTCAAAATCGATCCCAAACTGCTAGTTCCAGGCTTCCCTTCAGGGCAGAAATGGGACCTTTCTGCAAGCCTCTCGAAGGTTTGAGGCGGCGTTTCAAATATCGTTGAAACCCTGATGCGATCCCCGGACCTTGGAAAGGCTTTACGAGGTTGAGCCTAGAGCCTTGGACCAAGATGGTTTGGCGCATGCTTATCTTATCGGTTTGGAACAACATGCTTTGGTGTTTGCTGCGAGCGTGCATGTGGCCCGTCTTTCCCCATCGTTGGCATTCCGTAAAACACGCTGTTGCTCACGGGTTTGCCCATGGGCTCCAGGGTCGACGGCGACCATGTGTGGTGTTTCATTGGAACGCCCGGAAGTCAAACTGTACCACTCCCCTTCACTAACCAGCTAGGAACAACGACTACTCCGTACTAAGTTATAACCTGGTGTGCTGCGCCTTCCCCGTCCATCCCTTTGGTCCAGTGGCATCTTGATGTGCACCCTCCGCAGGTGCCCGCCTTTGTTATATATCTCATCCCATCATTTCCATCCTATCCCATCTTCTCCCAGCCCATCATCAAGTCAGTCACGAGACACTCGGCCATCCGCATTCCCCATTGCTGCGTCTTCCCTCCTATTCCGAAGTCCCCATCTCTTGTACAAGGCCTTGCCAGGCTTTGCCCTCGACTCGTGCGTCACACGCACACCTTCTTCACTCAGCACTGGTCCTATCATCCCGCCTGCTTCCTATCACACACCTTAACTCCCACTTGCGCGTGCACGCCTGCCTGCCTGACTGTGACGCACTGTCTTATCTTACGTATTTAACCTCGCTCCTTCTCTCGAGCCTCTCATCCAAATGCCTGGAATTCGTACGTCTTGACTTCCTCGATCTTTCTTCCATTTCCATCTCCAGTTTCCACGGCTTGTCTGCCACACCCACCCCACCCATTTCTGTACCCCTCTACACCTCTTTCAACCAGACCCTCGTCTTCTAATCACATTCCATCGTATCACTAGCTCCCGACGCCATGGATAAGCTCAAGGCTCTCTTCAAGCGAAAGAAGGATAAGGCTCCTGCACCCACCAAGACCGAGGCTCCCGCACCCGCCGCGGCCCCTCAACCTACGCCCACAGATACGGCGGCCGCACCCTCAACTAGTGATCCTACCACTGCTCCAGCTGGTAAGTGATCAAAGCAACTAGTTGGGGATCAGCTACTGATTGTTCAGCCGCGGCCCCTGTCGAGCCTGCCGCAGCCGATAAGCCCGCTGATCCTGTTCCTGCCGAGCCTGCGAAGTAGAGAGCCATACAACTTCAAGCTGTGTGATGCCATCTGCCCAGCCATGATGGAACACGATGAAAGCGTTCAGATCATCCCAGGAGCGAAACATATTTTTTTAGCTGGCACAGCCTGAATGTTGCCCATCACTCTCCTTCCTGTTGGTTCAACAGCTGCGTCTAATCAAATAATACCCCCCTTGGCGCCTGTTCAGTACAGCAACATTGCTTCCATACCCCTTTCAACACGATACCCGATTCTTTTCTCAATAAAGCGAGGTCATTCAATGATACCCGGTCATTACTTGGGCTAACAAGGGTTGGAATGGAACGATACCTTTCCCTTCTGAAACAGCAAACCACATGAGATACCCCACTTCATTCAGTCTAACAACAACATTTTAAGCGGCGTGCCTGACACTTTCACAATGATACCCCAGCAAAGTCAGGTGGACAGGCTTCGGATAGCAGAACCCGTCTTTCAAGTTTCAGAATAGCATAGGAAATTGAAATGGACTTTTACTACAAATACATCCAATCCTTCTCCTCGCTCATCTCCTTCATCTGTGTTGACTAAACTCTCCGCCCTCGATACAACTGGGTGACAACCACCCATTCACGTTTCATATCATCTTGCCAATACAAGTATTACTATTTCGATGCTTCGTGCTGGGAAAGGCCAGACCCAGACCGCAAGTAGAACTGCATATCAGTGATCGTACTAGTACAACGCTTCAAAACCCCCTCCCAATCGAAAAGGAAAAGTGCCCAAACCCCCTTCACATATCCATGGAAACCTACACAAAGGAAACGCAGAGACACATAGGTGGTAGGTTTTGTTTGAAATCGAGTATGAAACTCGCCAAGCCGTTAAGACCAGAGGCGAAGGTCTGTCTTGGAGATCAAAATCTCCGTCTGGTGGAGTGAAAGCAACTGTGAGAATGAGTGGAGGCACTTGTGGCAAGTTGGCGACCTCTGCTTTTCCACATCGGCCCCCTTTGCTTTTTTGGTTGGCGACTTTTGTCTCCCCCGCTCGGATTGGAGATATTAGGGCTGATTATTGGACATGGCATGGTCCGAGCTGAGCAGTAGATGACCTCAGCATTCTCTCGTCTTGCGTAGCAAATTCGTCAGCATTTGATCCCCATAAAACTCGACTGGGCTGGTTGCCATTCTCTGGCGGGTTTGCTTTAGAAGGGGGAGGTGCTCTTCAGACAATCCCAAGATTGCTGCCAGTCATTTTTCGAGCTGGATGGGAGATCGCGACGAAGTTTCGAAGGAAAGACGCAGCACGGGAATTAATGCTGTAATTTGCTCGCTCCCAGTCTTGTGGTGTCACATGGCATTCTTTCCTCGATGAAAACAATGCCACTTGTTATAGTTTCTTCACTCAAGGCAGATTCACGTCCAACTTGACGAGAATGCCGGTATCCTTGGACATGCCGTTAGTGCCATTCAAGCCGGCAAAGGAGCCCTTGCTGCGGAGCGACTGCGCGTCCTTGGAGGTAGGTCGTGACGCCGAGTAGATTCGGATGGATCGTTTTGACTTGTCGCCAGGTATCAGCGAGAGGAGGATATCGTGGTGTGTCGAGTTGGATGTGCCATTCTCGAGGTTCCCGTTCATCTGTGAGACAGACATGGACAGGCCGCGGTGCTGGTATGGGAAGATTTCAACGATTTGACTGAGAAAGGGAGGTTAGTCATGGTGCCTTTTTTGCGAGGGCCAAAGAATTTTTTTTTTCTCGGGGAGTGGGATTGTCGTACTCGCTCGCCCATCTTGTAATGCCATCCAACGCCTCTTGCTCGCGCTGAGCCTCCTCAGGGCTGAGGACCGTTTGTGATGGCACATTTCCTGCACCCCAGGTTCCATAGCCGTGGACTCCAGTGCCGTACTCATCGTACATGAGGCGAGCGCGCTCGACCTAAAGATTCACATGTTAGCAGACAAAGAAAAATTGCAGGTATGTTGTGGGATGTTGACAGGATGAGATAGAACATACATCGTCATCATGGTTGGCGCGCAGGCCGAGACAGGAGAGGCAAACCCCCATTCTGAAAGCGCAGCCTGAATCCGACCCTGTGAAGGGAGTGGTAGTCTCGCGAGACGAACGGCCCTTGAAGAGCGCTTGCTTCAAAGTGACAGATCAAGGTTCCGAAGCATGCTTGGACCTGAAAGGCCTGCAAATGGAATAAATGAGAGGCGTTGTTCAGTGACACAATCTGGTGACGGAGAATGAAAGGTCCTCAGCCATCCGCGTTCCACTTGTGGAGTTGGGCTTGGGTGTCACCTCTCGGATTAACGATCTACCGCTCCGCATGGTGCTTTCATCACGACAACTAAGCAGCACACCAACAGCATCTACCGTCCTCCCATTGTTCGGGTTCTTTTGAAGTAGCTCTACTATTCCTCATTTCTTGAGATAACAGCCAGAGGAGGTATGTATCCTGAGTTATTTGTGTTTATGACCAGCTATATACCTGTAGGTTTCTACGCGAGTCACAGCCTGGCCTTGATTTACCAAGTTATGTGGTGCATACCAATTTTCTCCCCACCTGGGTCAAGAAGGCTGCTTTCTCTCCTGATATGGTCACTGGTGGACAAGTTTCCAACTGGGTCTCAATTGATATTCTTTAGTGGCCTCTCATCTAGGTCTGATCATCACTGTGGTCTTCTGGTATTGATGTCAGTCTCCCTGCATCAATCCAAGAAAAGCTGTCAGTTGTACGATGAGCCAGGGGCAGAAGCAAAAATTCAATAAACTTCCATTCGAATATTCAAGCCGCTCGCCCAGTCTTGCACGAGATGACCACTTCTCAAGATGAAACAGCCCCTCGCTCTTGCTGACACTTCAGAGACATTTACAGGACAATTGCGTTGTCTTTCACAGTGCCCTTGCGTCGGACATCCGAGTGCCAAGCCTATCGACGAGGTTTGTCCCCACGAGGCTGACCATTCCTCGATCTCACCAATCTCGAGCTCTTTACCCAAGGATGGGCGAAACATTCTGCAGAAGCTAGCCGATGCCAAAATTAATCTGAATCAATCCCCTCGAGTTGCTCCTTTTCACAATGCCATCTTTGATCTATATATTCGTGATATTTAGACATCCAATCTCCAGTGATCAAACACGTCCATTCCTTTATCCTCTTCAGTCATTCGCTTACCTACTCATAGTCATTCTTTTGAATACGATTTTTCTATCATTTTCCGGAGACGATGCATTCGACGCTCCTCTCCTCAGCCCTCTGGGTAGGGCTGACCTTACTGTCGACATGTGATGCGCAGGTAACAGCAACCACGGTAACTGTCACTCAAGTCCAGCCTGCTGTCTATGCCGGACTATGGGGTGATTGGTTTCATGTCGGAGGGAAGAAGACTCTCAAAACCACCAAAACAACTACTAGTTCTCGGCCTGGCAGGACTACTACTAGCAGCAGCCACTCTTCTAGTACAACCAGGTCAGTTTCGACCTCGACCTCGTCTCGTTCTGGAACGTCCTCCACGCCCACTCCAACTGTGATGACTACCCTCGTGACTTACACCACATCGACTTCTGAATCAGTTTCCCCTTCGACCAGTTCCCCGCCCGGGACTACTTCCTGGGACACCCCAACATACCCGCCGACAACCAGCAGTGGCCCGCCCGCCTCAACTTCGACGTCCTCGACTCCAATCGGCCCGGAGGCTACAACCTCGTCTTCGGCTACCAGTGCTACACCTTATAGTACTACTACTAGCAACACACCTGATGCCACAACTACTACTAGCCCACCCGGTGTTACAACTACCACTGGTGCATCTGATAGGACATCGGGAACCACTCCGACCTACACAGATACTACTGCTACGACCCAGTCTGGTACAATTCCCGGCAAGTGGGTTCCAAGCACTTGGAGCGGCCACACTTGGAGTGGGACCTGGAGTGGAACCTGGAGTGACTGGGTCTGGACAACCTCAGCTTCCGCTAGCACAACCACTTCAGTTGGTGTGACTGCCGATTCTTCCACTACAACCACCCCAACCGGGTCCGGCACGGCTTCTTCCTCTTTGACAACCGGCTCAACAATTATCGATGGTTGGACTACGACTTCTCACACAGCTGCCTCCACATCCACCGGCACTGGAACGGACGACAGTTCGGTTTCTACAACTCACTCTTGGTCGCGGTCATGGGGCTCTAGAACGGGATGGACCACAGGACGACCAAGTACAAGCACCTCAACGTCTGTCATCATCAGCCCTCATACTCCTTCCAGCACTTCGGACAGCACTTCTGTATCCTCGACGAGCCAGAGTTCTGTCTCTACGATATCCGCTCCGAGTAGCTCAGTGACCGAGACCTCAACCACAAGCACCTCCTCGACTGTGGATTCAGCAACGAGCATGAGCACTACATCCGAGGTTACTGCGGCTAGCACTTCTAGCATCAGTTCTAGTACCGGATCCACAAGCTCTACCTCGACCTCGAGCTGCAGCTGTCCGGCAGGAACTGGTATCACTATGACTACGACTGAGACTGTCACTCCGACTTGCCCGGCAGGCTCAGCGACCTCTACCACAACCATCATTTACACCGTGACTGGCTCCACCGTCACTATCCCTGGTGTAACTATCACCGCTCCTCCTGCCACAGTCACAACCACCAAGACGAAGTACACTAACGGAGGCCCCAGAACGAAAACAGTGACAGAGACAGAGACAGATGTTGAGGTATCCACTATTACCGCTACTGTTACTAGCACGGTCACCGTCAGTACTCCTGGCGGTCATTATTATCACAGATGGGGTGGTAGGTTCGGCGCTGGCTGGATGTAGAAGAAGTTGGGTGCGAATTCGAGCGGAGACACCGAGCTTCGTCTTCAAGCTTCATCAAATCTCGGGCATTATTTTTCTTGATGGTCTGAAAAAGCATGGGTCTTGATTGGATTTTTATTTCACTTGAAGAGATGTACTGAAAGTACGATTGCGACCACCGTTTCTCGAGCAGGACGGTCGACTGTATTGCTAGAATAGGTTTATTTTAGATTTAGACTTCTCTAACTGCTTTCTACATTATGAATTGAGTCTTTCCGTAAAGTACGACGTCTCCCGCTATCCTCTCTACCCTCTAACAGATCCAATGTGCATCCTGGTCTCATAACTTCGATGACTGGCCAGCGCGTTTGCCTCTTCGCCAAACTTGAACATCCTTAATGTCAGCGTAGTTCGGAGGAAAGTATTGAGGACCAAGAGTCTTCTTGACCACCTTCCCAGTCCCGCTCTTAGGCAGCTCCCCCGTGATAATTCGTAGTAGCGTCGGTAGCTTGTAACCGGCTAGGCGGCTTCTCACGTCTGCACGCAGATCATCCAAGTCTAGAGCCGCAGGACTGCGGTTGTTCTTCCGGTAGAATTCTTGGGCGATCTCGTCATTCCGCAGTGAGACAACAGCTCCCACCCTCTGACCAAACTCGTCGTCTGGAACGCCAACTACCATTGCTTCTCCGAGGTATGGCAGTGCTAGCAATTCTCTCTCTATGTCTAGCGCGGAAATCTTATAGCCTCCTGATTTGATAATATCCACCGAGTCGCGACCGACGATGAAATAGTACTTGCCTTCCCGTCTCGCGACATCCCCAGAACGGAAGTACCCGTCAGCGTCGTGGGCATTGGCCGTCGCCTGAGGGTCGTGGATATATTTGGAAAACATGGTGAAGGATCGCACGAGCACTTCTCCATGATCGCCCTCCGAGAGCTTCATATCCACACCTGCGGTCAACTCTCCGACTGAGCCGTCGGGAGTCTCCGCTGAGGGATCGGCGGACATGTTAAAGACGACGCCCAGCTCGGTCGACCCGTACCGCTGTACAATGCGCCTGCCGTTCATCATCTTTGTCCAGAAGTCACTGATTGGTTTGGGCAAGGCAGATGTCCCGCACAGACAGACCTGGAATGCCCTCGCTGCAGCCTCGTAGCCCTGCGCTTCCTGACGTGGGAGCTTGGTGACATGCTCGAGGTAGTACCGCATCATCCTCATGTAGATTGTAGGCACGCCGGTGAAATGGGTAAGTCCGCCCTGCTTCCAGCGGTTCCACGTCCACTCGGGGTCAAAGCTCTCGGACTTGAACTCAATGCATGCTCCGGTCTGGATGAACGGGAAGAACGAAACCCATATTCCTGTGGCATGGTGGACTGGTAACAAATGGAGAAGTACATCGGTCTCCTTTATGCCGATCTGCTGTGCAAAACACAGAGAACTGTCCGTGACCGCCGCCCTTTTCAGCACCGCTCCCTTTGGGGGTCCGGTCGTGCCTGAGGTGAAGATGATAATCCCTGGACCGTTGGGGTCAAGATACCGATTGGAGGAGATCTTAATATCATTGAGTGGTATCAGTGGCTCTTCTTCGAACAACCTAATGGGTACGAGTGAAAATTCTGGATTGGTGGTGCTCTGTATTTCCTTGGTGAGGGATTCGGCCATTTTGAGAGCAGGAGTCGCTGTCACAACCGCGACCGACCTCGCCTTGTTGACATAGTAGGTCGCCTCCTTGACGGGCTGAGCACTGCTGAATGGACTTGCTCCCGCCCCAAGGGCCAAAATAGCCAGGACCCCTACAGTAAACTCATATCCGCCGGGGGCGAGGATGCTGATGTAGACTTCGCGCCCTCTCCGCAGGTCGTCGAGGGTTTTCTGGTCAAGGGAGCGCTTTAAGACTGCTCGAAGCCTCAGAATATCAACCAGCAGATCTGCGGCTGTCTTTTCGATGCCTGCATTAAGATCGCGTATTGCTGGCCTGGGATTGGGGCGATGTGCCAAACTCAACAGGCGAGTGAACAATGGATCGGCGGGCAGAACATTGTCACCAGCATGGCTAGGTGTAAAGTCTGTTCGGTCAAATGTGGTCTGATCATTCATCGCGTCGCCTGATTGTTTGCCATGAGTATTATCCCGCTTGGAGCTCCTCGGAGTGCCCTGGATATGTATATTGTGCATTGACCCTCTATGATCTGGCAACGAGTCTCCAAAATTGGGGCAGGTCTCCCCCCAGCCAATCACGGCGATATGTGTATTGGCCTCGGCAACTGTCTCTGACAGCCGGCGAATGCTTCTTATGCGGGGGTGCATCCTCAATCGCCATTGTATCGCCGTCTGTCATGTCAACTTCTTGATGTCTCAATAGGCTTCGGTTGATAAAGGCAATTTTGGAATTCCGAGATCATAGTTCTGCTTCGTGATCTGTGGCAGCAGCTTTACAGGTTTTAAATCTCAGTGGATTCAAAGGCATACCATCATGAGCGACTTCACTGATACATTGCGACCAGCTGATCCGCAAGGACCAAGCATTCTTGCACAGGAGAGATCTAACTCGAACGTCAATACTGATCAGCTAGCAAAGCACTTGCTTTCTAGAAATGACTTTCTCAATCGGCAGACGAAGATTTTGGCGGTCTTGGAGCCGATTCCGATCTTTTGTAAAAAGAACCAACTGAATATGGCACGCCCCGATCGGTATCACCTCTCTCTTGCCCGAAGTAAAGCACTCAGAAGGCTATCCCTCAAACATGGCTGGGATCGTGACGACTACACAATGGCTGATTATCTTATGGACGAGATGAGCCCTTATGCTCTACAATCCACCATGTTCTTGACTTCTGTCCGAGAGCAGTCCAACGAGGAGCAGAAGGCTTACTGGGTGCCAAAGGTAGAGAACTTTGACATTATAGGCTGCTACGGCCAGACCGAACTTGGACACGGCAGCAACGTTAAGGGCATCGAGTGTCAGGCTAAGTGGGATCCGAAGTCAAAAGAGTTCATTATCCACAGTCCTACCATCACGGCGAGCAAGTGGTGGAACGGTGCACTTGGTAGGACAGCTAATCATGCCATTGTCGTGGCACAGCTGCTCTTGCCGAATGCAAAGGATGGGAAGTTCAAATCCTATGGCCCTCATCAGTTTATCATACAGATTAGAGATATGCAGACCAATAAGCCCTTGGAAGGTATCGTCATTGGAGATATCGGGCCTAAGTATGGCTACCCTGGCATGGACAACGGATACATGCTATTTAACAATTTCAGGGTGCCTCATTCTGCTCTGCTATCGAGATACTCTGGAGTGAATCCAGTGACCGGAGCATACATCCGACCTGAAAACCCTGCTGTAGTGTATGGTTCTCTCACATACGTCCGTGCTCAAATCATCATGCACGCGCGACTTGTTCTGGCTCGGGCAGTTACTGTTGCAGTCCGCTATTTGTCCATTCGACGACAGTTTGCGGACAGGGACGCAAAAGATCCTAGTGCTCCAGAACAAGCGGTTCTCAATTACCCGACCGTTCAAGTTCGAATTCTACCCTTGCTTGCTACCACGTTCGCGCTGCATTATACGGGCGAGGCAATGTACAAGCTTTACTATGGGACCCGACAGGCAATCGAAGAAAGCGGTGACTTCTCCAGATTGGCTGAAATGCATGCTGCATCCTCTGGCCTCAAGTCCTTGTGCACTACTCTTGCCGCCGATGGCATTGAGACTTGCCGTCGGTCAATGGGCGGCCACGGTTTCGGTGGGGGGAGTGGAATGATAGCTCTCAATAATGAATACCTCTCTAAGCCAACAGTTGAGGGAGACAATTGGATGATCACACAGCAGACCGCTGCATACCTTATCAAGCGGATGACGGAGGTCGTCAATAATTCTAACCTGAAACCGACTGATTCAGTGGACGCACAACTCCAAGACTTTATTCGATCACAAAAAGGACAACATAGCTTCAGTATTGGCTCTGACTTTGGCCTTGTCCAAGCCTTCCGACATCGGGCATCCTATTTGACCTACCAAGTCTACCAGGCCCGTGTTGTGAAGAAGCAGGCGTGGACAGACCTGATGCTGTCTCTACACCGCTTGAGCCGAGCGTACTCGGAGAGCCTCCTAGTAACCAATTTCTACAGAGCCGTCTTTGAGTCTACGTTGAATCCTCCAGTTGATGGCGCAACTTTGAACGTCATGAAGAACCTGTATAGGTTGTTTGCCATATGCACCTTGGACAATTCATCATCGGAGTTCCTCCTCTCTGGGGCTTTGCAGATGGATCAAGTGCAGCACCTGACACCCAGACTGCAACAATTGATGGATGAAACCCGGCCTCATGCCGTTAGATTGGTAGATGCGTGGTCTATACCAGATTACGTGCTTGAAAGCGCGCTTGGCAGCTACGATGGTGACGTGTACAATCGGTTGTTCCACAAAGCCCACAAGGAGAATCCTCTCAATTTGCAGACATTCAATCCGAATTGGAGGAGCGAGGAGATTGTTATGGGTGAAGGTGAGGAGAATGCAAGATATCGCCTGGAGGCTTTGGCTCTGGGTGTCACGGGTCACGAGCTGTCGAATAATCCCAGGTCCAAACTGTAGATAGTTCTGGCTGCACTGTTTCCCTATTCATACCAGGGAAAATTCGATGTACAAAGCTATAATTTATCTATTCATAGACAGTATTTAGATCTTAGCCTTTGGTTCCGTTCCCACCCTCTTGCGATGAACGTAGCTTATGGCCTTAAATTTGTCCAAAGCCTCACCCCACAGTTCCGAGCGCAACAAACCATACACGCCCATGGTGGCACGAGGAGCGATCGTCTTCGCAAATTCAACGGCTCGCTCTCTCATCTTCTCCGGCTCGACAATCTCGTCGACAATCCCGTCCTTGAGGGCTTCCTTACTGGTCCACTTGTGGGCCTCCAGCAGCATTTTCCTCGCGATCTGTGGATGAAGCTTCAGCCTCGGCAGAGCTCCGATGCCATCGAAATGCAGTCCCAGATTCACAGGCGGCATGCTGATGAAACCACGCTTGCTGTTCATGATTCTGTAGTCGCATGATAAGCTAAAGGGGCAGGCGCCGCCGAAGGTATGGCCTGTGATCAATGCAATGGTCGGATAAGGATAGTCGACCAGCGTAGCAAGCAAGGGGTAAAACCCGTCCGCGTTGGCGTGGACATTGGTGTCAGACTCGTCCAACTCAAGACCCGTGCACCAGAACTTGTCTGAGAAGCTGGAGATGATCACAGCGCCAGGTGAGTCTGGCTTCATCAGCTTTGTCTCGATATAGCGCAGCGCTGAGATGATGCTTTGCGCGAAGACTACATTTAGACGGTTCTCGGCTGGCTTGTTCAACACGATAACGTGAACTCCTGGTGCTGTCGGTGGAGATTCGATTATTAGGTGAGGGAATGTGGGTGCTGGTTCCCCCATCTTGGTGTTCCCTTGAACAGGTTGCTAGTAATCTGCCTTGTGGGTTGTTGTTGGAATCAGACAAGCTAACAAGGTGGATTGACGGAATATTCTTGATCGATGGGGTTTCTTTGGTTGCAAGAAAACCTGCGATGTGTTCCACGGAGTTATTCTAGAGAAATCCCATCGGCTGTGAGTTTGTACCTCCCGGCATTTCGACTTGACCTCGGCGTTGCCAGCCTTGCGAAATGCCTATATTTCGGCGTTAATTAGGTGGCCGTGCGGGGGACATCCCAAATCGGAAAATATGCTTCTGCGGGTGACCCAAACCCCGCACGGAATTCGAAGACACTTTCCAAGTGAAACTCGGGGAGCCTCGGTCGTGGAAAAATATTAATCCTGCCGCTGGCGCTAGTTCCAAATAGCCTAGTTCAATTCTCCACAGACCGGACCTTGCCCCTGCCGATGGCCTCAGGGATGTTCCTCCTTGCTGTAACGAAAAGCTCTTTGGTCGGGCTCAACGACACTTGAATGACACAATATGGTAGCAAATTCGCTGGGCGGAATTCAAAGGATAATATGATATGTGTATGAGCATCGTCATGTTTGCTAAACTTACAATTACTTTCTCATGATGGCTTCAATGCCTGAAAGCTCAACCTCGTCAACTCCCAACCTAAAACTCCACGCCTATGCAAGCCCGGCGCCTACAGATGCTGGCACTGACCTCCTGCATGGGGACGGCCCAGCTAACAGGTGAAAAATCGATCAAAGCGCCTTGAGAGCATTTGGCCGTGGAACACCTCACCCCATGACAGACAATAGTCTCTCCAGAAGGGCCTTCGGCGTACCGGACTGTCGATATCTGCAAAACTCCCTCTCGATAAATGAGAACTTGGACTCCGCAATGTCTTTCGTACCACAGGGATCTGATCTGATACACCCAACAACTTTCTGAGTTCATCCGTCAAAATTCTTCCCAAAAGCCTGCCAACAGACTCCACTACGTGTTGTAGTGGCTATTCGAGTAGCCGCCGTGGTAGGATCCTGCACCAGGATATGTCGATGAATTCATCGAAGAGCTTGTTGACTGTTTGTTGATGTCATCTGAATCAGTTGTTTAGTATCAGTGCTCCCTTGGCCACATCAATTTGTCGGCACGATACTCACAATTATTGCCGTAACCGCCATAAGCAGCTTGGTTACCATATGTTGACGTTGAGTATGGGTCGGCACTCAGGTTTCCAGAGAGGGAAGCGCTCACCGGCCCTCCTCGAACCACATAGTTGGTCCTTGCAACAATCGACGGCCGCCTACCCACCATCTCTGCGATCGTTCTTTCGAGCTCTTTGGCGTCACGCTGGGCCTTCTCGATTAGGCTTGAAAACCTTGTTCCTTCTCGGCTCCATCGATTGATGTTCTCCTTCTCTTTCTCCAGGCGTCTCTGTTTGACAGAGATCTCCTGGCAGAGCCTACATTCTTCGCCAGCATTTGTCACATTTTCCGTGTCAACGAGTCTGGCACCACATGTTTCGCCAATTCGAGGTTGTCGCTGACAGCGAACCTTCATATTGCCCCATTTCCAGTCTCCGCATTCAAAATCGGTTCTCGCATAGTAACACATCTCCGCCAGTCAGCCCAGGACAACTCAATCAACGCCACTAAAGCTTTGGTTGGTGCGTCTTCCAGCGTATGGAAGACCTTCGACTGGCCGAAGATTGTCAGCTAGGCATCCTCTCAATTTATGGAAGGCGCCCTGAACATGAAACACGGCAAGCAGCTCGATGTGGGTCGCTCACTATTCGATGGCACAACAAGAGGTTTTCCACGAGATTGATATTAACTCCCAAGAGGAGCTGATCACCCTTTAATGTGCCGAAGCTTTCACCTTCACGATGTTCTTTTTTTTGATTAAGCGCTCGACACTTTCAGCTTATGAAACTTTGTCTCCGCCTCAACCTCAGAGATATTTGGAACAAAACATACTTTCACCACTTCTCATTGAGTTGTACCTTTAATCGACCTTCTGCTCTTGGATCAAAAGTGACCAACTAAACCCTGATGTGCTAGCATCATTGCCACCTTTCATCCTCTGCGACCCTAGAGTTGCCTTTCATGGCTTTCATTGGTTACAACTGCTTATACGTAGCCGATGTTTCGATTCAGTCTGCACCCGGTGAAGCGGTCAATGCCGGTCAGGATGCTGCATGATGTCGTTCTTCCCCTGTTTGCTGTCACGGTGGCGAATGGAATGGAGATGAGCTATCCTTTCCTTGACGAGCACGAGACCGAGAGCTACTCACGACATCCCTCGCCGTCTCGATGTCACCTGCTTGACCCATTTCTGTGCGCATATTGTTCCTGAGTGGATACCCGGACAGGTTTTCCCATGCTGCTTCGCTGCTCACTTGAGGAGATAGTAGAGAATTGGTGATATGTGTCAGTTCACGAATGGATGAAGAGACCCGAGGAAGCGGGACTTTCCCACTCATTGATACCAAGGAGAGAAAGTACGGGTAAGAAGCCATGTATATGGACCTGCAGCTCTAACTATGCTAGTCACGACTTACAGACTGGCTGCATATTGGGCAGTCTTGCAGGTCGATGCTAAAGGCAATCAAAACAGGGCTATGGCAAAAGTGAGGGATTTCGCTATCCACGGAACAGGTCTGGCCATTGTTTCGAGGACCACCAGGTTGCATAAGAGCCTTAATGGATAGCACTTATCAGGCCGAAATTGCTGCCATGTCTCAGATGTCCCGGAAATATGAAAGCTACACCATCATCTCCTTCCCGATACACAACCAACAAGCAGTAATTACTCTGGGCATTCCTAGAGAGGGGGAAATTTCAGGCAACAACCTCCCCTGTCTTGAGTGCTGGCCAGCTTGGGGGGCATGTCCTTGCATGTGAGAGTGCGACGCCTGGCCTCTTCGCCACACACTGGGTCCTCCCCAGCATCTAAGATCGTCTCGATCGAAGACGTGGCCAAATGAGAAGCTCACACGAGCGAACAACAATGATGGCAAGGTAAAACACCGGTACAAGCCTTTCTCCGATGCCAGGACTATTACGAAAACTTCCCCAAGAGGAGAGGATCTAGGCCTTGCATCACGCCAGCTCAGCCGGTGGCTGACCTTCTCTCTTCGCTAGTCGACTGTCCCGTGCTAAGCCATGTTCCGCCAGCACATTACTGCGAAACGGCATCTCAAGACTCGACTCATTCTCTAACACGCAGAGCAGGTGTGGTCAGCGAACAACGTAACCCGCCTTGACATCGATCCAGGATTGATGTCCTGCAGATTCCAGCTGAGCTGGACTGGCCTCATTGGAGGAGAGGGCTGCCATTCAATTCTATTGCCAACACCATCATCTACCTTTGAGGAAAAGGCAATGCATTGCTCAGGTGGAGAGCGCTAGTGGCAGCATGGGTCGAGACCCTTTTACAGTTTTGCCTTTGGAAGGTTCAACGGACACAGTTTGACCTGGGTACCCTGCAGCCGACAGACAATACCATGCAATGATGGAGTCCGGCACTAATCTTTGAAATCAGCTTGTCGCTCCAGAATCGTCCTCGGTGGCACCAAGGCCTTGACACCTTTGGAGAAACGTACAACCATGGGGTCCCACCAGACGAGGCCTTGACACCTGCCTTGCTCCATAATAATGCACGTTCTCAGTCTTACACGCAGATAACCGGCAACTTTTTCCCTTTGATGAGGATCAAGTGTCTGCCTCGCCGGTGCAAGCCACTCACTTCTGAAAATAGCACTGAGACTGTGATGTTCCTTAAGGTCAATCTTTTTAATAGCCTCGGTGAATCTAGCCGCAAATATTTGCATCTTTATGGGGTAGTACATACCAACGGGATGGATTCGTGGGACCAGCACCATGAACACAAGTTCCAGGATGATTATGGTGGGAAAGGCTGACCAGAATCGGCTGCGACCTGGCTGGCTCCACCCTTTTTTGGGGGTTTCCGGTGCCAGTCTTGTGCTGGTAACTCTGTTTGCCTGGGTGGGCCTTTCAACTGGGCTGCTAAATACACCTTGACACACCTTCCATTAAGTTTCTGCAGGAGGGGCGGGGCTAGAGGATAGTGACCGATCTTTTCTAGCTTTGCACCTACGGCAGTCTGCCACATCACAAAAGGCGAATATCTCGGGCCGGTCCATTGCGTGGGAGTGGGAGACCACTCCCTGCTACCGAGGATTTCAAGGGTACCGTTGCAATTTTTGTGTCCTTTGCACCTCGCGGATCATCAAGCGAGGCTCTGCGGGAAACTCTGATCCGCGCCAGGGTTAGAGATGTTGGACTCGCAAGTTTCTGGCACAGAACGGGGAAAGGAACCACCATCGAGTTTGAAGCAAACATTCGTGAACTCTATCAGAGAGAAGTCTTTGGTCTTGCCTCGCCTTTTGTTCGAAACGAGGTAGTCCACTATGCCGGCAATGTTGAAGCTCCTCAAATGATCTTTGCCATATGAATCTGACACACTTTGCGACTACTTAGCCAGAACCGAACCCTATATCCGACGGTCGTGTTATTGCATTCCCAGCCCAGCGTCCTGGTGTGTCATTCCCACTCAAAATTAGGTAAGTCATAAATGACTGCTCAGTATTCAACCCGCCTTGATTTAAGACGAATACCCTCGAGACTATTAGACCTGGGCCTCAGCTAGTTTTCAAATATTGTGACAAATGCCAGGGTTGCGCAATGCATGGATATACTGACATGCAGAATTGCGACATCAGAGAATGCATGGTGCCTGATCAAAATCGATTCTACTCGATGTTGGCTAACTGTCAGTGACGAGTGCCTTAACACATACTAGCAAGGTATAGAATGATGGCTGCGAAGTATGTGGTCTGGATCACCACTCGCCACTCAGAGAGCCAACTGATCTGTGACGATGTTTTGCATCTGTGCTTCCTGCTACCTCAGGGCACTACCTTGGGCAACAGCTCAATTGGAAAGGCATCAGTGCTGTGCAACCAGGTAAGAACACTCAATTACTGAACTGTTCATTCCGTGTGAAGGGCGTAGACTTGCAGGGCCTGGGAGAATGGACTTTGCTTTTTGGCAAAGGCAGCCAGTCCGTATACATATCCCGCTCAGTTTGGTTGACTTGTCAATAACCTCCCCGGGGAAGCGTCCAGGCAGTCACATATTTCTCGAAAAATCAAAGGAACGGATAAAGACGCTGTTATGTAGAATTCGTAAGGTATCCATCGCTTGCAGAATTAATATCCAAGAGCAATATGGATGATCCTAGTAAGCGGAGACCACTCTAGATAAATATATTCAAAACCTTTCCTGTTCCTCTCTATCTGGTCTAAATTTCGGTCCTAGAGATTCTTTTCCTCCAGATTTCACACAAAGCAAACCTGCGCTCAGAAGGGGGAGGAGTTGATATCCCTCGGGCGGAACCCCCCCCCTTAGAACGACCCATCACGCGTCCTCCATCAGGTACAATATGAATCTAATGCACCCGATGCCTTCACATCAACTCAGGGCAAGCCCAAGTGCCTGTCCTCCCCCCCCCGATGCCTCAGTAGGTCAATGGGAAGGTGCGTTGATGACTTCCTCCTCCCTCCATAGCAAACCTTTTGTTCAGATCATTTCCACGGCTGCCGGGACGAAATCAAAATGCCCCCCAAGGACTTTCTCCTCTCCGGGAGTCCCTGAATTAACAACGGGCTTCTAGGATTGGGTTTTTGTGCTTCTGAAAAGTTTGTTGAGATTTTGCTGGCCTTAGCTTGCCTTTCCGTGGGTAGGGGCTGCGTATGGGAGAGGCACCGAGGAGGGCAAGCGAGGTAACGCAAAGCGAAGTGGATAAATATGCTGTACATGTCTGTGCTGTGTGCCTGTTTACCTTTTAGTGGTGCCTCCTGATAGAGACTCTTCTTCGTGTGTGAAACTGCTTGCCAGTCACCGACAAGGACCTTCCCTTTCCATGTTATCATCTCTCCCCATCTTCTGATTTTCGCATTTTCCAAAAGCAGGGAATCGTGATTCATCACATTACCAAGCAGTATCCATCCCTTTCGATCGTTTCGATAGCTTTCCCCCCAGGGGAGCAATTGGCAGAATTCGCAGGGTGGCGGTCGCGTGTGTGGGTGGCGTAGGGCCTATTTCCTCGCGAGATTCTTGTGCAGGTGGTGCTCCTTCATGGCGAGCGCGGCAATCACCGCTAGTACCGCAATGCCTAGACCCGAGAAGAACGCACCCCTCAGCGCATCCATATATATCCCCATGACCACGTTCCGATCCCAGCCTTTCGGCAGATGATTAACACTATCCATGCTATCCCTGATCCTCTTAATCACCTTCTCACTATCCGGCAAGCTACCATAGGTGCTCCGCAGCTCACCCGTCAGAATATTCTGGAACGCGGCGCTGGCAGCGGTGATGCCGATAGTGGAACCCGTGGAACGGAAGGCATAGCTGGCGGCGGTGACGACGGCCTGGTGGCGGTGGTCGATTGCAGAAATCATGGCAACCAACGTGATTGTCAGCATCGAGCCGTACGCGATCCCCAGTGGTGCAGGGTACACGTATGTCTGCCAAGCGGGCGAGTCGAGCTCCAAAGTGCAGAGTAGGGCGGCGCCCAGCACGAACAATGCCATCGACGCCACGCTCTGCCAGTAATATAACCCCGTCGCACGCATCAAAATCCCCGATCCCAGCGACCCGACCGACATCGAGGCTGCCATTGGCACTAGGCGAAGACCTGCGGCGGCGGCTGACTCGCCCCGTACTTCGAGGTATAGAGGCACATAGTACAGCGCCATGAACGACACCATCGTGCTGAACCAGTTCGTCAGATATGCGGCCAGCACGGTGCGTGATCGCGCGATTAGGGATACTGGGATCATCGGCTCGGGAACCCATTTTGGGCAGGATTCGAGGTACAGGAACAGCAGAAGCGTCGCACCGCTGAGCGCCAGCGATGTGATGATCAATGGGTGGGACCAGGGCAGCTGATTTCCACCAGTATTGAGGCCCAGGAGGAGTAGCACCAGACTGGCAACCAGCAGCGTCGCGCCGAGGAAGTCGATGCGCCGCAGCGCTGACCCCTTCGATGTGGGGGATGGCTGCACCGGAATGTCGAGCTGGAAGACCACGAGGACAGTAGAGACCACGATGAACGGCACCTGCAGCAAGAACGCCCAGCGCCAGGACAGGGTGTCGGCGAGCACACCGCCCACGACGCCGCCAGACCCCATGCCCAGTCCATACACAAGGTTGCCGTACCCCTGCCATATGCCGCGCTTGCGCAGCGGGACGAGATCCGACGTTACGAACGTCGAGATGCACGTCAGTCCGCCGCCGCCGATTCCCGCGATCACGCGCCCGGCTACGATCGTCTCCGCGTTGGGCGCGAGTCCGCAGATTAGCGTCCCGACGCCGAAGAAGATGTTGCTGAAGATCAGGCCCGTGCGGCGTGAGAAGATGTCGGTTAGTTTGCCGGACAACGGCTGGCAGGCGGCGTTGGCGATCAGGTAGCCGCTTGCGAGCCAGGAGAGAAGGCTGAGCGAGTTGAATGACGAGGAGATTGGCGCGGTTAGCGTCGCTACGATGGTGCCGTCTTTGCAAGGCGTTAATGTCAGCTACTACTTGTGTATTCCGTAGCAATTGCTTGTTCCGAAGGGTCACGGTGCATTTTAGGTTTGGTCCATGTGAAAGGAGGGGAGGGATAAATATTGTGTCCTTGGATGAGGAAAGGTGCAATCAAACGTACCCAATGCAGCGAAGAAAACACCAAGCCAGAGAGCGCCCATGATGGCGAGGAGCTTCTTCGTTGACGGTTCATCCGCCAGCACTATCTGCTCGTCATCGTCGCTGGCTCCCTCCGATGTAGGTTGGGCATTTTCAGGCTCGACGATGGCGCCATCGCCACTCACCGTGCCATTTAGACCTCCAAGGAGAGGACTTCTTTCGGTTGAGATACTGCCATTACCCTCATCAGCCTGGGCTGGGCGGGAAGATGGCATCTCGAAGCTGAGGTTTGCTGTGATGAGGGATAACAGTAGTACTTGGTTGGATTGTAGCTAGAATGGAAATGGACTCTGAAAAAATCACTTCAAGATCGGCGATCCTCGATTGAAACGGTTTAAAGATCGTCGATCGGGGATAGCAGTGAGCTGGCCAATCTTTTGTTCTCTTGGTCCTGTGCTGCTCAAGAGATGTTGTTGTTACCTCCAACCCCAGCCTGGTGATGAGAATTGATGAGTCGAGGATGGTGTCGATACCTCCGTCGATGGTCGGATCAATTCAGCAATCTAGGCTTGTGGGGACTTTCGGCTTAGCACTCGAATTTGTATGCACGTCAACTGCCCAACACGGTCAATATCTGGAAAGATGCATTATTGCTAATTCGGACGAATGTATGAAATACATATTATTAATTACTCCTTACATAAAACATCTGAAATGCAAAGTCGATTGGAGAAATTGGATCACGAATAATACCTTAAGCACGTTGTGCTAGTCAAGAGGGGGCATGTTCAATTACAAATTCTGTCCTTCGTATATCGTATAATACTAGTATTACAGAGAGTTAGCCTCGCAAGGCCTCAATATCCACCACCTCTTTGACAGCCTCTGTTGTCAATACAAACGGAGTGTCCTCCTGTATGCTTACACTATCTTCAATGCGTACTCCCATGTTTCGGAAATGCTTAGGCCATCGCTCATCATCGGGGACATAGACTCCCGGCTCGATAGTAATACAGTGCCCCTCCTGCAAAATAACTTTTCTCGAGTAGCCAACTGTGTCATGTACATCCATGCCTATGTAATGGCTCAAATGATGCGGAAAGAGAGTTTCAACTTGCTTGGCGGACAGATCGAACCCGATTTGTCGTAACTCATTGCGCATCTGTTCTTCTGCAATGCTATGGAGCTTGTCCAGTGACATGTTGGCGCTTCCTCGGCACAGTGATATCAATGTTCTCTGTACATTGAGCACCGCTTGGTAGAGATCCCGCTGGGCATCGCTGAATTTGCCATTTACAGGCCACGTTCGAGTGATGTCGGCGATATAGCCTCCATATTTGCCGCCGCCATCGACAAGAACCATTTCATCGTCCTGGAGGACGTCATCGTTGCGTACATAATGGATGCCCAACGCATTCTTTCCCCCAGCAACCACTGGTTCAAATGCTATTGAATCACATCCATTTGCTGTAAATCGGTAACGAAGATATGCATCAAGTTGTTTCTCCCTTGTCCACGCTTTTCTCATTGCCTCTGTATGCGCTCGGCCAGAAGCCTTGCCTGCCTTTCGCATGATTTCAATCTCTGCGGGGCTTTTGAACGCTCTTAACTCGTTCATAACGGGCCGCAAACGGTTGATTTTGCTCGAGTTAACCAGCTCGGCGAACTCGGTCGTCTTCCGGGGTTGGCCGTAGAGTAGCCGGCGCAGTGCCGAGAGATTGGCCTCTGGAGTGGTGATGTCTGTGTAGATGTGTGATGCGTCGCCCACCAGGTCTGGCAGAATCTTTTTCACTCTACTGATGTTATCTGTCTCATCTGCGTTGAAAACATCTCTTGCCGCGTGTGTGCCTGATCTTGCTCCGTCCCAGATCTCAGCCTTGGGATCCTTCTCTCGGACGAAGAGGTGGAAGGTATGGTCGGTCCCGGTCGAGTACTTGCCAATGACAGCTAGTGCTTCGGGTTCATTGAAGCCCGTCAGGTAGAGAAAGTCAGGATCCTGGTGAAATTCGTAGAACACACTTCCTGTACGAAATTGAATATCTGAAGCTGCAATAATTGCAATACCTTTGTCGGGCAGCTTGGCTGCTAATCTGGTTCGTCGATCTGCATACTCTTGAGCCGTGATCCCTGGAGTCAACTCTCCTGGTTGAAGTAGGTGAGGATGCGTCTCATGGACCGGCTGGCCGAATGAGAGGTCCGCGGCATTGACAGTCAGGGTATTGTACTTTCGATGGCGGGAAAGCTGGATGCGCCTCGCTGAGGGTTGGAGGACATCACAAGCACGAGCGATATTGTGCCATAACGTCCTCCGCATAGACATGCTCCTGCAATGTCCCGTGCGAGAGGTAATAGGGCGATGGTATTGACAAAGAGATGGAGTGTTTAAAATTGGTTAAACTCTTGAAGCATAGAAACTTTGAGCCTTTGACGCTCTTCTCCAGAGGTGTCACATGGTTCGGATCTACCTTCCTTAAATGGACGATCATGGATTTGCCCACTGGCGCCCTTTGTATTGAATAGCATTTATGCCATTGGAGTGAGTCATGTTGAGTTTTATAAGTTGATTTGAGAAGTATCAAGTCTGGAAATAGGTACACTGGAAGGAAATCTATAAGTCCATCTGTACAATCCCGGCCAAAATGGTGCGCAACTTGGAGTATTCTAAGAAGGCGCAAAACACACTGAAGCGGTACAATAACAGAGGCAAGTCGATGTTGTATCCACAAACATCTGAAGCCACCAAATGAACTGACCGTTCCAGGAACGTATGACCTTGGGGCGATCCATTCCATCATCAACACAACCTCAGTTCTCCATGTCTCGTTTCCACCAGGACCAGACCAACCATTCCCCGCCATTCTGCCGATGATAGGGGTGATGGGTTCGTTTGAATACCCTTCCGCCAGTCTAGACGAGCCACTTGACTGCTATCTGCACGGCTACGTTAGTTCCAGACTGATGCGCATCGCTCGTGATTCGGCGGAGGGACTGCCTGTCTCCCTGGCCGCCACGAAAGTGGACGGCCTGGTATTAGCTCTGACTCCCAACTCACACAGCTATAACTATCGGTCGGCAGTTCTTCAAGGCTATGCTAAGCCAGTAGAAACAGACGCGGAAAAGCTCTATGCCATGGAGCTGATCACGAATAAAGTGGTCGCGAACCGATGGGGAAATACCCGAGTGCCACCTGATAATGTGGAAATGACTTCCACCACCATCCTTAGAGTCCAGATCGAGACTGGCAGCGGCAAGATTCGACAAGGTGGCCCGCATGACGAGGCAAAGGATGAGAACCGCGATGAAATCACGGAGAAGGTCTGGACCGGAGTCGTTCCAGTGTATGAAGCGTTTGAAGCACCGGTTCCGAGTGCCACCAACAAGGTCAAGGAGGTTCCTGCTTATCTTACCTCTTATCTTGGAGAGACAAATAAAGGGAACAGGGATAAAGCTTTGAACGCTGTAAATGAACCATGAAAAGATCACCTGTTGATAAGGGAGGGACATTTGGGTGGTCAGGAGCGATGTGACACGGTGATTCTTGTAGCAATTGACGGTATCAGGACGCGATTTCCTAAAGAACGTAATCACCAAGCACAGAACGCGCATACAAATTGATTACTTCGATTATCGTTCATGGCCCATGGGGAAGTGTGGTGGTTGTGGTCAATAATTAGTAGGGCTCGCCTATCTTACGCGAAGTTGGAGTTCCAAAATTGGTTGCTGGGCAACGAGTAAATGACCAAAGTTGTACAGAGATTGGCTCCCAAGAAAATCCAAGACCACGAAATCAAGGAACACGTAGCACCGAATCCACCTGATTGCCGCCAGAACAACCTGTATACATACAATAGAACGCATCTCAAGATTCCTGTGCACAAAACAAACCTGGAGATTCTATACGACCAACAAACCTCACCCCGGATGATATGAGGATACCGATACCAGCAAACAAAGCCTTGCATGCCGAAGCCTCGTCGCGAGTCCACGGCGAGGGCCGACACACGCCCTGCGTTCAATAGGCCACCTGGTGTGCGAGGCGCACCCAGCCCTCAAGATGAACCACGCACACCCAAAAGAGCAGGAAACAAGGAGAAAGCCAAATCTTCACCTGCACCCTCGCCGTCCCCCGAAAAGAAACCCCGCAGACAGAGCGACAGGCACAGATCCGCCAGTGGCACGGGCGCAGGCAGACCTAGCCCCAGGAGAACGGAACGCGACCGTGAGAAATACAGTTCGGGTACCTCGACGGACAGTGCGAGTCACCTGCTGAGCTCCGGGGCGCTCGCCAAACTCAACCACTACAACCAGAAGGCCGAGTTCCAGGAGAAATACGAGGCCCAAAAGCAGAAGAAAAAACAGTACAAGAACCTCAAGGCTGCCGAGGTGTCGCAGCGGAGGAAGAGGAAAAAGAATAGGAATGTCAGTGGGGCGATTTTGGAGGAAGGGAGGGCTGAGAAACGCGTGCACAGACGTGGAGGGGGAAGGTACGAAGATGACGAGCGTCTACGGAAAGGCGGTAGTGGAGGAGGTCTATCCAAGAAGAAGTTCTGGTGGTTTCTGATCATCTTGGTCGTTCTACTTGCCATCTTCATCCCCGTCGGTGTGGTGGTGGGCAACAACAGCAGCAAGAAATCCAATAACGATTCATCATCGTCGTCGTCGTCATCGTCGTCGGGAGGATCTTCAACTTCGGGTTCAGGAGCAAGTCCCAGCAACAAATGCGACTCTGGATCTGTCCCCCCAAGCGCCAAGGGAACATACACGGACATCTCGACGTGGCTCGATACCGCCGACTTCAATTGCACATACACCGAGGAGACCGTCGGAGGCTTATCCGTGATGGGTCTATACTCCGACTGGGACGACTCCAAGCGAGCGAACGACAACGTCCCACCACTGGACGAGAAATGGGAGTATGGTAAGATGCCCATCAGGGGCGTCAACGTGGGCGGCTGGTTCTCACTCGAGCCATTCATCACACCCTCCATGTTCAACTACCCAGCCTCCGCCAACGTCGTCGATGAATACACATTGACGTCCAAACTTGGCTCATCCGCCTCTCGAGTCCTTGAGACACACTACGCAACCTTCATCACAAAGCAAAGCTTCGTGGATATCAAAAACGCCGGGCTGGACCACGTACGCATTCCCTTCCCCTATTGGGCCGTGAAGACCTACGACGGTGACCCGTACGTCGCGAAGATCGCATGGCGGTACCTGCTCCGCGCGATCGAATATTGCCGGCAGAACGGACTGCGCGTGAACTTGGACCTGCACGCCGTGCCAGGCAGCCAGAACGGATGGGCGCACAGCGGGCGACAGGGCGACATCGGCTGGATCCTGGGGCCGAACGGCGCCACCAACGCGCAGCGCTCGCTCGATATTCACGATCAACTCTCCCAATTCTTCGCGCAGGACCGCTACAAGAACGTGGTCACGATTTACGGGCTAGTCAATGAGCCGAAAATGCTGGTCATCCCGCCGGATTCGGTGCTGGACTGGAACAAGAAAGCCATATCCGTGATCCGCGGCAATGGTATAACGCAGCAACTGGTGTTCGGCGACGGGTTCCTGTCGCTCACCAAGTGGGACAACATGTTCCAGGGCGTCGACGATAAATTGGTTATGGACACGCACCAGTACCAGATCTTCAACGTCGGGCAGTTGAAGCTCAAGCACCAGGACAAAATCAACCTGGCGTGCTCGGGCTGGACGGGCATCATGGTGACGGCGAACAACCCGGACACCGGGTGGGGCCCAACTCTGGACGGCGAGTGGTCCCAGGCAGACACCGACTGCACGCCGAACCTCAACGACGTAGGCCAGGGCTCGCGCTGGGCCGGCACGCTCGACACGGGCGACCTCGAAACATCAGTTCTTACACCCACGTGCGCCCAACCGCCGTGCTCGTGCGCGATGGCGAACGCAAACCCGAACGACTACTCGTCCGACTATAAACAGTTCCTGCAGATGTACGCCGAGGCCCAGATGCACTCGTTTGAGCAGGCCTGGGGCTGGTTCTACTGGACCTGGAAGACCGAGAGTGCAGTTCAATGGAGCTGGATGCTCGGTCTCCAGGCGGGGATCCTGCCGAATAAGGCGTATAGCCCGGACTTCAAGTGTGATACCGCTGTTCCTGATTTCAGTGGACTGGGCGATAGTTATTGATTGATCTTGGATTTGGTTGACATGGATGGGGGTGTCTGTGTCCGGCTAATGTTAACGAAGGCAATGTATATATGTGTGTGTATTTGGGGCTGGAAGTCGGCAAACCAACCAGCTAACCAACCAACAAACTAATGAAACTTTCCAAGCGCGAGACCTGAAAAGAACTTAGATGAAGAATATTCCCCCTGCAACAAAGAAAGAGCCAACATGGGAGGTGGTTTTGTATTTTCGGCGTCTACATAGTATTATGTCATGTATGGAGTTCCTCGTTCCTCCCCAAATCGTCAAGGTCGGTCATCCATCGGCCTTTTTCTTTTCCAGCAACCACGGAATCAAATCAATGATCATACCGGGCAGGGCATGCATTACGAGCCGGCAAATGGTCACTACGCTACTGGGACGGGGGAGAGATCCTTGTGGCGTTACTGTACAGAAAACAAACGACGATCACGGATGGGGGCCCGCTGGGCTAGCGCCGGACTGGGATGTTGGGTTGGGAACGGAGTATAGTATAGGACTCGGTAGGGATTGACTGACTGGGTGACTGGGTAATGGATGGGTAATGATCGATAGAGAGACTCAAGAGACTCAAGTCCTGCTTTGAATTGCATGCATGCAACGGCTATAGTTGGGCAATGAAAGGCGTTTTGTTTGTTTATGCATAGCATAGCACACATGCCACATCAAAGAAAGAGTTCAGATAATTGAATTTCATTCAATACGTTGGCGTTGGCTTTCTCGCGTTGCTGTTGCGGATGCAGGCTATCGTCTCGTCTCGTCTCGTCTCGTTGTTTGTTCTGCTCTACTCCAAAGTGCATCATGCATCATGCGTCTTCAATGCATTCAGCTCAATCCCCCTTTCATATCAACCTTTCTCATTTCTCTTGCCTTGCCTTCCATCCCGCGCCGATGCAATATCAATCAATAATCAGCCAGCAGCCGCAGCGCGAATGACACCTTCCCAAAACCGTTTGAGGCCCAGGACGTGTGCGCGGGTCGGCTGGGGGCAGACGCCGCAATAATAGGGGTATTCGCCACCAGTCCCAGTCCCAGTCCCAGGAGTACCACCGACACCACCACTGTCAGCGTCCGCATGAGCGTCGTTGCCGCCAGGATGATCATGGCGCAACCGCTCCCGCCTCTCGCGATCCTTCGCCCTCTCCATCTCCGCCTCACGGCCCCAATAGCGCTGCCGTGACTCCGGCGGAAGAGGGGCACTTCTCTGCGGCGACGCAGGATTCCCAGTCTCGGCTCCAGAGGCAGTAGCTGCGGCTGCGGCTGCGGCACGTCGTTTCCTCCGCTCACGCACCCAATCGAGCTCATGGTCAGCCGCGAGTTTACGGGCGGCGAAACGGCGCACCAGAGTCTTGACATTGGCGCGCTCGGTGGCGTCGAGTTCGTCGGCTTTGCGCTTCTGCGCTTGCAACCCTCGGCCTTCGACCCATGCGCGCAGGCCGTCTTTGAGCGTTTCACGGATCACATTGCGACGCGTGAGCGCTATGGCGGGCGAGACTAGGACGGATGTTGGGGTTGATTGGGAGTGGGAGTGGTTGTGGTGGGATGGTGAGTGGGTGGAGCAATTCGTGCATTTGGTTGTGGAGTTTATTGGTGACGACGATGTTTTCATGGTTGTGCGCACACACTCTGCCGGGATGATGTTGAGGTCGACGAGGCTGGCAACGCTAGGGCGACGTTGGAGTTTGCGGGCGAGGCGATCGCGGAGACTTCTCCGCTGGACAGCCTGATGGGACTGGATGAGGGCGGGCGACACAGGGCTGCAGTAACTGCTTCCACAAGCGGGTAGCAAAATGGCGCGCTCAACCAATTCGGCGGGACTGGGGCGGTGCTCAAGATTATGGGACAGGCGGATGCGAATCAGAGACTTGGAGATCTGGCGCGAGAGCACGTTCGTCCGGCTCAGCCAGATCCATGAGGATGGTGGGCTGATGGATGATTTGGAGGCGCGGCGGGCCAGGAGGTAGGATAGTCTCTGCGATGCTGTGTGTAGGCGGGTTAGGTGCAGTAATGGGTCGCATGCGATTGTGCGTAGTTGGTGGCATGTTCGGCTGGTTTGCAGGAGGTCGGGGATTTCCAGGTAGGTGAAGACGTTGAGGAGGACCTCTGGGGGGAGGGTGATGAGGGTATGGATTTCTTGGGGTGGCTGTTCTGATTGTTCTGGCGTTGCCATGCTTGGGATGGGAGGAGTTGCTGTATAATGTGGGTGAGGAGCTCAGGTGCTCCCGGGGAATTGGAAGTGAGAAGCAATACAAAAGAGATATGTGATAAGGTGGTACCGTGGATGAGGAGGTACAGAGTGCAGAGGGCGTTGAAATGCAGTACGCGAAGGAGGAAGTGGGATGAACGAGGGGAACAGTTTCCTGGAGTACCAGGGTAACTGGGATTAAACTAGGAGTGAACCATGAGGGCGAGGAGCGCGAGGAGGATTTGACTATTAGGGAGCCTGCGTTTCAGGATTGAAGGATGCCTGTCGCGATTATGGGGAAAGTGTTACAGGCGAGGTGACGAATATAGACCGAAGCTGGAGATGGGTAGAAGGCTAACACGACGGAGGTCGACTTGGTGAGGGACCGAATAGGGAGTCGACGGAGGATGGAATACCGAGGACTTGGGTTGCCACGTTGACTTGGGCGGGTTTGGATGACATTGGCATCATGCACGAGATGAGGTTGCGCAAGTCAATGCGCAAGCCAAAGCTCCAAGTTCAACTGTGCACATGATGCTGGCATTTGGAGACTTGTCACTTGAGTCAAATAGTAGTAGCCAAGTTATCATGCAGTCGGGATCATGGGATAAGGTCCTCGGACCAGGGACTTGATTGTCATTATCGATAACTTTAGTCGAAAGTGGATCAAGCCTAATTAATATCATTTGACTCAATCCCAGAATGACGCATTTCCAGCTCGCTTACGAAGTGATATTAGTACTAGACTGCGGACGACTACCGGTAAGGTGTTGCAACTTCTCCCTCAGTCCTAGAATTACGAGTGGATAAATTGGTCAAGTGGTCAAAGCATTCGATAGTACTCCGTATATCCACTCTGTACGCCGTATGTACCGGTGGTTAGATAAGGAGGCACTCTAGCTGAACACTACTAGGTCATGGTTGATGTCAGATTAAGAGGAGAGCCAGAACTACCTGGGTATCCATATCCATCTGCACTCTCAACAATCATATCTAAATTATAGAGAAAGGCAGACTTGCGTCTGCTGTGTGAACAACCAAAGTATAGAAGATGAAAACCCGTTGAGCCCTGGTAGTCCCAAATCCATTGTTCCTGGTGCTCCTTGTGTGAACCCATTGCCCATCGCACTCCTTCAGCGCCATTCCCAGTCCGCACTGAGTTCAGATAAGATCAATTGAATGCCTTTGGTCCCTTTGGCTTCCTTGGCTCCGAGACTCCATGCTCAAACATCTTCCAGCTTTCCAGCGGGTTCATCTTCTCCATCGCTATTGAAGTCTTCTACTTCGCTGAGTTCGCCGTCTGTCTCGCCTTCTTCCTCATCCGCATCGGCATGGATATTCGTGGCGTATTGGCTGACGTACTCTGCAACATTTAATCTCAGTTCCATAACCTCGCAGATAGATCAATTCCATGTCTTTCTTACCCTTTACTCTAGCATCGTAACTCCTAGGTTCCCTCATCAACAGAGCGGCCGCTTCACCATTCAAGGGATCGGTGGGGTTGGGGTATCGTAAAAGTTGTGGCAGAAATACTTCAAAGATGTTGATCATGTCAAACATGGGAGACCAAGTCTGATTGATGACATCCAAGCAGACTGATCCTGACCTATGGTACTCAGTCAGTACATGATCTGACTATACATTCTGCCAGTGGAAAGACCAACAGTTCGTCAATATTGGGGTGGAAGATACGATTGACAAAGCCGATAGAAGGCGATTTGTAAGGATATTGGTCGGGCAACTCGACGTGGACTTTCCATTTGCCTTCTGAAAACGGTGCTGTAGCAGTAACAATAGTCCATCAGTCAGTCACCGCTGTCATTTCGTATGGTGTTGGATCAGGGGATCACGAAATCTCCATGCTCTTACTTTCTGAGGGCCCTTTGAAGATAACATAGAATTCTTGCATGTTGTCATTGACCAGAGTCACTTCGTAGTCGCTCATCATGAGCTTCATGACATCCGTCTCTATCCTCCGCTTGGGACTGCTCATGTTGGCGGTGTGTCGTCTCCTCTTTACAGTCTTGGTCCCTCGAGTTGAACCAAATGGATGAATGCTTGCCTCCCGGCCAGTGGTGAAGGATGAAACTCGAGGACGAAGGGAATCAATGTACGGAGTATGTGCTGTCTCCGAATGCAAGTGTGGTGCGAGCGAGTGGTGGTGGTGGCAACAGAAGAGCGAGGTCGGACTCGGAAGTAGATGTGGCACGATACGGGGGGTTGGGGTTGGGGATTGGGACTGGGACTTGGGATCCCGCAGAGGCAGGTGACACTCGTTCTCGGAATGGGTTCGGGAGTTTCTTTGTTTAGCAATAGTCAAGATAGCTGAAGTACGATGGGAGCGTAGAGTATACGTGATGACAGGTTAAATGGATGTGCAGATTTGAGGCAGTTTGGTTTAGGCTTTGGGGAGTGTCAGTAAGAGACAGGTTGGTAGCAAACGGAGGACGTAAGGTGGGTTGAAGTGATTGTACGGACTTTGTGCTTGTAGGTCAAGGGTACCAGTAGGAGTGAATGATGATGTGGATAGAGGGTGGAGTACGGAGTAGTAAGAGACAAGACACACAAGGGAAGTAGGTAAGCAGTGACCACTGACCACTGACCATCTGCCCACCACCCCAATGCCCATTGCCCACTGAGTGACCAACAAACCAAGCACCTGCACTGGCAAGCCATCAATCAAACGTGGGGGAGCAGTCAGAGCGCTCTCCCTTGCTTGCGTGCTTCACTCCCGCCCTGTGTTGGTCTCAGCGCCTAAACTTGAACTGTCAACGCCTAAACCCGAACCAGTGGCTACCAACGTATATCTGCTACGATATAAAATAGTAACGGATATACTGGCGTAGGACCCATGGTCAGATGATCTGTGGACCGCAGAATGGAGTTCCAAATGATCCCTAATTCTTTTAAACATGACTCTAGATAATATGTCACTTGAGAGATGGGAGCCAATTGACTGTTTGCCTAATTACAAGCCAGTAACCGACCAGCTGGGCTTAGGCGGTCAGGAAGATCACGAGTGCTGAGGGAAGGTCAGGCTGGACGGCAGCCTTGCACAGACAGTCAGACCCAGATCAGCACCTCGGGCAATGAGGGTGCCGCCACCACCTGGCTTACTCGTTGGGGAGTGACAGGGTCTACTGTGTACTTTGAGTAACCGACCAGAGAGATCACCAGCGCCCCTCGGTGCCCCGGAATACGCCAAACACGGGCCCTTAAGTCGGCCTCTTGAAGCCTAACCTCAAAGCGACTTAGTTATAGCTGTTGGCTGGCTTGCCACCCCTTGGAGCCTTGGAGCCCGTTAACCGACGGCCCCCGAAACCAAAGCACCGAGGCTCATCTACGCCGCACGGGTCATCACGCATCGCAAGAAATTATTATTCCATGCGTGTCGTTGCCCTTTCCTCAGATCTACGCTTAAAGAATCCAGCACGACGACAATCAACCATTTTCTCTTTCTTTCCTTTCTCTCCCACCGCCATCTCGCCCTTTCTCCTTCTTCTTCTTCTTCTTCTCCTTCGTAGAAATGACTCACGGACTTTTCAACGTGCCACCTTTTCTCTTCAAATCTCCTTTCTTGCAGTGTCCCAATACCAATCCTGGTTGAAGAAATAATAGTTTGAATCCCTTCAGGTATACATCATGGCGTCTGCGTCTGCGGTCTACGTGTCTCGTGCCTCAGCCTTGAACCTCACGAGACCACTCCTCAGACGGCCTAGTTATGCCGTGTCCTCTACTCCCACCCTACAAGCATGGCAGCGGCCCCAGTTACGTTGGAGCTCACATGCCCCTGCATCCCCGTCCCTCACGGCTCGAGGCCAGAAGCCCGTCACCATTCAAACCCTACAAAAGATGCATGCTGAGAAGACTCCTATTACAATGTTGACCGCCCATAACTTCCCCTCGGCTCTTATGGCACAAGAAGCGGGAATGGACATGATTTTGGTCGGTGATTCTCTGGCTATGGTTTCACTGGGAATGCCTGACACCTCAGAAGTCACTCTCGACGAAATGATCATGTCTGCTCGCGCTGTCAGCCGAGCCGTCAACAGGTCTTTCACTGTCGGTGACCTTCCTATGGGTTCCTACGAGATAAGTCCTGAGCAGGCCTTGGCTAGTGCTATTCAAATGGTCAAGCAAGGACGCATGCAGAGTGTTAAGCTGGAAGGTGGCGCAGAGATGGCACCAGCCATCAAGAAGATCACCACCGCTGGTATCCCACTCGTTGCACATATCGGCCTCACTCCCCAGCGACAACACTCCCTCGGTGGGTTTCGAGTGCAGGGAAACACCCTGGACAAGGCCATGGATTTGCTGAAAGACGCCAAGGCTGTAGAAGAAGCCGGGGCTTTTGCTGTCGTCCTGGAATGCGTCCCATCCGACATCGCTGCCGAAGTAACCAATGCGCTCAACATCCCAACAATCGGCATTGGTGCTGGTAACCAAACAAGTGGCCAAGTCTTGGTCCAGATCGACATGATTGGAATCCGTCCTCCAGATTCCTTCTTGCCCAAGTTTGTCAAGAAGTACGGTTCCATGTGGGACATGGGTCTTGCCGCCATCCAACAATATAAATCCGAAGTCACCGACCGAAGCTATCCCGGTCCTCAACATGTCTACAAAAGCGATGCCAAGGTCACCGAGGCATTCAAGGCTGCCATTCAGTCTGGAGAGTCGTAGATGATGTGCTGGCTGACCCAGGGCGCGTCCAGTGCCTGTATTTTCGGGGCGGGTTAAGGGATATCAATGAGCGTTTTCGATATGTTAATGATGTTGTTTTTCTTGTTGTCCATCATCCAAAGGCAGGCGTCGTGGAGTAGCTGACGATCAATTGATCGTCCACCTTGAAGCACTAGATATCACGAATAATGGAAAACCCAACATTAGCCTGAATCTCCCACATCCCATCCATCATCATCTTAATCAATCTTTGAAACTTTGAAACCCAGGGAATAGAAATCAACATACCCGAAACAAATTGCCCACGCCCTCATCCAGGCCCGGCGCAAAGACGCTGTTCACATAGAGAAACAGACCATCCCCCTCACGCACCCCAATCTTCTTCCGTAGGAAATTCAACACCACGCTGAACCGCGACGACGCGCTAATCTTGAAGACCTTCTGCTTCAGGATCGGGGCCGAGCCGATAGGTTGGAATCGCACCGATACTGGAAGACCATCAATCAGTCAGTTAGTCAATCAATCAATCAATCAATCAGTGACGTGCGTAATTGAGGAGGGAATAGTATATTGCGCGCAGGAGAGAGGGGCTGGACTTTTTCATCACTGATCGAAGAGGCATAGAGGAGGGATAGAAGGGAAAGTCTCAGAGGAAACCAGGTCGTCAAGCCCTGCGTGATTGCATATTAATAACACTCACCCTTGAAATCATCCAACTCATCCACCAGCGCAAGGGCGTGACTAGCGTCCTTGGGCAAGTTCGTCAGGATCACACTTGCACTCATGCTCATCGGCAGATCTCCCGTATTATCATCATTTGCTGTGGCGTCTTCGTTGTCGTTGTCGTTGTCATTATCGTTATCGTTATCATTCGGTGAGCCGGTGCCGGTGCTGCCTGGATGGTTGTGGGTTTTGTCTGCTTCTCCTTCTTGGGCTTGTCCGTTTGACGCGAGCCGTGGTTGCGAGGACATCGTTTGGCCTGCTTGTGCTGTGCTGTCGGACTCGATGTGGGAAATAGCACTGTGCCCCCTCCTTGGTTGATCTTCGTTATTTGCTATTTGCTGGTTGTTGGTTTTGTTGGTGTGTTGGCTTGTTTGTAGTTACGTGCGGATGGAAGTTTGTTGCCTGTGCCTGTGCCCGTGCCCACAAGGCCTTATTTGGAGTCTGTAAACGGGTGGGGGATATTAAGGTGAACATGAAAAAGGCCACAGGTAAGAGGTCCAGGAGACGTTTCGCTTCCGCCAATGACATCGCAGCAAAGTCTGCGGTACGAAAACGGTGCAGCCCGGCGGAATTTGGTTCCGAGGACTAACATACGAGTATGTAGAATCCTTCTACCTGTTACTTACTCTACCTTATGTAATATACAACGAGTACATATCATCCGTGGATAGGGGGATCTACTGGCGTCAGCGGTTATAAGCACTGAACGCCTCTACCACTACCAAGATGTGGAGCGAACCTTTTTCACAGAGGACAAAATCTACGACTAATGTTGTGGTCAATTCGGTTCAGTTCAATTCTTGAGACCGCCTAGGTCCCCGTAAATGCATTGGATGGATCATCGAAACAGGCAGATCCAACCATCTGAGGCACAGAGTATGGTTACAGAGTACCTGGGCAGACAGCTTTTGATAGTAGCATTCGGCCGGCGGACACGGCTTTTGGCTTCCCTTTCATTTATGTATTCAATATGCCTCGAGGCTGACCGAAGCTTGTTTGTTCTGGCTGTGAGCCATTTTGTATTGGTCCTTTTTCAAGTTGCCCTGTGCTCCTGGAATTTTGTGGCAATGCTCTGGAGTCTAGTTGCGGACTGATAGGTACATCCTGAGGGGATCCCCTTGATCGAATCATCCGTATCTGAGTATTCAACGGGCAGATATCATGATTCGTCGTCGTCGTCGTCTCCATCCTCGCTGTCGTGGTATCATTCGAACCATTCAACGATAGGAACGCCCCGTCGGATCTTCTCCAATCTCTCCGTCATCACCGCCTGCTCCTTGACGTGATCTCCCTCGGCGTAGCCCAATATGCGCTCAATATCCTTGTTGAGCTTCTCAAGACCCACTCCATTAGCCGCGAGTGCCTTCAGTTTCTTCGGGAAGCCCATTCCAGTACCATCGACCCGAGGGTCCACGTCAGCTCCGACCTCCTTTCTCCATTGCTTGAGAGCTTCGAGACTCTTTTCGGTTTCGCCGTCGCGGTGGCCTTTTCGCAGAGCCTTGCGTTCTCCCGCGTTAGCGAGGATATTGTCCTCATCGTCTTCAATGAGTGCGTGCTCCGCGGCGCGCGTGAGGCCTCTGGGATCGAAATTTGCGCCTGCGAAAGCAATCAGGTTGGACACGGCAGTGTCGGGGTTGGGATCGCCGCTGCGTGCGATTGCGCCAAGTGCGAGGCCGATGAATTCGCTGATTGTTTCGATGTGCTCCTCAAGTTTGGTGCGGGGCTTGCGTTTCTTGTAGTCGAAGCGGGTCTCGAACGCGATGGAGCGTTGTGGGATGTCGTGGAGGGCGAGCCAGAGGATCTTGTTAGCCTGGAGATCAGTTACAATCGGGTCGATTGCTTGGATGGTGACGTTCGAGGCTGCGTTCTTGTAGGTTTGATTGAACGCCGCGATCTGATCTATTTGGTTGGTCGCTGGCAAAGTCGGGCGTCCTTGGGGAGGGGATTGGGCGGTTCCAGTGCCATTGCCACTGCCACTGGCAGCGGTACCGATAATAGCGTTGTTCATGGCTGATTTGATGAGGTACGTCCTTCGAATACAAGTACAAAGCGCGTGGTGATTGTTCGATCAAGTCCTCGCAGCAGAAGAGACAAACATTAGATCCACAAAGGTAACTGCATATGCTCGACGCGCAAGGCAGTGAACGTATGAAGCCCCATTGACCGCGCTCTCGTGATTATGTCGTCGTTGCGCTCAGGTAAACTCATCGAGCGCAATTCCCATGCGCGGCGAGGCCTTTCGATCCATGACTGAGCAGAAAAGCGCTAGGAATGCACCAAACCTAGCAGATGAATCTTCGTCGCATACGAAATGATGGAACCCAGAATTGAACTTGAATCAAATAAATGCAACGAACAATACTGTGACATAAAACAATGAGACGAGAATGTCAAAAGGTCTTGCATATCGCATATGATATCTTTTGTGGAGCCATCCGATCGCCGCGAGGCTGACCTGGCCAGGGGGGCGGGAGGCTGTGCACGTGACCCCACCACTTCAAATAGGCGTATTCCCATATCTCAAGAATCCGGATCAATTGCCATGAAAAGGAGGCTGTCTTTTGTTTTTTGGGGTTTTCAGTTTGCACAAGTGTCCATGGTTTGTTTAGAATTTGGTGCACGCCGTGTAAATTACTTTGTGAATGCACAGCGTTCAGCTCTCAGATAATTCGCAGGGTCATTGTCGTGGATACTAACTTGTCCTTTTCCACATTTAGTCTTTTTTTCCTCACCTCTATTATTCTGTTTTCCCTCTCGGATGTTCGCCGACGACAATAGATATGATCCAGCTTTCAATACACTGGCGTTCTTCAAATGATAATCGATGGGCGGGGTTTAAGCATTCGCTGCGAAGGGTGTGATTCAAAGCACAATCACCACCCTTCCAGGATCTATTCGATCCTCTGGTCCGCTATATCGCTCCTGCAGCCACGCTCGTGCCGCTTTCACAGCGCATGCAGGGCAGCCATTGGGATCACGTACAAATACTCTAAAGTCTTCTCTGCCGCCCCTCCGTAACCATTTGTCCACGTACAAGATCGCCATCCATCTGCTCCATTTATTACCCGCCGAAGGAATGATGCATATAGCATCACTTTCACCTTCATTCCATGACTGAATGCTATCGGAGCCCAGTGGAAACCCACGTGTTTCACACTTCTCGGAGTCCTCATATAAGCTGCCTAGCATGGCGGCTTCGAGGTGTTGGCATGACGAAAGGCCCACGATACGTCTGCCGTGTCTCTCCAAGTCCACAAGTCCGGTGACAAATTCACATGTTGGAACTGCGGTTACTGGTGTTGAAGTTGGAGGAAATGACGGTGAGCCCTGGCGATCAATACTAAGCTGCCGAGTAAATTGGAAATGGACACCGACCTCGAACGCATTTTCATTCGCTCCCACGTACCAGCCAGGTTTAGCAGCCGGGACCACCGAAACCAGCCTCCGAGGTGTTGGGACCACGGGTGAACTCGTTGCCCGGGTAGCTGAATAACCCTCTAAGTTAGAAATGAATCTTTTCTGCTCCCCGGCCTTCGTTGGCACGCCCTGGCATACTTGGAGCATGCCTCTTCTAAAATGCACGGGATCAGGAAGATTGAACATGTCGATCACCACGCTCCAACCAGAAGTACTGAAAAGGCAAACACCGATCTATATTGCTGTAGTAGATGTCGTTGCCTAAGAGCAGGCCTGCCATCAGAAAGAAAGGATATCTGTGCGTGTGAGCTGCATAGAGTCCCTCCAAAGTACCCTGGCCATCCACTCGATTGAACTCTGAATGTGCAAACGGAAGACCACTTCGTGAGACTTTCACACTTCGAAGCATTTCAATGTTATCCACAAATGCGAACGCAGTGACCGCCGAGATAATGTCTCCGACAACTGAGTCGTCATCTTCCTGCGTAGGCGGATCAATAAATGATCTGTCCATATCATCAAACAATGATTCAACCTCCTGGAGCTTTATCTCCAAATCAATGGCGTCATATGATGTAGAGAATACTAGGCAGGCTGCGTCGCGTACACGTGCCCTATAGTCTTGGTGGCCGTACACCAGCAACCAGAATCTAGTAGAGACACAAGCAGAGCGAAGGAGCTGCGTGGTGAGCTCAATTGAGCCTCGACCTTCCCAAAGGCTCTTAGTCATGAAGTGTTTCGCGCAACCAACTGCAGGAACAAATCCATGTTCATGGATCCCAGGCGCTCGGTGATCGCAAGCCAGATGAAGTACTTGCTCATCATGCTGATCAAAAAGGCAAATATTCTCCTCGAAGGCGTCTTGTACAACATGAACAAGCAGTTGTATTCTACCGGTTCCAAAGGCGATACGCTTTTCAAGAGGAGGCCAACCTACTTGGACCGAGAAACCGAGGAGATGATGTGCCCAGACTATGATCATAGAGATGGACAAACTTCTCGAGGCATGTAGTTTGATGCTTACAAGATGGTCTTCTGGAAAGTATTGAAGCGTTGGGAGGAAGTCTATCAAGCCTTGGAGAATAGCAACTGGCAAGGCCCGTAAATGTTCCGGGCGAAGCAGATGGATGCCAAGCTCGTCACCAAGCGTTGAGGTAACGGCATCGAACAAAAGACTCCAATTGAAATTGCAGGTCTGTTCTTTGCAGGCTCTGAGTGTACCGCTCAAAGCCTGTGCGGAAGGAAAATAACGTTGATCTTGGAGGGCACCCTCTAGTCTTCGTGAAAGGGCGCTGGACAAGCCCCCAGCTAGAGAGCCAATGTCATAGACCGAGGTCAACAACGATAATTGAACAATGGTCGAGAAATATCGAGGGTCTCTCAGGCGGTGGTGGACGGTCGGGCCAGCCCCGGCGTTGAGGAAAATATCTAGAGAAGTGGCCAACTGCTTTGAAGTCGACTCACGCACGACTGTTTTGAAGGTAGACTCGAATTGAGATTCGATACGGTTTCTGCCAAAATTGGCCACCAGGTCTTCTTCAACGAGAAGATCTGAACCGGTGTTTCTTATGTCTCGTGCCAAAGCTAAGACGCCATGGCCAAGGGCCGAAGGGTACGAGTTTGGTGAGTTCAAGGCCGAGGGAAAATTGCGATTCGATAGGCATTTCGGATATATCTATATAAACTGGGAATATGGCGATGAATGGTGAGGACATTCATTGAAGCGATCAGGCTGTAGGTCGAGCCTGCGATGAACTCCAGAGAACATCGACGCTCGGCGCCAAGTAGTTCTAAAGAAAGGATGCCTATCAGAATTGGCCACGCCTCAAGCCCAAACTCAGCCTTACACTCTGTTGTACTTTGTATCTGGCGCCGACTCCATGCACCTATCTAAACCTAAGCCCTCGGTACTGAGAACTACAAGAACGGCAATATTGACTCGCAAGGTTGCAGATCGCACCAGCCAGATGGGCTGACTGTCAGGGCAATTGGGATACTAGTTGGTTCTCTAACTACTCCCTCTTCTCCAAGACCTCACACAAGGTGAATGTCAGTGATGAAAAAGGATTGTGGATGCATCACAAGGTGGCAGTGGAAGACCTCGGATACAAAACCCAGGGCTCTACACAAGTGCAGAGCCTCCAGGAGGAAATTCAAAGAATGTCTTGAACGATGTTTCCCCTCGTAAGGGGGATCCTAGCGGTCAAGCTTAGGAAGAACAGATACTACACTTGATCTAAGCCAAAAGGCAAAGAGTACTGGAGAGAGAAAAAAGGAAGAGTTTGGATGGGGGTGGGAGAAGGGATTTATAGGATTCCCCCCCCCCTAGGCACCCACCAGGCACCAGCAGGTCCAGCACGTGAATGTCGAGGCTGCTGCCTGCGTTCAACCAATCAGGAGCCATGACCCACGCTGCTGCCTGTCCTGTGAATGGCACAGAGGGGTTCTGTCCAATAAGATCATTGAGAGGAACGTCATTTTCGGCTTCTTCCTTCTGGGTGATTCATCTCTACCTCACTCAGGCTGCATGTGACTTTCAGAAGGCTCATGCTGATGCCTCAAGCAAAGATGCTGGGATTCGGAGGAAAGAAGGATTGGTTGGTGCCAGTTGGGCCATATCAGCTCAGGATCATTCTGGATAGAAGAGGAAGCATCCAGAGTAGATGTATAACGAGAGACGTACACCAACCCATCGAACACCCGCTTCTCCTCCTGCCACAGGCCATCATCGTCCATCCTCACAAACACTAAAGCCCAAGTCTTACCCCTGCCCTCTCCAAGCTACCCACTACCTACCAAGATACTTGCTCTCAACCCTCTGACCCCCACTCCAAGCCCTTCCCACCACTGGCTGGTAAAATCGGCATCCACTTGATATCCAACAGCCGCTTCTCCAAGATCTCGTCTTTATGCGCCTCGGTCTCTGTAATATCCCAGTTGACACTTGTGAGGCCGCCACGCAGGAACTCGGCTCGTGGCGTCGACAGATAAAGGGCAAGCAGGCCTGACAAGTCGACGTGATCCTTACCGTACTTCGAATATCTATCGAGAAGCATGGGCGTCTTCGCCACCCCAGGGAGGAGGCTGAAGGAGCGGAGTGTTGGGTATTCTGAAATGGGAAAATAGAACGAGGTGTCAGAATCGTGGGAGGGTGGGTTTTGGCATAGAGGGGAGTGGCGGACAAATGCTTACCAAGGTGCAAGTGCTCGATCAGTCGTTGGGAGGCGAGTTTCGAGATCGTGTACGATGTCAGCCCTGGGACAACCATGCCGGCCAGCCCTGAGTTGGTCGCTATGAATGTGCCGCGCGGGTTCGTTGGATCTGATTGTGTCTTGATGAAGTACTGCCAGACCCAGCACATGTCAGCCAGTTACCTCATTTTCTGCGTTTAGGTTCTCATGCAGTGGGACAGGTATGTGGCTGGGTACATGGTTCTTTCCCAGGGCAGGGAGATCCAGCAATTCAAGAACCTTGGAAATGAACTTACGTGAGCAGTTGAATAGACCCCTTTCAGGTTGATCCCCTGGACAGAGTCAATCCTCAGTCAGCAACAATCTCTCAATGCAAATGCATGGATGGCGACACTGTGCTCCTAGAACAACAATATATGCCTCCAGAACGAGACTGCTACTTACCACATCGTTCCACCAATCGTCAGGGCCCCATTCGCCGACTCTGGCCTCCGGCGTGACAATGCCAGCATTGGCCATGACAACATCCGGAGAACGGCCAAAGGTCTGGATCGATTCAATGAAGAGCCTCTCCACATCCGCATCATTCATAAGATCGGTCTGCACGGCTATCACCTTGGTCTTGCCGTTGTTGATCGCCTGGACCTTCGAGACTGTCTCCTGCAATTTATCAAGGCGGCGGCCAGCGACAACGACGCCCTCGGCCCCAGCTCTCGCCCAAACTTCGGCTGCTGCCTAGACATTGTCCGAAATCTTCAGTCAGGTGGGCAAACGCAATTGCTAAAGAGCGGGTTCTCATGAGAACACTCACAGCGCCCAAACCTGTCCCGCCGCCAGTGATAACAATCACTTTACCCGCCGCCGAGAGTCCAGGGTTTGTTGTTGAAAGAGCGTCATACGGGTCACGTCGTATGGTCTTGGTCAATTGGAATGGGGTGGTATAATCAAGGCTTTCGTCGGCCATTGTGAGATTTCCAAGGCGTCTGTTTCAACTTGCAAGGAAGGAGGTTCGAGGGATATGCCAAATGGAATTTCGTGTGCTGTTCGTTTCTTCGCTTTGAGAACTGGCGACTATCACAGGAATGCAAAACTCATCTGCAGTAGATATAAGAATTTCCCTCCTCGTATATGACGGTCACACAAGCCATCCTGGTACCCAATCATCGATCGTCGGCCTTGGTGGAAGCACGTGAATGAGGCACAGAGTCTGCAGCTCTCCCTGATTATCAACGAGGCCTCATTGGATTACACATCCTCATTCGTAAAACTGTCATATACCTTATAAATCCATTTCACTTTGTGAATGGGCAGGATTGGATATACCCATCATTGACTTTGTACTCCCCACTGAACTGGTAGCCTTGGCGACAGCGAGTCTCCAACACCGAAAACCGGCTGTGCAAGACACCCAACAACTCATCGCCATCGAGGCGCGCCAATCTCTAAAAGATAAAAGGTTAAACTGGCCTGAAGTGTCATCATAATAAAAGCTCGGTTTGGCGGAGCGCTTTTTCACAGCGAGGCTCCGCGTGTTATATGCGACGAGTTGGCTTACCTCAGCCATTCATCTTTCAATGCGACTTGGGCTGCGAGGCACGAGCAAAGCACCAAATAAAAGTGATTCGTAATATTTGAAATCAGATCAACCCCGGAGACAATTTTGAGCGACGGCCTGGCGATCGAACTGAGGCTTTCAGATATTCTGGATCGTGAAGGCTATGATTTCTCCACGACAGGATGATGGGATGTTGGAGGGGCTGACTGATTTGATCCTGGCTGACAGACACCGGATCCCGGTAGGGGCTCTGGCTAATCGGAGGGTATCCAGGTGCCATGGGTTAACCTGCGCCAACTAGTGCGGACACGAAAAGCTTGTCTCCTGCAAGGGTCGACAGACAAACTCCCTGAGTCCCTAATATACGAGAACGACCGGCAATGAGGAACTCCGTGCTTCATAATTTCCACCGCGTGCGATTCGGTGTAACAGGTCAATTCAGTGCCACGCCCTGAACGTTTCAGGCTCACCGCACCGTTTGAAATCTATCATTGAGGGCAAAACCTCCAGTCTTTTCCAGAATCGAACACTGAGTAATTACAATGGTTTGCTGGCTCAGAAAACGATGATCACAAAGGCCACACTGGTGGGCGGGAGTTTGCTCCAAACTTGCTCTCAGTACGAGTACACAAATGGTGGGTGCTGTATGTCTTTTCATTCGACCATGAGGATTCAATTCACACACGAGTCTTTCCTCTTTTTTCCCCCAACCTCACTCACCAACTCCGTGCGCAAACCATTGCAAAATGCCATATCATAAAAATGCCTGCGCCCGCTGAGATATCTCGTTGAAAAGAAAGGGTTCATGACGAGGATTACAACCTGCTTAAAATGTCTAGATCTGTTCGTAGCCCAGGAACTGCCGTCTGTCATTCAAGAGTCCGTCGCGACATTCGAGTGCATGGTTCGTTCAATTGCGACTATCGGTGGGTAGCTCGACGAAGTGTGACTCGTATTTCTGGGGCATGGTGTCGAGCTCGGCCCTGGGCTTGAGGGTTGGCGCCTCGTAGACTTCGTTGTTCGTCGTCATGGCCCCAGGACTCATCGGCATCGAAGCCACTGATCGATATCTCGGTGGCGGCTTGAAGTCTTGACTGCCTTCGGCTTCAATTGGAGGAGCATCCTGCTTGGCCCGTCGCCGTCGTCCGAACCAGAAGCCTAGTCCAATAATGATGGCAAGCACGGCAATGCCACCTACGACACCGCCAGCGATGGGGCCTGCGTTGCTCTTCTTGTCTTCGCCTTCCGAGGCCCCAGAATTCGACCCTGAGCTCGTGCCAGTGATTGTTGCTGTTGGACTAGATCCGGAAGCAGTTGTACTGCTCGGGGGCGGGGCAGTGTAAGCTGCGATTCGATAAGTTAGTTGCTGTTCCAAACTCAGAATATGTCACCCTCAACTTACCGAAGATAGGGGCCAGTGCATTGTTGCTCCATTCTGGCTCCTTGTACTCTGAAGCGTAGTAGTCTTTGATGACTTGAGGTGTTTCATACGGTGCGGCGTCCGCCTTGTAACCATCTGACCATGCGAATTCGGACATATCGAATACGCCAATTCCGCTCACCCAAGGGTCTGTCTCCATTCCCAACGCTTGACGTGAGCTGGGTTGCCTTCCACCTATGGAGATCATTTGCCGCTTTCCAACCAGAGTGCATGTGTGGCAAGCGCGTCTCTTCGTTGTTTTCGACGTGGTCTTGAACCATCGGAAGCTAGGGAAAGACAAAGCATACACGCTCAGATAACCGTCGTCTCCAGGATGCGCTTGGTCGTATGTGGAGTTTGTAGAGCCGCCATAAACAAAGCTGAGCCGGTCAATGTATTAGTCATTTTCATGTCTACAGGTCGTGGGAAACAAAACTTACATTTCGTAGGTTGAATTATCGTTGCTAGCCGCCCCTACCACGCAGAACTCTGATCGAGGAGGTGGAATATCGCCGGTGGCCTGCTGAGTATACCAGGTATTTGAGCCGATGTCGTACATGGTGATCTCAGACATGTCGGCCATAAAGTTACCTTGCTCGTAGAAAGACTCCTCGGTTGGCGGGTTTTCACCTCCGACGACAACGAAGAATCCTTTGGCACCAAAGTTTGATACGACAACAGCCTTCGCCTGAGTTCGGTATGGGCTCTGGGACGGAGGGCTGGCTGTGGAATTCTCCCATCTGTCTGATGCAAGGTCCTGTGTTACTAGACCAGGAAGTACTGTCATGTTCGGCAAGGTGAGAAGATTCAAGACGCTCCCCCCAAAACTGTAGAATGTTGAATCTGTGAATGCCGTGGCGGGCGCAAAAGGTCCAAGGGTATCACTCGAGAGCCCACTGTCAGCAGGGCTGACATCTAATGTCCAGTTGATTGATTGGGCTCCGGCAGGAGTAGTCCAAACTTCGCTCGGCATGGCTACCGCTAACGACTCGTTTGCAAGATATGGCCATCCCCCGTACCTTCTGATTACGTTTTGTCCCTTGTCGTAATAGATCTGAGGCTGTCGTAGAGGACGCATAGCAGTTGGCGAGTTGATGTTTGCCAATAAAATGACTGACTCGTTGGTCCACGACTCTGTCATGTCGACTACGAATGTTTGTGTTTCTAAATGCGTCAGTGTTTGATTTATCTCATGTCTCCTTGGTCTCTTACGATAGCCCACTGCCCCCGCAGTGTAATACTCTCCTCCTAAGATATAGAGATAGTCACCAACCAACATCGCTAGTGTAGATTAGTTAAAGGTCGCATGCGGTAGGTAACTGGGAACTTACAAGAGCCCCAAAACCATTCTATGATGGTCGAGTCTATCAGCTCAGCACGTACGCCATAACAGGCGAGCCCGAGCGCAAAGAGTGCGCTCAGCATCTTGGTTCAATCTCTTCGACAGAAGTGCTGGAGCGAATGCGTGGCGACGTGCATGGAATGTTGGTGATGGGAAGGTTGAGAGACTGGCATGGAACACAAGCACGAGTAGTTCTATCCTCTGGGTTATTGATGCTTTGTAGCGGGGCTCAGTTAATCACGGAACCTGATCCTGTGAAGGCTAAGCAACAAGATGAAAGAAAAAGAGCCTAGGGTACTCCGTATAGCGTGGACAGAGGAGTTGAAAAGCCAGCTAGTATTATACGGAGTACTTCATCCCTGGACGAATACTCGTGGTCTCGTCGTAGTCGCAGGAGCCATCTGGCCCACCTATCTCCACCATGTGAGCAAGCGCCCAGAAAACGGGCGACCCATTCCCCAATGATATGATGTATGCAGTGTCGCGATTTCGGTTCATGTGTCTTGTTATCGCGTACTGACTTACTACATTGGGGGAGAACGCCTGATAGTTAGCTTGTCAAGCTTTTCGGGAGACTGGAGTTTTTTGACTGGATTCCGAGGCCAGACAGGTCTCAACTTCTCAAGTCAATTGAGGCGTTCGTGCAAATCAAAGACGCGTTCAGCTAAGTGATGGATACAAACCGCACTCCTTTTCGATCTTTTGAAACACAGTGGAAACGTAGCAAGGGTTTCAAACGCGATAATTGGTGGAAATTGCCTCTAGTTAGGCTATTCAATCTCGATTGAGCTGCCAATAGCACCTAATTAGTACTCACAAGGCGGCCTACTACTCCGAACTTGCTCCTAGTCTAGGGTGCCAAGGACCATTTACGAGGAAGTATTTGTTTTCGTTGGTTCCTCGGGGGGCCTTATACTCGTCGTGCCTCGAAGTGACGATGGTGCAACTTGGGCAGCTAGAGTCTCGACTCTCGCCCGATGATGCAGCTTCTCAGGCTCCTTTTCAATACTTCATGCACCTGTCCTTTGAATTTTCAGATATGCAGCCTTGGCTATGCGCAACCACCCAGGATTTTTAGGATGACTCAGGACTGCGTCAGACTGCCTCATCTGCTTTAGCTGGATCGGATTCACCCGACCCATGTGTCAGGATAACGTTCTCTGGATGTTAGAAAACCCTGATTCATGCGCGTGCGGGTACATATCATGTCCTCGATAAGGATCAGCCGAACCCCGTAATCTTCATCGTGTGGCGTCCATCGTGGCAGATATTCGCATTCGCTCTCAACAATGCACTAGTACGGAGTACTCCGTACCTGGCATTCGATCATAATGTTCGGAAATCCTAGAGCGGTCAAGCATGGCTTCGCCAAAAAGGACGTTAAGTCAAGACTTGTTACAGTAGCCACGGTTGTAGGGCCAGGGGACCGATACCGACATATCGCTCTGACTACTCGATCCAGCAGTGAGGACCATGGCCCTCAGGGTAATGGTTCATAACCCCTCAAACCTCCAAGAGAGACCCAACGAGATTCGTGAGCAGTTGCGGTTTGTGCTGGTATCTTGGCGAATGGGCCATACATGAGTCATGTACGGAGTACAACGTAGGAAAGTATAGTATCCATTGTCACACGCACATCAATATTGGCGAGTTGCTGGACACATGTTTCGTTTGGGCCTGATTGCGAGAGGACTGGCTGGTCGTCATCCCAATTCTCTCATCGCCAGAGACTGACAAAAAAGATGCGCCCATCCGTGCGAGCTGCCAGCTAGTCATTTTTGAACAATCTTGGGGCCAAGAACTTGTAACTCAGCCCCCAGAGTGGCCTCAAAAAGCCATGTAGCTGGGTGGCAAACACGCCCACTCTCTTTTCCCGGCCACAATAATGAGCCAATTCATGCAGGGTGCCTGGGGAGTCAAGGCTCAAAACCATTCTGCAAGTCAGTGATTGGAAGCTAAGCTTTGGAGAATACCCCCGGTTCCTAGAGGCTATGGACAAGACCGTTCCAGGACCTGAATTTGGCATAATCCTGGCAAATAGAGCCATTCAGGCTACATTGATGCAACTGCTAGCAATATTGTGATGAGGGACAAGGCTTAGTGTGCGATGATACTAGTCGGCCTCAAGTCCGAAGACCATGGACACCCATCTTTGCCTCCCTTATGCAGACTAGCAATGTTGCACTCGTTGCCAACGCATGATCTGTTGTGAATCCGGACTCACCTCTCACCTCAGCTAGCGGCCGAGTTCTCCTGGAGTTCAACCATGGACTTTGTTGAGCTTGGCTGCATTATCATAAAGTCCTTGACCACATAACCTTTCATGATTTAGAATTGACGGATGCGCCGTCTTCTCTCATTTGATCGACATGATAGCCAGAGCCGCAAAGATCAGATGATACATGGATTGGCACTGATATCAGACTGAAAGCACCAACAAACGCCAGTTGGACCGCGATGCGGACTTCGGAGGGTGAGCTTTCAGGAACGGGAATATGTTCAGGATTCCAGATATCTCCGAATAACTGTGCTATCGATTCGTGGATGACCTACCTGCACGGCAACATATTATGGCTCCTCAAGTCCAATTGACAGAAAGGCTCACGCCTGTGTCCAGCGAGACGATTTCCGCCCTTTGACGTACAGACTGCCGGGTATTGATATCTGCTGAAAAGGATTGATATCCCCGGATCGCCAAGACAGTGAAATTCACTGTTATTCCCAGCCATCGCACTTTCATTCACCTGGACAGTTCGCTTGCACAGGGGCCCTCTTGGGAAGGCGTCTGGACTTTCTGTCGAGAGGAAAGGAGACATTTTAGGAGACATTTGGGGGTTTGTTCAAGCTGGGGACTGTGGGATTACCACCGCTGTGCAATTTTTTGGCCATTCGTGGAGACCTGGGTTCGATTCTTGCAGAACTCTTTTCTTTCCCCCCCCCTCCAGTCAAGAATTTTGTATTCGTAGGTGTACTCCACTAGTCATGGTATTCACTCCTTGAGATGTACCGACGCAGCCTAGGGCTACCCGCAGAGTAAGAGACAATAATATTAACGAAAATGGTTTCTATTCCTTGACGAGACTTGCGCGCAAGGATAGAGTACAGGAATTTGCGAACTAATCCGTTTACAAAGGATTCACATAATAATACAGAGCACCCAATAGTCTTTAGGTACGGAGAACTCGCTATCA
>Ga0105239_10000331_pt1 | contig 69424 bp, 50 predicted proteins | sample KBSC44metaG_FD_92761 | JGI IMG/M metagenome (GOLD analysis project Ga0105239, IMG submission 92761) | Corn rhizosphere microbial communities from Kellogg Biological Station, Michigan, USA - KBS C4-4 metaG | ecosystem: Host-associated > Plants > Roots > Rhizosphere > Soil | place: Michigan, USA...
ACGCATCGCCAAAGCCCTCCAGGGCACAGGACCTGCAGATGCACGTCCATTGCTACAGATCCTCCCTGGCCTCACCACTGACGAACTCTTTGCCCTGCGTGCCGAGTACAAGAATCACGCAAAGGTAGCGGGTCAGGGTATCAATATGGCCAAGCACATTAAAATGCGTGTTCCAGGCAATCTGGGCAAAGCGTGTTATACCACGGCGCTTGGTCGGTGGGAGAGCGAAGCCTACTGGGCCAATAGTTTTTACCAAGGAGGAGCCAGCCGACGAGAGCTTTTGATCGAATCGTTGATGGGACGCAGCAATCATGACATCAAGGAAATCAAGAACTGTTTCAAAGATAAGAAATACGGTGATGACCTGGAACGATGCATTCGCACCGAGCTCAAAGCAGACAAGTTTCGCACGGCGATCCTGTTGGCACTAGAGGAACGGCGCATGCCAGAGTCGACGCCGCTAGACATTCGCCTGGTCAAATCCGATGTAAGCGCTCTTTACAGCGCGCTCAACTCTCAGGGAGGTGAGAGCGACATGATCAAGATCATTGTGATGCGTAGCGACACACACCTCCGCGAAGTTCTGCGAATCTTTGAGGGCACCTACGGCATCCACTTTGCACGGGCCATGATCTCCAAGTCTCGCAACCTGGTCGGGGAGACGCTTGCCCATATCCTTAATGGTGCGCTGAACCGACCCATGCGCGACGCCTTGCTGCTGCATCAGGCCATCAGCGAAACTGCACCCGGCAAGGAACGCACCGAATTGCTGATCTCTCGTCTCGTCCGCTTGCACTGGGAGCCTAAGCACCTAGACAAGGTCAAACAGGTCTATCAAGAGAGGTATCGTATCAGTGTCCGGGAGGCGATCAAGAGGGAAGTGTGGGCCAGCATGAGGACTCCGGAAGGCAAGCAGTGCGCTGAGTTCTGTGTCGAATTGGTCGATTCCGCTTGATTTCGAGCAAACATTGCCTGACGAATTGGAAAGCAAACGTGTGAACTATTCGGGGTTCTATCTATCATCTATGTACCAGAGGCGATATCAGCTGAGGGGGAGGGAAAAGGGACTGTGAAGCAACCAGGCTTCGTCTTGATACCACTCGATCATACTGTCTACCAGGTAATTTAAATCCTAGGAGCATCATGTAGGACAATTGAAATAATTAGAGTGAAAATTGAAATACCCAGCTAGGATGACTTACCTAAAGCGTGCTAATTTACGAGTTAGGCCCCCCCCTCTCGAGATGCTCTTATTAATACTATATCTGAGTCTCGGAGTAAATGCACCCGCCTTGGAACCTTTTCGGGCCCATGGAATCTCCGTCGCTTCGGCCGATCGATTGTCATTGCAAATGTCATATTATTATTAAATCATACGCATGGATCTTTTTAGACTTTACCTCGCACCAGGCAGATCTCAATCAACTGCATCATCACTTTTCAATGCTCCCTTTGGATCTTATTCTTATGTGTTGACATCCCCTGTCCCGCCGCAGCCTTGTCACCTCCAATGCTATCGCTCAGTTAACCAGTCGCCCCTCATGTCGTCTGCAAGAGGGCGCATATGCGCCCTCTGCTTGAATTCTAGAGGCCTGCTCCGGCCGATCCCTCGGCGGGCAAATGCCATCCCAATCCGATCCTTCTCAAAATCCCACTTCCGCCCTGCGTTTGCGCCGCCCTCTCCCTCTTCTCTAGGCAAAGCTGCCCCGGCCAAAGAGTACAAGAGATTGCGGAAATGGACTCGACGCCTCGCCTACATGACCCTCTTCGGAGGCGTCGCATATGGCCTAGATCGACAGTTTTATGCCTCCAGTTTGACGAGATGCGTTCGCACCTTTGCGCTTGGCTTGACCGTTGCCTTAGATTACAAGATCAATTTTCGGGAGAATCCACCCTTTGCGGATGATATTGCGGAAGTCCACGCCCGCAGCGCGACAAAGCTCTTCAACCTACTACGCACGAATGGCGGGTTGTATCTGAAGATTGGACAGGCCATTGCAATGCAGTCGGCCATTCTGCCACCCGAGTTCCAGAAAATGTTTGCAAAGATGTTCGATGACGCCCCTCAAAATGACTGGTCTGAGGTGCGACAGGTCATCATGGAAGATTTTCGTGGACGTACTCCAGAAGAGGTCTTTGGGATATCCTTCGACGGCGATCCAGAAGCTGGTGTGATGGAGAAGAAGGCAAGGGCGAGTGCCAGTGTGGCTCAGGTCCACTGGGCACGCTTAAAAGACGGTCGGGAGGTGGCTATCAAGATCCAAAAGAAGGAGATTGCTCAGCAGGTCGGTTGGGATCTGTGGGCATTCAAAGTGGTCACCAAAATTTATACCTGGTGGTTCGACTTGCCACTCTATTCTCTTGTTCCCTACATCACCGAGCGACTGCAGCTTGAGTGCGACTTTCAGAACGAAGCCACGAACTCGAGGAAAATGGCCGAGTTTGTCCAGAGTGAACCTCGGCTGCGTGACCGAGTTTACATTCCTAAAGTCTACGACGATTTGACCACCAAACGAGTCATGACCGCCGAGTGGATTGAAGGCGTTCGTCTGTGGGACAAGGATGCTATTACTCGGCCATGGCAAGGTGGAGGGAGGGCGGGGAGCCCTGGTAGTCACGGCACCCCCCTCGACCTCCCGCAGACCTCAATTAAAATTCAACCGCATCGATCAAGACCATCATACGAGACCGAATTGAAGCCTGATCGCACCTACTGGAAAGGTGCCAATGGAAAAGGTGGCCTTGGACTTGACCTGGGAGAAGTCATGACCACCATGGTTGACCTATTTTCAGCCCAGATGTTCCTCTGGGGTTGGGTACATTGCGATCCGCACCCAGGCAACATCTTTATCCGGAGACAACCCAATGGTCGGTCAGAACTCGTGCTAATCGACCATGGCCTATACATTCACATGACTCCGCAATTCCGGCACCAATACTCGCTGTTCTGGAAATCACTCATGACCTTCGACAACTCTACCCTCAAAGAAGTCGTCAACCAATGGGGCGTGACCAATCCAGACATCTTCGCGTCCGCCACGCTGATGAAACCCTACGAGGGCGGCGACATGACGGTCTCGAAACGTATCCAGGGCATCTCGCAAGCCGAGAAGAGAAAACGCCACTACGAGATGCAGCAGGCGATGCGCAAGGGCATCAAAGAGATCCTGGGCGACGAGAACAAATGGCCGCGCGAGCTGATCTTCATCGGCCGTAACATGCGCATCGTTCAAGGTAACAATCAATTCCTCGGCAGCCCCGTCAACCGCATCAAAATCACCGGGAACTGGGCATCCAGAGCTCTCACCGAAGACCGAGAATTGTCTTTCTCAGATCGCTGGAGATTTTACGGCAGCCATATTGTCTTCAAACTCGTGCTATTCGCTAGCGATGCGTTTTGGTGGTATAGCTGGTTGAAGCAGCGGTTTGGCAGAGGTAAGGGCATGGATGACGAGATGGAGGAGCAGATGCGGAGGATGATGAAGGACTACGGTGTCGAGATGAATCATTCCGTTTTTGAAGGGTGATTTCTCTTCCTCGAGGACTTCTGCGACTAACAAAGTCTGTGTGCACGGCTCCTTGCTATGTAACCGACCCTGTCGCCACGGGGTTAATGTCAGCTCAATGGCATTCAAGATGAGTGGCAGGTTAGATACGACTCTCTCTTTTTCTTTATTAACATGTATGAATAGCGGGATGCTTGATTGGTATCTCTACTAGAGCGCAAAAGCGAAGATATAGACCAGAAGGGGGGATGCCGAACGGGGTATCAATCCCCAAGGTTGATGGCGGTGGGCCCACGGTAGGAGCAGATGCAACACCCACAGACATGGCGTGCGATTCGGGAGCATAGCATTTCCAGTGCCAGCACCTACGGTCCGCAGAGCCGGCCAGCAGCGAAATTGATGGGTGGGGAGGGGGAGGCACTGGAGAGGAGCAGGAGGGAATCGACAGCCATATCGAGATTCGATTCGCACAGGACGTCCTCTCAAATCATATTATATATATAATATCACAAATTCATAAATATTATTCACAGAACCACTATTAGCAAGAATTCAGAAATTATGGCAATAGCGGCTGACCTTGCGACCACAGTATCCACCATCCCCATCGAGTATCCTTTCATTCAATGGCAATTTACGGGGCACTAGATGTATAATAGTATTTGCTTAGTTTCGCGCTCTTAGCATCTGCCATCAGTCTAGACTCTACGTTCAAATACCACCACACTACAAAGTACAAGCAACGACTCCACAGCGCTAGCACGCAATTCTCGGTACTTTTGTACATTCATATGACTAAGGGCTGCACGCCCCTTGCAATCCTTGGTCAGCGCCCAGCCTGAGCGAAAGCATTCCCTACGTCTAGGTAATGTACCTACTACCTAGTAGTACCACGAAGATATACATACGAATCCTGCTAGCACGTATCAGATATACCTCGGTATCCCGTGCGATTCATCATATTTATCGACATTCTCGATCAGGTGTCGCACCCGAAAAAAACCCCTACATAACAGTCCCTGGCCAGGCCGTGCACTGATATCAAGGCTAGCTAGCGCTCTCAGGTTGCTGGAGGAGGATGGATGCCTTACTGCTCGGGCTCCTCGTTTGTTAGTGCCTCTTGTAGATAGTAATTAACCAAGGTACATAGTACTCCATCGACAATGTCCTCGCTCATGATGAAGAGTAGTATCACCACTCAACTCCCGGGTGACCGGCATCGCATGCTCGATGATCGACGACGCATGAAACGTGCTACTTACTCGTACGGGGCGGGCCTTAGGATGCATGGAAGTAAAGGGGACGGGTTTTGTGCACGCTGGGCCCGCATTTTGGCGTGAGGCTGGCCTTAACGCCGACACGGCGAAAAGGCTTGCCAATTAGGGCAATTTACGGTGCCAGGCGGGCGGCGGACGATGCACGATTCACTACTGATTAGTCTTTTGGTATGGGGCTGGAGACAAAATGAGGCACACTTAAGTGGGAATACCGGAGGCCTGAGTCGTGGACTCGTGGAGTCCAGTCGACCAATTTGCGGCTTGGGTGTTGGCAGCCGAAAGTCGCCAAAGGTTTTCCCTGGCAGGTCCGAGATGGAGTTACCCGTGTGCCGCGGATGGTAGCTGTAGAAATGTATGTGCTCCAGGCTGCTGCTTACTGCTTGTGGCAGCATGTCAGCCATGAAGTCACGCATTGGAGGGGATCGACGGTGGTGTTTCGAGCTCGGCTATATAAACGCATGTGGTTCTTGGAGGTCCCCTACCCACGGTACCTAGGGAGGGAAGGTATAAATATCTAGGTAGGTGCCCAGCTGAATACGCTGGATTCGAAAAGCTGGTTCACCAGACAAACACAGATATATTCTAACCATCCAAACCCAAAAAAGACTCTTTCAACGGATCAACAATGGCAACACAACTCCCCACCCACAAGCTGGGCAAGAACGGACCTCAGGTGACCGCACTGGGGTTTGGGCTGATGGGCCTGAGCGCCTTCTACGGAGCCCCCAAGTCTGATGAGGAGCGGTTTAAGGTACTTGACCATGCATACAACTCAGGAGAGCTGTTCTGGGACACCGCCGACATATACGGCGACAACGAGGACCTGATCGGCAAGTGGTTCAAGAAGAACCCGGGCAAGCGCGAGAAGATCTTCCTGGCGACCAAGTTCGCCAGCTACGTCGACCCTGTCACGAAGGAGCGGACAGTGCGAAACGATCCAGACTATATCCGCAAAGCTGTCGATACCTCGCTGAGTCGGCTGGGCATTGACCAGATCGATCTGTATTATGTGCACCGAATTCAGGAGGACCAGCCCATCGAGATCACTGTGGGTGTGCTGAAGGAGCTGCAAGAGGCCGGCAAGATTAGGCACATCGGGTTGAGCGAGATGAGCGCCGAGACCCTGCGACGCGCCGAGGAGGTGGTGCACATCGACGCCGCACAGGTCGAGTACTCCCCTTTCTCGCTCGAGATTGAAGACCCCCAGATCGACGTCCTCAGGGTTGCTCGTGAGACTGGTACCGCCATCGTTGCGTACTCTCCTCTCGGCCGAGGCTTCTTGACTGGCTCGTTGAAATCGCCCGACGACTTTGAGGATGGCGATTTCCGGAGGTATGCGCCCAGATTCAGCGCCGAGAATTTCCCCAAGAATTTGAAGCTCGTGGACGAGTTCAAGGCATTGGCAGATTCGAAGGGCGTGACCTCTGGTCAACTCATTCTTGCCTGGCTGATGGCCCAAGGTGATGGTAAGTTTTCCATTTGTCGGTGCAATGAGATTGACAATACTAACACAAATACAGATATCTTCCCCATCCCGGGCACCACCAAGATCAAGAACTTCGATGAAAATATCGGGTCCCTGAAAGTCAAGATCTCGAAGGAGGATGATGAGCAGATTCGAAAGGCGATTTCCAAGGTCGAAGTCGGTGGAGGTCGATATCCTGAGGCGGTTTCCAAATCCCTTTACGTGTCGACCGTGCCGTTGAAGTCAAAGGTATAGGTTTTTATATAGCAAGGAGAAAGGGAAAGGGACACGAAATAGTCATGCATCATGAAAGAAAAGTAAATATGTTTGGTGAACAAGAGATTCTCATACGTACGATTGAAGAGGGGAGGTTACCAATATCAATTACATGAGTTGAATGTGGGTATCACTTATACCAATTCCAAGTCAACGCCCGCAAATCCAGTCATAATACATCTGTATTTGAATTGTAGTCCCAAACGCTAATGCCCATAACCCTGAAACCTAAGAGCCTTGTCGTTTCTTTTTCTGGTTTACTTAGTCGTACATGACTACTCCATGTGTGTCATTTTCGGGACCGACCACCTTCGCTTAGGTACGAGATCTGCCTGCTTGAATTGTGGTTTGGTAGGCTGGTTGCGGAGGAATAGGTGGTAGTTCCCTCTCACTCGGCTGACGGCACGCCGAGTCTGGATTGCTTGGTGTTCCAGCTTGATGCTGTTGTATGTGAAACTCAATCCCCGAGTTGGTCGAGGCATGCTGGGCGGTTGAGTGGTGGATGGGCGAGGAGAGGATGTCGGCTGTGACGTGTGCGAAAGGAAGACTGCGGCTGTGGGCTCGAAGAAGCGTGTTGATTGTTGGGATGAGGCGATTATATATATAGCTGGCGGTGTCCTGTCAGAGGATCAGGCTTAAAGGAGAACACTGTTTGTATGGTAGCCACCCAGTGGTATGAACTGCAAATCAGGATGTCGTTGTTTTTGAGGCTGGAGGACGTGAATTACTTCAGTACGGAGGACTATAACTGCAACGGAGTACTCCGTACAATCGATAACGACAACAACGCGGAGGAAGTGCAACTCGCCGCACCTTCCATTCTGGGCTACATATGGAGTCTCCCACTTCGAGATTCTAGGACACCACCTTACATAGGACACATTGGCAGTATGGGAATCCCCATCGACATTGACAACAACTTCGACTCTCACCAGTACTCCGAACACCTATTCTCTGCCTGCATCGAGTTTCCCCTTCGCGCCCACCTACTCCTCACTAACCTCTCATCATGGATCCCTTCTCCGGCGAGGGTGGTATGTCTCCTACTCTCTCCTCTTCCACCTCATGTATGTTTGCAACTAACAAAGTCCTAGAACTCCTCAATATATCCACAGCCTTCTATACCCATGCATACCAAACTGTTCTCGACTTCGACACCAGCTCCCTATCTGCGGAGAACAAGAAGACTGCTCAATTACTAAAATACCGCGCTCAAATAGCATTGGGTCAATCCTCTTCCGTCATCTCCTCCCTAAAATCCTCCAAAGATGCTGCCTCACGATCCATCGTCGCCTTAGCACAGCAGTCCGCGGGAGATGCCTCTGCCGTGGACACCGCCTCGTCGTTAGCAGAATCAGACCCAGAGGACGCCGTCGTCCAAGTGGTGGCAGGAACAGTCCTGGCCGCTGCAGGCGAGTACCCAAAGGCCATAGAGTTGCTGAACAAACATCAAGGCAACCTGGAAGCTGTTGCTTTACTCACACAGATACACCTCATGCAAAATCGCACTGATCGAGCCGTGAAGGAAGTCCAGGCCGCCAAACGCTGGGCCCAAGATTCGCTCCTCATCAACTTGGCCGAGGCCTGGACCAATCTACGAGAAGGAAGCTCTGACAAATACCAATCCGCCTTTTACGTCTACGAAGAACTGGCTACCACCCCTGGAAATACCTCTCCAACCGCTATCGTCGGCCAAGCTGTGGCTGAGATACACTTGGGGAGGAATGAAGAGGCCGAGGCTGCCCTACAACAAGCCCTAGCCGCGGACAACGTCGATGTACAAGCCCTCGCCAATAACGTGGTGTTGGCCAGCATCCTGGGCAAGAAATCGGACGCAATCCAAGACCTCTTGAAACAACTAGCTGCGAAGGACAAGGAACACGCCCTCTTAAAGGATCTAGCAGAGAAGAGTGAGGCCTTCGACACTGCCGCCGCAAAGTACAGCGCCAAAGCTGCTGCTTGAGATAGTAAGGACGATGTGATGACGATATTGACGATATTGACGATTCGATCGTGGATTCTGAGAGCACCAGCTACAACCTGACAGCTTTGGACGTATGGACAGTGGAACGAGCTGAAATCAGACACTGGCTCTCCGCAAAAAAAAAGGATCCCTTGATAGACATGTGTTTTCCCTACGAACCTCGAGCCTACACACCATTCGAAGATGGTACACTAGTTTGTGCCGGCTCGTGTTGCCTTCGTGGCAATGCCCCTTGACTAGTGTGAAATAGCATTTCACATAACTATTTCCTCCTCCGAGTTCCCAAAACTTGAGCCATTTACCTACCCTCTGGGAGCACGCCATTCTTGAATCTAGGGGAGGTCATGTTGCCACCCGGGAAGACTCCCTCGCTGTATACGATAGTATTATTGAATATTACAAGACTCGGGGAACCAATATTTCGCGACGTTGCGCAGTTTTAATGCCTAGGGTAATCCTATCTTCGCTTTTTTCACGCCTCAAGAGTACCAGGCAATAAGCTAGATATACATAAGAAGTACTAGTAAGTACCTCTACCAATGGACACTCGTAGATTAGGGGGGCCGGAGGGTGTCTCCTCAGACACTCACAAAACCTGCTCTCTCTTGGGGCCTGAGGAGATCGCGGGGCTCTCTCTACCTACTCCTTAGGTCGTAGTCACAAGAAGGGAGTCAGTCTCCCTTGAACGCAATAACTGAGAACGCCTACAATAAAGTACATACATACATCTTCCCCGTGTAAAGGTCCTCAGTGCTCACAAAGGCGTCGAAAAGCCTTCGCCACGGACGGGAAGCAAAGCGTGTTGAGATGCACGGCTTCGTCCTTGCAAGGGGCAACCGACCCGTTTGCCCACAAGCCAATGGCACAAGGTCACGGCATATCAGGAGCCTAAGGGGCTTGCTTGCTTTTGATTCCTCGACACAGCTAGCATGTTCCATTGTCGAAGTGCTGCGTAGGGTGTAGGCTAGGTAGAGAGTGTGTGTGTGTGCTCTGAAAGGACAAGGCGGGCTCAAATTCTGTGGTATTGGGAAAGCGCCCGAGTCGAGGCGCCGTAAAAAAAACAAGGCAAGATTATTGTAGTATTTACTGTACAGGGTTTTTGGTCGGCACCTAGGTTACTATCGACGTGTACGGGCACCACTACCAGCCTCAATCAGCCGTCTGCCCATGAAGGCTATCAGCCAGGCAACACCCAATGCACGCTCAAAAGGAATCCCCGGATGCCCGCCCCCCGAAACGCCGAACGCTGCCTTCCCGCTGGGGTTGTTACTGGATGGAAAACATCGCTGTTATCGTTCTGAAACCCGTGTAGAGTGGTTGTATCATCCCATTCCTGCTGCCAAACATCCCTTGGACCCTCTTATGAGATCAAATCAAGTTGAGTTGTTCCTCGCAACAGCACCAGTGCTGCCGCCCGCGGTAGTATTCGTCCCCATTGAGGAAGCGCGGCCCCTAGCCTTGATCCTCGTGGTGTCGACGAGCGCAGGGAACGCCTCCGCAAATGATGGGCCCACGCTCCAATTCTCCAGACGGCGGAGATGGCGTTCGAAGGCTGGGTTGATGACTGTTTCTTCCTTCTCTGACGTCGATATCAGACAGTCGCTGTCCTCGTAAGGCCAGTTGACGCTCATGTCGGTCGTGAAGGGGATGAACCAGTGCTCAAAGCTGTAGTCAGTGTAGTTAGCGACTAGTTTGTCGCGCATGCGTGGCCACGGGATATGGTCTATCCATGCCGGGTGAGGTGTGTAGATCTGCGCAGGCGTCGGCCGCATCCACTCCACCAGTCGCTCGAAGTTCTCCTTGCTGGGATTGATGTGCCATCGCATGTTTATGAACATACAATATAGGACTGCGGTTTGTTCTGGAAGGTTGCAGATGTTTGGGAATTTGCTGATGATATCAGCCATCAGTTGGGAGAGCGGATCTGGGAATCGTCCTCCGCCACCCGAAGGGTTTAGAAGCGAAGAGACGGATGGGTATGCTGGATTGAATATCGCACCAGATGAATCACCAGCCGCTTCTTGTCGACGAGAATCTCGGAAGTTCAACAGCAAGCCGTCCAAGGGACAGGTCGCCGGGACGTTTTTTGGGAGCTGTGTCCATGGTGGCGCTGTAGGGTCAGTAGGATGAGAAAATTTTGACTGGAGTAGTGGGGAGGACTGCGTGTTCTGAGGATGCGCCTCTCCCGGGCGCTGGCCGAGGCTGTCGAGGAGGAAGTTGAAGGACAAACGCTCTCCAGCATCATTCAATTCTAGCCCGCGCTGAAGATTATCTCGTTGAAGTGTCAAGGCATCTCGCTGTCCTGTCCACTGTCTGTTCTCAGCCGCTTCGGCAGGGCTATAGGGATGAGGGTAGGCTGGCTGTTGCTGGCCATTTATGTACTGGTCTTGATGAATGCCGTTGTTTGGAAAAGGATTACTCTGCGGCTGTAGACCAGTATGCACATTACTCTGTGCGGCTGTCGCGAGATCTGTAAATCTGCTTAGCTCTCTCAATATGGTCAGTGACGCACCAAACACGTACCAGTCAACCCTTGAGCACCAACGATGGGCTGTAAGATGGACATGATGGAGGCCAACCTCCGCCGGATCTCGTCATTCTCAGCTTGGATAGCATCTTTCTGGCGGATGACGTTCTGCAGCTCTTGGTATGGTTGTTGTGCAGTCAATTCTTGTATCCTCCGCTCGAGGCCTTCGATCTGTTGCTTGGTTCGTTCTCTGATCGCACGTTGCGCTTCTCGGTCATTTGCTCTCTTCTTTGCTAGTTGTTCAGGAGTGAGGGTGGCGACACCGCGAGAGCCGGAGGTGGCCTTGCGCTTCCTTCCTGCCTGAGCAGGCGAGGAAGGGTTTTCATCGCCATTTGCAGAGGAGGTGTTGGAGGGGCCTATATCATGTTGCATGGTCAGCAACCAGTAGATTTGCGACCCTTGGCGAGGCTGCAGGATGAATGACTCGGAGGCGTTGGTACATTTGTAAATCGGTGCGCCGCAGGAGTTGATATTGAGTCATGCAATTTTCGGCTATCTTGCTCCTTCTGGGATCATATTATTGCCGCTAGTCCTATTTGGGATCACTAGGAGCCCATGTGCCACAACTCCACAGTAACATGTTTAGGTCTTGGATTCACGTTGTGCCTCTCATTCCTATGGTAATACATAAAACCGATAAAGGTCGAAATTAGGATCTGTCATGCAGGCAAGTACTCTGATGAGCTTCTATCTCGATACCGATTTTTCTATTGTATGCATTGTTCCATTGCCTGAATGCGAGTGCTCATATGCAAATCAATGAATAATGAGGGATGCAAGTGCCCGTCTGAATGATACCTGGGTTCTGCTTCTGATGCTGATACCCATGTTCTCAAAAGTCCCCGAAAACCTCTCGAAAATATCCCTAAAATCAAAAAGCCAGATGCTCGGAATTGACTATGAAGCTCTCGAAGTAAAAAAACCCCCCAAAATCAATAAGCAAAATTCTCGTCTTAACGCCCATGACGAGACGACATTGATGTGTATACCATTCCCAAAAAACCCATAAATATCCCAAATCATCAAGCATGCATCTAAATCACTCAGAAATCCAGTGGTTGGAATGCTTGAAATCGTTAGAGACATCCTCAAATGCTGGGTATGTCAGTGGTTGAAGATCCTCTGCACGGGCTACTGCTTCCTTGTAGAAGATTTCCTCCGCTTCATGCTCTTTGCCAAAATATTGGTGCTCTGTAGCGAAGACATGGAGTTCTGGAATGTCGTCGAACATGTGACGGTCTAGTTGAATCATTCTAGCCGCCATGACGGCTGCATTGTATTCATCGGCCGATGCGGGTTCCTTTGAGTCCAGAGGGATGTGGCAACCACCACATATTGCCAAGTGCCGATTTCGGTGTCGATCTAGTAACTTTGCATTCAATTTCAAGAGTTCGATGGCGTGGTCCTTTTGCCTCTGATGCGGGATTGGAGCCCTCTCGACTGCATACTCGTAGCCCATGAAGCGGAGTTTGGAGATAGGGAAAATAGTTGAGTCACGCCTCATAAGGTCCTCACCGATAATTCGGCTTTTAGTATGATCATATCCATCCGGGTCAAGGCCAGTCTTGGAGGCAAGCATTGTGAGCATGGCCTTGAAATCGCAATTGAAGAAGATTTCAGGAGCATAGAATCTCTCCACTGAGGTTGGTAACGCCTCCATGAACTCTTGGGCAACCCAGCAGGATCTTGGTTGGAGGTGCAACTCGACGACTTGCAACAACATGATTTCCGGCATATACATCTTGAAGGCACCAATAAATTCACCAGACCAGGTATCATTCTCGTAGAGAGCGGCATGAATGCAGATTTTGAGCGTGCGGAGCTTTTTAGCATATCGAAGGACGGACTGAAAGATTCTCGCGAGATCGCCGATCCAGTTGCTCTGTTTTTGGGTCGCGGACTGCTTCGATTGATCGGGAACGATGATAGTTAATCTTTCCAGACTTTCCAACGACAAACCTATGGTATGGCCCACGTGCATGGTACTGTTCATCGAGATTTCCAGTTGTTTCAGTTGGCACGGTTGTGTAACTCCCCACATCAGATTTCCAACCATTAGCTTGGTTCTTCTATCCATTAGATATTCGGAGTGTAAGGTAGTGCGGTGATCCATGCACATGTACAAAGATTCCAGATCGGGTTTGTTCTTAAGGACATGGGCCTGAAGTAGAGGCATGTTAAGATTGTCGAGAACTAGGGTTCTGAGGTTGACAAGAAGCTGGATAGCGTTGATGAGGGGTAGTCGAAGCATCCAGTTCTGACCGGATGTTGGGAGAGCTTTCTGGTAAGTTGACATAGAATTATCAAATTTACCACATGCCTTAGTTTGTGAGCTTGTTGGAGTATCATGAGCATCCAAGCCAACTCCGTAGAGTCTAAGGTCTTGAAGTTGGTAAGCAACCTGCTTCAGAGCATGTGCTAAACGTCCAAATATTTCAACGTCACGGCGGTGCTCACCGCGGTGAGGTACCTCAACGTAAATAGACCTGAAGTTGTCCCAAGTGCTATGACTCTCGATTGGCGTGTTTAGGAAGATATTGATGGATCTTTGTAAAACGACAGAGGTACCCAAAATTCGTGGCACTTCATGGTACAGCTGTCGATTAACGAGCCGCAAACCCTCGAATCCTGTCGATGGGTATTGCGAGAGCTTGGAAGCGACGATTTCGACCTCAATCTGAGAATTAATGTTGTCTCGTGCTGCCTCATAGATACGGCAGCGAATTTCTTGTGGAAGTCCCAGCAGATGCCCCGCTTTGTAGACGATGGAACTTTGCTTGATCGTCGGCCCAGTTGGCATGTGCATGATGTCCGAGAGTGATGTAGATTGCATTGCTGGTGTCATTTGGCTTGTTGTCTGCTCATCGTAAAAGACGCTGAGGTCTGCTTTCCTTGGAGCCATTCTGGGGAGGCTATACACAGATCGAAAGATTTACTGTTCTCGTGAAAGAGATGGAAGGAAGAAAGGTTGGAGATAGATAAAGAAGAAAAAGTAAATATTCCTGCAACTGGGGAAGAGCAAAGAGAAAGGGTCCGCTTGTAGTAAGGGTCTTTTCGATCCCCTTCTTCACGATCCTGCACCGCTTGTCCACCAGAAGTGGTCACCAGAGCAAGCTCCCCGCCGAGGAGAGAAGATTGTAACGTAAAAGAGAGTCCTTGAAGCATGTGCCCGTACTTGCAAAAGTCGTTTATGTTCTAGTAGTTCAGTAAGTGTGACACACATATCCGCTCCTGTCAACAAGGGGTTCGCTGGGCTTGGAAGCCAGATCAAGGCAACCAATTACGGTATTGACACATCAAGGCATCGTTGGATGCTTATCCCATGTGGCTTGGGTACGGATCCACGTTCATTTCAACGCCGTGCAGTTCTCAGGGAGAATGGCATTCCAGTAGAACCGGGTGCCTGCTTGCAACCTGACTGAGTGATGTCGAAGCTGAGCCATACCACACTATATGTGTTCAAGTTTCCTTAAGCCTCATCGTGGGCGGATGAGTGAGTTCCTGAAACTCTGGGCATTTCAAGCTAATGGCAGGAATCCACGCAAGGTGAGGTTTGTTATGGGTACGCACCGACTGCCCCTCCGCCTATGACCGTCCAATACACTGTAAAGAACCAAATTCGTAATTTTGTCACCTAAGTTTAGGAGGTATAAGTATCAATCATTTTACATTCGGACCTGGGAAATTGAGGTTGTCGTGCGTTTCTTGGGCGGGGACGAATTCATCAATTGGGCTGCTCGGTACGATCCCTTTCATATCTCTGGAGCCGTACAGGAATCAGCCGGTCAATTTCGAATGTGCGTTGATCTGCCCACTCTGGTCGAAATGACAACAGCGCTGAATGTAAATAAACTACCAGTCATTTGCGTATCGAGCAGCCAATTCCTGTACGGCTTCAGAGCTATGAAAGGGATCGTACCGAGGAGCCCATCGGCGAATCGACTCTGCCATATGAAAATGTCAAAGGTATTACTCCGAATCGATATCTGAGGAAAGAGCTCCAAGTACCTACCTTGGTACTTAATACCTGTATAAGAAAGAAATTAGGGATTCTTCGTGCTACTAGCCGCAGGCAGCTATTTGATGCCGGAATTTTGGTCAATTGGTGTAGAAGGGTGCTGTTGTAGTCAGCGTGGTGATATATTGCACCAATTAATGCCTCTGTCAGACCTGCTCCCTTACGCCTTGCCCTTGGCTGTATCCAATCCGTCTTGCTTGATGCCAGGAGAAAAGTGCCAGGTACGTGCATCTGCTATCGAAATAAGTGGTGCGGTACGCCGATAGATATGGTGCCATTTAGCGTGTCGCCGGAGCAGCTTGATGTCCAAAGTTTGTTGGAGGTTTGGACCTCACGTTGTGAGGCACTCGGATCATCCTCAACGTATTGTCATGTTCTGCCTGATGCCAGTCAGCAAGGTGTCTTTGGCAATTCCCCTCCCGCAGCGCGGGCTTCTACTGGAGAGCTTTATGATTGATCGTGAGATCGGATAAAATGCAACGATAAGTCCTTGTTGATTACCTTCGTGGAGCTCCCTCCCAAAACTACCTGAACTTGAAAGTATCAACACGTGATCTCGGTGAGGTCTATTCCGACTCCCCGAAGGCCGACTGCACCTCAGTTTCTAGTGTACATACATACATACCAATGCAAGATAAATAGTACCTATCCGTTTCTATCTGCACTACTTTGCACTCACACACTTTGGACTGCGAAGTGGTGGTGGAGGGGCAGGAGGAGATGTTTAAGATACTTTCACCGCGTTCCTCGGCAAGATCGGTCTGTTTTCGCTCATTTTCATGCTTCTCGCGTCGACCAGCACCTCGTGCACCACCGCCATTGGATTTTGGTGCAATTGATGCGAAATGGCAGCAGATATGGGCCCAGCAACCCAAACCTGCACGCCTTCTGGAAGGCCAAGGTAATTCTTACGTTCTACCCATGTTCGCCTATCCCTCCGGCTCCCTCCACATGGGTCATCTTCGAGTCTATACCATATCCGATGTGATTGCTCGATATCGGCGCATGAGAGGTGATCGAGTCCTTCACCCCACGGGATGGGATGCATTCGGCTTACCAGCTGAGAATGCTGCTATTGAGCGTGGTATAGATCCTGCGCTTTGGACGAAAGAGAACATTACGAAGATGAAGGGACAATTAAAGAGCATGAACACACACTTTGATTGGGATACAGTAGGTCAATGAGGCTGCGTCTTTTGTATATAGGACTGATATCTGGGTAGGAAATATCAACGTGTTCTCCCTCTTTCTACAAACACACTCAAAGGATATTCTTGGAATTGTATAAGAAGGATCTAGCATACCAAGCCGAAGCTCTCGTGAACTATGATCCGGTTGACAAGACTGTCCTTGCAAACGAACAGGTAATCGAAATTCAGCCCATTCGATATTCCCCTTTTTCTAATCCCCCTCCCCAGGTTGATAGCAATGGGAGATCATGGCGCTCTGGAGCACTTGTGCAGCAGGTCAAACTCCGCCAATGGTTCTTTCGAATTACCGCTTTCAAGGAATCACTCTTAGAAGATTTAAAATATCTTTCCGAGGGAGGGAAATGGCCTGAACGAGTTGTCACACAACAGAGAAACTGGATTGGCCGTTCTCCTGGCGCACGGATTCAATTTACTTTGGAGGACTCGACGGGCCAATCCACACCGACTCGCGTCTTTACAACTCGCCCGGATACCCTCTTTGGAGTAAAGTTCATTTCTTTATCGATGAATCATCCTCTCGTACAACAACTTGCCGAGACGGATTCAGAGCTGCAAAAGTTTCTAGATAGGCGGGCATCCTTTTCACCTGACTCCAAAGAAGGCTTCGAGCTTCCCCTCTCAGCCATAAACCCATTGTCAAAAATGCTTGGGACTCGATCCGAAGCATTACCTGTATTCACAGCTCCATATGTCCTAGACAACTATGGAGAAGGTGTCGTCATGGGGGTGCCTGCGCATGATTCTAGAGACTTGAGCTTCTGGAGGACCCACAGACCATCAACTTCGATACCCATCGTCGTTGCTCCAGCTTCTACTACTAAAAGCCTCAGCAGTCTGCAGGTAGCCGACCTTTCCGAGGCACATACTGAACATGGCATCTTGACGGATCTATGCGGCCCCTACGCCGGTTTACCTAGCATTGAAGCAGGAGCTAAGATCGTTGAAGATCTCAATCTAAAAGGACTTGCAGAAACGTTCGAAACGTGGAGACTTCGCGATTGGCTAGTCAGCAGACAACGATATTGGGGGGCTCCTATTCCGATGATTCATTGTTCAAACTGTGGTATAGTACCAGTACCAGAGGGGGATCTCCCAGTGGCATTACCCAAACTTGACTCCTCTATCAAAGGCCAGACAGGTAACCCCCTGGACAAGATCGAAGACTGGGTCAATTGCCACTGTCCAAAATGCAATGGCCCGGCCAAAAGAGAGACAGATACAATGGATACCTTCGTGGATTCGTCATGGTATTTCATGCGGTTCCTAGACCCGTCGAACCACGAGGAGCCGTTTTCGTCGCAATCAGCAGAAGGAATGGTTCCGGTGGATTATTATGTTGGAGGAGTCGAGCATGCAATCTTGCACCTTCTCTACGCTCGATTCATCTACAAATTCCTCTGCAGTGAAGGGCACATCTCAAAAAAATCTGGTTACGCTGAACCATTTCAGAGGCTGATCGCTCAGGGGATGGTTCATGGAAAGACATTTTCGGATCCAGAAACAGGCAAATTCCTGCTACCGCACGAGCTAGAGCATGAAGGAGATACTCCAACCATAAAATCAAGCGGTAAGTCACCGAATGTAACATGGGAGAAAATGTCCAAGAGCAAGTACAACGGAGTCGATCCATCCACTTGCATCCAAAAATTTGGTGCCGATGCACTACGAGCTCATATCCTGTTCGCGGCACCAGTCAGCGAAGTTCTGCAATGGGATGAGGAGAAGATCGTGGGAATACAACGGTGGTTCGGCCGGGTTCATCGTCTAGTCCACGATCTCGACACCTCAAACTACAGTGATTTCAGCGTCACCTTGAACGCTGCGCTGGACCTCAAGACGCTTTCGGAAGCAGATACATCGATACTCCTCCACGCCCACAAGACAAGCAAGGCTATCGCGGAGACCTTCTCGAACAACGTGTACAGCCTGAACACCGCAGTATCAGACCTGACCAAACTAACAAACGCGCTCCACGAGGCAGGAGTGCAAAATCTATCGCCAGTGGTCGCACACGTCGCGGTCACGGCGCTCCTGAAAATGATGGCCCCGATCACTCCCGCACTCGCAGAGGAGTACTGGGAGCGCATCAGCGGCCCAAACAGTGAAGTCGCCGAAAAGCCTAACCCCACTCAGAGCATATTCAATTCATCCTGGCCAAGCACCATCCTCTCCGAAGAGCAAGAAATCTTCTTACAGAGCTTGCGCAAGACAATAACTTGCGCTGTACAGATCAACGGCAAAATGCGCTTCACGGCACAGATACCGTCGCCACCGAATAGTGAGGCCAATGATGACAAAGAGAAGCGGGAAGCGGAGATCATTGAAGCAATACTCAAAACCGACCAAGGCAGTTTGTGGCTGACGGAGAAGAATGAATGGGAGGAGAGGAAGAGGGTGGTGGTTGTGGGAGGAGGGAAGGTGGTTAACTTCGTCTTTTGATCCTTGTACTATATATAACACGCATAACCCCCTTGTCGCTTTCAAGCAAGGAAGACTTCGCTAAGGTGATGGGGTGGCTAATAGATGTACAGTATCCAAAACTGAGGAGCCAGAAGTTGATCAGCTCAGCTCAGTTATATCCTTTCGAACCACATACACTTCTATTATGACCACCCAGGAGTGCTCCATACCTAATTACCTAGCAGTGCTTCGAATCGTACATCGTAGTTGATTCGAACTCCAGCAAGTCAGCGGCTCCTCCTTCAAGGAGCCGAGGTTTACCCGTCCCGAAATTTCCCAGAGACTCAAGCCCAAATCGCGTACGGCTCAAATCGCCTCCATTTGCTCTATCGACCCAGAGATATTTTATGATCAGGACACAATGAGGCCTCTTGTTAGGCCGGTAGGGCCCAATTGTTGGGGGCATAGCCCTCGTACGAGGTCCGCACTCCAGCAACGTCGTTTCTTTGCCGCTGTAGCTGACGCTGTTCGGTACTCCTCCCCTCATTGACATTTCCAGGAGACGCGCATTGACTTTCTACAGGCTTTACGATGTTGTCGTTATTGGAGGTGGGCATGCAGGCACCGAAGCCTGTGCTGCAGCCGCCAGATCAGGTGCTCGAACCGCACTTGTCACTCCTTCGTTGTCTAACCTTGGGGTCTGCTCCTGCAATCCTAGTTTCGGTGGTATTGGCAAGGGAACTATGATCCGCGAGATCGATGCTTTGGATGGAGTCGCCGGGCGAATCATTGACAAGGCCGGCATACAATTTCGAATGTTGAATGTCAAGAAAGGGCCTGCCGTTTGGGGGCCGAGAGCGCAGATCGACAGAGATCTTTACAAGAGATATATGCGGGAGGAGATGCTTTCCACACCAAATTTGAGCATACTAGAGGGCAAAGTGGCGGATATTATAGTCTCTAAAGAGAACATTGATCCTAATGATTCAGTCTCTCAAGGGCGGATTACTGGAATTCGTCTCGAGGATGGCCAAGTCATTCCGACATCGCAGGTGGTGATTACTACTGGCACCTTCTTAGGCGGAGAAATTCACATCGGAATGGAGACATATCCGTCAGGACGTATGGGCGAAGCGGCAACGTTCGGTCTCAGTAAGTCGTTGCGAAGTGCCGGATTTACACTCGGAAGACTGAAAACTGGAACACCGCCACGGTTGGATCGAGATTCAATCGACTTCAGTCGACTGGAGATTCAACCCGGAGACTCCCCACCAAATCCATTTTCTTATCTCAATAATTCCGTTCAAATAGGAGACGAGGATCAATTAAAATGCTGGACAACATATACCAACGAAGCATCCCACGCAATCATTCGCGCCAATCTGGACAAGACAATTCATATTCGGGAGACAGTTAAAGGACCTCGATATTGTCCATCCCTGGAGTCTAAGATCATCAAATTTGGTCACAAATCACGGCATATGATCTGGCTGGAGCCTGAGGGATTGGAACCAAATAACATCATTTATCCCAATGGCTTGAGCATGACAGTGCCCGCTGATGCCCAATACGCTATGCTGAAAACCGTCGTTGGACTGGAGAATGTGAAGATGCTCCAAGCCGGGTACGGAGTAGAATATGACTACATTGACCCTCGCAACTTGTTTGCGACTCTGGAAACGAAACTTATTAAGGGCCTTTTCCTCGCTGGTCAGATCAATGGTACTACGGGATACGAGGAGGCTGCTGCGCAGGGTATCGTTGCGGGAATCAATGCAGGCTTAGCGGCACAAGGCAAAGAGCCATTTACACTTTCTCGCGCGGAAGCATTCATCGGTATTCTCATCGACGACTTGATAACAAAAGGGGTGTCAGAGCCATACCGAATGTTCACAAGTCGCAGTGAATACCGCATGAGCTGCAGATCGGACAACGCAGATTTGAGGCTGACTGAAAAGGGTCGCGATGCTGGTGTTGTAGGAGACAGTCGATGGACCCATTTCACCAACACCCGCAACAAAATGGCCGAGTTACAAAGGAGGCTCGAGGACGTCAAACTGTCAAGCGCTGAATGGCTCAGGTTTGGCATGAATGTCAGAACCGATGCAAGTCGGCGATCTGCGTTCGATGTGCTCCGGACAAAAGATATGGATGTTAATACCCTTGCCGAGCGCACACCTAGTCTGTCATCCGTGATATCTAATTACTCCGAGTTGATCAAAAGACGAGTGCAGATTGAGAGCAATTACACACCTTACATTGCCAGGCAGCAGAAAACTGCAGATTCGTTTGAGCGGGATGAGTCACTCTCTTTGCCCACGAACCTCGATTACGACAAAATATTTGGATTGAGCATTGCAGAGAAGGAGGTTTTGAAGCTCGTTCGGCCCGTCAGTATTGGGATGGCGAGACGAGTCGAGGGTGTCACACCCAGTGGAGCATTAAGACTGCTCCAGTACGTTCGTACGGGCTCGAGGGGTCCTCGAAGTCCACCAGTGTCTGATAATGAACTACTTGCTGCTGAGCGAGAGGAGGGTGAAGGAGCAATCGCTGCTCCTTGATCGAGCACATATGGTCATCCTCGAATTGTATAGTACATCATGATGGATCTGGGCTTGGGATTCCCCTGCATAGCGAACGGCGTCCATATGTCTGGTCTGGAACAGGCTTGAGATACTATTGCAATGTTTGCTCATAGACTCACCTGACATGTAAAATTTATAATCAAAATCAGGTTTCATCCAAAGACAATATTCAGTCTAGACTGTCACATTCCTAGCGTAACTTGGGCTATATCAACTGCCAACTCTACTCTTGAGCACCACGGCACCGTCTCCCTCAAGTTCCATGGCGACACCTGAAGTCACGTGAGAGCGAAGGATACTCCCTGATTCGCTGAGTCATCATGAACGCGTCCACGACCACACCCAGACCACGCCTGGGGTTACGTTTGACGTAACAGAAGGCCAAACACTTTTAAACTGAAGCGAGACACCTCACGCGAGCTTCAAGGCCGCCCTCCCAAACAGTGGTTTCACGGTACAATCGTGGAAGATTAAATAATACAGTTCATTGAAAGAGTTTTTTGCCTGTGCCAGACTTGAGAGAATTTCTGAGCTTTCCTAAAGATTGATTGGCCTGTGTTTTGTGGACATTGAAGCGAACGACCGCCCACGATCCACATCTGTCTGCTTTTTACCGCTCTCTCCGCCGTTTTCTGGATGAGGCCCCGGTGAGAAAGGGGAATCGCGGAATTGAGAAGGATGCAATGGCGTCAATGATGTGCCACGGCCCCCGAGCACAGTTCCCCGGCATGAGATTAAATCTACGGCATGACCATTGGCCGGGATCAAGTTCACCAGCACACGTTGTTCGGAGATATTCGAGGTCTTTATCGAGTCTGTCGAGACGCCGAGATGGATTCTCGGTAGCAGATTCTCAAGCAAAAAGTTTTGGAGTCAATGTCTTGACGAGCTTTACTGGGAAATGTCAATCTTTCGAGGCTATCAGATGGAGCTCTGTAGCGCCGCCGAGGCCGGTTTTATTGGCATCTTCGCGACCTCTTCAATCCTGGGCACGGGCCGGGACGTTGTTCAACAGTACTCGGAGCGGCAGCGGCGGCAATGTCAAGTATGCATCGACAGAGTCGAAAACTGCGCGGATAGACATCGAGCTTGACACACACAACAGCACCAGTGACACAGCAAGCTCCAAAATCCTGCAAAGACTACCCAAACTGCCAATCCCAACGCCTACCAAACACGAAAACATCTACACGCTCCCCAACTTCCTTACCTTCACACGACTTCTCGCGGCCCCAGCCGTAGGCTATTATATCCTACACTCGCAACCCGTTGCTGCAATCCTACTATTCTTCTACGCGGGCGTGACGGACGCGGTGGACGGCTATCTCGCACGCCGCTACAACTCGCAAACAGTTGTTGGAACCGTGATCGACCCGATGGCGGACAAGGCGCTTATGACTATCACGGTAGTCTGCCTGACGATCCAATCAATCCTCCCCCTATGGCTGAGCGTGATCATTCTTGGCCGCGACGTCGCCCTCGCCATTTCCGCAATCTACTTCCGCTGGATCAGCCTACCGCCGCCCAAAACTTTCTCACGCTATTGGGACTTCAGCCTCCCAAGCGCAGAGGTGCGGCCGACGGAGATCAGCAAGATCAACACGTTCTTGCAGCTGTTGCTCATCGGGAATGCGATGCTCCTACCTGTCCTCCCGGAAGCGCTGGTCAGCGCGTGGAATCTAACGGGCGTGTTCGAGGGCTGGTGCTACCTTGTTGCGGGCACGACGCTCTGGAGTGGACTTAGCTATGTGGGGAATCGAGAGGCTGTCAAGATCTTGAGTCGTGAGGAGGGTGAGGAGAGGAAGAGGAGGTTGGTCGAGCGGTCGCCAAAGGAGCCGAAGTGAGTTGATGGATAGAATGGAGGGTCAAGTGGTTGGTAAGATATGCTATTGTTGGTTCGCGTCCAAGCCATTCTGATGTACATTTTTGGAATATGCTCTGTAGAGTATTGTTTTCTGGTCGGGGGTGCTCTATGGTAAAAACAGAGGGACTTAAAGCGACGGAAGATTGAAAAAGTTACATATACATATTACCTCTTGAAAGTCGAAGGAATTTAACTATTGAATTTCGTAGCTTGACAGGTGGGAGGATTCTGGACAAAAAGTGCTTTGGTAGCCTTGACTGTTGTGGAAATCTACCACTCATGGCATAAATGATACACCGCACCATGTCGCTAATTGGAGACCTTTGTACTCCGTACGTTTAGTGCTCGTCGACTGGGAACGGCCCTTACGTAAGGATATTTCGTCGTTGTTCTACATTTCCATATATTTAATCGCCCTTCTTCCACACCCAATTTCTCACTAATCTTCCTTGACTGAGTTTCTTCCTACATTACCATTGTCCGGATCGCACAGATCAATCAACTATCTAGCGCTCTCAAACGTTTCGATCTTCGGCTGCCATCTTATCTGCTATGACTGTTTTGGGCCGGGTGAATCGTAGCCCCAAACTCAAAGACGCGACCTTTGCTACGGAGTTTGCGCGGGGACATTCAGCCACTGTCTCATCAGTTCTTGTTAGATTTTGAAATCTTCAGGTAGGGTAGGAGAACGGTATGGCATGGCATCGAAGTTCAATCCGGTAGCGATGGCATGATCGATGAATTCAGAACGGTATTTACCATAATTTGTCCAAAAACAATAAATTGGTTCTGCCGCAGCGCATCAATTGGACTCGGAACAACACCCTTGTCTCTGAGTGCCTGTACTGTGGCCGCCGTGGGTTTGCGATTGTGTTTCCTGAACGCAAGTTCGAGTTCATCTATGAAGATGTTCGAATCATCCGTTTCACCTTTTTCGAGTCCATCATTGGTCAAGAACACTCGTGAATCGTCAAGGCCTAAGTCTGACATGATCACGACCATGGATCGGGTTGCCTTTGATGATTTATTGGCGATGAGGCAATAGCAAACGTTCGAGAGACGGAGATAAAGGGTAGGTAAAACGGATTGCTCGGTCAGTGGGGGGCAGGTTGCTGAGAATCAATGTTCAACGGTGGACAGAAAGGCCATCAACACGGTTCTGAAGCTGAAGTTACAAACAGTATTGAGCCCTCCCCCCTTACCTTTACTTCCACTTCCACTACTCTTACTCTTACTATTACTCTTCCTTCTACCTCTACCTCAATCTTGGGAACCGGTAGTTAAACAGATGGCTTTGTCTGGAAAACCTCTCATTCGCCCATCAATGGAGCTCACCGAACGTGAAAAGCGATGGCCCGATGCTGAACAAACCTGTATATCACGTTACATGATCGTGGGCTACGCGCTCCTCGGCTGAGATAAAGCAAAATACAAAATCCAGCCCAACGGGTTAACCAAGCGGAAAGTTGGAACGAAGGCACCATCCCCTGAAAACATTCTGACCTGGGCCGACAATGTCGAGAATCTCACTTTCGTGGTGGCCGAGATCTTGAATACGCCGCCAAAAGAGCTCGACCTCTTTGCGCTCATCACCCCTCAAAATGGTCGATGAACTCCATACACTATCTCCCCGGGACGAAGTATTCTTTCGCCATGAATTCAGAGCTACAGAAACTTCCATGAGAGAGCGAGCCAGGCGGTGGACCGTAGAGGTTGCCAAGCAGACTGTTCGCCCTGGACTCCCTCACCAGATCTCTCAGAAGGAAGCGGAAGCGTTCTGAGCATGCAAACGACACCCCCCAAGGCCCTCGTAAGCCCAATTGAATCCCTTGGAAGAGCCCGAACTCCTCGATCTGCTGCTAAGGATTCCACGATGGGGGGAAAACTGGAGCAGATAATTTACAACCTCGATGCCAACTGCGATAAACTGAAGGCTCGTCGTGACCGTATTGGGTTTTTTCATGGAAAGGGGTGGGAGAACTTTTGGGCTTGAGAACCGCCATCTGTTGAACGAAGGTGTAATGGCTCCCCTCCGAGAGATGGTCAAGGATCTTGAGGATCAGGATCTTGAAGATGGATGACAAAGGAGGGCATGGGTAACGGGATTGGTTGCAACGAATGGTGCTGGTGGTAAAGAGTTTTGGATAAAGACGCAGCTAAGAAAAACCAAAAATCTACGATAGAACTCCTCTCCTAGTTGCTGGGTTCACCTTAATTACGTCCTATGGCAAAAAGCCATTGATTACATGCATGTACCTAGGATTGAAATTGGGCATCCAGGGGCTGTCTCTGAAAAGCAAATCAATCACTGGCCGTGGCCAGAAAATATGAATTTGGATTGCACTGCGTTAAGAATTAACAACATGCCTGACCTTTCTCCCACTATTGTAAGCAGATCATCAGAGCAGAGGTCGTCTCTTTCAACCTTTCGTGGGGTTTCTTTCTCGCAATACCTGATCAGGGTTCAAGTTGGGAGTAACACCTGAGCCTGCGATCTCGGTTTGCTTCTGTTGAGCCTTCTCTTGAGCGGTTTCTTGTAACGAACTGCCGCTAGCATTGTCGGTGGCATCCTTGAAATTCAGTCGAATCCCGCCAGATCCGGACCCGAACTCCAAATTCCGCCCGATCTTTTCTTCAATAGCGCGCTTAAGACTCTCGCCTGAGGGCATTGTGACTGTACTGCCGCGCCTCCGCCTGGCGTCGACCTCTTGTTTAATTTCGTCAATGGCCTCATCAATCTCCCGGACAGGGTCACTAGGAAGGCCAAGACTTGGTGGATAGTTGGTCTCTTGTGAGAGCGTTTTGCGCACATGTGGATGGTTGCGTTTGTCCAGCTTTTTGATGAGGATTTTCTTGGCTGGGGAGGAGAAGAAGGCGACAGCTGCAATGATGCCGATGATGGCATAGAAGTAGACTCTTGCCCAGACGGTGAGGCTGTCAGTGAAGCCTAGGATAACGAAGGGAGCTGTGGCGAAGCAGAAGGTCAATTGAGTGATGATGTAGCTCACAATATCATAGTAAATTTTGTACTGGGTCGGCTTTGAACTGTCCGGTGTGAGGAAAAATGGGCGAACATAACGGCGGAAATTCTTCGCGACCGTCTGGATGAAAGCGCCCATTAGGAAAGTGAGGTAGTATCCTGGGTAGAAGCCGTGCCAGAAGGCAGAAGTGATGAATGTGGCTAGGGTTGCTCGAAAACCAGGCTTTTTACCCTTTGGAGTGACTCGTAGGTAGACATAATTTCGCAGCCACTTGTTGGTATTCTTGTTCCAGCCGTCCAGGTAAGCGCGTGAATTCTGGGCAGTTTCAATCTCCCATGCATTGACATTCTCCAGACGATTCCACAATGGCTTGCCTGTCTTAGGATCGAGACCGTTATAACCCAGGCCCGAAAGAATGCAAGCACCTTCAGTAAGCGTCCAGACGCCGTAGTACTTGAGACGCGAGGTAAAGCCAAGCATATATAGGATCCAGATACGGCGAAAAATGGAGTAGCTGAGATATTCATCTGACAGCAGGAGAGGGACGTTGTACCAGCCGGAGAATTGAATGTAGAGGCCAATCCACAACAATCCAATAATGGCCTTCTTGGTAGCAGGGGTGCCTGATCGGGGTATTCGTCTGTTGGGATAAGTAGGAGGAGCCTTTGAACCTTCAGGGATTTCGAACATTGTCGTTTGCAACCAGCGACTGTAGTCGACGTAGTCAAAAGCAGGGCCCGTCCAGACAGAAGGAAAGAAAAAGACATAGCCTGCATAATCGAGAAGGGAGGGCATCTGATAAATAGCTCGGTCTTTCTGGCTATCGGTCATTAATTCAGGTTTGAGGCGGCCATCATGAACATTCCAAGCGAAAGCGCTCAATTTGATGATCAGTACCATTTGTCCGCCAGTGATGTCAACGACGCTGGCATCATCTAGCCGCTGACGAACGATGTGAGACCAGGACATGTAGCCCATCTAAATGAACGGGTTAGTATGATGCCTACGATACTTGGACCAACAGGGGAGATCGAACCAAGTAAAAGAACGCAATCCATGGCATCAAGCTTCCGTCAACATAGTAGGCAATAGCATATGTGCCAATGGCGCTATAAAGAAAGGTGCGCAGGCCATCATAAAGGTCGAAGAGACCGACGAAATAAAACAGACTGACAGCGATGATGAATAGATTCTTTTGGTCAGGCCTATCATCAGGAATGCGCTTGAGGAGGCCTGCAAGAGGATAGCTTATGAGAAAGCTGAATAACAGCTTGATCTCGTCGGGGGATGCTCCTACGGCAGCGCCGACATATTGAAACGCTGCGCGGGGTTGTTAGTGGGATGTTGAGATGAGGTCAGCTGGGAGCGAGGCGCATACGAATGTCAATCCCGGGAATCATGACGCTGGATATTCAGAAACTCTGAGGCAGTCAAAAGTGTAGAGGGAAGGGTTGAGAGCTCAGGATCATCGGCATTCTAAGTACTATACCAGTGTAGCATCTGTGTGGTGCACATATTTAGGGTATTTCAAGTTCAAGTTTGGGAAGGAACGTGCGGAGATGCCACATTTTGTCTGGGGAAGGTGCGACCGTCATCCAGTACTACAGAGGACGGAGCACCTGTAGGCTTCAAAGTTTGCAACTTTGCACCACAATATATTTTCTCCAGGCATTCCCTATCACAGAGTAATTGTCAGGAACGGGTCCCTCACAAGCATATAAGCGAAGAGGTCCAAAGTTCTATCGTGAAACGACAGCATTCGAGTCTTTTTGGGCGATCCCCAGAAAGGCCCCAAGGAGCAATCTCCTCACCACCCTCCGCTGCCTGCGCAACTATGAACTGACCACCTCACCATCAACCTTTGGCAACTGAGGCTTCAGACGTTACCCCTTAATGAAGCCATGGACGTGGCCTCGGCGGTGCAGAACTATGTGTCCAAGATAGCCGGTGTCGGTGAGGGAGCAGCCTCGTCGCAGACCCAAAAGCTCAAGATCTTACTCCTCGACTCCGCCACCGTCTCCATCGTCTCAACAGCCATTACCCAATCTGCCCTCCTAAAACACGATGTCTTCCTCGTCGAAAGGCTCGAGTCTTCCCGCGAGCGAATGCGACATCTCCGATGCCTTGTCTTTGTACGGCCCTCACCTGACTCGATCCAATTCCTCATTGATGAACTCCGAGATCCAAAGTACGGCGAATATCAGCTCTACTTTTCCAATATCATAAAGAAATCAACTCTTGAGAGACTTGCAGAGGCGGATGATCATGAAGTCGTCAAGGCTGTTCAGGAATACTTCGCCGACTATGTCGTCGTCAATCCTGACCTGATGACCCTGAACCTAGGCTTTCCCACCCAACGACTATGGAGCCACAGTCCCGATATCTGGAACACCGATGCCCTGCAGAGAACCACCGAGGGTGTCGTCGCTCTCCTTCTCTCGCTGAAGAAGAACCCCTTGATCCGCTATGAGAAGAACAGTCTGATGGCTAAAAAACTGGCCACAGAAGTCCGTTATCAGATTACCCAGGAGGAACAATTATTCGATTTCCGAAAGACCGACACTCCTCCCATCCTCCTCATTCTCGATCGACGCGATGATCCCATTACTCCTCTTCTTACCCAGTGGACCTATCAAGCCCAGGTCCATGAACTTCTCGGCATCCACAACGGCCGTGTCGACCTATCTGCCGTGCCTGACATCAGACCCGAACTGAAAGAAATCGTCCTCAGTCAGGACCAAGACCCATTCTTCAAGAAGAACATGTACCAGAACTTCGGCGACCTGGGAGGCAATATCAAAGATTACGTCGATCAATATCAAACACGCAACAGATCCAACGCCCAGATAGAGAGCATCGCCGACATGAAGCGTTTCGTCGAAGACTACCCCGAATTCCGCAAACTATCCGGAAACGTATCCAAACATGTTACCCTCGTCAGCGAATTGAGCCGTCGTGTCTCTGCAGACCAACTACTCGACGTCTCAGAACTAGAACAGAGTCTAGTGTGCAACGACAACCACGCCAACGACTTGAAAGCACTGCAAAAACACATTCAAAACCCCTCGATCCCCGCCGACAATAAAATCCGACTCGTCGCCCTCTACGCAATCCGCTACGAACGCAACCAAAACAACGCCCTTCCTGTCCTCCTCGACCTCCTCGCCACCGTCGCAGACATCAGTCCCAGCAAGCTCTCCATCATACCCAAAGTCCTCGCATACCACCATTCCCTGCAGCCGGCCCCCGTCGGAGGCGGCTTCAGCGACCTCTTCGCCTTCGACTCCGCCAACTCTCCCTTCTCCAACTTCCGCCGAAACCTTAACCTAAAGGGCGTCGAAAACGTCTACACACAGCACTCTCCACGCCTAGAAGCAACGCTCCAGAACCTCATCAAAGGCCGCCTGAAGGAGCTACAGTATCCCTTCCTCGAGGGCATGGGCCACACGCGGGATAAGCCGCAGGATATCATCATTTTCATGGTCGGCGGTGTCACGTACGAGGAGGCCCGCATAGTCACACAAGTCAATGCCTCCATCCCTGGCGTCCGCGTCGTGCTGGGTGGCACCAATGTGGTCAATTCAGAGATCTTCCTCCAGGAGGTTGATGACGCTGTCGGCTCGTGGCCGGATCAGGCTCCTGCCTCTGCGCAAGGAAGGTTGAATAGGGCGGTTGGAAGATAATGAATAAATGAATGAATGAATGAATCTATAAAAATGAAACAAAATACCTGGTCAGGCAGCTTTCTTCTCCCCCCGCCCCCCAGCGAATAGTATGACATTAATATACCCTCACCTTCATACCGTTAAGCCCTCGTGAGAGACCCCGTGGACTACTAGTAAACTTACCTAGTTATATATATATATATAAATGGCTCGCCATCGGCATCCCTACGCGTCATTGAACAAAGTAGAAAAGAAAGAAAGAATACCTTCCTAGCGACGGTGTTCCCAGGGACGCCTATACAGACGTTATTACAACAACAGCACGCTATACTAATTATGCCTATGTAGTTAGTTGTCCTTCAAGCGCCTGCCCACCCACCCACACACCCACACACCCACCAGTGCTAATATGGAAGCAGATATCTAGTTCTATCTGTAATTATCTCACTCACCGTTACCTTTCCTGTACATATAATACATCTACATCATCACCTCACCCCACCTCGGCAACCACCCACCCACTACAAGTATACATACGTACCAAGACTCGGGCCGAGTCCCGACTATCCTGGCACAGAGTCCAGACGAACATTGCATATCTATCTCCCTCCCCCGCCTCCCTACCTAAGTACTGTACTTATATACCTACATTGGAGCGCACACTAAATCGTCATCGTCATCGTCATCGTCGTTGTCGTTGTCGTTGTCGTTGTCGCTGTCGGCGCCAGCGTGAGCGTCTCTTTCCATTTATACAACTCGCACAGCACAGCACAGCACAGCACAGCACAGCACAGCACCCACATAATTCCCATCCCAGCTGCGGAGGGAATCCTCTTGGTTCGTCGGTTTGCTCGCACGCCAGCTGGACCAAACCGAGTGTGGGCGCGAGGACGCCTCGAGATGGATCGAGATGGATAGATCGAAGGGAAGGGAAGGGAAGGGAAGGGAAGGGAAGGGAAAGGAAAGGAAAGGAAACGGCAGTGTCGATTTCAGCCATGTACGACTTGGGGAGGAAGTAGAGTGAGTAGGCGTCTCGAGATAGCTGGCCCCTGGGGGACTGGTATGTCAGTGGAATTGAACCATGACAGGAAGGGCCCCGACTAGTAGCTAGCCTGGGTGAGTGAGTAGGGACGGTAGATATGTAATAGGGATATGTGCCTCGATTGCTGTTGTGGGGAGATGGTATGGATGTTCACATCTCTCTAATCTCGTTTCGGATGGGCTAACAACAGCGAATATTGTGCCCTTGGCTGTCCATCTCCATCAATGAATGTTTTTCAGAACCCTGGCTTGGAGTAGAGGGCAAGAGGGATCGTGGAAAGCACTCGTAGAGTCGTAGCGGAGGGAGATCGAAGAATGAATGGAATACCTGCGAAAAGTTGGTCGTCGGATAGGTTCCCGAGTCTGTTTTATAGCGCCGGGCAGCAACCGGGGGACGTCGCATTGTGAGTGGTCCCCAGTTGGTCGATCATCAGGATCAGATTCATCTTTGTGGATGAGACGGATGCTGAGCGGACCGCTCTCACAGCACTGTGTAAAGCCTAACCTAACCATTCCTCTGGGTTCTGCCGTGGTGGGTGTGGGAGTGGAGGGGGCTCACTGCTGGTGGAATCTTGATAAAACCACGCACGTGTCTCCTCCATCCCAACCGGTCTCTTTCCTCCCTTCCGGTCACTTCGCGGCTTGCCATGCGCACGAACTCGCGAGTCACCATGAATCACAATCTTGATGAACACCACTTCTCTGTCCCCCGTTTGCTACTGAGCCCAAGTCGAGCTCCACCGGAACACCGGATGCCTTCCGAGATTTCGGAAGAGAGGAATTCCACTGGTGGCAACTTTCCGACTTGCTTTGACAACATCTTTTCCGCCAGCCGTCGAATTTTTGTTATTAATCCAGCGAGATGTGCCTATTGAGGCTGGTTACCAATGGTGCCTGCCACCGAAGTCAACAGTGCCATCCGTACAACACCAGCGCACCCCATGTCAACCGAATTGGCTGGAAATGGTAATTGTGCGAAGGAGGCCGAGATCAGAGCAACTGCAACATCCTTTCTGGTGGCTAGCGGTATGTAGGTGTACGTTTAGGCTGATGGCAGCCACTAGACAAAAGTTGACAGCTCTCCATCAGCCGCACATGGACGTTTTTGACACTTTCCAAAGTTGGTTGTTCCTCTTGGCTGGGATCCCCTCTTGGTTGTTCTGATTGCCTTTCTACATTAGATTTTGTTTAATGCAACAGGCCCGAAGCAGAGCGGATAGGGCCCGAAACCTTGACCTCGTAGTCTTGACCTTTAAGTTTTGCAGGGAAAAGGATGAACTCAGCTCGAGCGCTAAACTAGACGAGACCCATGGGTTCAGACCATGGTACAGGGAATGTGTACTAAGCATGCAAGGTGAAAAAGTGTGCTTACCTGGTATAGCTAAAACCATTTCCGCGGGTGGAGAGGATAATGGGAGGGAGGGTACCCAAATAATGGCCCATCTTGTAGAACGTGGGACATGGTTCTTGGACTCGGTACGAGGCAAGACGGTAATAGGCTTTTCTGTTCACGTAGGGCTGAACAACGCATGGAGGTGGGCGTCTGTGAAAGTTAGGTTCTGCGAGGGTGGTGTGAACCCGGTCGACTTGCTCGAAGCGAACGACGCTCCGAAAGTCTATGTTTCACCAGACAATCCCACGAGGAAAGTATATCTGGACCCAGAACAATCAGAGTTCTAATTACGATTTCTTGCGTGATCAACTTGACCGGATCTCCAGTTCCGCGAGGTTTGGCGCTGATCCAAAAGGCTAAATTGAGAACAACTGTCGAATGACAACTCCATACCGAAGTTTTTTGGCCACACTGGCAGGACATGATATAGAGGCACCGAGATTTTGGGTCCTTTGGGTCCTCATATGACTCGTAGGCTTAGACATGCTCATTTCCGAAACAAGGCATGGCCAGCCATCGCGCCAAACTCAAAGGAGGGGAAGGGGAGGATGTGCTCCAAAACCGGATCATTCAGCGGACCTGGGCCTGGGGAGCCTACAAAGCTGCTGGAGGCGATGATTCTTGTCTCTGGAGCCAATCATTTGGCTCCTCTTTTCGATCAAGGGCCTAATGTAGACTCTAGAGACGGTACGGAGTGGTGCATCCGCCAGGGCAAAGACTAAAACTCCCCAAGCCCGGGGTCTCGTAATCCCCGTGAGGGGTTTTGACATCTGCGCCGTGGCTTTGATGAGGTTAGAAGTACAGGGAAATTCCCGCCTGCGACGACAGGTGTCTTCCCTGCACAAAACCAATCAAGAGAATGAGTGGCTGATGTCGACCGAATCAAATGCAGAGTCGTACTGTGGGGAGATTGGCACAGAGCTTCTCGTCTTTGAGGTGCTACCGAGTACGAGTACCAGGATACTGTGTGCTCTACAGTAGAGAGAGGGGCGAGGATTACGAGTAAAGTCTGGACTCGAAGTGAACCGAACTCATGGCTCCGTGGGCCTTGGTTCAACGATCATGCAATCCTTGCAACGCTTTGTGTATCCTGTGGGCTTGGTGACAATACTCATCCAATTGATTAGTCTCAGGTGTATGCTTTGGTGCCCAGTAGAGAACCAAAGTAACGTCACTGGATTCGATTAGAATGGAGTCGACTCCTGATGTTTGGAGCAGCCTCGGAATTTGGGGTCAAACACTGCGACATCGGTCAGGCTATCTTCTTCTCTTGTAGAAAAGGGATCCCGATTCCCTCCAGACAGCGCAACAAGAATCCGGATTTGCCTTGAAAAATTTGCATCCGTTTTCCTCCTTGAGACATTAGATCCGTTGGGGACGTGTGAAAGACGGCCCGTATCGATCGATGGATTAATTACAGCGCCCAGACAAGACAATTGAGACTCAAGACCTCAGCTTGAAGGTCATCACCAGATTCTGTGCAGAGATGTTGGTCCGAGGTTGATGGATCCGAGTCCAATAGAACACGAGGAAATGCACGAGGTACTAGGTGGAGGTGTGCAAAGCCCTCGACCTTTCCTCGGGGAATGGCCTGAGAAAAGTGGGAGGAACATTCCTTCTGGAGACAGGGATTCTGGACGTCGGACAGGCTGCCATCCACTTTTCCGATGCTAGCCTGGACTTTCAGGGGCGAATAACAACAAGACGATCTACAAACCCCCTGGAAATCGGCCTCATGCAGATGTAAGTCTGTAAGCAGCTAATCAATGCGAGGTGTTGCCCAAAGGCGTCTTGTCTGCTGCTCGGGGTTGTACCAAGCAGCTGATTGAAGTGATTGCAATAGTTGGTTAGAGCGGGATCTGGCCCACAATGAAAAGAAAACCGACGGTAGCTCACTGGCTCGATCTAATGGACGGGTTTCAACCGAAAGTCATTTGATGATGCACCAAATCCTTGGTAGCTTGGAAGAAAATCGATCTGTTACGAGTAGGTGAGAAGCAAGCCGCTTCCCTTCCGCTTTCCAGCCTGTTCCTTTTTTTCGCCATCGGTCTAGGCTCAAGAACGGCTTCGACAGGGTAGGTTTCCCCATGCAAAAATTTGGTGATGTTGCGATTTCTCGGTGCTATCGAAGGTACAGCCCAACCGAACCCAGCCGTAGTACCGCATTGGTAATAGCTGCTGGTGATTGCCTCTTGACCCGTGTTCTGCCAGAGGTACTCCGTACCTCCGGGTAATACGGAGTCCGTCGGACAGCACTGCATTGCATTGGGGTCATCGATATGCACCCTTGAAATGGTTACTAGGTCGCTGGATTCTCCGTCTAGATGTATAGATTGACAATTGCAGTCCTTGCTGAACTATACTATCCCCAATGCCTCCTTAACACCAACTCATCTTTTTCAAGGAGCAAAGTCATGTCACTAAACCTGTCGTGAGCAATGAGTTTGTGGCCTGCCTTAGTCCAAATGCTTGCCGAAAGTAAAATTTTGGTTTTCGGTACCAGGGGGAATCCCATGAAAGATTGATTGCTTCTGGCGGGACCGGAGCCTATTTCCAACGTCACACCATTGGTGGCCTCATTTTAGACTTGAGACTTGATCAGATAAGCGTGATCAGACTTCGGCTTGGTCTAGTGGGACACTTGAAGGAGCTTGGACCAGATGCCCGGCTCAGCTCATGTCCTGATATCATGCAGGGGCGGCCAACTCTTGCAGTGATAGAACCTATCATAGCATCACATTCGGACGGGCTAAATGGGCCGATTTGACTACCCCGGCGATGTCGGTACCCATAGATGATTGCGCAAGCAAGGATGATGCGGAGGAAGGGCATGTTGCTGATTGGGGTGCACAGTGGTTGGAATAAAGCCAACTTGGCGTTATTGCTAAACAACTGCAGTGTCCCATTGACTAGCGTTGTGTGATACAGGCCTTCTTGCTGGCACTAATGTAGGATCGCAGGGATCATGGATCGAAGATGATCGGGACAACAGTAGCTCGCTGTAGCGGTGGTAGATCTGTCCTGGCAAACGGGCGATGGTATGCTTGCCATGGTATCGTTTCGCCTACTACAGGGTTAGCGAAATTGCTCATCCGAGATTCTCTGGGATGGCTTTCGACGAGGTATCCATTTCTGCGCCCGTGAAACAGAAACCCACAGACTTTTCGTTGGTGGGTGAGAGAGCCACAGCGAACCTAGTGGGAGGGGCGCAGACGGTGAGGCGATGTGCTTGAAATGGAGGGATCATCTCATGAAACCGAAGAGGGTGGCGGTAGGTCAGATGCCTGGACATGATCGGGTCTTTCCAGATGCAGCAGCATGCAGTCTTGGTGCATGGCCGGAAAGCGGCCTGAGCAACGCGAACAACGCACATGATCGTTCTTTTCTGCATGGCACTCAGACTCACCCAGCATGGCCGGGGGGTCCCTTAGCAAGTGCTTATAATAGGCAGGCGAATATCATTGACTCCCTCGTAGCGACCCTACGGAGGAATATGGTTGGGACGGTATTGTTTTCCTGAATTTGGTCATGGTCCATTTCAAGCTGCAATCCCACCATTTCCCTCATCAAACGTCCAAGGGTCCATGATATGCGATGGGTGGCAGTTGCACTTCCGCCGAGCAAAGCTGCCCGGGCAGGCATATGCACGCACGAGACTGCTTTGGACATGGTCTGCGAAAGGCCGCTGCAATATCTCTTGCTAGTAGCAACTCCTGTCCAATGCCAGGCCGGTGTTACCTAATGGACAGGGTCGTTCGAGTCCCAGTGTGAGCGCCGTAGAAGTCGAGCTGCATTCACCGAGCAAGGATAGCATCCGGAGTGCGAAACAGTCCCGTGCCATCACCAATCACAATGCTTTACACATCTGAAGTTCCCTCGCTCATCGTCCGGAAATGGGCATTGAAAATATCATGTCGAGAGGGACCAGGGTCCCCTTGCGACCTGCGCGACGGAATATCATTCATGGAAGCCGTTGCAAATATCGACAATGCGCAGAGCGGAGACGGCCAGCATCAAACAAGGGATATTGATATCCGAGCGAGGAGATAGTAAACGATTGGACACGCAATGTTGCAGGGTGCGGAAGATGTCAGAGCTCATGGCGCCAGACGCAGCTGATGACGCACCGATCCAAATCGGGACTTTGGGGGTTGGATCACGTGGTTAGTCGAGGAGTTTTCCTACTCAGCATGTGGAGTATCGTGTTCGTAAACAGTACATTTGGACTCTCACTACTACTACATTGTACGAGTAGGTTGCCGATGCGAGTCAACCTCGAGACTACAGCGCCCTGTGTGTACAGCTGAGACAAGCGGTGGAGTTGACCTAGATTGACTGAACTGTTGGTGCCCAAGCAATACCACCGCCTGTCCTGTTGATCCAGGCTTTCCGCAATCCACCATAGATAGGACTGACTCTGTTCCGCAGGTCCCACTTTCTTTCACCGATCGATTTGGGTATGTGAGAAAACTGAATGCACCCGCCCATGTTGAGAGTGGCCCGGGAGAGGACTTTGCAGGCATCGGTGATGCTTCTGGGACCCGAGCAAACATTCTCTTTCTAAAACAAATTCACGATTGCCACCCTTCATCACGATTCGTTTTCGCTCTTGATATTCATGCCTTATTCCGTTTTGCTAATCGTATCCGTCTCGCCAACCCGGACTCGTTACCATAAGCGAATCACAACCCCGCAGCCCAGACATTTTGGATATCAGTTGCAGAGTGCCAATTGTCAGGTCTTCTGACGATTTCCATGCCGCCCACTCCGTACCACCCGGCCTCTATTCCAATAACCCAATCCGTAACAGATAAGAAAACACTTTCATACAGAGCTGTCATACCCCTGTGACTTGGTCACAAATCTGCAGCGTGACAGCGGGAGGAAGGTCTCGATAGTAGCGCTGGCCGAAGCACTGTTCACCAGTCTCGAAGGCCGTCGGCCGACCCTTGCTAGCTCTCAACTCACAAGCCAGGTGCAGAAACTGGGCGGTGAGGAAGAATGTGACCGAATTAACTTGCGTTTAAGGGGGCGGTGATAAAGTGCTGCACACTCATTTGCCTATTTCGGCCCCGGAAGTCAGAAAGCGCTCATGTAAAATCGAAACTGCGTAGAATTCTAACCCATACTTTCATACACGAACCCACTTAGATTGTCGAATCCGTGAGAACATGTGTATGGGTTGCGTTCGAAAGAATACTCGTCCAGGCGCTTTGACTTACTGTTGAGGATGGTTTTGCCCTTGCCACTGTCCCAACTGTCCCGGCTGGGAATACTGAGACGAACCCATGGATTGTCCAGCGCCATCGGGATAATAACCTGGTCTCGAACCATGGTAAATTTGGGACGGCTGTTGATTGGAGTCCCGGCGATCCTCGTATTTCACCTGAGTGGGCGAGGGCTGACCCTGACGAGAGTGATCCATTGCTGTATGGCTGGGGTTGACGGGATAATGATTTGCTCGGTAAGGGACACTGTTCCTCGAGTCAATTGATGTGGGGCTGAGATTATCAATGGGCCGTTGCATGTTCATAGGAGGATACATTCCCGATTGGGTTTGAACTCTGTCGGGCACCATGGATGGCATGGTCGTTGGCGTAGCGGGAATCGGCTTCGAGGATGGAGGAATCGAGTTGTTCAATGAATCATAGCTTCGGTTGTACGTGGATTGATCATACTGGCTGTAATCATTGCGACCCGTTTGGATGTGCGACCCCGGGACTGGCGATTGAATGTAAGAGCCACCAATGGAGGGCACACCCATAGAATACGGTGTGGCGCCCGGGGACTGTTGCTGATTCATAGATTGATAGTTTGGGGCCATGTAATATGGTTGCTGCTTGTAATCTTGGATGTAGTGGGGCTGGTTAACGCGATAACCATATGGTCCGGGGGCCGCATCAACTTCATCCGCTTCCTCGATCGGAGATCGAAAGCTCTGCTTGGATGTGAGTTCTGCACGAGGTCGAATATACTGCAGATTCTCGGTTTGCGCAGGAGTTCGTAGATTGCTTTGGACGACGTCATTGACGTTGTAGTAGCTGACGAGATGATGTGTCACTCCTTGTACGGTGACACTCATGGTCTTTTTGACCAAGCCATCTTGTTTGAAGCCATAGGAGTCGATGAGCGATCCAATGAGCTGTCTCTCGACCTCAGTCGCTGTTCTTTCTCCACCATAGGCCGAAGACTGGCTCCCACCATCTGAGAAGGATCCTCCGTCAGGCCTTGGGTATGGCTCTCCAGGACGACTAGGTCGTCTCTGTTGCTTTTTCATGGCTCGCTTCTTCTCGCCTGGTGGGAAGGGCTTGTCGAGTTCACGATAGACCAAGAAATTGCCAAGGATGCGACTAGGGCTCCAGGTGACGCCGTCTGTCCACCTCTTGATGCCAGAGGCATTCTCCTCGTAGATGAAGATACATCCGCTCCTGATCAGACTGCTGCGTTCGCGGTCGTGTGGCCGTCGGGGAACATGTGAAAGATGGCCTTGCAAGCAGGCCTCGAACAGAACCAGGGCATCTTGAGTGGTGGCTACATGACCATGGAAGGTCGGCTGAAGTGCAGCTCCCCCAGTCGACATGGTGAGGTGGTTTGAATGGTGTTGAATGCGATGATATCAAATATCGCAGCCTCGCAGGAGAGTTTTCGCCTGAGCCAGAACTTAAACTTAAGCGAAACTCAGACCTGGGCGCAGGGAGTTGATGCACACCCCGAGGTTGAAAGGTTGCTGAGACGTAACGCCAGGAACAGAGTTGAGTTGATGAAGATTAAAGTCAAGCCGGGGAGGAAAAGACAATATACAAGCACGCGGGTTGGTAGGTCCTCTTTTTTCTGGGGTCTGTGCAGAAGTAGTCTGGATCGATCCTACGGGACCGCAAATTGGGCGGATCAATGGTCGAAGAGTGCAGTACTCCGTACACGGAACAAGGGAAATATCCAGCTAGGATCGCGGTGGAGGAGATGCCAAATTGTGGGAAGGGAAGGGCCACCGAGTTAATGTTCATGCACGAGCTGGTGGAGGTGCAGGCGGAGAGAAGAGTGAAGGTCGTCAGTTGTTGTTTACATTCAAATGACACTCCAGAAGAGGGATGTCTCGGCTCAGGTTGTGATCCGTAGGAAATTTGAGTTTAGGAAAGCGTTTTGAGTGGCAGTCCAGGCAGAATAATGGTAGACAGAGTTCGACCAGTGCGGCGATGAAATGCTGGGGGGGTGGGCGTTCTGAGGGGTGATCGATGGATGTTTTTGGGCACCAGGGTTCATTTGCCCTGAAAGGAAGCTCCACCACGATCTTCTGCCCTTCTCTCAAGAAGCCAATTACTGGGAAAACCAAACGCACAGTCGTCCAGTCCACTGGAGAGCAAATTTAGTGCTCCAGGACACTTTTTGGTTTTGGAGGCACAGTAGTGCCAGTTCTGCAAGCAAGATTGTTTGTGAAGATTGGGTTGTCGGGACACAAAACCTGCTTGGCACACTCGCTCACGATAACAAGCAGCTCGGTTGTGTTGGCTCTGTGAGGGGATAGGTCCAGTGGTAGATCAACCAACAACGGCAGTACTAGTAACTATGTAGGTGAGAAGTGCAGCTGAATGCGTGTTTTTATGAAGTCGTCCAGGGCATCAACGGTCGACAAAGCTGCTTTAAGAGATGCGGAACTCGTAGGAGGAGCCGATTGATTGGGGTCTTGATTGGCCCAAGTCCCGAAGTTTTTGGCGGAGTGGACCTGGCAGTCGCAGATGTAGTCGTAATGCTGCTCAACAACTTGGGTCGTAAAACGGCAGTGCTTAAGCCTCCCTACCTGGGTCTGGATATTAGTGAGGTAGGGGTCGTCCCCAGCCAGGAAGCTCTGCCGGCGTGAAGAAAGGGCACGGCAGCGGTGAAATGGCTTGTGCTCAACGCACTGAGACCCTGGGGCCCTTTTGGGGGTGGTCAGGACTCAGCAGTCGCTCAAACGGTACCAGGCTCCGCTGCACGCCAAAACCAGAGGGCTTGGGGGGTGCTGGGACTCCTGAGACTCCTGGCAGTCCTGGGAGGCGGCCCTGGTAGAGGCGGCCCAATCGACAGTGGTAACGCGGATGGCTCTGCCTCGTGAGTGTCAATGAATGACAAAAGTCTATTATCAACTCTCTGCTGCAAGTGCCAGGGTGGTAAGCGATAGACTTTCGGAAGACCTTGGGGGGGAGGGGGATGAAGCTCTGGATGACCTGGAAAGTCTGGCGGGCAGCTGGCGGGGACCAGGAGAGATATAGAGTTTGAGAATGACGAACAGGAGGCAAGAAGTGTCTAGTGGTAACTCTGATCCCCATCGGTTGGGACGACAGTCGCAGGGCACTCCAAGGGAAGGACAGACCAGGCCTGCCTTTGATGCATTGAACCAACAGCCAACAGCGGCAGGAATATCACCAGTCCACCACTGAGTCGTGAATTCCGACTGCGACCTGCCCTGGCACCGACGATGGCGTCCTCTCTTTCCGAGTTGAGACGGAAAGGCATCGTCAATGAAACGATAGTTGGCGTTGAGCAGATCCTTGGTTCCCTTGGGCAGGAAAGATCTGACGGAATGCCTTGGTTGTCCACGAATAAGAGGGTGGGAAGTTGGCAGCCGGGGGGGATGAAATTCAGCGGCGGAACCACACCAACACATGCAGAAACAGTAACGCGTGAGATGCCAGTGGGATGGATGGAGGCCACGATGACCTGGGCGATCCTGACTAACCAGTGCCACACTGCCAGTAATGGGACAGCCAAAGAGGAGGCTTAGTTAGTGCCGCCGCCCACGGCCTGCGAGGAGAAGCACACGCATGCAGTTTCTGGCTGGACGGAGCCCTCGTGTGTTCCTCGTCGAGTCGTATGGGACGGAGTGCTTGGGGGTGCCCTCATTAGGCCGACGGGGGGAGGGGTTCCCAAGTCCAGGGCCCAGGCGTCGTGCCCAGGCTCACGCCTAGGCTCGTAGGGCAACGCGGGCATGGGCGGGCCCAGGTAACTCGTAGGCATCAGAGTGTCCACTGCCAGGCACGGCTAGGGCTCAAGGCCCACTGCCCACTGCCCACTGCCCCCCAAGGCGAATCCAGTGCTCGGTAGGGAGTTCCACCACTGTCGACGCAACCCACTACTCATCCATTAGTCTGCTTTCCCTAGCCCAGGCCCACCGAGAGGCTACAGGGGACAGGGGGGACGGGCGAAGACAGGACCCCCCAGGGCCCCAGTCGACTTCAGCACTGGAAAGGGTCGTCTGCACACTTCAGCACTCGTAGAGGGACCAGTGGACTGGAATGGCTTTGGGTCAGCTATCCGACTCGATCATGGAGTGCGATTGGCGTTGGCACTTAGCGAGCCTACATGGGTTCCCAGCTGGCAAGACCACCACTTGCCGCATCGACGGGGGCATCCGTGGATAGTGGATTGCCGATGACTGTCAATTCAGACAGTTGCCAGGAAAGGCAGATGGAATCCCAAGAGTACGATGCCACTGGCTTTTTCGTTCTCGGTATATCACGCATGTAGCGTTCTTGGGCGCGTCGCGCGACGCGTCTAATGCTTTATCCAGAGTCCTTCGCAGAGCAGGAACAGCGGGAGATCTTGCGAAACTTGTCGTTGTCGTCGTGGTGATCGGTGGGAATCAGTCATCAACCAGCAGCATCCTTCCAGTCTCCTACGAGTCCTGCGCTTGCATCTACTCGTATGTCGCCAGATGCCCAAATCGGGTGCGCGGTTGATGGGGAACCCGATACGGAGTACTACGAGGCTTCTTATATTCGGGCGCCACGGAAACATTATGCGCTTGGTTTCGCGTCAGTCTAGACCGTGATGCTCTGTAGTGAGTCTAATTAAAACTTGAAGCCACACAGCAGTTGATAGTTATCGGTGGTGTAAAAACCCAGCGGCAAAGATGTTTGCCATCAATGGAATGCACAGGACAGGCAATCGGTTGTTGATGATGATGATGATGAGACAGTCTACCGAAGGAGTCAATGCACAGCCTCCGCGCTCCCTGTGACATTCCGCGCGAGGTCGTCGTACGAAGGGAGTGTCCAAGAATCGTCGCCATTGACATTTCCGAGGACGATCGGCCCTGTACGAGTGTTGCGTATTCTGTCTTGAGAATTCCATTGCAGAATTGACGGCCCACAAAGGGGGCATATTTGCAAATGCCATGTACACTTGGGACAGGTTACATGCATGTTCCGCAGAGGGGAGACCATCGAAGACCTGAGGGGGCACCGTCAGCTGCCCTGTTTGCGCAGTGCACTTGTTAGGGCCTGCAGGGGAAGCGGCTGATATTCTTCCATGTGATGATGTGACATTCCGCCGATGCTGCCGAAGCTGAGATCTTGAAATTGGAATCGAATCTCCCGGGATTCGGCTTGTATATCGTCAAGACTCGAGCTGATTCCAGCTTGATATGGTCCGGCGAAAACAGACTTGCCACCGAGGGAGCGAGCTTTGTTCCAACGGTAGTGCCTCCTCTGCTTCCTGTGGGTTTTGCTGCTGATTCTGTCGGGACCCAGCACCGCTTGCCAGCTAAGGCGTTCGGACCAGGCATGTGGGCACTAATCTAATGACTTTGCAGACATAGTCCCATTGACGAAAGTGTGCGAAATACACCGAACATTGTAGCCGATTTGAGGTTAGTTTCTGCAGGAAGTAATGCCGATCAATCTCCCTAGAGGATAAACTCTCTTTTCTGCGGCCCTAGGTCGAGGCGCGTCGATACCAGGGGTTTAGATCTCTTTACACCAATCAAAAGGCCTGCGATCGGGATGCTCAAGGAATTCCTGCGGATGGGAAAAGGTGGGAGGTAGATCCTCACTGAGGTCGATTTTCCAACCACAACATTTTGAGTCCTCCTTACCCCGTCCTCACTCTACCATCCCCATCCAAGCATTTGATATACATTGTCCGGAGCACGGAGTACTCCCTCCCTTTGACCTTTGTTGCATTAACGTCGACGATTCTGTGGATCGGAGAAATATTACGTAATTTGGGGTGGATAGCACATAGGTTTGGTCAACCTGGTCTGTTCATAGGTACAAGATCTAGAGTAATTGCTTGGTTTTCAGTCCGATTTCAACTGTTCGTCGAGAGAGCCGCGTCCTCTATTCGCGGCAAGACGTCGTCAACATGCTACTAACCATAGCATAGTAGAAACATAGGCCGCCCTGGAACAAGAGGACGTCCATGCTTATTGCATCGGAATGGCGTCGGGAGCGGGAGTTGATGGCCCTCGAATTGCCGCAGCACCGAGAAGGGCCGTGACATGTGAGAATGATTCAATATCTGTCTAGCCCCAAGAACTTCGCTCACCTTCGGGCGTGGCTGAGATGTGTTTGTAACTGAAACGTGCAGTGTAGGCGGTAGACAGACCATCAGAGTTGGGAGAACGGCTCACCACCATTGCGGTTCCGATCAAAGAAGCCAACATTTCGCAACTCCTTGATGCAGGAGTGACAGGATACGAATGCTGCTGAGCACTGAGTCCTGAATCCCGACCGGGGCAAATCTTTCATGTCGGGGTCTACCGATCAGGGAATTAGCATGCGCGACCCAAGCGAATGGTTCGGGATCACGACCCTGAGGATGGTGAGAAGACTAGGCCAGGATAAGAAAGTGAGACTCTGGCCGCTCGATCTTGAGCATTGGCCATTGAATTATTGTGGCGCCGAACCCTGCCACTCAGTGGATTGCAACCGGGGAGTCTCATGTGGTGATAGTCTGATGCGCTTCGACGTACCAGTCGCAGGACAACAGTGATGCTCTCAAGAAGGGCCCCTTTTGATCCAAGAAGGACTCGATTCGACTTGACTTGTGACTCGTGACCAAGCAGAAATATGCTGCGAGAGTGGAAGCAGCTGGAAGTGGTGTTTGCTGTTACTAACGACGAGCCACCAACAGACCATCCCTGCAAGGGCCGTCGTTGAATGAGGCAAAGTCACGCTAAGTGCATGGATTCCTGATCCCCGGGCCGCACTAATTCCCATCCAGACTCAAACGCCTCGTACGTGTAGCTGGTCGCTTGACGCTCGTACGGGGTATCTGTCGTGTATCGATGCAATGCTGGAGTTGAGGCAACTGACAGTGCCAACTACGAGCAGTAGTGCGCCAGAGAGGACTCCATCCCCCTAGATCGATTCGGGCCTATCGTCCCGATGTGGAGCCGTTGATCATTCAAGGCCCTTCCCAAAGGAACCCCGATCACAAGGGCCTGACGCCGGCACAGGTTCTAGGTACCAAAGGCAACGCACCATGGTGTGCGTGTTTTGGTGTGGCAGGAGGATGTCCATGTGTACGGAGTACTGGTAAGACGCACGGCGAAGATCTCGGGGATTTTCTTCTGCTCGAGCAGACATATTTCCTATCTCTCGTTTCGAATTGAGGTAGTTTCTTACGGTTGCAGAGCACAGTTACCGTGACAGCGGTGGCAGCGGTGACTGCGAGACCACTACCCATGCGAGCCGTCGGATCGAGAATTGGCCAATTAGCATGGGAAGGTCGAGTGATGGCTTTCTGATTAGTGAACATGTAGCGGGAGAGTGCATCGATTCTCGATGCGAGCCTTGCAGATGGCGACCTTGTACGTACGGAGTACCAAGCCTGAGCTACTCGTCCATGCGAGGTACCATCCATGAGCGTACCTACCTAGTATACAGATACCCCGTAATGTATAAGGAATCAAGGGCGTTTCAAGCCAGGAGGCGGTTTCAGAAAGTTGAATGGCTCTGGTAGGTTCCCTCGGCCCCTCCCCAAGCCTCAAGGTCTGGTCCAGCTCTCTGTCTCCTCCAAGGCTTGCCAAGAACTTGTCCTGGCTTCATCCCCGCCAGAATCCAAAGTCGCCGCCACCGTCGGCACATGCTATGTAACTACTGCTGCCAGCTATGCGAGCTATTTCTGCTGCCAGAGCAAAAAGCATTGCTTCTTGTGCATGGGTGAACTGCATGGCTTCCTGCTAGTTTGTTACTTCGCCACCGCCATGGAGCGATTCCCTCCAACGGGAACTCGAACTCGAACGCGTTGAAATCACGAATTGCATGAAAGATGGCCCCGGGTTCCCCGCAATTAGCAACCTTTTGATGATCTGCCATGATTAAGTTGTGCGCGGATCGACTCGTATTAGCAATCCCGTGATCAAGGATTAGGATCAGACACAGAGGTGACTCGAAAGACCACAGTTCTCTTCCGCCCTCCCCTCCTCGACCGCTGCCATCAAGCCAACGCAAATGCCTATCTAGGTAGGTGCCTCGCTTGAGAACTGCCTCCCCGCCTAGAGGTACCCAAGGTACTTCTCTCAGTCTAGGTACGACCAGGTACGAGTACGGCGTACTAACTACAAACCTAGGGACTACCGCCTCTAGCCAGATATGTGAAGCTTGATGAAGTTCGAGGAGGATCATAAGCAATCCTCAAGCTACCCATCGACAGCAACCAATAGCTCTCTCACAAGTCGGTTTTCCAGACTAGCAAATTGTCTCGCCCGTGCTTCGTATGTCGAAAAAATGGCTCACCTGGGCACGAAACGCGGCCCACCCTATAGTGCGCACGGGGTCCCTAGTACCCAGTACCTGACGCACTCGAACGGTTCGACGTCAGAAAGGAAGCAAGCAGGGCCGCAGTACGGAGTAATAGGAGTACCAAGTACCACATCCCCAATGCCTCGTACCTGGCGCTCCTTACCTAAAGGTCAACTAAACAACCAGTCAGCGGTAAGCGAGTTGAAAGTCAACAACCAGGGACAATCTGGCCCGAGGACCCTAACTTAGGGAGGCCGCGAGCCCCGAAGTCTATCATCTAATAAATTGCGGCCCGCACAAGCTTTTTCCAATGGCTTTTCGCGGGGTTCAACTCAAGCCCCCTGCGCTCGACCACTCAGGCTCCCCTAACCGACTCCCGAGGAGGGAATGGCTCCCAAAACTTGCAAGCATCGCCGCTCCTGCTATCGTAACATCAGGGAACTTTTCCCCAGCCGGCTCATCGAGTCCAGCGACTGGGGGTCCTGCCCTCGCTTTCCCACGGGCCACCCCATCCTAATTAGCCTGAGGGTGGCTGACGGTCAACTGATAGAGGAGATTATCTTTTCAAAGTTTCACGCTCGATTGACAGGTTCATCGCTTGAGGTTGATGATCGACGGAACCTGCATGGTCCACCGGGCAGGTTTCGGTACCAGCGGCATGGCTACAACCTTACAAGCAAGGAGGAACTCTATACAATCGAGTCATTGTATCCAGCTGGCCACCATCATCGACAGGCTTCGAGGAAGGTGGTGCTGAATGGAGGGAGGGCAAGGGAGCAAAGGACCACGTGCTCAGGTAATTGACAGTACCACGGTCCACTTGTCATACCGAAGTTGCAGCCCGTTGTATCCGCAAGTTTTGCCCAGGCAAGGTCCACTGGCGCCCAAAGATCCACAACTCTGGGTAGAAGAACCTGTCATCGATTGCCTGTCTGTCACTTGTACAGAACAACCCTGCTAAATCATGCGGCCATCCGCGCATGTGAAGGGCTCCATTCTTTTTACTCGGGACTAGTGACCGGGACCGATCAGGGGATCCCACCGATCAGTCTTGATTCTTGAATCGGGCCTTGACGGTACGACTGATAATTATTTCACTCCTGAGTCCTATCTAATCCAAAACTCCGTCCTCGGTACGGAGTTCCTTGGTACTTAGCGGTTTTCCCTTCGTCACAGCCCACACTAATTACAACCCAGACCCTTTGCTAAGGGCAAGCCACAAGACAGGGCATGTGTCAGTCACATTCTGGGCCACTGTGGACTCCTCGTTGAGCATCTCACACCTGGCTGCCTCACTATGCGTGCTTGGGCATTATCATCCTCATCTCAATTCACTTCAAGACATTCACAAGCCAAACTATGTAACCCACAGCCGCCTGAATCAACATCATTCTCCTCCAGTTTTCTTCCTCTAGCCGTCACCGTGGAATCCCTCCCGAGAACAGCCAGGGTTTACTTCCATTGAAACTTTTACCGGGGTACTGCATTGGGACTGGAACCACCCTACTCATCGCGACGAGGCCATCTTCACTATAACTGCTGTTGGACGATGACTTCATATCTTCCTGTTCTACAACAGGAACAATGACTCCACATTCCCAGTTGCGACAAATCAACTTGGGAGTCCTTGTACTCTTGTCCTGAACAAGTCGACCCCTGCAAGAAAGTATATGTGTCAGCACCTTGTCTTCTCAAACAAATTTGTTGAGTCGAAAACAACACTCTGGTATAGAATGTCGTTCGCACTTCCCCAGGCACCATTGAGACATGAAACCGAGCAAATCCAAGTTAAAAACTCACCATGCACTTTCTGAGAGATTTGCGCTGCCAACATAGACCCAGCCAACGTAGATTTTGTCCGTTCCAGTCCTCTCCTTTGGGGTGGGGTATTTCACAAACATGAGCTGGTTGTACGTCAGTATTGGCACGCAATCAGTGACCGTGGGTCGGTGCTCTTTCAAGATGTCTACCTACCTTGTTGTGCATCAGACACCCACGCCTCACAGAAATGCAATCTCGCATGTTCTGTCGAGGGAATCTTGCACTCTGCCACCACTTGTCGGAGAAACAAATGGTCTCTGCAGCGCCTGGTCCCCCAATGGATGCCGTGACCGTATCGTCGCTGGGAAAGAAGAACCGAAAGTTTTGACGCCACTCAGGCCGGTCTGTCACTGTTGCTTCTGTCAACCCCCTGGTGGGATTGATCGAAGCCTTGGTTGCGCCCAATTGACGTCGAGAACTCTCAGGATCTCGGTTCCGTTCCGCTGTCAATTCGTTGGCGTCACCCTGAGCTGCTGTGTACATGGCATCCATGAATTCATCATTCAGACTGCCAACCGAGGATGTCACAAAGTTGATTTCAGGAGGATTTGAGCTGGCGAGACCCATTTCTGCTACTCTGCGACCTAAGCCACCCAGACCGGTCATGTGCCATTGCTCTCCTCCATGCACACCGCCAATAGTGTGGACAAATCCATACTCTGCGGTTTGTCGGAAATCAAAGTGTTCGAGCTTTCTGATGATGTCTTCGGGCACGGTCTGTGCTCGTAGGAATGCTACCAATGACATCTGGAACCCCGTCTCGTCCCCTCCTGGGGTTGCATCGGTTGTGGTTGCAGCTGAATCACTCTTAACAGGTAAGTCGATTAGAAACACAGTGTTTTCCATTACGCCGCCCACACCCCAGTCAGATCCAGTCAGATTTGCCGTCGGCACGACAATCCGACATCGAGGCCCTGCCAGCCAGCTCGTGCTGCTGATAGTTGCACTCGGCATGCTCATAGCCATGGCCATGTCCATATCCGTGGCATCGTAGAACAACAGCATTAATTTACTGTGCATGCAATTGATGATCGAGTCCATAGGCGGGAAGCAGAGTCTCACGTTGCTGATTCCGCGGAAATCCTCAAGCAATGCCTCCCGCTGTGCGGCCGATTTGGCATGCATTACCAACTGAAATTTTGTTTTGTTTGTCGAGAAGTGCGGCAGCAGCCAGTCGAAGTCCCAGATGAAGCTTGAGAGCAGGCACCCTGTCAACGACTCCTTGCGGCCGATCAGTTGGGGCAACGTGATTGTGTTTGCAGCAGGGAATCCCTCAATGTAGGTTTGAAATACCTTGCCTCTGGGGAAATACATTGCGTTCGACGAGGTAGTTGTAGAGCCCCGTGTTTGCTGTGAAGCTGGAGTTTCCTTTGCTGTGGTAGCAGTAGTAACCTTTGTGTTGACTATACCAGCCACACATTCAGATTGATGAAGCGATGTACCAGGAGCGCCTGCGCCCAATCTTGCTCTCCTCAAAGGCGGTGGAGAGAGGCTGACCGTCTTTGATTTTTCGCGATCCGACCTGGCAAGCACCCTTCCTCTGTTCGATACCTCATCTGCCACTGTCTTATCTCCCTCTGCCTCACGCTTCCGCTTAAGTCGCGCTAACCGCTCCGCCTCCATTGCCTGTCGGTTGAGAGTCAAGAGATTGAACGATGGTGTATCAGACGGCCCAGAGGTCGGGCCCTTCTGATTCTGAGAAGCAGTAGTTCTGATAGCAGCTGGCGATGCTGAAATGGTGCGATCATCGCGAATCAACGCTGCTGTTGCCGCCAGATGTGGTCCCGTCCCTACCGATGGCCGGTCGGGCGGTTCAGTTGCCTCAATGCTTTGATGAACTGGTGTTGTGCTGAGCACATCCTTGCCCTGATAGCGTGAGCGTGCGTCTATCCTCAGAGCCTCCGTGCCTCTGCCTCTGCCTCTGCCTGTGCCTGTGCCTGTATCCGTATCTGTAGCCTTTCCAGCCACTACTCGAGCCGAGTCTGGCGACTTACGTGTCGCGTGCACTCTTCTCATAGGAAATACATCGCTCGGCGCTGCTGGTGCCTTTTTCTTTCGCTTAAGTTGACTGGCACGGAACGCAGGTCTTACGTTCAAATCATCTTCGTCAACATCAAGGTCATCATCGATTTCTATCCTCTCAGGACTACCGCCACCGCTGCCGCTGGTTGTGCGAGCCGAGAACATACGAGAATTCTCTGGTTGCACGGCATTCGGCTGTCCAGTAGCATGTATCTCTTCAGGGACCGAGTCCTCTTCGAGGTCTGACTCTTGCATCTCAAAAGCCTCCGGGCCCGGCTCTTGCTCTCGATCATGTGACGGCGGTTGCACATCTGGTGGGGGAGTAAAGTCTTCCGGCATCATTTCATAAGGGATGTAGATCGGCGGGATGTCGCCGTTGCGGTCTTTGATCATCACGGGCCCGCCGAAGTTTGGTAGGTCAGGATACATCGGCGGGGGATAGCCTGTTCCCAGCAATTTTTCCGCGAGGTTGCGTCGTCTGGATAGTTCAGACAGGAGCGTGGCGTGTGGTGGCGCAGATATAGCAACATCAGCAGTGCTGGTGTTCATGGGGTGTCCGTTATTCGCTCCCTCTTCACTGTCGCTCAGGCTAGTGGTGAGTAGGCTGCTGTTTTGATGTGATTCGCGGTTGGTTCCTCTTGCTAGGGTTATGGAAGCATCATCCCTACTGTCTGGTCTGATCTTCCGAGTATGCGACGCGAGGGTGGAGCGTGGAGTAGTGATAGCCGGGGTGGCATTGGCTTCGTCCTCCACTTCTAACAGGATGGGGTCATTGTTGGATAAACCGTGACGTGGATGTTGGCTCTCTCTGGAACCACCAAGACGAGGGCCTCGATCATCTAGAGCAGAGCGAGTTAGGTACATTTTCTTTTTTGAGAAGGTCTTTTAGATGATTGATAGCTAGGACTGATAATGAGGGAGAGGTGATTGGGATGGAATATTACCTTGCTGCTCGCGTGCTCGTACGTCTTTTGGTCGCGTCTTGGGAAGGACGCTAGAACGGCCAATCCTGGAGTGGCTGGGAGGTGACAGCGCGCGACTGTCTGGCACCTCGTCGTCGTCAGAGGTCAGATCGATATACTCGCGCGTCATGTTGGGCAGCGGAGAGTACTGTTCGCTATCGCGCGCCGAAGCAGTGGCAGTGAGTAATGAGACACTCCCGCACCACGGCCGCAATAACAACCAAGTTTTCTGACGAGCACGATTATTGACTAGTTTGTTGTGATCTGATATGGAAACGGGGGCGGAGATACTGTAGGAATTCAATGTATCCCACAAATATCGATGGTGGTGGTGAGGATGTAAGACAAGGAGTTGGTGGTTATTGCTGTTTGTGTTGTTGTTGCCAGGTTTGTCCACAACAAGTCTGCAGTGACGAGGCAGTGAAGTAACACCAATTCCTTTCGGGATACCTACTGTATTGCTTCTGCTAGACAAACTAGCAGTGGTAGCAGGGCTGAGCTTGACAAGAGTTGCGATGTCCTGGTTGAAGAGCCGCATGCAGAGTAAAGTGATGCCTGGATTTAATATCTTCCTCGCTGGGGCCCTCAACGCCACGTTTTCCTGATATTATACTGTCTCCCCTTCCTGCTACTAACTTACACCAGGACAAAGGATGCAAGGTGTGTTGGACAAGCCTCACGCCATGCAAAGGAATGAAGTCTTGATGTGTGGGTTCTTCACAGGAGGATCCTGACTTCGCTTGTATGGCGGGCTCCCGCATACAAAGGAGCGCTGGGAAAACGAATTGCTGAATGAACCAAGGAGGAGGTGTTTGCATACCACTATGCTTTCATTCCCATGCTGGTATATCAAGCATGCATGCGTGCATGAATGAATGAATGAAGTCGACAACGACGTTCAGAGCACTGAGTGGAAAGAAAATTACAACTAGACCGTGTTGATGATGGTGTTGTCGGGTTGCTTCGAGCTGCCCAAGGACATTCTTTAGGCTCAGTCAAAATATCGAAAGGGGGCTGAAACGGCTACTAAGACGCCATCCGCGAACATTGATGAAGGTACTGGGAATGTTGATCTTAAGGATGGGAGACTCTGTACTTGTGAGAGGAAGCCAAAAGGATTGGACTTATGCCAGTCAAAAATAACAGCCTTGGTTATATCATGGCAGTGCTGACGGCTCATCTGATGGTCTTGTCTTGACTTTTCCGCACAGCTGAACAAACGGCCTTTGCAAGGCTTGAAATCCTCAATAGTGTGGGAAATCGGGACCTGAGCTTTGATGTTGGGGAGGTGGAAGATAGAGGGACTCTGAGGGAGGTCAGAAAAGAGTACGGGAGGTTGCCTGTTTCGGGCTGTACTGACTTCCGCACCAGGCTCCACTTGCGTCTGGGATTTGGGAGTATTATTAGTCAGGCCAGGCACGAACAGCTACAAATGATTGGTATTGTTGTTGATGGAGAAGCATCAAGGATAAGCATTTATCTTGGCTCATTAACCCCCCCTAGTAACGTTTTATTCTCATTCGTCAGGCATTTTGGGAGTACAGCAAAGGATCGCCTGATCTAGGTGGGACAAAGCTTATCGCCTCGATGTACCACCAAACCCGGTACTCTCGTGTCTCGTGCCAGAAGAGTAGCTCGGTCCAGAACCCGAGGATCGAGGTGTAGATGGTCCTGCATAACCCCCACCACCTCCAGTCCAACCACGCTGACTTGAAGGTTGCTGTTCAGTCTGAGTCTGATTGCCTCTGCCAGCAAGATAGCCAACAGTTGCTCCAACTGTCGTGCCAGTCCAAAACCCAGGTCGCCACCCGTCCTGCTGAGTCCTAGCCGAGGATGTTCCTGACCGTGATGCTGAGGACCACGTTGCCTTCTTTGGGCGGGCTGAATATGGCGGAGGTGGATCATTCGGGGGGTCGTCGTCACCACCTCCCCAAAAGCCACCGCCACCCCCTCCTCGTGGACGTGGTGTTGGTCTGCGGCGCGCCTCATCTCGCCAGGCTCTGTAAATCCCGCGCAAAATGATGAATAGCACGCCCAGAAATAAGGCCATGAACAGATATCCGGCGAAAGTCTCGGCCGCGTTGGTCTTCCCGTCGTCATAATTCCCAAATCCCCAGCTGCTCTGCGATCCATATCTAGCCTCGCCTTTCTCTGTGAGAAGTAGCCTGTACTCAACACCACAGCTTCCAGACAACACATAGGGATCTTCGCTGCTGAGATAGCCTTCACAGGAGACATCTGTTGAACCGAGCTTGAATTCTTCGGGCAGCGAAGCTTTGCAGCTCCATTGCACGTTGTTCTCGTCGTAGTCAGCGCCTTCATTCGTACAACGCATCACATCAACTGTGTATAGTTTGCATATATCGGCGGGGCCCACACATTGCAGCTGCGGAACAGGCTTGACCCGTCTGGATGCAGTTTGTTCGCCAGCTCGTACAGTGAGTGCAGAGACCTTTGAAAGCAGCACTGCATTTTTGGGGACCTTTTTAGGATTCGTGAACTTCGCTGTAAGGGCAATATCCGTCAAGAGACAGGTCAGGAAGCAGAGGGCGAGTTTGTGGTTGAATAGGCGGACCATCCTGAAGGCTGATGGTTGGAAGGTGTGGAATCGGTAGAATAGGAATCTAAGTCATGGTCGAGGAATACAGAGACGGGAGCAACAATCCGTCAAGAGTCAAGACATACCTATTGAACCGGTAGTAAAAGACACGGTTGCCAGAAGACAAATGTGAAGCAAATCGCAGCCAGAAGTCCACAACGCCCGATCCTGGACTTCGAGCGATGCAGTCTTTCTTTGTTGCCTGTTTGTTAGGCGTGTTAGTGTAACGTATCGTATGATTCGTATCGCAGCCCCAGATTTCCCCCTTGTCACGTAAAGATAGCTTATCGTATTGTTTCAGCCCCAAATACCTTGCCTCGAGCCCAAGTTTCTATCTGTACGGCCGCCGCTCCCAAATTTGCCTCACCCTCTGTCTAAAATTCCCATGCCCATTAACTCGAAAGCTAGAGTCTTTAATATTATGGGGGGGTTTATTTCTATTGATGTTGCGATCTCTGTCATGTCCACGTTCCCCTACTATTTATCTCATAAACAAGTCAGACCACCCCCAGGACTAGAGGATAGAGGATTCTACCACACATTCTCTTCGTCCCGCTGACCTGGTCACCTTTGAGACCGTTATGAGTCTACAAAGCTAGAAATAACTGATGAATGCAAACATTCGACCAAATCTTGGACGACATGCGCTCAAGCCACGGGCGGGATGCTTGACCTGCAAGAAACGACGCGTCAAATGCGATCAAGAGCGTCCTGCATGCCATCGATGCAGCAAGGCAAGCCAGGTATGTGGAGGCTGTCAATTAGAGTTGATATCCTCCGCTCTAGCACAGGTCTCGCATTCAATCGTCATCAGTACCTCCACAACGCCACTGTCAGCTTTCAGCGCCACCCAGCAGGAGTGGCAAACATATGGCTTTAACAGCCGGAAGGTTTCATCCGGCCTCAGTGGTGCATTCGACACCGATCTATGGCAGCGTCTTTTCCTAAAGGTTGCCACCACCGAGCTTCCAGTCCGTCTAGCACTATTTGCGCTTGGGACACTAGCCAGGCACAGTGAATCAGAGAACGTGCAGCACATCTCGAATTGTTTATGCACGTATTGCCGTCAGACACTGAAATACTACGACCGGTCGATCTCGTCCCTATCCGACTACCTACAGAAGACACCAGCCAATGACTCAGTTGATCTTGCTCTCGTGTCTTGTGTTCTGTTCACTTGCATCGAACTATATCGCACAAATGATAGAAATGCCATCACTCTAGTGGAGAAAGGTAGCAGCATCCTATCTCAAACCACCGAAGTCAACTCACCTCGGTGTCAACCTGATCCGAGTTTATTGAACTTTGTTCAATCGCCTTCAAATCTCCGTGGGCATGTTTAGTTGGGATTTCAATGGGCGCCCTTCAGGCGATGCTCTCGGATTGGCCTCAGAGCCCCTCCACTTTACAAACCTTGCGGTTGCAAGGGAGATGTTACTCAGAGTCCAGACTCACCCCCAAAGCCCAGAGTTCAAGGGTGGTGGCATCCAAAGCTCATCGCATATGTAGGCGGGGTAGTAGCTTTGCTCAGACAATTCATTCTTTGACTCACGAGCAAGACATTGCAAAAACAGAGCTGGTATCGTGGTATAGGGCCTTTGAGGCATTGAAATCGCGCCTAGACCAAGATAGCCTTGCAATTCCTGTACACAAACTTTCTTTCCACCAAAATCCACATCCATACCGCCCTAGAACTCTCGCAAGATATCTATCTTGACTATCTTGGCGACTTTAAAGCGATTGTTGCTGCCGCAGAGGAGGGAATGAGATGTACTTCAAATGACGAGAAATGGCCTGGGTTCACTTTCGAAGGTGGATTTCTGCCTTCACTGTATCTCGTTGGATTAAAGTGTAGAGATCCTGAGGCCAGGGGGGCGAAAAATATTGAGCTTGATGCATCAGTCAAATGCGAAAGACTCAAGAGGGCCTTTGGTGCTGGAGTGAATCGATTTGTGTGCTGGCACGAGTTATGGAGGTCGAAGAGGGCCATTCTTCACTTGTACACGAGGACAAAGTGGGTGGCGATCCAGGACGAACCCCGCCACATTTCTACGATGTTTCCTGTGATATTAACTATCGCAAATCTGGCTCCCTGTTTGTGGATGTATTCTATACCCTTTTGTGACGAAGCCTCACCAGATCCTTGGCTAAACTTTACGCAGGCTTTACTCGTTGAGAAATGATACCCTTCCATGCCAGGATCACCATGTTTATCCTCACATCACGACTACGGCCTCAGCTCTCGGCCCGTCGCTTGTAGTCTGTCACTTATAACTTCCGAGGACCCGAAAGCTTACTGGAGACTCCAGTCTAAGTAACCTGGCTAAATTGCCCTATTGGTCTAAAAGGCATATCAACAAGAGACTTCGGTTCAAGCAAAAGGTCTGGTTTTCTGCCACGACATTCGCCTCGTCGCACTATTGGCACTGCCTCCGCTTTGGGTATACTGGAATTATTTCACTGTGAGCCGCTGGCCACTAATTTCGAGCATCCCTCGCTATTTGCCTGCTGGCTGGCTTGTTTGCATGATACAACGTTAGCGAGCGCTGTGAATTCGCCGGACTAACATAAGAGAACTCTGTATTGCTTTTCCCCCACTGCCTCGTTAGGAAGAGATCCTTGCATGGCATTTCCGCATCGAGTCACGGACCCAAGTTTGGCGGGTTGCCTCACACCAACTGGTATAGGGGGTACTAATCCTTGCTTGTCGGCTCCCTAAGTTGGAGCCCCCCTGTGTAATATAGATCATTATTGACAGAACTACTTACTAACCATACGCGACACTGCTTACTATTTAGCACCCAGCCACGAATAACGGCCTGTATGTCGTCATTGCAGTGTCTGCGCCATCAGCAGCTGAGTGTCATGCTGACTATTCCACCGCTCGACCGGAGGTTTTCCTAGGCATACAAAGCACCGCTCGCACTCCTGACTGAATGCATTCCTTCAAGAATCCACAATACTCTTAGGACAACGAGCTCAATCTGAAAATAAGATATGCTTCTACCTAATTTTATGTCTTCATTAAAATGAACAGGTAAGAAAGCACCAACAGGCGTACGTTCGACTTGATTGCATATCAAAAATAAAACCCCTTGTCCTTTTATGAGTTACTTGTTTCGTTCCTCAGCTTGAGTCGTTGTCTCAATTCAGGCGCATCGCATCTACGACTTCCGGCTCGCTATGAAGTTTCTCGCAAAAAGTGAGCCTGGTGGCTATCCTCCAGGCACGAATCCTACGCGCATACTGCCCCCTCTATGCCCCATCCTTCCAGCATCCAGAGATATACTGTCCAATCCCGATTGCCAAAAAGCTGTCGACGCAATCACCGAGCAGCTGACGACCTTCACACTTTCGTACAATGAAATGGCGCTATCCCTTGGTGTCAGGTCTATTCACAATTCATTGCTAATTTTCAGCTTCCACAATACCCCTCCTATATTCAACGCCAGCGGTGTACATAAAGTCGATGGAGATACAGTCTACCGCATTGGTAGCATCACAAAATTCTTCACAGCCCTACCTGTACTTCAACTCGAAGGCAAATTCAAACCTTCAGAATCAGTCACAGAATATGTACCTGACGTCTTGGACGTAAAAGTTACTGGAACTTGTTTTCCTTCAGTGGATTGGAGTACCATTACCGTGGAATCCCTACTAAGCCAATTGAGCGGCATTTAATCCACAAGTAGGTGAACTATTGATTGCTTCCCCTTGTGCGATCTAATAATTCACGTATCGCAGTCGGTACCGGTGCAATCCCTTGTATGCCTCGAGTCACAGAAACTCTTGGTCTGCCACCTCTCGACGAATCGAAAGGCCTGGGGGATAAATTCAACAAGTCTTAACCAATCTTACAGTTCCGGGGCCATGTACTCTAGCAATAATGACCCTCTTTCGTTCGGAGCATCGGTACTATCATCTGGGCTACTCAGCCCGGAGAAGACGCGGGCCTGGCTGAAGCCAAAGACCTTTACATCCTCATCTGGAAAATTTGTTGGATCTCCATGGGAGATCATTCGTGGGACAAACCTCACATCAGATGGCCGAAACATTGACTTCTACACGAAACAGGGAATCAATATGATTATACCAATGTCCTTGTCCTAGTCCCTGACTATGACTTGGTCATAGCACTAAATCTTGCGGGCGGTGCCTATAGCAGCCTCCCGGATATCGAGGTTTTGCTTTCTGCCATCGTCAAGACCATCATCCCCGCAGTCGATCAGATGACCAAGCAAGAGGTTTTTCAGCAATACTCTGGAACATTTGTTTCGGGGACCAGCTCTAGTGTGGAGCTGTCTGTAGGTGATGGCGGGCTGCTGGTGTCAAATTTTTCAATCAATGGAGTCGATGTAGCAGCTGGTCTCGCCGCTTACTTAAACGCGGCATCGACATCCATTCATCTATACCCAGCGGGACTTCTATCGGGAAACCAAACTTCCTGGCGTGCCGTATATACGACACAGTCTGTGGAGGAGATGGCCCAGTTCGAGGCTCAGATGTTCATCCCGCAGGCCAGCTGTCAAACATGGTTCAGTATTGACGGGGCCACGTATGGATTGGAAGGCTTGGATCATTTCACAATTACAGTAGATGAGAAGGGCCGGGCTGTTGCCATCGAGCTGAAAGCGTGGAGGATCAAACTAATAATGCGAGAAGAATAATAGTCTCAATGAAATACAGATGATGTTTTTTTGGACGAGACCGTACGCGGTACGGAGTGCCTCATTAATACTCGAAAAACCTACTTCAACCATACATGGTTTGGCGCCTAACTAGAGGGTGAGCACCTGGCCGGGCCCGAGGGCCCGAGGGGCCCCTCCTGAGCACCCTTGACCATCCCTGGTCAACCAGACTGAGATTCATAATGGGCTAGCCCTTGACGTGCCCCGGCCCACCGTACCGATTCTCCTGGCCAGTGACGAGTTTCAGAAACTGCCTAGCCAGATAATGAAATTGAGATTCGAAGCTTCGTCATCATAGCCGTCTGGAGGAGAGAAAAGGCAGCCCAAGGAAATTATTGAAAGAGTGCGTGGCTGGAAAGATTGGTTAAAGTCTACCGTGTTCTGACTTCTGGCCCTCTCCTTGTGACCACTTGGGCTCCGTATTTCTGGGAAACATGCATACCATCAGGCTGAAGTTTGGCCTTCACAACCTGTGCGATTGTGGACCCAAAAGATTGAAGCGAATCACAATCTCTGGATGGGCACCCCTCTAGTTGAACTTATCAGCGGCAGGCAAGGATCATGACCAACCCTTCAACATCACTTTGGTCCATGAACGCATCCTTGTTTGTACGCTATCTGGGTCCGGCGTACGACGCCTCATCGCTCTACCTTTACTCTCCCCGTGATTCGACTCATTGTCGCATGAGAGGTCTGCCCGACTTCAGCCGCAATGGTAGAGCTGTCAAGAACCCAGCCTCACCGACCTCAACTTTTGGTTTTTTGTGTTCGAATGAGCCGCCGGTCACCTGGGTCCTATGTTCGTTCTGGTTTGATTGTCGCATTGCTTGAATTCAAGCTAGAGATGGGATGATGGCTAAATTCACGAACCCTAAGACTGAAGCCAGGGGAATGACTGCGAAAGTAAGCCAGGGCGGCAAATCAACGAAAACGCCAGCTATTCTATGGAAGGAGGCCATTCAAAAGTTCTGCGAGGAGAACAGTCTCAGCATTCAAGAATTGGAACTGAATGGTGAATTCGGAGATGTGGACAACGGTGTCGAGAAGGCCTCAAAAATGTTCCAGAGAGCACGACATCCCAAGAATAAAACCGACAAAGTCGTCAAAGCCGTAGGCGGATGCTTGGACTTCATAGATGGGGCTGTTGGCTTTATTAAAGATATGGTACCCGACGGCGTGAGATTTCCTTGGCTCTCCTTTAACATTGAAACTGCGCTCTAACTGCGATTAGTATGGGACACCTGCAAAGGTCATTGCTGGTACTATTTCTTACATGATTCAGGTTTGCGATCTCAGATGGGGCATAAAGACCAAGGATGAACGTACTGACAGACTACAGGCGGCCAAAAATATGACAGAGGACTTTGACCTCATAGAAGAGACCTTCGATAGTATCCACGAAGCGATGAAGGACATTGGTCTGCTCGAGGATCGGAACGCTGAGCAGGATCATTTCATGAATCGCCTCATGGACATCTTCCTTGGACTGTTCGACTTTTGTCAATTTAGCGCCAAAATGTTCAAGGACTATAGCCGAAAAAGTAAGTTACAGTCGAAACTGGTATATCTCATCAATTCTGATCCACTAGGCAGGGCTGTATATCACGGCGCTTATGAAGGGAAGAAATAAGAATATCTTGAAGAAGTGTGACGAAGTCAACAAATCTATTTTGCTCTTTCGAGCAACGGTACCACTCAAAATCCTGCGGGTCACTATTGACATGGACAAAAAGATTGACGACCTGCCCAGCACCTTGGTAAATGCGCTGCAGCGGATGAATCTCAAGGCATCTGAGATGCAGCAGATCTTTGGGCCCAACAAAACAATCACGGTGGAGAAGATCATGATGAGCTTCAAGGACAGCGGTATCGACGTTGACGCCAAGCATTTTATGGAAAAGCAGATGACTTTAATTGAAACCCACATCGCTCCAGGTACCTTTTTGTGGTTGAAGGACGAACCGTTTTATAAATCGTGGCTATGCGGTCAGGCCTCGCCCTTCATTTACATCTCAGGTTCCCCTGGCGCCGGAAAGACTTATCTGACGTGCAGGTACTACAGTCTGATTCAAGAGAGTACTAAGTCTAGTCAAATGGCCGCCGAGCTGGAGGGGAGCCGGCAGAGCACGTCGGTGGCATGCTTCCTCTTTGAGTCAGGCAAAGAGGATTCTCAATCTCTCCAGGCTGTTCTCGCTACTCTCATCCTACAAATTGCTGAGCAGGACCCCAAACTCTGCGACTCCAAGGACAGGGAGCTGAAGAAGATGCCAAAAGGCGACGATGATCTGAGCATCAAATTCCTTTGGGAAAATCTGATCCTAAAGACATTTGAAAGATCTTCAGAAACATCAAGGAATTGTTATCTCCTCCTTGACGGCGTTGAGCAGATGAAACCGAACCACTGCCAGAACATGTTGAAACTCTTCCAGGCCCTAGATGGTGACAGGCACTGCGTTCGGGTTATGATGACGGGCCTTCCCGACATGTTCGAGAAACTGGGTCTGAAGTCATTGCTCAAGATCAATTTGGACGAGAAAACCAAGTCTGCAGGGGACATCTCGAAGATCATCGATCATCGTATCCAACATTCCAAGAATCTCAAGAATTGCTCAGCCGCCGCCCAGGAACAGATAAAGAAAAAGCTTTACTCCTGGAAAGAAAGTTAGTGAATGTGTCCCAACCTACTGCATACGAGGCCACCATTTTGACGTGTCACTAATCTAGGTGCCATATCCTCCGTTGATCTTATGCTCAGTGTCATGGAAGATAACGGAGGCGACGAGGACGCCGCGATGAAAAAATTGCAAGGCGCAGACAGCCCGGAATGGCTCTACAAGACGATGATCGAAATCGTAAAGGCTGAAACGAAGAGGAGCGGCGACGACCAGAAGAGCCTCGAAAAGTTGTTTGTATGGTGCACCTACGCAAAGCAACCTTTAAGTGTCGATCAAATACAACATCTCTGGGCTCTTGACGCTTCGTCAGACAAGTTTGACGTCAGAAATGAGATCGAGGGGAAGTCATCAAGGTAGGCACATCAAAAGGCCATTTCATTGACATTCATTGTGGCCTGCTCTGGTGGCAGAGAGAGTCATATTTTGATGGCTAATCCCTGGCAATAGTTTGCTCTACTCGAAAAAGACGTCGGACAATCGACCGACGATATACGGTGACACAGAAACCATGCCCATGGCTAACGTAGAGCATGAATACGTCTTCTTCCGACAGGCTGCGTTCAAAGAATATCTGGAAGCCAAAAAGAACACCCTGATCGAGAATCCAATTCAACAGAGAGTGAATATCTTCGTCATACTTTGTGAGATCCTCTGCGGTCAGACTGCCAGTGGAGATCCATCTAGACAATCATTTCGGGAGTATGCAACGGTCACTTTGATGGAGCATTTCAGGGATATAGATATCAAGCAGACAACCCCACAACAGAGTGCTGACGTGGTTGAGGCTTTGTCACGAGTATTGTCCAACGACAACAACGTCTGTGCCATTTTCGAGGAGGCCATTGCTCGTCTGGGGAGAACTTGGGTGGAATTTGACCTATACGGTACTTTTCGTACCGACACCATGTACGGAAGATGGGAAAGGGCCAACACCCTGCTTGTTTGGGCCAAGAAACTACACTATCACGAGGAGGAAGAGCTGTCACCTCGCGCACGAGGCTGGGTCGAGGCAAGTATAAAGGCACCACAGACGATGCTCGAGACTCTCGGGCGCGGCCATCTCGAGAACTGGGCGCAGGCCGTGACTGTGCAAGATGCAACTGTCCCTCATAATCTTGCTATTCGGGCCCTGCTAACGGTAAGGGGAAAAGTTGCTCTAATAAACTCCAAATTCTGACTTTGCTCCTAGGCAGGAGTATTTGGGGCTGTCCTGGAGGACACAATGTCGAAGACGGTAACCAAGACGTTGGAATATGGACGAGAGCATTGTTTCAAAGACCCAGTGAAACTTGCCCGGGCCAGGATCTCAGCAGCCCTGCTGTTGAACAACGACTCCCTGAGTCCCGAGGACCGGGACTTGGCCGCCAAACTCTATGAAACAAATTTAAAACTGAAGGATACTCCTGGCCCTGAGAGGTTCTATTCTTCCCTAGGTCTAGCCGAGTATCATGCGCACAAGGCAAACGAGGGCGGTCCCCCAGATTTCGTCAAGAAGGAGTGGGAAATGGTGCAAAAGTGCACAGGCGAGACGCTCCAGCAATGGAGCGATGAGAAGGGGGCACTTGGCTCCCAATTGAACAATGAGCGCTGTACTGAGGCGTACGTGCTCGAGGCTCGAGCTTGGATCAAATTGGGCAACGACGCTAAGGCTCTTGAGACATGCAAACGCGCGTTACAACCTGGCGTGCTGCAATATAGCTCGAAAATCCCCGACTTTCTAACAATGATTACCGAGATATATTTCAAGCAGAGGCAATTTGCCAGGGTCATTGACGAAGTTCAACAACAGTCGCATCAAACTAAATGCGAATGGATGCTGTTTCGGTTGGAGAATTGGACGGATAAGAATGATCATCTGCGACAAGCCGCGGTCTTATCCCGACGGGTGGACGTCATCATTCAATTATACGAAGAAGCGATCGACTATTGGCAGCTACTTTCACCATTCTCGGCTAGGACACTCCAAGTCGAGCTGGCTGTGGTGTACAGACAGGACGCTCGCACAACGAAGATGGCGGAAGGAGTTCTAGACAACATGATTGCAGACATCAGGGAAGATCCCAACAGGTTGAAAGGGGGTCTCCTGCAATCCATCTTCCCGGCGATGGTGGACATCCTCTACGAAAACTTCTGTCTCACCTCTTCTGACGAAACCAAGAAAAGGGTGATGACGAAGTTGGAGTGTCTAATCAACGAATTCGCACCAACCGTGCCCAGAGGCGCCCTGGAGCAGATTCGTCTCGCTAGGGCGATGATGACCCTGGCGAAGATGCAGAGAAAATCGGGACCAGAAGGAGCTAAACAGGCAATGACCTGGGCCGGGCGCGCCTTCCAATATTGCATCGACAACCTTGAGGACTCGGTGGGATCCAACGATTGTGACGCATTTCGTGCGCTTGCCAAAGTATTGATGTTTGCGGGACTCAAAGTGGAAGCGGTGATTTCGTTGTCGCTATGGTTTTCGGAGGTAAGAGAGTATGACGACTCACTACCACGCATTCGCGAGACCATCGACGAGCCTGCAGCAGAAAGTATCGTCTTGATAGGGCGGGAAGATATCGCTGTGGAAGCCCAACACGAGACTCTAGCTGAGGCAAGTCCATCACAGAAAATGCACCTGGAGAACAAACGAAATGGCGAAGATACGCCGACAAGAAAATCGCCCGCAAGTGGCCACGAGGCCTTGCATCAAGAAAACCAGTCAAACGGGTGTTTAAGCGTCAGCGGCAGTGTGATCTTGGACGATCCTACCAACACCAGACGCCAAACTCCTGAGAAACTGGAGATAGAATCCCAAGAAGCAGAACGGAGCTCACCAAAACTTAATGGTCATCCCGTCGATAAAGGTGATGCTCTGGTAAAGAGTGCCATATTGGAGGAAGTCCCTGACGATGCAGAATCTAAAGGTTATATTCCCGATGGAGGGCCACCCGATCAAGAAGATGAACAGAGGCTGCCCACCCCGTACGAACCGCGGGAGAACAAAGAGGACTTAATCGAGCGTATGATTACGTGTAATGGGCCCTGCGAGCATCCGCCGTTGACCAGGTGGCTCCGGGGGGTCAAATTCTTCTACTGTCTTGAGTGCGAAGAAGTCGATCTCTGCGCCGACTGCTACGCCACCCAAATGAAATACTTCACCGAGAACGGAGAGGCATTTTGGACAAAGTGTTGTTGGGCTCGCCATGAATTTCTGGAGGTCCCAATCGACGGCTGGAAGGGGGTCAAGGGTGGAATAATTTGGATCGATGATAAGAAGAAGTCGTGGGTGGATTGGTTGGCCTCGGTCAAGGAGAAGTGGAAAGGGCAAATGGGCACCGCAAAGTAGCGCTCGACTTGTATCTGAAGTTGTAGGGGTTTAATTTGGATGTATTTCTCGTTGTGCTGTGGGAGGCATATTATGAGTGCCCATTACGTGTGCTGTTATGACTGAAGGGAGTGCTTGTGTGTCCGATGATGCTGCAACCGACGGCCGGCCTCGTTGGACAGCTCTCTTGGGCAATCCTGGACCGAACGCGTTGAGGGTCAAACTAATGTGAGAAGAATGATCTTAATGGTGTGAAGATGGATATTTTTGGACGAGACAACAGCTGGGAACCTGGGGAGTTATGAGCATGGGTCGATGCTTTCCTCCCGCCGCCAATGGGTGACTGTTTGCCGAATCGGGTAATTTTCCTATCCACTAATTGATATCTGAAGGAACCTACTTCCCTGTGGAGAAACTTGTCTCCCGAACCTCCCCGCCTCTCAACCGCTCAAGATTGTCCTACGCTGATCCCTCGAGGGGGTTCGCTTGCTTTTATCGATCCGTTTTGCAGGACTTCAACCCCGCGAGAGACTAACGAGTTCTTCTCCTGTCATTAGCGAAGTGGTGCGACGCTCCAAAACCCTCCCCCCTTCCATGCCTCATTGCGGTCAAAAATTCTGCATGAGAATCTGGCATGCATGTATATCCTAAAGAGGACCTAGTGCTTATGTAACTACAGAACCTGGGCTCATTGCAAGCCGCCGTTCATATCACAGTTCAGATAAAACCCAAAGAGTGGGAACCTTCTCCTTTGTTCCTCGTATGCCCAGCCTGAAATGCGACAAGAATCGATGCAATCGCCAGGGATCGATGCCTTGACGACTAAATGACGCCCCCAGACAAGTTTGTCTTCGTGGAGGTCAGTGTTGAGGAATCAGCGCATGCCAAAGGGCTACGAATAGCAAGTGTGAGATCTCATGCAGCCTTGGTCACTCATCAAAAACTCAGGGCGAAAAGTCAAAGATCGCCCCGCCCAAACGCAGGTACGCCAGCGTCGCTAGATGGCGGCGTGGCCGGAGCAAACGCTCCAACTACCTTGCGATTTCGTGTCCACAGGTTGAGTTCGCCTCCTCTTACCCCAGACGAAAAAGAGGATCCGCGCGCATATGTGCTACCACCAGAACCTCGTATACTGGGCACTTACCCTGTCAGTCCCCCAGAGAGCCCGGACTCAAGCGGGGATTGCGATGGCCTGGAGTTGGCAATAAGGAATAACGGCCTCGAGGACGAACAGGAGGAGCCTGTGTTTGAGGTGGACACCAAATATGTCAAGCAGGCTGCGCCTAACCACTGCCAGCAGCAGCCATTCGCAGCCCAAATCCCTTCTTCGATCTCGGATTTACTGTCTGGATTTCGAACCGATCCTTTCCATTGTATCCCAGGCAGCGTTGATGCCCGAGTCGCATCAACGATTGATTTCTATGCCCAGCACCTAAGCCCTGGCAACGATGCGGTGTGCTACGTATTTGACGTCACAAATATATACGCTTGGTTTCTCGATGCTCTCTCCGTGGGACATTTTTACGATGCTGGAATGAGTGTTGTACAGGGACTGCATGATGGCATGCGAAACATCAATCCTTCCACCTCCCCACACGTCCTCACACATCGTGGAAAAGCGATGGTCAAAGTAAGGCAAAGAATCCTCAAGCAGGCGATCAATGTTGACGACAACACCATCATCGCCATGATCTTCCTGGCAGTACTCGAACGATCCTTCCGGAATATCGGTGCCTACGAACTCCACAAGAAGAACATCAAAATGATTGTGTCTAAAAGAGGCGGATTGAAGAGTTTCCGGGATGGCTCATTGGTGAAAGGAGCCATGCTGCAATTCGATACATTGTGGTCATTGGACTCTGGGAATACCATATTTGCTGGTGAACGTCGTCAGCATAACCCTGAAATCCCTACGCACCCTTACTCTCTAGACTTGTGCAAGATCATCGGCAGCTTCCCACCTGGCTTTGAGTCACTGGCAATCGAAGGATTGCTGTCATATGATGTGATTCCCTTGGTGTATCGAGCAGCCCATCTCGCGCGCTTGAGTGCCAGCGCTCGTTGGCAGTTACTGTCCACGAAACGCAGGCTCACAGGGAAGTACAATGACTTCGGGGAAGCATGTCCCGCACTAGCAATTACTGGGCGGGACGGTTCAATGTTGGAAAAATTAATAGCAACGGCCATCTTGTGCTTCGCGTACACTGGTTTCGGTTCGCGAACCTCTACAAGTGCCCTTCGAGGATCAAGGGCAGAGCTAGCAGTGAATCTGCATCTTTACAAGCCGGAATCCTCTACCGAACTGGATTGTCTGCACTGGCTGTATGTCATCGCCATTGATGCTTGGAGTGTAGGATCGCGCCTCCAACCTGACGGCCTTGTACTTCTGGCAAAATTGCAGGAGGCATACCCTGTGATGCGAAGCGCCGATTCCGCCATCGCCATGTCGAAAAGGTTCCTCTGGACTGATCTGCTTGACGAATCTGTACGCTCTTACTGGAAAGATCTGATCTCCAATGATTAGGGTCCTTGCGAAGCGCCAGGCGATCTTTCAATACCAATTCTTGGGTCGACCCTGTGGGTTCACTAGGACGGAAGCCATTAGATATCGACTTTGTTTACCAGTTTACCAGTATAGCTTCTTCAAAAGGCTTGCTATGGTTTGGCTGTGACGTTAACAGGATACTGGAGACCATGCCTTGGAATTTCCGCCACCATTCAAGGATGTGGCGAATTCCTGAGCGGACTGAGGACGGGTATAAAGGGGTGCTTGAACAAGAACTCGTCTCATATCGGAGTTCTCCGTTATCACAGGGATATATGTGATGCTATATTCACCTAGGGGCACCAGAGAAGACGATTGCCCCTGTTATCACTCAAGAGAGCCATCATTGCCGAAGTAGTAGGGCCTGGACAAGGTGCTCGCTAAAGCTTCCAAGGACATCCCAGCTAAGAGATATTGTCTAGCCATCGATAATGAAGGGATTTCTTGTTATTCGACTTGGTAGCGTGGTCGTCAAAAGCTTGTGGGACTCACTTTTCTGCCCACCTTCATGCCAGGCGCGATCGACCCCTTCCAGAGTCACTTCCATGGTGAGACAGTGACACTGTCGACCTCGGCCTAGAAGGCCCTGCGTCCAGCTTCAACATTCTTATCGGGACCTTTGTGTGCCCACCACATCACTTTGGTCCTGGGGTTGATTGCACTCGGATGGGTGAGAGCACGCGTCTGGCTGGCAAATTTGTCTCAACCGAATTGGAATCGGTGGGTTGGAAACTCATACTGGGTCACACCGCAAACGGCAAAACGGTTCCATGTATGGTGATGAGGAACTTAGTGTGGATTGAGGGAGTGTATGAATCTTAGTCCAGAGGGTTTGTGGGGACATTCAAGTAGTTAGGTATGCAGGGAGGAGTACGGAATACCTTCTGGGCGTCTGAGGATACATCTATTAGGTACATATTATGATATACGTGCTTAAATCTTCCCATCGATGGCTTTTCAAATGACGTCATTTCATTTTACTTAGCCAATCCAATTACCAAAACATCAAAAATGTTGACTACCCTGTTGAAAATGTTGTTTGACCAGAAACAATTCGGGAACTATTTCACAATATCCAGTTCAAAGCAGCAGCCTCTAGTAAATCGCTAAAGGATAGTCCAGTTCATATCATAGGTCAATTGAACAGACTTAGTGATTACCAAATCTAGAGTTTGGATTGCCGCACAGCCCTCTGCCGCGGCTGGCTAATGGCCGAATGCCTTGAAATCCTGACAGCGGTTCGTCGGATACCATGGCATTGCTTCTCCCACAAAAAATCGAGGACCAGAATGTATACAAGAAACATACAGTTGGTCGCGGCCATGGGCTTTTTGCCTCCCAGGACCTTCATCTCAGGTCGCAGATCATGCTCGTCGCGAGACCGCTCCTCATGGCCCTCGATACAGCACAACTAAAGTCATATTGCGACTGTTGTTTTATTTCTGCCGTGGACACCGTTTTGTCACCGGATTCTGGTGGAGTGCAAACGCTGAAAAGATGTACAGGGTGTCGCGTCCTTAGATTTTGCAGCAAGGTGGGCATGGAATTGTCTGGCCTGTCGACGGGGACTACTCGGATGCTGACAAGAACGCAGGAATGTCAACGGCGTGCCTGGTCTCAGTACCACAAGTTGGAGTGCAAAATCTATGCAGCTCAGCCTGGTGTTCTGCCGACCCTCAATCGGGCGATTTTGAGGCTGTTAAAGCAACAGGATACAGGGATAATTCCGGGTGGGGAGTGGGAAGAGCTTCTTTCACTTCAAGATCACTTTGAAGAGCATATGCAAGTGGGTGGTAGGAGGTGGCAAGACCTTCTTCTTATGGCAAAGAAGCTTCAAGTGGATTCTGGGGGTAAGCGGAACCTGGAAACGATCTTGCGTCTTGTCTGCTTGGTGAGCGCATATTTGCAGTCTACATCTCCTCGATCGTGATTCTTTCTGACCGAAAGCCAAGGTCGTGGTCAACTCCTTCACATTGACAACCCCTACGTTCGACCCTATCGGTCTGGCGCTCCACCCGAAATCGGCGCTTTTCAATCACTCCTGCCAGCCGAATGCGTTCGTTCGGTTCGACGTGCCTCCACAATCCGACGCTGAAAAGTTCTCCCCACATGGTAGTATCTCGGTGTATACTTTGCGCCCAGTTGCTCAGGACGAAGAACTTACCATTTCATACGTCGATACGACTATCCCCATGGCCAAGCGCCAGCAGGAGCTGAAGGAGCGTTATTTCTTCGACTGTTCTTGCGACTTCTGCTCTCAAGGGCTTAGTCCTGTTCTAGACGGGTACCGACTTGATGATGACTCCAGTGTTCAGGAGCGGCAAAAGGTGTCAAAGAGCCTCACAAAGGTGCAAACTCTGGCCGAGGAATATCTTGAAGGGGTCAAAGCAACACCAGGACAGGAACATCAGCAAGTTACCGGTATCAGAGACGCAATGAGGGCGTTGGCTGCCACCCGCAGATGGAGACTCCATCGATATCCATGGCCACAGCTGAGGAAGGCTTTGTTCCTTGGAGCCCTCGATCTGGAGGAATGGGGCCATGCGTTCTTCCAATCCGCCATTCTGCTGCGGAAGGTGTATCCATTGACAATTGCAGAGAACCATCATCCTGTACGCCTAGTGGAAATGTGGACCTTTTTTAAAATGTGTCACACACGACTGTATACTATAAGAGGCCCTGGTGCACGCAAAGACCTCGAGCCACTGGATACCCTTTGCCATGTGGTCCTCCACGAATTGGACGGACTGCTTAATGTTGGCGGAAGGGCTGAAGGGCGGCTTGAACGCCTTGTTGTGGAAGCATTGCACCGCAGGCAGAAGGAGCCTTCCCTCTATGGCAATATTGAAGAACGGGTTCGTAACTCTTCGGCTGCTTGGGCGTGGTTAGATCAGAAGATAGATGACTATCTGGTCGAAGAAGAAGGGATCCAAATTGAAGGGCTTGGCTAGAAGCGCTAACTGAGACAGACACGCAAGTATCTAACATTAGTTACGTGCCTACGGGGGACTCGACTCCTGGCTCGTAACTAGTTAGTCAATAAGTACTGGTTAAGCATGCCTACAAACAACGGGTAAGAGAGTAATTAAATAATATTGAAAACTTACTCC
>Ga0105239_10000332_pt1 | contig 69065 bp, 83 predicted proteins | sample KBSC44metaG_FD_92761 | JGI IMG/M metagenome (GOLD analysis project Ga0105239, IMG submission 92761) | Corn rhizosphere microbial communities from Kellogg Biological Station, Michigan, USA - KBS C4-4 metaG | ecosystem: Host-associated > Plants > Roots > Rhizosphere > Soil | place: Michigan, USA...
ATAAGCCCGGATGGCGAAATTGGTAAACGTTGCGGTCTCAGAAGCCGTTGAGAATTGTCTCTTGAGAGTTCGAGTCTCTCTTCGGGCACGCCTGATTTGATTGAGTAGCCTTAAGTAATTATTTAAGGCTACTATTTTTTTAAGGAAAAGCCCAGGTGGCGAAATTGGTAGACGCACCATCTTGAGGGGGTGGCATTCGTAAGGATGTACGAGTTCGAATCTCGTTCTGGGCACAATCAAACACTAACCGTATTTTATTCTTCAATTGTTTTGAACTTATGTTCATAATACCACTGGGATAAAAGTACGCCATCACTCCAGCTTAGTTTACCATCTGCTGCAATTTGCGCCACCAGTATAGACAGCTGATGAAGAATGCCCGGTTTAATATTTTTATCCATGGTTTGTATAACCGAGATCGCGGCTTTTACGATCAGATCGGGCTGAGTTAAATTTAAAGAACCCTCCACCAGTTTTAATTCGGTTAAGAATATAGGGAGAGATGTCCTGAGTTTGTTTTTGATAATATCATCAATGTTTCCTGGTATAATGGAAGTGAAAATATCCGCAAGAGGAGAATCGACAAAGTTTTTGATATTCTCTGTTATCGTAATCCCGATTTGTAACGCTGTTTTGATCTCTGATGGAAGCCCTCCAAAAAGACTTGCAATCTGATTCCAGATCTTTTTTAAAAAGGTGTTTAAGCTCATCGTTTTCTGCTTTCTTTAAGTTTGTTTACGTCTTGTTGCAATACGGCTACCTGTCCCTCCAAAATTTTCAATCTTATTTCATTGACGCGTGCTTGCGTCTCCTGAATGGAGCGGACATCTTTAATGTCGCTTTTTAATTGAAAATAGGTTGTCATTACAGACATAACTATACTGATGGTACTGAGTACAGTTACCAGGATATTTTTAAGGGTAATGCCTTTGATTTCGCGATGTTCTATAGTTGTCATGATTGTTTAAATAAAGCGCTCTCCCTGGCGCGCCGTTTGGTTAATGTGTCACTTGTTATTTTTTTACCCGTTTCGGGATCTGTTATTTTGTTCCACGGAGCAAACCAATCGGCCGCCGAGGCATAATCTTTTTCGTTGAGCTTTTTTAATAAGGTAGAATGTAACAGTGCATTGGTACCCAGGTTATAGGTAAAAGATACCAACGCATCATATTGATTTTGTGTAAGCGGAACAAGCACATAGCTATTCACCGCAGCCTCGTATTTACCAAGCGTGTTTTGTAATAATAGGTTAGCTTGTTCTTCGCTGTTCAGCTTGTCGCTCGGTTTTATTGGCTCACCATTCTGATATCTGGTGGAACCATAGCCTATAGTCCATACCTCTGCAATGTCTTTGTAGGCATGCAGTACCAGTCCCTCGAAACTTTTGATGAGGGCAATGCCATTTTTGCTAATCTTCATCATGATACCGGTGTTATGGTTTTAGCTGTTGTGAATAGGTTTTTGCCCAGGTAAGCAATGCCTGCCGCAAATGCGGTATGCCATATGGTAGTGAAATCAAATGTAAACCGACCTTGCTGAACAGATTCCGCAACAAGCGTAAACACCGCGCTGATTATGGTTACAATTAGGCCTTTAATAAAATCCTGAGTGTTTAGACTTAAAAAGTTTGAAGTTATTTTTTGCATGGTTTATTTTCTAAGGTGATGTAAATACTATCAGTTATAGCACCAGCAGCGTTGAATTTTCGTACGTTATCCAAAGCCGCATGCTCCAGTTTATACTGCCGTCGGCCAACGCAAGAATTGAGCACGACAAGGCCCCCGATAAAAATGATATATCGTTTCATGGTGATTGAGTTTGATGGATTTCTTAAAGAATGAAAGGAATACCCTAATTTGAGAGTATTAGATTAGGGAGATGCTTCTGGTTATTGATACAAGTAGATATCTTTAGTAAAAACTATTGGTAACTAAAATAAAGTAATTTGTGATTATTTAAGCTTGGGAAGGATATTTAATTTTTTTGGAAAGTTTAAAAAATGGGGCTTCGATTAGATTATAAAATATGTATGCTACGATGATACTTGTTATCATTCCACAACTAAAGGCAATAGCCTTTGATGTCAAATTATGTGGTAGAATGGCTCCTAAATATATTACTAACCGACTCCCGATAATATCATGAGTTAAATATAAGGAGAATGATATTTTTGAGAAAAATCTAACAATAACATTAGTCTTTAAGGGTAAGACTAATAATAATATTGTAATTAACCCGGTTATTATTTCTAGTAATCCGTTTTTAAACACCCCTATAATTATAACAGCAAAGCCTAAAAAAATTATTTCCAATAAGCTTTTTAGGCCCTTTGTATATAAGAAATAATATATGCCTAAAACAAAAAAAGAGAACATGCTGAGTAATGAGAGAACCGGAATTTGGATAGATAATGATATTATACAAAGTAACAGTAATGTCAATGCTCCCCACTTTCTTATTATTAATGGAAAAAAAAGAGCTATAAAAATATAATATTGAAACTCAATGCCTAATGTCCAATAAACAGGATTAAGACTCGGACGATTAACAAAACTGTTTAAGTATGCAAAATGTAACAATACGTTTGTCCAGTCTATTTTATACTGTTCTACCCAAAAGATATTAACCAATAAAACCAAGCCTATCGAAATAATATAAGGGGGTTCAATTCTTAGCAATCTTTTATAAATAAATTTGCTGATCATTGTTAAATTATATCCTTTGGGAATAGCCCAACATATTATAAAACCCGATAGAACAAAGAACATTTGAACGCCTAACCACCCAAATTTTAGTAGAGGCATTGCCTTTCCTCCCAAATGGAAAACTGCAACCATCAAAGATGCTATAGCTCTAATATAATCTACCTGTGATATGTGTTTAGGGTAATTTATAACTTCGGACATTTACGAATATATATATTTAACCCAACGTAACAGAATATAAAAGATCAACTCCTCCAAAAAATAATCTATGATTAGACAGAACAGGATCAGCTACGACTACAGTAGCTGCTGCAGGAAGGTTTAAGTTTTGTATATACCCAAAATCTGACGCTGTATACGCTGCGGAGGCACCAAAACTAGCGGTATAAATTCTATTGTTAGGCAAATTAGGATCGGAATCAGCATCAAATACTCCCCCTGAAAATGATTTAATTGTATAAGAAAAATCACCCATATTAAACACTATGACATTTGTGCCTCCATTAGAGAAGATATAAAGTTCATCTAAATTATGAGCATTACGCTTGACTTTTCCTAATCCTTGAAATTGTGGATCAATTATTTGTTGCTTTAAAGCAAAATTTGTTGTATCCAGAATCCCTATACTATTTTGACTTGAAATTACCAATACCTGATTCCGCTCTGTAACCTGATCGAATTCAAAACCCCCACTTAAATAACCTATAGACACTGTATTGTTATTTAGAATCAAAGTTTTTCTATCAATAAATCTAAATATGGAATCATCACCAAAATCATATACCATAATTCGATTATTTGTAAGATTGGGATCTACTCTTATAAGGTTAGTAGAATGAAAACCAGTTATGACATTTGTCCTGGTTAAGGTGATGGTATCGTAAACCCACACTTCGGCACCAGCACATACAAACAACCTATTATTAACAGCATCAATACACATATCTTTGATGCTAGATCGTTGCGGAGTAAGTGGCTTAATAATACTTACCATGGATATATTAAATTTAAAAATAGAGCCATTTATACCTAATAACTGGTCTCCTGATTTATATATTGTTCCCATATCTATGCTACTGCTATTGCTGTTTTAATCCAGTCGGTACTGTTAATTTTTTCATACATTTTATTTACTCCTCTTACGTGCTGTCCAACCAAAGCGGTAGGAAATGCTGTTTGTAAAGTTGCACTTGTTATATCACCACCTGTATCATCAATAGTACCGATGTAGTAATCTAGAATGGAAGGAAAGCTAATTAACTGACGTATCCATTGATTTACTCCTATACACTTATAACGATAATTGCTATCAGCACTTTCCTGACCAATAACTCCCGTAACAGCGGCAACACCTGTTGCCCAATCAGCAGTTGTTAAATTGGTAGGTGCAACAAAAATATTTACTACATCATAGTTTAATATCGGCCCAGTAGCCATCACACTCACTATTTTCTCTGTGGCGTTCCCTTGTAATGTAGGCATAGGGTATCCTACAATAGGCAATGTTTTTTTTAAAAGACTTTCTAAAAACAAGCGGTGACCTAAAACTGTCGGGTGTACCCCATCTGCGCTATGACCTATATTATTAGGATCATATCCACTACTCTTCGGGTCGTATATGGTAACCGGATAGCCTGCAAATTGAGCTACTGCATTTTTTATAGCTGCATTGGCTTCTGCAGTTTTGGTTTTACTTGTAAGTGGGCCTTCTAAAGTATACTCTGAATCTGATTTTTCAGGCACCAGCGCCACAAAAGCAGGTGGGTATATGTTGCAATCACCCAAAAAAGCAATATAATCAATAATGGTTGGCAGGTTATTGAGTGTAGTTATTTTAATTACAGCGTCGGAATACTGACTTTTAATAAATACTGGATACGGAGTTATGCTTTCATCATAATTAAGCCTATCCTGCTGGCCGTTTGTTTTACCGGTTGGTGAATATGTATATACAACGGCACCATTTATAGAAACAGTAAAACCACCCAGTGGATTCGTGCCCGAACCATCATCAGCATAAGTGCCAATAACTAAAGGTGCTCCAGTGCTGCTAAATGCATAGGTAGAGCCTGCGACATTGGAAGATATTCCTTTTGAGGTTGGCCCTTGATTGGGTGTAATATAAGCCGCCTTACCTCCGTGTACGCTGGTATCGTAATCCGTCCATGTTCCCGTTTTTTGCATAAAAGTATAATTTCCTGCATATATCACTTCGGTGAAACTACTTACTAAAGCTGAACTTAAACATCCGAATATCTTGGAACAATTTTTAGCGTTGTCGGCACTTTTAAAATCATTGAAGCCCATCTCGATTACGCTAATAACATTCCTGTTGGCTAGTACCGGCATGTATGCATAATATTGCCTGAGTGCTGAAAAACAATTGGTTGCCGACTGCGCCCGATTATTATAATTTTGCATCCCTGTTTGTTGGGCGAACAAAGCGCCAAAAGGATAATCAGGTAGATTAATGCCATCGCCAGCCGAAATGCTAGTTCCGAATATTTCTACATCTTTACCAGCATTTGTTGGTAAATTTGGATAAGGATCTATTGTTGCATCACCAGATATATCAATCCAATGTGTATCCCCATCGGCATTACTTGTTTTTGCTAACACCTGGCCTGTTGTTCCTCCTGCAGGTATTTTAAACAGTGCATTAAACTGTGTTTGCAATTTGCCTATTGCCTGCAATATAGTATCGGTGGCCAAAACAGCACTGTTAGTTAAAAAACTAATACCTGTTAAAAATGTATTTAGTACCCCGGCCGCCGTAAAATATTTATTCGTTGCACCTTCGGGTACATTATCCGTGCTGCCTGGTGATGCTACGAGCTGGATATAAGTAGATCCGCTCCAACGATATTCAAAATTGGTATCCAGAGTGACGTAAATTTTGCCGGTTTCGCCGGTTAATGGTAATGCTGCATAGCTGGTAAATTCCAACACATCATCTATATAACTGGGTAGTTGAGATGAGGTAACTTTCCCGGAACTGTCTAACCCCGCATAGCCATTTGGCTGATTTTTATTTGCAGGGTTTTCGGGGATGTAACCCGGATCATATACCAAGGCGATTGGTGCGGGCCATATGCCTCCTTGCTTGGGGCCGGATAGGTTGTATGTAGTGGTGTTGATATAAAAATCACCATCAATGCCATCGGTAAGATTTGATGGATTTGTTGAGCCGTGTAATACCGTATTACCGTTCGCACCTTTCAGGCGGACACCGGTTGGCCACGCATTGGTTGTTTTTGGGCCAAATATGTACTGCGTTGCGGTATTATAGTAAAAATCGCCGTTTTGACCAATAGCTGCAGTAGGGTCTGTTGAACCGTTTAGTACACTATTACCTCGCGGCCCAGCCGGACCAGTTTGCATCGAAAATACCTGGCTCCATACCCCTGCCGATTTTTTAAAGAAAATGCCGGTTGTTGTATTGATATACGTATCATTATTGCTGCCAGTGGAAGATCCGGGATTGCTGTTTCCGTATAAAACAGTTCCATCTGTAGTATTATTCCCCTGCGGTAAAATGTATACAACTGTCCAGATGTTAGCGAGCTTTTGTGCAAAGGATCCGTTGTTGGTATTGATAAACACATCACCATTTTTACCCGTATTATTGGGAGGAAGCGTAACGCCAAAAGTAATGTTAGCACCAACAGCTAATTCCGAACTGATAAATTGCAACAGTGTTTCAAACGCGAATTGATAATCGGTGCCGTTTTTTATCAAGATTGAATTGTCGTTCGCGCTAATGGTCGACGCTACTGGTAAATCGCTTATTTTTTTATCGCTTGCCATCAGTTTAAAAATTCGGTTATAGATAACTTATAGTTGTTGTACGCGCCGGGGTAGTTAAAATCTGTTTTATCGATCCCTCTGATGCGTGGGCCGGCTTGCCTGGCACTGTTATTCTTTTCATTATATCGCCACAGCGGGAAGTTCTCTTTGTTCTCCCACAAAAACTTCTCCACCTCATTGGCATGAGCATTGGCTGTGCTGCGTTGCTGCTGTACCAGTTTTACAATGGCGGATGCTGAAAGGGGATCGCCGTTTTCATGATGCTTGATCACCGGCCCGGTAGGTGTATAGTGTATAGCATCGTTTTCAATGAAGCGTGCAAAGGTGAAATAAACAAGTGTCGGGATCAATCCCTCGTAAAATACAATATGCCCATATTGATCAAGATATTCCGCGCCATTCAGCAGATCTTTATATTGCTGCGGTGTTTCATCTTTCAAACTGCCATCGGCATCGAAATAAGTTAGGAAATCATAATAGAACGCATGCCCCAGGAAGGGTTTCAAATCCAGGTCCTGAGCCTTTTTGATGAACACATTGAGACGCTCGGGTTTTATATTTACAGTAATATCCTCGTATTGCTGAAAAGTGGTTTTGTTGATAAGATAGATCATCGGTTTGTTAGTTTATTGGTTCATTGGCTCACTGGTTCATTGTTGAATGGTTTGTTATGGTCATTGAGAATGCCTAATAAACCAATGAACATTTAAGAGATACACATGGCTTCGGCTTCTGCCTGTTTAAAGCCAAATGCATGTACCAGGGTTGCTATTTTGTTTTTAGATGGGATATTTGATAACAACAGATCATTGATACTGCTTCCTGCTTTAACACCAATATTGTCATCGGCAATTAAAGTTGGTACAGGTATGATGTTCCAGTTATCGGCCGGGTTAATATTGATATGAAAGTGACTGAATAGCTCGGCAAATGTTTCGGAAAGTTCCAGTCTGTCGGTTGAGGTATTGTCATTAAATTCAATAATAGCCTCTTTTTTCTCGCTGCCGTTACTCAGTCCTGATGATTTCTCAGAGTTGATGAGCTCTTTGGGTACAGAAAAACCTTTAATGATACGCGCCTCAACCGACCGTTCTGTAGTTTCAAACAGTTTGTCATTATTCTGGATAGGGTAGGCTTTAAACTCCGGTTTTGTGTTTTCATCCTCGTACTCAATAACAATTATTTTCTGAGCACTTTTTGTTCCCTGGAAAGCACCGAGGTCTTTTTCCAGTTGCGATGGTGTGTTTAGTCCGCCATATTCGTCGGCTCCAGGGCGACTATTATCGGCTTCTTCCCGTCGAGCTTGCATAAATAGCATAGTCGATGGTAGAAAGCCCGTAGTAACTTCGCGATTGTTGAAAATCTTGATGCCGGCCTCGGTCTCAAAATCTTCCCAAACAGAATCAGCCTCAATCAAAGGGTAATCATCCACCTCGGGGTTAAAATATAAGAGCTGGCCTTTATAATGCTCCCAGCCACCAGCATTGGCAACCTGTTGTGCAATCACTATTGGATCGGGATTGTATTTATCCAGGAAAGTGATCTTGCTGCGCATGATGTTTTTCCAGGTTTTACGGCCCCAGTCTGAGTACAGCGCGTATTTATCGGCGGTATCCACATTATCCGTATCACCCATGCGTATATCCTCAAACTTTACATAGTTTATGGATGATATCTTAAAGTTGGCGTTATAGTTTACATGGATTCCAAAACCGGTGAACAGGGCTTTATCAGTGGCTAAGGCTTTTAATAGTTTAGCTAAGGTCAAGCCTTTTTCGTTCACCATTTGTTTACCCAGATCTTTCCCTTCAAAGCCGTTACCGTTTATAAATTTCGCCCTTTTGTTCCAGCAGTCTTTTGCTGTTGGCGAAGCGGCTACCAGCCCCAGCATTCGCTGCGGATAGGCATTGTCCAGGTCATAGTTCAGAATGCCGTAGGTTTGGTTTGGCCGAACCAATATTCGCCGTTCAATTTGTGGCAGATAGGTTTTCATAGGCTCCCCTTACCCCCTGAAGGGGGAGTTAGCGAGCCAACTCCTTTTGTTTTTTTTGTATTTGGGTCGCCTATTTCTTGCTCTTGCTTTTTAGCTCCCCCTTCAGGGGGCTGGGAGGCAAATAAGTTGGCTATGTGTGGGTATCTTGCTAAATACCATTCTGCTTCTTCATCGCTGATATTGTCATTATCATGCACTGCCGCGGAGCCCGGGGCAAACTGATGCTTGCCGGGCTTTAGGATATATTTTTTTGTCATAAGATCATTAGTCATTAGGTCATTAGTTTGAATTGATGAATTTGATGGTCATTAGCCATTTTATAATGACTAATGACCGAATGACGCGATGATTATGCGGCTACCAAAGCCTCCAGCGCGGCGATAGTACTGGCATAGGTTGCCGTGCCGCTCTGCGGTGCTATAGATACTGCGCGTGGAGGATATGGTTCCTTCAGCTTATCCGGGTTGGTGAGTTTTAGTTTGTAGCCACCATCCAGTGTTTCATCTGCAGCATTGCGTTCCGCATCGGTCAGGATCAATCCGTTTACGGCCCCAAAAAGCTCAATGGCCGAGTCGCTCGATTTGTAATTGTTAACCGTAATGGCGCAAACCCTGCCGTAACCCATAGCGGTTAACTGTGTTTTGATATCGACTGATAAGCCGGCGATGTTAAAATCGATCTCCTCGGTATAGCGCGGACCGACCTGTGTTTTGGCCAGTTTGGATGTAGTGCCAAAACTGTTGTTGGTGCCTTCAAACTTGTAAACTTTGGCCGCGCTAACCGCTGTTAAACCGGTAACGATAAGCGGATTGGTGATATCATAAGTTAGTGCAATATCATCCTGGTTAAAGATGTAAACCACATCCTCGATACCCGCGGTGATAGGTTCGGCTATACCCAGCTTAAACCCCGCATTTATTTTATTATAAATTGACATACTTTTAATTAGTGAATTATTGATTTATTGAATTAGTGATTGAGGGTAGTTATTGAATTATTGATTTATTGAATTAGTGATTGGGTTTAGGTTTTTAATTATTGAATTGTAATAGAGATTTTTTTCATTCACTAATTCAATAAATCAATAATTCAGCAATTGCGCAGCGCGCTTATGCGCTTAGGTAGAACAGTTCGTTAGCAAACTTGTAGTTTACGGCGGCCTTCATGCGGGCCTTCATGCGTACTACGTTGTCGTTGGTGTAGGGCTTCATGTAAACGGTTGATAGTTCGGATGCATCCCCCAATAAGTCGACCCCTAAGAACAGATTTGAGGAACGGGCACCCAGGATGGTGTTGGCCTGCCAGTGATTCATCAATTGTAACGGTAAACCCAGGTAATCCATCTTTTTAGGATCTGTGAAGGCATTGAGTACATTAACCGCTTTATCTGCCTGTGCCTGGGCGTAGGCATAACCTACGTGTAAAGGGATCTGCAGGTTAAAGTCGGATTGGCTGCGGTCGGCTGGATCCAATTGTGCATAAATACCGGCTAAAACACCCAGTACGTTGCTGGCATTGATGTAGCTAACTGTTGCCGCGGTTGACGTACCTGTAAAGGTGGCCGGTTTGCGGGTGTTTACTTCGTTAAAGTTTCGCACCAACTTAAAGGTTGTAGCACCGGCTACTTTAATAAAGTACGATTGTCCCTGAACATTGATGCCTGTTGCTCCATTGGTCGTATCCTTGCTGCTGCCGGTTACGCCGGTGATGGTTACTACATCGCCATCACGCAGGGAGGCTGTACTGGCTACGGTTACTATACCTGATGCGTCGATAGCCGTCGCGGCCATAGAGGTGGCTGATTTGCCCAGATCAACTTTATAAACTCCAGACGCGGCAGCTATGGTTGGTAGTAAACCTGCGAAATCGGCGGTGAAGGCAGCTTCTTTGGTAGCGCTTTTGCCCAGCCAGTACAGGCGCTCGTTGGCTATCTGTATTTTGGTTAAATAGCGCTGTACCATAAAGTCGGACAGGTCGACAATACCTTCATAATCCATAAAGGCGCCTGGTTTTAAGGCCTGTGCCTCCCATGACTGGGCCAGTTTATCCCATTGTTCCTGTTTCATGAATTCGTACACTACCGGGTCAAGGTAGCTTTCGGTTTGCTGAGCGGTTGTACCCTGATCGGTAAACAGACCGGATGGGTTTTGCAGTACCACGTCGTCATCAACATCAAGTATAACCTTGCGCGATTTGACGTCGTTAATTACGGTGAGCAGGCCACGCTTTACGGAATCGGCTTCCAGCAGCGTGCTTGCCATGAACCCGGCCAGCGCTTCGCCGGCATAGGTGTTGTTAGTGAATGTAAATTGAGCCATTTTTTACTCTGGTTTGTGTTTTGTGTGGCGTGTTGCCGGTATATGATTGTGTTTTTAGTAGTTATGTTTTCCTCGAACCTCGTTCCCCGAAACTGGTAACGAATTATTTCCCTATCGCTTTTTTAACCGCGTTCTTAGCTATTTCGCTTTGCGGGGCGAAGAATGGGGTTGCTTCGGCTTTTGCTTTGTTGCTGCGTTTGGAGCCTTCGGGTGTAAAGGTCGATTTGATCTCGTTTTTAACCTCCACGCGTGTTTTTTGCAGACTGTTGTTGGCTGTTTCCAGGGCTGCTTTGGCTTCGCTTAACAGCGCGTTTTGGGCGTGAAGCCTGGCTTTGAGTTGCTGTACTCGATTTTCCACATCGAGAGGCCTTTTTGACGATCTCAGTTTATCATCAGGCAGATCATCATCCTCGTCATCAATATTGGTTTCGCAGGGACTTACCTTTTGCACCTGGCCTTTTTGCACGGTTACTTTTTTGCCTTCGGCAGTGGTGTAGGTATCGGCCGGGGCAGGGGTGGTCATGTCTTCGTCCTGGTATACTTCGGTGCCCTGGTCTATGTCGCCAGCATGATGCAGGGTGCCTTTGTCGGTAATGGTTTGCTTGTTCACCACTTTTTTAAAGAAGTTCATAATCTTATCCAAAACCGAAGTGGTTTTCTCGATAAGTTCTCTGTTTTCGATGTTCATGTTGTTTTTATTGTTTAAGATTTTGTTAATGCATCGCTGGTAAACCGCAGGGGCGGTATCGGTGTATTTTTGGATAAGGGCGCTGTTGGTAATGGGCGAATTGTAATCGTCAATGCGGTCAATAAAACCCAGATCAAGGGCCTGGTCGGCAGTCATCCAGGTAACGGAATTGATGAGGCTGTTGATGGTGATCCCGTCTAGACCAGATTTATCCATGTAGATCTGTGCCAGGCGCGATTGTACCACATTGAGCATCTGCACATCTTTTAAAAGCTCATCGGCATTACCGCCCGAGCCTACCATGGGTTTGTGAATCATGAGCAGGGCATATTTGCTCATCACCACCTGCTGGCCGCCCATGGCCACAACCGAAGCTGCCGAGGCGGCCAGCGCATCAATATAAGTAGTTACCTTGCCTGGATATTTTTTTAGCAGATCATAAATGGCGATGGCGTCAAACGCGCTGCCGCCTACCGAACTGATGTGTACGTCTACATCGGCGCCGGCTGCAGCCTCCAGTTGTTGCTGGATGTAAGCTGATGATAAGGTGCCCGAACCTATACAGTCGGTTTCGGTATCATGTAAATAAATTTTGTAGCTCATGTTGTTGAGATATTAGGTGTGAGTGTTGTCTGAATCAGAATTTACAGGATTTTAGAATGGACAGAATAATTCTGTGAATTAATGAATTCTGAAAATTCTGATTCAGACAGGAGTTTTTGAAGATGTGCCATTATTAAATGTGAAGCAGGTTTGCTTACGTGTTTAATATGCTGATTGGCATAATTCAAAGATCGTGATTTGTTTTTAGTTTGGTGGTGACAGTGGTTTGTCAGTGGGTGATTTCTTTTTCTGAACCTTGATTTTCCTGATTTCAGGATTAAAGGATTCTTGCAATTAGAATCAAGGCTATCTTAGAATCCTACAAATCAAGGTTCAGACTAATTGATATTCAAATATCGGAACAATTATTTATTGGCGTGGTGACAGTGGTTTGACAGTGGGTGAATTTTGTCTGAACTGGGATTAAACGGATTTATTAGATTTTTGGGATTTTGATATGCATGGCTATTAATCTGGGTAATCCTTTAATCCCAGGAATCAAGGTTCAGACAATAATTCAGACAACTTACTCCGAAAAGCAATTCAGCGCCCGCCATATGGTGCGTTCATCTCTGCCGAACTTGACTTCGGCTTCCAGTACCGCCTGGTTTTTGCTGAGGCCGCGTGTTTGCATCTGGGCATCTACCCACAGGTAAATTTCGTGATAGGTAAATATTTTTGTGGTGATGAAACCGGCCTTGTACATGGCCGTAAATACGCCTTCATCAAACAGCGTGTTGGCAAGTTGGATGTTCATGAGAGGGAAGTCAAAAGTCAAAAGTCAAAAGTCAAAAGTCAAAAGGCAAAAGTCAAAAGGCAAAAGGCAAAAGGCAAAAGGCAAAAGGCAAAAGGCAAAAGGCAAAAGGCAAAAGGCAATGATTGTTATGGTGTTTGGCATAGTTGTATCGCCGATATAAAGGATTTTGACTTTTGAATTTTAACTTTTGACTTAAAGCCAAGGGCTTACAAATTCACCCTGTTAACCGTTTGGGCCAGGATGTTTTGCTGGTTGTTGATGTCTTTTACATCTACGTAAACAGGGGGGAAGTTGTTGATCATTTGGTAGGCCAGGGTATTGGCCAGCTCTTTTACATCATTAACCGGTTGGTTGTAGTAGCGGTTGGCATTGCCGCCATCGGTAAATATACCGCCTATGGCATAACCCCGGCTTGGGTTGGGTATCGAAAAATCCCTGCCGCCATGGGCTACATTGATGGCGCTCACCAGGTTACGTGCCCAGGGATTGCGCATGGCTTCGGATACTACTATAGCCTCGCCCGAACGCAGGTAGGCATTGGTATTATCGGTACTACTGTAACCGGGCAGCAGGGCGCCGCGCCCGTCCGACTGGTAGTGCAGACCGCCCTGGGCATATTGCGGTGGTTTTTGAGCCGCGATGGTGGCTACCTGTATAGCTGTTGAAGCAATAATACCCGGAATAACAAATGCAGCCAGCATACCCGCCTGCGAAGTAGCTTTGGTAACCGCCAATGCACCGTTGATAACCGCCTGTAGTATGGATGCCTTTTGCTCCGATTTAAAGGCTTTTACCTTTTCGGCGGCTTCCTGCTTTTGGTATTTGGCTTCGATAGCCTGGCGTTGGGTGTTGGTGAGGCTTTTGTTGCTCAGCTCGGCGGCTTTGTCTTTTTCCAGGCCCTTTATTTTGGCATCGCTTTGGTTTTTGATATTGTTTTGCAGGATAGAAAACGCCGCGTTGGCTACCTGTTGGGCGCTTTGCATGGCAAAATCCTGGCGCTGCTGCTCGTACTGTTGGGTAAGCTGCGTAATTTCCTGCTGTTTTTTTGTTTCCAGCTCCTTGATCTTATCGGCATTGCCGGCAGCCTGGCTTATTTCATAGTTGTATTTATCGGTGATCAGCTGTTTTTCGGCATCCAGTTTTTGACCGGGGAGGATGGCTTTATCAACGTTCTTTTGGTCGTTATCTATAGTCAATCTTTGTTGCTCGGCCGCAGTAAACATGTCCTGCATGTGCTTTTTGGCTTCGTCAAAATCATTTTTATTAAAGAATTGCACCTTATCGCCAATGGCCAGGTGGAATTTTTCCTGCAGTTGCTCGGCCAGCTTATTATAATCATCCTGGCTGATCAGTTTTTTACTCAACTGATCATTTAATAAAGCCAGTTCGGTATCGTAATGCTGTTTATCCAGTTCAATTTGTTTGGCAAAAGTGATGGATTGGGCTTCGAGTAAATCGGCGCTGCGGGTTTGGGGAGCCTCTTTTTTAACGTGGGCTTTTTTAAGTTTCGAAGGAGTTGTTAATTCTGTATTATTATCCTGAGCCATAGCTTTTGCCATTTTGTTGTTGCCTCCTGCAAATTGCTTCAGAAAATCAATTTGATTTTGTAAATCCTGTTTTCTCTGATCCTGTATTTTTCTTGCCTCATCCGCGCGATCATTAACTATCTTTCTTAATGCGTCTTTTTCAACGGCTCCAAAATTTCGGATTGCTGCTTTTGCTATTTGAGATTCAGATGCGCCACTTGCTTTTAGGCTTTCAGCTGTTGGTGTGATGATCCTCGCCAATTCAGATTGGCGTGCGCTATATATTTTTTTCTTTTGAAAATCGGCATCCAGCATTTGTGCACTAAGTTTTTCTATTTTGGCTTCAGCAGCTCTCGCCCTCGCATTTTCAACCAATGATTTAGTAAGCTCGTCACAAGTTTTTTTAGCCTTACCATTCATAATACTTTCATCACTTAAAGCCTTTAGATATTCAGGGAATTCTTTCTTCAGCTCTTTTACACTTAAAAGCCTGTCGTTGTATGAATTATTAACATCTGTAGCTGATTTGTAAAGAATTTGAAAACGTGTAATCTGGGAAGAGGCTTCGCCATTCGATGACTTCATTACATCATTAAGATTTTTAAAGTTTGAAACCATGGCGCTCAATGCATTTTTTCCCATAAATAGTGCTTTGGCAAAGTTTATAATTTCGGGAAGGAAAGCAGTAATAATAGCTAACCCTCCGGTTAAAGCTGTTTGCCAGGATAAAGTTGCTGCCCTTAGAAGTTTGACAACCTCTGTCCACGTCAAAAAAGAAGTAGATAGATCTGATATCTTATTGTCAGCTTTATCTCCAGATGAAACTAATTCTTGATTTTGAGCATTAATTTTAGATAAAGAATCCGCATATTTTGATAGGTTTTTATCTAACGAATTTAAGCCATTTGACAAAGAATTAAATGGTTGTGAAAGGCCAACGACCGAATTGCGCAAACTATCAAATGCCTTTATGTATTGGTTTATTTGATTTTGCCCGTCGCTGCTAATATTAACCTCAACGGAGATTTTGTTTTCTTCTGCCATTACATTATAAATTATTATTATTGTTATACATTGATATAGATTTGAATAGTTATGAAAAAATTAAATTTTAAAAATTTTGATGTATGGGGGTGCGAGAAAAAGCTTGTTGAATTTGTTAATGAAAACAATATTACAAAAGAAGATATCCTGAAAATTATGTATACCGCATCCGGTGGATTATTGCTTTTTTATTATACAATTGAATAGATTAGACCCTCCTCACCAGTCCAAATATCTTCCGCTTAAACTGGTATCTTGATGAGCGTCTGTGCTCATCAAGATCGAATAAATCAAAGTTAATTATAGAGCGTGGACGCTTATATAGCACTACATTCAAGCGAAGGCGCTTGAATGGGCGGGATATTTTGTTATCATCTGCCATTTTTATAGGTTTAGTAAATAATTACTTGTTATGAAAATATTAAAAGCAAAGGCGTTTAAAGATTTAGACAAACTGACATCGTTTGCTAATGATCTTAGGCTCACAAAGGATGATATAGTAGTAATTACTCAGACTGAATATTGGATTGTTTTGTGGTATTATGAAGAGGAATAAGTAGCATCATAGTATGGTGAATGCTGTGCTACTTATTCGAGCTGGTTTATTTCTTTGGTGTAGATGGTCGTTTGTGCTTATACAGTTAAAGGGGCACACGCGACACGCGTGCGCCAGTACGGGGTAAACTATCAAATGAACGCGCGTATTGATCTAATTTTTCTCGCCCATCACTATCATTGAAGATGTTATTATCGTTTGCCATATTATTTGTTATAATTGTTTGTTAAGCTAAATGCAGAAGAAAATGAGAAGATTAAAGTTTGAAGAATTTACAGGATTTTCGAGCAGGAAAAAACTGGTGGAATTTATAAATGAGAATAATATCAAACAAGAAGATATTCTTAAAATAGATTCATTTGGAGGGGCATTTACCCTCTTTTATTATGTTTTAGAATAGTGTGAATTTTTTACAGCTTTACTCTTAATTACTCGTTTACTTAGTACATACATGTGTTGATAGAAAATTTATTTATTAGAAGCACAAGCGGCACGCGTGCGCTAGCAGAGGGAATTTTTTACAGCTTTACTCGTAATTACTCGTTTACTCAATACATGCATGTGTTAATGGAAAATTTATTTATTAGAAGCACACGCGACACGCGTGCGCTAGCAGAGGCCTATTTTTTATAATTATGAAAGTTTTCAAAACAAAAAATTTCAGTGGTTTTAGGTCGCTAAAAGACCTTGAAGAGTTCGTTAATGGACGCAATATCAAGAGAGAAGATATTATAACTATAACTCAAGATGACGCCACTTTTGTAATATTTTATTACGAAGAGGAATAGTTAAGGAATAGAAGCTAATTCTTTAAGGACACTTTTAGGTTGCTGGCCAGATGCGGCAAGTTCTTTATTTTGAGCATTCAATTTTACCATGGCGTCAACTACTTCGGGTAATTTTTCGCCGACTGCTTTAAGTCCGGCCTCCAAGCCTTCAGAAAACTCTGGTAGTTTACTGTTAACCCCGCTTATGGACTTTTGCAAAGCGTCCATCGCATCTCTATAGTCCTTTGCTTTTTTAATGTCATCGTCAGTTATACAGACAGTATTATTTTGATTAGGCATATATTGGTGTTATTATTATGTTTAAAATGCTTATTGGCATAGTTTAAAAAATAAAAGAAGTATTATCCATCAATTATTTTTCAAAGGAGTTTAATTCCTTGTTTGTAACGGCGCCCCAAAAAACGTAAAGATATTTATCAGCAAAAATATATCCTTTTGGTAAGGCCTTCGGGATCGTATCATTGCTGTTTATTGTTTTTGGATTTGGATCTATGGCGTATAATCTTACTATACCGCTTAAAGTATCAACAGAAATTGGTAAAAGTTTATTTTTTAGGTATGTGCCAATGAATGATGATGTTGACTTAATTATCCTAAATAATGCTATTTCACTTTTATTATCGTCTAAAATAAAATATTGATGAGCATATACCTTGTCCCCTGTTTTAAAAGGATTGTTTTTGGCATTATCATACCAGGCCATAATTAATTGACGGTTATAGAAAGCTATAATGGATGATAATATTAAAAATCCTGCGATACTAAGTACTATGTATTTCTTTTTGTTTGACATTGAGGGTTAGGTAAAGTAGTAATTTGGGTTTTGCTAATTATTTTAGTAAAAATAAACAATAGAATAATTAATTGCAAATAATAATTAAAGTTGTGGATAATATTGCGGCGATAAGATCGAATACCCCAGTTCAAAATCTGTAACAAAATAGCGGGTTCATCATCCTATTGAAAAATCAACCGTATGATCGTTTTAAAATCCGATTACTTCAGTACGCATGAGCGCCTTACCCGTTTTATCAACGAAAACCACATCAAACGCGAGGATATATTGGTTATTACCCAGATCCCGGGCTCGTTCACCATTTTGTTTTATGGAGACGACTCGGTAGAGGAGATCACACATGGCTTGTTCTCTTAACCCAGTTTTACCAGTTCTACCTTAGTTGGTTGCCCGCTGCTCCAGCTGTCAATTTTGTTGATGTAGTAGTAGCAGCCATCCTGCTCCAGGTAAACGGGGATGAGGAAGTTAAGCTCCAGGATATCGCGCGGGGTTAAAAGGAAGTAGCGTACCACCTTTTTGGTTTGCTGGAGTATTTTTTCCAGTTCGGGATAGTAGGCTATGCGCAAATCTTCCCAGAGCAGACTATGCTCACCGCCGGGTTTATAAAAATAGGGCAGCGAGATCACATCATTCACCGTAATGCGGTTGGTGCCATCGGTAAAGGTAACGGATGGCGTCCCGTTTTGCTGGCGCAGGTCGACCTTCTGATCTATCAGTAAACGCGGCTGTGTGCTGATGCTGAAATCAACAGCATCGGCATCCAGCGAGGTATCAATCTTTAATATCTGCGCCAGGTTACCACCAATGTATGGCCGGTTAAGGGTAGGAGCAAACTGACTCTCGAACAGGGCGGTAGTTAATGGCAGGGTTTTATCTGCCACATTGATCTGCGCGTTGCCGAAGTTTTTGGGCAAAATGGCATCATCCTCCTTATAGGTCATGGTGTTTACCTGGGCGTAATTACCCAGCTGAAAGGCAACGGTTTTACCCTGATCAACACATTTGCTTGTCCAGTTTGTGGCCACAGGTATATTATGCACAATATCGCGAAAGGACGAAAATGTAACTGTGCGTGTGGTGTTATCGGTTTGACAAATAATGCCAAAGCGCTGCAGGGTATCTTTCAGCAGATCCTTCTGGGTAATATCAGGAAAAATGCGCTCGCACTGGATATCCTGCCCAAATAAAGTATCCTGGTTATCGGCTTTAATGGTTAGCTCCGTAGTGCCGGGCATACTAAACCGCGAACCTGTGTAGCCCTTAAACTCATAACCCACATGCAGCTGCCCGCCAATAGGTAACTCCGCGTCGACCGAGAGGGTTACCGGATCGGTAGTGTTTTTATGGGCGTACAAATTCAGGAAGCCCGATTGTTTATCGATAACGATATTATCCTTCAGATCGAAATTCTGGGTGGCCAGCTTTACCTCGCCATTTGCAGGGTCGGTGTAAATGATGTTGATATCCAGGTTGGAGGCATAATCACCGGCAAACTTACCGTAGAAATAAAAGGAAGGTATTTTTACCGTAATGGTAACCTTAGTAACCGCTTTGGCCACATATCTGCCTGCTGATGCCTGGTAATTGGAGTCGCTGTTGATGATGTTTTTGAAAACCACGGTGCCGATATTGTTTTGAACGGTGGGATGTGATACATTTAAATCATTGCCTAACGACGCGTTTACACCAAGCGTTGTGGAGTTTTGGTAATCGGTACCATGCTCCAGGTTATCATTGGCAAATTGAACGATCAGTTTATCATACATGGGCTGCCTCAATAGAAACGAACTTTGATCGATCTTATACCCCGCGGTTTTCGCGAATAGCTCAATAGCTGTTTTCAGGAAAAAGCCCGGTCGCTGATAGCGGACATCAATCTGTGGGTTATTTGAAAAATCGGTAGCTATCCGGCCGTAATCAATCACAGGCCATATATAGCCGCTGGTGTTTTTTTGCGAATAGACCACCGTATTCAGATCCCATGTATGCTGATAAGGTAAAAAAGCGCCTTGTTTACCTATATCGGTAGTGGTATCGCCCATGTCATATATCTTCACATCCAGCGCATCAAAAAAATCAACATTGCCGCTGAGTACCGTAACGCTGGCGGTATCCTGCTCAATAAGATTGAGCTGGGCTATAGCCGATGGCACGATCTCCAGTCCATCCTGTATGATCCGGGCTTCGTAATTATCGTATGGCAGGTTGGTAGTGAACGCCACATCATCCGGAAAGCCCAATATCTGCCGGTTACGCTGGGTAAGGGGCAGCTTAAACTGGTTGCTGGTATTGCCCTGCTGATTTTTCACCTCGGCCAGGTTATTGATCTGGAAGGTGAGCGCAATAGGGCTGTCATCGCTCAAATCAACCAGTTGATTGTTGAGATATAGTTGTAGTTGGTTCATGTTGATTTCGGATGTTCGATTTCGGATTTATTTTGATTTCGGAATTGAGAATTTCTGAACCTTGATTCGCCTGATTAAAGGATTTTTCCCTCAATCGGAATCATGGGAATCCTATCATCCTATAAATCAAGGTTCAGAAATTCCGAAATCCCAAATAGCCCTACTGCGTTTGTATATTAATAGATGGCATGTTGAACGTTACGCTGAATGGTGCCCGGCCGTTGCGGGTTTCGTATTCAGCGTAGGTTGCGGTATTGATCACGATGGTTTGCCATTTTACCGGGTTTTTGTTCACCAGCATCTGCACCTTAGGCGAGTATTTGATAGACTGCAGACCCTTGATATCATTTACCGACAGATCCTCGGCCATTACCTTCATTTTTTGCCCGGCTGTTTTGCTGATCACCTGTTCAATACCTTCCTGGTTTTCCCAGTCGCTTACAAAATTTTTGATGATCACGGCGTTCTGTACGTCCAGACTTAGCTCCTGGTTAAACACGAACCGATAGTATTCCCAGCTGCCGCTTAAACCTATCCAGCGCAGGTAAACGGAATTATCGTCAACCGCATCATCAATCCTGATGGTTTGGGTTTGGGTAACGGTATGAGGAATGTTCTGCTCGTCGTTGTATTTGAGGGCGAGGTTCATATAAAAAGCCTCCCGCGGGAAACTACCGTTGATGCGCAGGCGGTTAAGTCCCAGCTGAGCCGCCAAAGGCGTGTTTACCTGGGTTTGATCGGCAATGATAAACGAACTGCCATCTTCATTCAACAGCCAGGAGCCATCCTCGTTAAGCAGGTAGCTGGTTTGCTTGCCACCCGCCAGCGGGTTACGGTTAATATCCAGTAAAGTAAGTTCGGCATAAAGTTGTAAGCCCAGCAGATCTTCGCTGTAAATAAAACCAATGTCAAAAGGGTAGCCGTTGGAGTAGGCAGGCTCCGCGAAATCAGTTACCCAGCGGGCCAGCAATGCAGGATTGCTCATGGCTTTAAAAGGCACGTAAGCAGCCAGGTTGCCACCATAACGCTCGCCCAGTTGTTTGGCGGCATACATTACGTAAAACGGATAGGGCAGTGCTGTAAAAGGCGATGTAAAGCCATCGGTTGTACCATCGTCATAATGCTCGGCGTATTCGATCTGATAGCTGGCGCTCAAGTTATCATCCCTGAAATTGCTCAGCGTAAAATCGCTCTTATCAACCGGGCGCAGTAAACTCTGTAAAAAGTTAGAGAGATCGGCTTTGATGAGGCCTTCGTTATTGGGCCGGTTGGTAGTAGTGATTGTGTTTGAGCGACCGGTAAGCTTATCCTGGTACGTGATACGGGTAACTACATGATAGTATGGCCGCATGCTGTTGATATTGACATAGCCGGCAGCGTTACCATTGAACGGTGTGGTAATGGTAATTTCGTTATTGTTGCCTGCCTTGTCAACCACATATACACCCTGGTATGCGCCGGCATTCACATATACCTTATTACCGGCAGCAACTTTGTATTTGGCTGTTTGGGGATCAAGCAGGGCGGTATTTACCGCTATTTTGGCGTAGCCTTTTTCGTTGTCCTGCGTAATGCTGATAATGCCAAAATCCTTACGCTGATAGGTAAATACGATGGGGTTAAAAGCCGCGTTCCAGCGGGAGATATGCCCTCCCCCAAGGTTCACCGAGGGATCATCTATCAATAAGCCTGATGTGGTGGGTATAGTAATTGCCGTTTGGGCCGTACAGCCCAGCGGATTGCTGTCTTTTACCGATGGCTGCGCCAGTCCGCCGCTTAGTCCGGTAAACGTTGGCGATAACTGCCAGGAGGTGCCAAAATTATTACTGTACTGAATAGGCCCGTAGCTGGATGAAGCGTTTATGGTGATCTGCGCGTCGGCAGCGCCCACAGCCGACTCGGGCTTATCTACATTAACATAATTGATCTTCAGATCACAAACCGCCGGATTTGTTGGTGGCGGCCCATCTCCCGGCTGTAAGGAAACAATGGAAAATGTGGTGTAGGTGCTGGATATAGGATCGCCCTGCGGACTGTAATGGCTTTCGCGCACTACCCCGCTGTATATTTTTACCGATTGGCCCGGTACCGTAACGGTTTCGGTACTGCTAAAACCATCCGTATTAACCTGGTAGGTTACCACGCAGTTATTGCCGTTGGTGTATTGCCCGGTATCGGTGTCGATGATGGATACCAACACGTCGGCGGTATCAATTTCGCCACCGTTTTGATCGGGGTAGGTGCTTACCCAGTTGGTTTCTTCTATGATAGCTCTTAAGCTCATGGGTGATTAATTAGTGAATTAGTGAATTAGTGATTTAGTGAGTGGTGAATTACTGAATTGTGAATTAGTGAATTAATAGATAAATGATACGGTTGGGGTTTAGCTAATACACTTTTCAATTCACTAATCCACTAACTCACTAATTCAATAATTAATCCCGTACATGGTTGATAGGGAAATAGTTAAACCAATACCCGTGGTATTAGCATCGAACTTATTATAAACCGGCTGGCATTTGGCTTTACTGCCCGCTTTGATACGGAAGTACCGGCCATCACCATCACGATACCTGGATGCCTTTACAATAAATTCATTGGCCAGCCTCAGCGCCTGGTTTACAAAGGTTTCGTTTTCGGCAGTGTACCGTCCAAACTCGGTCTGGTACAGGAATTCGATGTAGGCCGTAAAAACGTTATCTACCGAACCATTTACCTGGGGCGATACCTCAATGGGCTGCAAAGGGTACATGAATACACATGGAAAGGCCGTTACGTCATCGGCAAGGGTGTTGAGTTCTGCTTGGGTACCATAGGCAAACGTGGGGCTGCCTGTTAAGGTTTGTACAATAGCTTCTATTTGATTGCGCATAGGGCTTAATTATTGAATTAGTGATTTATTGAATTAGTAAGTGGTGAGTAGTGAATGGTAGTATCCAACATTTCAATAAAATTCACCACTCACCGCTAACCACTCACCACCTCACTATACCTCCGCTGATACTCAGCTTCGGTTTTGTTGAGCAGGAGTTTGGTGAGCACGCGTTCGTAAGGCATGTTCAGGATGATATCCCATTTGGTTATATCGCCGCCGGCCAGTGAGTTGATGGTGTTGATATACTTGAACTTCTCGAACGACTGAATACCTGCCCGTTTTTCCAGCGCGGTAGGAGCCGATGCCAGAAGCTCGTTTTCCGCTTCGATAAGTTGGGAAAGCAGGAAAAAAAATGGCGCGCTATGGGCAGTGCCTCCGTTACCCGCATCTTTTTGATCTCGTTACAAAATTCCTCGGCCTGGTATTCATTGTATTGTTGACCGGTAACTTTACAGAAAAAATAATGGGCCAACACCTGACAGCAGGCGCTTAATGATGGATTAAAACGCTCCTGCCAGTCGTCCTGGCCATGCTGTTTAATATGGTTATTGATTTCCTCGGCAATAATATCCCGGGCAGCCATAAAGGCTCCGGCTGGTTCAACCGAAAGATCATGGCTTACTTTTACATTTTTCTGTACCTGTTTTTCCTGCGCGTTATGCAAAATAAAAACAACCTCTTTGGGTATTACTTCGCTGTTGTACAGGTGTTTGATCTGCTGCGATAAAGCCAATACGGTATCTGTAAATACCTGGAAATCGTGGATGCTTTTTACATTCTGTAATTCTTCAATAGCAATGCCTGAAAGTATACTGATGGCTTCGATATCGCTTAAATCCGGCTTTTGCTGCATGGCCATGATTTGCCCGAGTGTTACTTCGTTCAGCTCCGTGGGAATTGTTACCGATAGTTTACCGGTGATGGTTTTGAGTGTTTTTTGGATCATGAGTTATTTGGGTTCATAGTTCATAGTTGATGGTTCATAGCTTTCGAAAGTCGATGGTTCGTAGTCTATGAACTATGAACCATCAACTATAAGCCACTAACCAATCATCTGTTCAAAAATTCCGGCTGAGGAATGGGGCCTGGGCACAAAGGGTAAACGCGATTTTATCTTATTGCCTTCACCGCCGACTTTTAGTTTGTTGAGCGCCACATACCGCAAAGGATCAATCAGGTGGTTCCATTTGTCAACCGGTTGGTTAATGGTTTTGCCCGATTGATCTACGCGCCATATATAACGGTTAAGCTCGTTACGTAGGTTAATACTGGTGCGTGTTACATTTATTTTGTACCGTTTAAGAATGTCGATAGAGTTTTTGATACTATCCGCACCCTTTTTAGCGCCGGTGACATGCCACCCCATGCGTTTAAGGTCCTCTATTGATTTGGGTTCGGCACTATCAGCAATAATTTCCGTTGTCTTATTTACGCCGCATGCTTTAAGCTTGTCGGCTATATCGGCATTGGTCAGGCCGGTTTCATAAAACAATTCTTCAACCCAGAGTTCGCCGTTTTGCCGGTACACCAGCAGGCAACCGGTTTGATCATTGGTGAAACCAAAATCCAAACCTGCGGCTATCAAACGGGCATCATCGGGTATTTGATTACAAAGATACCAGTTGTTAAATATCAAACCGGTAATTTTACCTGTAAGGCCACGGGCATATACCTTCCACAGTTCCAAATCATCCTTTTTTAATGATTCGATCTTATCCCGTACCGACTGATCCAGGTAGGGGTTATGCCGGTGATCGGAAATGATCAGTTGCACATGGGGTTGTCCTATCAATTTTTCGTGTACCCAAAAGCCCGTATTGGGGTTGTAGTCAATAAAAATACGTTGCCTGGTGCGCAAAGCCAGCTCATGGTAAATATCCCAGCTTATGCCATTGGCTTCATTAACAAACAGATAGTCGCGCTTCCCGGATTTCGCGTCCTGCGCATTATCGTAGCTTTTGAACTCGATAATGCTGCCATTAGTAAACTCAAATACCCTGTCGGTTTTATTAAAATTTTTCATCGCGTTTTGTAAAGCTTCTGATTGCTGGTAGATGTTTAAAGCATCGCGCAGGGCACCGGCTTTGAGGTTGGGCACATCCTGGGCCACTACGGTTATTACCAATTTAGCAGTTTGGCAGGCCAGGCAAAAGAGCACTTGTTCAATAGCATAGGTTTTGCCCGAACTGGTGCCCCCTTGATTTACAACTATCTGAGCGCGGGAGAAATAATTTTGCCCAAAAAGTACCGATCCTCCCAGGCCGCTAAACGGAGGCGCATTGATATCATTCATCATGATGTATAGATTTAAGAAAGTGATCTTGTAAACATGGCGCAGGAAAGCGTTATGTTTAATGTGTTTAAAATGCCAGTTGGCATAAATGAATTCAAAAATACTAAAAAAATTAGTTAATTCAAAATGTATTTTGAGATTTTTTCTGAACCATGATTTTTCGATTATTGTTTTTTAACTGTACTCAAGAGGGCTTCGCCGTTCTTAGGATTGTATGGTGACCACGATTTCTGTTTGACGGTAAAATCCTTTAATCCCATAATCAGGGAAATCACGGTTCAGACAGAATCCGAAATCTCAATTCCCAAATCCGAAATCAAAGCATCACTTCCTTTTCACTGCCAGCGGGTATGAGGCCGGTGTTCCGGATTTCTACCTGGAGTGTTTTGCCGGTTTTGGAGGGCTTTTGTATTTCTGGTTTATCATTCCAGCCCAATGTTTTAAGGGCAAATATAACACCCGTAGGTGTTTGATATAAACGCGACTCATAGGCGGCTTCCAGGCGCAGGCGCCCGCGTTTTAATACATCAGCATGTTTGCCGCTAACTTCATAAGCTTCAAACTCCTGCTTGCTGCTAAAGCCCAGGAAAAGGGCCATACCGGCGATGGTGGCAGTTTCGGGCTCTCGATCCCATACCTTTTGTGTGGTTAAGGCCGGATCTTTTCCGCTGGTTGTTTTTTGTTCCATATGGAATGTACCATCAATGTACTTAAAGTACTTATCGATACGGTGGGCTAATATCGCCGCTGATTTTGAATAATAGGCATGTATTTTCATAGGTTAATGAATTAGTGAACAAAGATTTTTGGAGTAAGGACTCCTGGAACAGAGATTTTTGGAGCTAGGACTTTTGGAGCAAAGATTTTGAGAACAAGGGACAAGGTCAGTAAAATTAGGGCCGATGAAAATCTTCAATTTACATAGCAATATCTTTGCTCCTTGTTCCCTAAATCCTTGCTCGGAAAAATATGAATAAAATTCCGAATGGAATAATCAATAGCAAATATCGGAAATAAAAATGTAAAATGCTAATTATTTTGGTATTTTAGTATAAGTGATTGGTTGTTAATCAGAAACGATTGCTGTTATCAGGGGCGAAACAAAACTTTTGTAACTATATAGGTGTTTATAAGTCTTAACAAAGGTAAATAGGGATTGTGAAAATAAAATTTAGCCAGAGCTTTGTTTGATGCCGGTCACATTAGTTTATTAAACCAGGTTTCGGCTTATTATTTTTACTTTTGCACCTGATAACCATTTATCTACCCCTGGTACTATCATAATGCGTATACAAAAAATACTTGTTCTTACTTTTACTTTAGCAGTTTTCTTTTTCGGTAATGAAAAAGCACATGCACAGGATAAAAGATATATCCCGTTGGGGCATCCCAAGTATAAGGATACCTTAATGGTTGTTCATCCCGATACTACCTTTGATAAAGATATTTTTGATGTTATTAAATCTTTATTTGATAAAAACTACAAGCAAACTAAGGCCGACTCTGTTACCACCAAACCCGTGTTCTCCATTGTACCGGCAATAGGGTATACCCTGCAAACCAACCTGGCGGGTACTTTATCCGGCAATGTTATTTTTCGCACAGCTCCAAATACGCGTATATCTACCATTACCATCAATCCGGCTTACACGCAAAAAAAGCAGGTAATGATACCTTTACTATCAAACATCTGGACTAAGGACAATAATTTTGACTTTATTGGCGAGCTTAGATTTTACAAATATCCGCAGAGTACTTACGGCCTGGGGAGCCACTCTAATCTGGCCGATGAAAATCCGCTCGATTATTCGTTCTTTCGCTTCGCCGAAACCGTGCTGAAGCAGGTTTCCGGTAATTTTTACGCAGGCCTGGGCTATATTTTTGATGACCGGTGGAATATGTCTGAGCGGGGGCAGTTTAATGGCGAGGTTTCGGATTACAGGCGATACGGGCCCATTACCCGTTCTATTTCGACAGGGATCACCTTTAATGCCCTGTTTGATAGCCGCGATAACCCCATAAATCCTTCCCGCGGGTTTTACGCCTCGATGCAATACCGCGATAACTATTCGTTCCTGGGCAGTACAAGTCCGTGGCGCTCCTTAATTATCGATGTACGCAAGTATTACAAACTCCCGGCAGAGTCTGATAACGTATTGGCTTTTTGGTCGTACGATTGGCTGGTGATCAATGGGCGTCCAGCTTATCTCGATCTGCCGGCAACAGGTTATGATCCCAACAACACTACCGGCCGTGGCTATATCCAGGGGCGATTCAGGGGAGCGCAGATGGTTTACCTGGAGAGCGAGTATAGGTTTAAGATCACCCGTAACGGATTATTGGGAGGAGTGGCCTTTGTGAACGCGCAGTCATTCTCGGCAGCTCCCGGCTCCGGATTGCAAAGTATACAGCCTGGTTTTGGCCCTGGTTTGCGCATCAAACTCAATAAAGTATCCAAAACCAACATCGCCATCGATTATGGCTTCGGTCGCGAAGGATCCAGGGGCTTGTTCATTAATGTTGGCGAAGTATTTTAAAGATATTATTTTATAATTATCTTTTTTATAGATGCACTAATATCATATTTTTTGCGAGGTTAATAATAATGGCGATTAAATGTAAAAAAATGTTAAATTTTCACTTAAAGTCGTCAAATTGATAAAATTAAAACTATTTATCATTAAATTTAGCCATCTATTAGCCTATGAACAGTATTCGGTTTACTAAATGGTTATTTTCTGCTCTTTTGCTCATCCTGGTGACTATCTCGTCATGCCAGAAGGATGAGAATGTAAAGGGTATGGATTCCAATAAGTCAATCGCTGCTGCCGATAGCGCCTCAACCCTGAGTGTTAATACCCCTGGAAACTTTTTAGCAGGCAGTGGAACACTGAAGATCACCATTGAAGATTCTACTTACACTTTTGACGCGGCTAAAGACTCCGTAGCTTTTATCAATGTACATAGCGGCGACAGTAAGTATTTTGGTATCACGGCTATAAATAAAGCGCATACCATGAGCTTTGGTATCAGCTCTGCTGGTTTTGCTGCGGCTAATACAGTTAATAAAATAGCAGGCAGCCAGTTTCTTTTCAAAGTAGATGATAAAAGCCCTGTATTACAGTATACATTAACCAAATACGGAGGTAAGGATGATTTCGGAACTATCAGTATTGAAAAGTATAACAATGATAATCTGATTGCTAAAGGTACCTTCTTTACCTTTTTAGCTAAGGACGATAAAGCTAATTCCCCATTTTACAAAGTTGAAGGTAGTTTTGAACTCCAGCTTAAATAATTTAACTCCTCCATAATTCATCTCCTTATTTTTCAATAATCATTTAATAATTTTTATTGCGTAATTTAAAGGTAAAAAAGACTAACATATCGCACTTATACTTGCATCCCTGACCAAAATGTGGCCTATTTTTAGTACCTTTACGCAAATTTTAAGGAGATTAATGAAAGTATTTATAGCAGGGCTTCCTTTAGAAGTAGATGAGGCCGAATTAACAGCAGTTTTTGGTGATTTTGGGCCAGTTAAATCGCTCAGGATCATTAAGGATCGCGAAACAAAAGAGAGTAGGGGTTTTGGTTTTGTAGAGATGGTTAACGATAATGAGGCGAAAGAAGCCATAAGGTGCATGAATGGTGCAAGCTACTATGGTCGTCGTATTACTGTTAATGTTGCGGAAGACAAGGGGCCGGGCTTTAATGGTGGCGGTAACGCAGCCGGAAAAGGCGGGTTTAAACGTAATTAACCGATAAGCTAAAAGTTATTCTTTTTTGATAAAGCCGGATTTTCCGGCTTTTTTTGTTTGAAGGTTTATTATTTTTATAATAAACCCTTGCAATTAAAAAGCCTGAACCATGGATGAACTATGTATATTCACGGTATCCAATAAATGGTCGAGTCTTAAATTTAATTCGTTTAGTGGTATTTCACCACTTTCAAGCGCGGTAGTAAGTAGATTTAATTCTGCCGAAATATTTGGGGTTGCTATTCCCAGTTCAGTGGTAATATTATTTAATTGCTGCTGATTCTCTTCCAGCATGTTAATTTTGTATTCAGCAGCGGCAAGCAGATAAATCTTCTGTACCTCATTGGTGTACAGGTGATTGCTTACTTTACTTTCCTGTTGTTTGTTAAATACAACTAAAAGTATCGCAGCAATAATAGCGGTAATTACAAACATCATTACAGGTTCCATCTTTTTAGTTTTCTAATTGGGTTATTGTTGCTTCAAATGAGCAGCAATTATTAAAATAAATATATGAGTATTATATGTTACTTATTACTACAATGTTGATAAATCAGGGAAATGTTGATAAATATCCAATTTTTGCCTCTCAGTTAAAAAAATGAAACATGTTTTTGTGTTTTATGCCTACTTGATTAACTTATTTTTTTCGCGAATAAGATACCACACTTATATTTTTACAAGAATCTAAAGTCGTTTTTCATAACAATAAAATCTTAATCCGGGCCTGAAATCGAGCTCGATTTCGCCGGCATATATATAGCCCAGTTTAGGAAATAACTTTTGTGTGGCCTGGTTGCTGGCATTGGTGTCTACGCGTAATGTTTTAATCCCTCGGCGTTGTGCTTCGTTTTCGGCCTGCTGCAATAGCGCAGCCGCTATCCCCAATCCACGATATTGAGAGCTTACTGCAAGGCGATGCGTAACCACGGCTGCTTCGGTTATATCCCAGCCAACTTTGGTATATTCAGGCTCCTGGTCGGTTGTTATGGCGGTAATACCGGCAATTTGTCCTTCGGCCTCGGCTACCCAAAGCTGGTTTTTGTTAATATCATCTGTGAATACGGCAACATTAGGGTAGTTATTGTCCCATTGAAGGTTACCGGAAGCAATCATGGCGGGTACAACTTCGGCAATAAGTTCCATGATCTGAGGGATGTCTTGTAGCGTAGCGAGGCGGATCGGCATAAAATGTTTACGATGTAATTGGCCGCCAAATTATAAAAATAGAATTTTAGATCACTCAATTTTAGTTAATATATACCTGCAATTGGCCAGTTTTTAATTATATGCGAGGGATAGTTATTGATAGTGAGGGAGTTAAATTCTGGCTATTTATAAGGTTTGCGTTGCCTGGTTTTTAACTGTACAACAATTATCCATATCATCAGCAACACTATGCTATAAAATGCGATGTTCTGTAGCTTATTGCCAACACTAAATGCGCAATCGATGGAATGTAGGGCTTTAGCCAGCATGTCAATTGTAGTGTGTTAAGATCGGTTAGGTTTTATTTATTTGTTATACAGTATTTTACAGTTTCAAAAATAGTAATTTTATACTTCAAAACGCGCAGGATTTTATGTTGATGCTAATATATTGATATAAAGCTGCGACAGTTGAACACATGATATCGCTCATTGTTTATATATTTACTATCGAACGGCAAAATAATTCCTTTAAATACATAAACCATGACCCTTGTTGAATTTTTAAAATGGCTTAAACGTGAGTCGGAGGGGTTAGAGCAATTGACCATACGTAATTATTACACCCATTTGGAGCAGCTGTTTAAAATAATAGCGTATGACGGTGCCCGCCTGGATAATAAACATGCGCTTTTGATTACAACATACCTGCAATATATTGCCAACACTAAACGCGATGAATTTAGAAATGATTTGTCTAAGGCAAACCTGGCAGAGGTTCTTGAAAATATAAAAACAGATTTAGATTGCATGATCTTCCGGATTGAGCAGGGAAACAAGCCACTTATTTAATAGTGTAGTATAAAACATCATAAGCGCGGGGTTTACACTCACAGGCTTATGATGTTAAACATTAATGATTGTGCTTTTTATGAATATCTTTCACCAGGCAAAGTTTTTTAATGTCGGCTATTTTGATGATAAACGGAGCGTATTTGAGCCGGTTGCCAATCATTTCTGTAGTGTTATCTGAATGGGCAACTACTTCTTCTGCGCTATCGCCGGCCAGCAGTCTTTTGTACATGCGGTATTCGCCCCATTCAATATAGTATACCTCGCCCGGAAGTATCTTTTTATCATGTATCACCTTAAGCGCTACCCAGCAGCCGTTTTCCAGATAGGGGTACATAGAGTGGCCCCAAACGGGTAAAGCAAAGTCGCAATCCTCAATTCCCGGAAAATTCATACGGCCAACCGGCATGGAATCATTAATATCATTATAAACCTCAACCCCTGATGCGGTAGCCGAGATCTCATACATAGGGATGCCGTCTTCTGTTTTTTTCTCTGTATTTTTTTCTTGAATAACACCTGCTTTTGAACTCGTGATGAATTCGCTGTATGTTTCTTTAAATATTCTGAGTTTTTCTGGATCGATGTTCTGGCGGCTTTTTATAATCTCGGTAATGGAGCTTGGCGAATTAAACCCAAGAACTTCGGATAATTGGGCATTTCCTATAAATGCTTTTCCCTTAAGTTGATTATAAAGTATAATAAACTCCAGTGTTTCCGGGCGTATGGTTTTGATTTTGCTGGCTTTTGGGGTCTCGTCCATGTTGATAACTTTTTAAAGATATTTCTTTATTTAAATAAAGATTATTCTGTATATTTGTTCTGTTGATTCTACTAAAGTACGGCAATTTTTTACAATTGCAAACATATTTAGTAAAGAAATTAAAGAATTTTTATTACAGAAAAATTCAATTATCGAAATCAACTTTCAAGAATACCAGAATTGTAAACAAATTTACCATGTATATAGCCTACTCCGCCATTCAAAAACAAGATGATCAGCAACAGCAAAATTCCACCGTTCCCCCCAATCATGAACGTGTTATACGCTACCAGGCGTATATCGAAACTTGCGCAAAGTATAGTAATGAAATAGCTGCTATACAAAAGTATATCCCCGGCTGGACACCCGCTTTCCGATAGCTCATCGCCCAACACAATACACCTTATTCAGTAAACAAAAAAACAATACAATGATAAAAATCGCACAGAAACTAAAAGATCAATTATGGTGGCTTATTATATCAGTGGACTATAATTACAGCCGGATAGCCATTGCCGACCATGATTTAAATGATGATACGCTTACCCTTTGGCTGGAAGATAAGCAGGACTACAAAAACTCACTCGATGAGTGCCTGCAGGTAGATATTAGGGCACGTGAATTTGCCAAAATAATCAAAAGCGAAGGGCTGAACAGCTATGAGGGCAGTAAAATGCACCCAACTAAAAACTTTGTATACCAGGCGCGTATTGAAATAAACACCCCGCTTAAATGGTATCAGAACGATGCTGCCGTTATTGAGCAGCAATGGGCCCGCGAAGCTGTGTTAAAAACGATACTAACCCAGCTTGTTGAAACCGAAGCTGCCCGTATTTATGATTAAGCTCGTTTTTATGTATTTTATTATGCCAAATAGCATATTTTACATAGTAAAAAGAAGCGTCTTAGCGAAGGAAATAACCTTATCTAAGGCGCTTTTTGGTTTAAATATAATGTGTGAAATTACAGAGGTTGATATCGCCCTGCAGCGATCGGTTATTTTACCCTTACCTGTTGTTTCTCTTCTTTTTCCACCTCTACTAATTCCTCAACCTCACTGATGGCCTCGGCTGGCTGGCTGGCGTAGTTCAACTTGCGGAAACGCCATTGAGCGAAAGCCGGTTCCTGGAAACGGTTAATCAGCTTAAAAAATTTGGGAAAATTGTGTACCTCATCTAATAATACGCCGGTTACTATACCATTATTATCCAATATTTCGCGGATGGTATATTCCTTGTCCTTGGTTATCCAGATCTCAAAATCCCTTCTTATTTCTTCGCTTTTCTCAGGATCTATCCTATCATTTACGCAAATTACCTTGTCTCCTGGTTTCATGATCGTATATGCTATTTGAGTTGCGTTTTATTTTACACGCAGCCATAATACACTACAAAGTACCGCTTTTTAAACCGCAATTGAAAAATATCACGAATAAATTATGCAATGGTTAAGTAAAGATTAAACCACGGTTTTTACATGTGGTTAAAGAAAAGGTAACCTATTGATTAAAAATGTCGTAATAACAGGTGATATATAAATGTATTGATGTGATGAGTTTTTTTTATTTTTTTCTGATCGTAGGCTCGCTGGTGGTTTATCTTATTTTAAAATTTGATAAACAGCAACGCCATAAGCAAAAAATGCTGCTAAAAAAAATCAGTGATGTGGAGCCGCTGCTGCTCATGGAAAGTTTAAAGCAAAAGGTTAACCGCTTGAATGAGGTGATAACCCGGCATTCGGCCAAAAGTGAAATGGGCGATCAACTCAAAAAAATAACTGCCGATTATAATCGTGGGCAAATAAGCATGCAAGCCTATAATAATGAGCTTAATGAATTGCTGAAAAGGATGGAGTAGCGATGATTATTTATAGGATGCCTGAGCATTGGCGTGGGCGGTGATATCAAAAAGTAAATAAATATTTGCCAAATAAACAAATTGTTTATTATTGCAGTTGCATATGTCTGACGAAGCAATAATAAAACGGTTAAAAGTGATTGTAAAGGAGCATGGCGGGCAGCTGGCCCTTGCAGGTGCCATAGGGGTTGACCAGGGTTTTATCAGTAAAGTGATCAATCAAAAGCAGGATATCAGCTATTATTTGATCCGTAAGCTTTGCTTTCAACTAAAATATTCGCCAGAGTGGCTTATTTTAGGTACCGGCGAAAAAAAGATAGATAAGCCCGAATCGGCTAAACTGATTACCGAGATCCAGATGATGCGCACCGAAGTAGATATTTTACATGCCCGTATGCGTGCCTACGAAATGGAGATCAAAGAACTGCGCGATCATTTACAGGTGGATAAAAAAGCCGGATAGTTTTACAGTTAAAAAATTGAAATAATAAAAAGGCCATCCTTGTAAGGGATGGCCTTTTTATTTTATTGCGAGGTTTTTACCGGCAATAGCGGCTAGCTATGATAGTTGCCTTTTTTAAACCCAGTTCAACGGCTTTGTTAAAATTGGTACAGGCTTCTGCTTTTTGGTTTAGGGCTATTTTGGTGAGTGCCATTTGTAAATAGGCGCCCGCATATTTAGTGTTTAGGGTTATAGCGGTAACGCAATCACTAAGCGCGCCTTGCGCGTCACCAAGGTCAAGTTTTAACTCGGCCAGATCGGTATATACGTAGGCGCCGTCGCCAAATTTTAAGGCGTTGTCAAAATCCTCGGTTGAGCCTTGCTCATCGCCCTGTTTACTTTTGGCAATACTGCTATGGGCATAGGCTTTGGCATTATTGTTATTGATATAAGTAGCGTTATGATAATCATCTGCCGCCCCGGCATAATCTTTCAAGGCTAGTTTAACATCGCCTCTGAACAGAAAAGTTTCGTCATTAGAGTAAATGGCCACCGCTTTATCCAGATCGGCCAGGGCTGCCTTATAGTTTTTTAACCTGAACTGGATATGCCCGCGGTTTTGATATACCACTGCCGAAGAATCAGAAATGGAATCAATTTTTATAGCTGCGCTAAAATCGGCCAGTGCGCCACTGTTATCCAGGAGGTCGGCACGGTTAAGGCCGCGTTTTAACAGTATAGAAATGTTTTTAGGGTTTTTAACAATTCCGGCGTCATAATCGGCCATGGCGCCTTGCATGTCGCCTGCGGCAGCCTTTGCTTCGCCCCTGAAAAGATAAAAATTGGAGTTTGCTGGGTTTAAGCTAATGGCTGTTGTAAACAACGACACACCTTTTGTAGTGTATTTGAAAAAATCGGTCACCCGGCCCAGGCGTGTATAAACGTCCTGGCGCTGCGGCGAAATGGATAAAAGTTTTTCAAAATCTTTTACAGCTCCGGCATGGTCATTAGTCTTATCTTTTTCGATGCCCCGGTTTAAATAGGCATAGGTATAATTGGGGTTTACCTGTATGGCCGTAGTATAATCACGTATAGCAGCCTGCCTGTTGCCCAGGTTACGATAGGCATCGCCACGCACCAGGTATGCCTCATCGCTTTTGTTATTGATATTGATAGCCTGTGTAAGATCGGCTATTACACCGGCAGTATCTTTTAAAGCCATTTTTGCCTTGCTGCGGCTTATATAAGCCTTTAAACTTTGCGGGTTTAACAATATGGCGCTATCCGCATCTGATTTGGCGCCCTCACCATCATTAAGCTCCAGTTTAACGGCAGAGCGGTTTTGGTAAGCATCCGGATTTTTAGGATCGAGTGCTATAGCATGGTCCAGATCGTCCATAGCACCGTTGTAATCCTTCAGGTTGCTTTTTACCAGTCCCCGGTATAAATATACATCGGCCCTGTTGGGGTATTGAGTAACGGCTTTATTAAAGTAATCAAGCGCCCCTTTGCTGTCGCCCATGTTATTTTCGGCATTGGCCATGTAAAAGAACAGGTTTTTGAGATTAGGATTCAGTGCCGCTGCTTTTTTATAATCGTCAACCGCGCCTTTATAATCGCCAAGGTTTCCTTTGGTGTTTGCCCGGTAAAGGTAAGCTTCAGCATTTTGAGGGTTAACAGTTAAGGCTGTAGTATAATCGGCCACAGCCCCGTTATAGTCATTGATGCTTGCCTTGGTGTCTGCCCGGTATCTGTATAAGTCGCCTTTTTGCGGGTTTAGTTTTATAGCCGTAGTATAATCACTAATGGCGCCGGTAAAATCACCTTTGTTGTTTTTGGCCAGGCCCCGGTATTCATATAGCTCGGTATTATTAGGATTAAGTTTTAAGGCGAAAGAAAAATCGGCAATGGCACCCGTGTAATCCTGCAGATTTGATTTGGCGCTGCCACGGTACTGGAACATTTTCGCGTTCTGCGGTTCAAGCGCGATGGCTTTATTAAAATCATCAATAGCATTGTGGTAACTGCCTAAGTTGCTTTCGGCATTAGCCTTGTAATAATACGCGGTAGCGAAATTTGGTCTTAGGCTTATGGTTTTAGTATAATCGGCAATGGCGGCCTCATAATTTTTAAGGTTACCATAAGCATTTGCACGGTAAAAATAAGCCTCATTGTTACCATCGTTCAATTGTATGGCTTTGGTAAATTCCTGTACGGCGGCATTGTAATCTTTTGCATTGGCCCGGGCATTGCCATTTTGTATATAGGTATTTGCCGTTTGGGCAAATGCGCCAAAAGGGAACAGGATAAGGAGTAAAAGCTTTTTCATTGATGAATACCGGTTTTCAAGTTTCAGTAAAACTAATACAGCACACAACAAAGGCCATACCGAAAATAAAAACGCTTAAAATAGAGTTTTAAAAACGGTTTATAACATTGAGTTAAGCGTATTTGGGGTATAAAAACCCCAGAATTAATTTTTGAGACAATATTCGACAGGAGTAATTAACCTATAGGTAAGCAGGGTGGAGCTTAGAAGTAGGATGCTTCGTTTGTTTTGTCTGCGTGGTTTTGGACGCGTCTTTTATTATAAAAGATAAATGCCGTGCAAATGAGAATACAGGAAATAGCAAAAATTTCAATAATAAAATGAATAAGGGGGATATGGCCCGGAGTATTGGAGATCAAAATACCTGCATCTGGCAGGAGTAATCCAAATAATGGAAAACAAAAGAACATTCTTAATATTATTAATTTCTCCATAATTATTAACATTTAGTATGATAATGCTAAGGTACGCATTAAATCATTATTATTTAAATAAAAAAACAAACTAATTCGTACTACAATCCAGATGAGAAAAAGTTTTCAAATTTTTTAAAAAAGTTTTTAGAGTATGAAAAGGGAGTGAATAAGGGGAGGAAAAATATTTTCAAATTTATTTTTAAATGAATGAATGTTCATTTATATTTGTAATGAAAATATGAGACCACGCGACGAAAATAAGGAACAGCTAATACGCCAAAAAGCCATTGAGATCATAGTAGCTCATGGAATTGATGGTTTTAGTGTACACAAACTGGCAAAGGCTGCGGGTGTATCACCGGCTACTATCTACATTTATTACAAGGATAAAGATGATCTGATCATTAGGCTTTGTATTGATGTGGCCGGTAAAATGATGGATTTTAGTTTTAAAGATTTTTCGCCGGAAATGGATTTTGCCGATGGCCTTAAAATACAATGGACAAACAGGATGGATTACTTTGTAAAGTTTCCGGCCGAAATGGAGTTTATTGAAATAATGCGGTACACGCATTATTACCAGGAGGTAAGCAAGGCGCTTACTACCAATTTTGGGGCGATTTTAGGACCATTTATGGAAAACTCCATCAAAAAAAAGCAATTGATACCATTGCCATTTGAGGTATACTGGTCCATAGCATTTGCGCCATTATACCAGCTGGTAAAATACCATCACCAGGGTAATAGCTACGTTAATAATAAATTTGAACTTACGGAAGCTTTACTTATGCAAACCCTTCAATTGGTATTAAAGGCGCTAAAACCTTAAAAAATTTAGCTATATAAATAAATGAACATTCACTTATAATTTTAATAACCATGAAACTAAATCATATAAACCTGCCCGTAACCGATGTAGCCGCCTGCATCAGCTTTTTTGAGCAGTATTTTAATTTTAAATGTGTTGAAGTAAAGGGCGATAACCTGTTAGCCGTTTTACAGGGCGCGGATGGCTTTACTTTGGTACTAATGGCCAATAGCTTTAACCGCAATGGTAACACCGCTTATCCCGACGCCTTCCATATCGGATTTTTTGTTGACGATAGGGATCAGGTAACAAATATATATAACCGGCTGATTGCCGGTGGATATGCTACGGAGCATCCGCCCGGTAGTTTACGTGGCAGCTTTGGTTTTTACTTTAACGCGCCCGGAAATTTGCTTACAGAAGTTACCTGCCACGTGTAACAATTAATCGAAAGTTAAATCAAAAATTTAAATTATTTCATCTTATGGTAGAAGCATCGGCTTATAAAGCACCCCACCATGTTATGCTGTTTTTTCAGGAGAAAGAAATTGCAAACACACAGCACGCTTTTGTAAATGAACGTATTAACTATTATGAAAACCTTAAAAATATGGGTAAAGTATTGTTAAGTGGTAATTTTTGGAACCAAGGCCGTAATTTTATTATTGTGTATGTATCGTCAGATACGGAACTGGAGCAAATTATAGATAACGACCCGGCCGTACGCAATAATGTGTTTGAATTGGTAAGGGCCATGCCTTTTTGATGCTGATTAAGCCGTATCATTTTTAATGATATTTTAAATAAATCGATTTATATTCAAAATAATGAATATTTGGACTGCTTACGTGTAATAATAATGCCAAAATGGAAATATTTACGCAAGTTTTATTCGTAAATAATTAAAATATTTCGATAAAACGATGTAAAATTAACCTGTTTGAAATATTATTTTACTTTTTAAGCAAAATAATTTGCATCGTATTCCCAAAAGGTGTAGATTAGGGATATAAAATCATTAGTTATGGAGGAAATAGCGATTTTTAGAATATTCTCGAGTTTCCCGCTGCTGGGATTACTTATTCCGGATCTTTCATCACTATTTATATTCCCGGTGAAGCGGATCTCCCCAACCCATCTGTATGTAGAGGGCTTTTTATTATTAACTGTTGCCATTTGCACAATAGGTATCTGGTACCATCAAAGGCAGGAGCGGAGTAGTAACAATGTACAGGTATCGCAGGAGTCTGATCCCGTTTTAGGGATAAATTAAATTTGCATAGCTGGTGCTATAAAAATATAAGCCAATTATAAACCTATATTATTTGATACCCTTATGCCCGGTATATTTAAGCCGGGCTTTATTTTTTGTTGCCACGGTTAAATGAGGTAATATTTGTACTTATAGTAATGAATTAAGGTTTTTTTATATTTTTACTGTAATGAACCTTGATCAATTTAACCCTTGCACCGTTGGCTTTATGCGCCTTAACAGGAACCCGTTTAAAGCTGCGCCTTATTTAAAAACAGTGTTAATTTTAATGTTTACCTGCTTTTTTGGGAAGGTTATGGGGCAGCACCGATCGCACGAAGCGTTAACCTGGGGCGGCGGCAGTGGTAGCGGCGGAGGCAATAATTTTGAATCGGGCTATGCTGTTACGTTTGGTGCCGGTATTGATGCCCCTCTGAATTATTTCAAGGATATTTATAAACCCTCCGTGGCATTTAATTTAGGGGTGGCACGTTTTATGGATAAATTTACCATAAGCCTTAACGTGGGCTATCATAATTATCAGCCTAAAGACGCTTTTAATCCCGAAAAAATAACCATCGAAATTGCGAACGAGCAAGATAATGGCACCCCGGACCAGGGCCCAATTACTGTTTTTTCCAACTACAGGGTATTCTCGGGTTATGCAAGTGTTGTTTATAACGTTGATATAGCCGATGGAGCAAGATTGTATGGCGGCGCTAACCTGGGTGGCTATTATACCGATTACTCCTACCTGATTTTTGACCCCAATAGCGATCAGGGAGGTAGCGTAGTGACTCCCGAGCGTAAGAATTTTTATGTAGCTCCCCGTTTGGGCTTGATCTTTGGCATTAGCGATCACATTGGTGTAAGTGTGGAATCGACCTATAATTTTTATGCCCCGCTAAAAAAAGCGAACAACAGTGGTGGTACATTTTATACCTCGGTTACTGGCTTAGCTTCGCTTGTTTATAAATTTTAAATACAGTGTCATCGCTTCTTAAACGGGGTTGTAAAAAACTCATCAACCTTTTGGTTAAACTCATCCCGGTGCTCAATCAGTGTACCGTGGCCTGAGTTGGGCACTATCCATAAATAAGCATTGGGAATGTTTTGTGCAATAAGTACCGTATGCTGCGTGGGGATCAGATCATGATCGCCACCGATGATCAGTGAGGGGCATTTAATTGCTTTTAACTCCGCAAGCTTAATATTGGGTTGAAACCAATCGAGCAGAAATACCTTCCAGTCGTTTTTTTCTTTGGCAGTTTTAAATACCGTATTCTTTTTGGCTTCGTAATCCTTTTGTTCCTGTTTCCAGTACGAGGGGATAAGCCCGGTAGAATCGGGCCATAAATTGGCGCCGGTAGCAGCCAGTTTAATTACTTTATCAGGATGGCGCATGGCCAGTTCAAGCGCGTTAATACCCCCATCGCTCCAGCCAATAACATAGGCCGAATCAACATGCATCGCATCCAGCAAACCTGCAAAATCATCGGCCATCATTTCAAAACTTAAAGAATCACGACTATCTTTTGATTTGCCATGCGCCCGGCTATCCACAGCAATAACCTTATATTTTTTGGCAAAATAGGGGATGGTACCGGCAAAATTACCCATACTGCCCCCGTTGCCATGTATCAGCAGTAGTGGTTTACCGCTGCCGTAAACTTCGGTATACAGTTTTATGCCACGTACATTATAGTATTTCCCTGCCGCGGTGTTATCACCATAGGGTGTTTTTACCTGGGCATTGCTTGCAGAAAATATTCCTAATAAGCAGGCAAATAATAGGTAGCGTGATTTTTGAATTTTCATTAGTGTAAATTGTTTTTTAAAGGTAATGAAGCTATCATGAGCCGTATTACTCATTCCGGTTTGTGAACATTTAGTTCATGATAGTTTCATAAAGGTTAAAATAAGAGTTGTAATCGGCACATACAATGATGGCGCCGACCCCGTAAATGTATGATTACTTGAAATATATTAATAACCGAAAGTATAAAAAGCTGTGCTAACACGTTAAGTAATATTACCTTTGCCATATTAATTTAAATACTTTTAAACTAAACACGTAAAACAATACTCTAATAATGTAATTAAAAAGAAATGTTTTACTACCTATACCAATATAATATTCATGCCTGCCATTTACCTAAAAAGTAATTATATAGCTTTTATTCTGTTTTTTATAGCTGGCTTGTTTTGCATTAATAGCTCTTTTGCACAGGATGCTACCAGCCACAGCACGTTTAAATTTAAAACGGTAATTGTTGATGCCGGGCACGGCGGTAAAGACCCGGGCGCGCATGGTGCTTATTCTAAAGAAAAAAATGTGGCACTCAGCATTGCCAAAAAGCTGCGCGATTTGATTAACGACGAAATGAGCGGCGTTAAGGTAGTAATGACTCGCAGTACCGATGTTTTTGTAGAGCTGCATAAACGCGCCGATATTGCTAATGACAATCATGGCAACCTGTTTATATCCATTCATTGCAACTCATCGCCTCAAAAACGCAGTACCGAGCGGGGAACCCTGCTGCTGGTTTATGGTTTTCACCGCAGCCAGGAACAGCGCGAAGCCCTGCGCGAAAACGCCTCTATTTATATTGAAAAGGATTACAAGGATAAATACAACGGTTATGGCAGCGATGCGGTGGTAAATACCATTGTGCTGAATGCCTTTCAGCAAAAGTACCGTAAGCAGAGCATTCAGTTTGGCGACCTGGTTGATCATGAATTTAAAAAAACGGATGGCCGTCGCAGCCATGGGGTAAAGGAGCAGGGGGTATTGGTACTGGCACAAAGTGGTATGCCCGCTGTATTGGTTGAAACCGGTTTTATCAATAATGCATCTGACGAGGAATATCTAAATTCAAGCTCGGGCCAAACTGAAATAGCCAGGTCTATTTTAAGAGCACTGAAACAATACAGAGATAACCTGGAGGGCAGATAAGTTAAATATTGGTATCGTTTAAACAAAAAAGCCAGACCTTTATGGTCCGGCTTTTTTGTTTAAAATGGAATGTGTTTTATTGCTTCACTTTCACATACTTCAATGCGTTGCTGCCAGAAGTAACCGTAAGTGTATCCTGGCTTGCGCTTATTTTGTACGGAAGCTTGTTAAAAAGGGTTTGGTTTACAGGCGTACCGCTACTATTAGGATCTAAGGAACTTAATTGCTGATTCAAATTAACATAAAGTACAGTGCCGCTGGTATTATACGTTGCTTTGTAAAGTGTGCTGGTTGCACTGGTAGTTAAAGGAGTGGCATAAACATCGGTTTGAAAGGTTGCAAACTGTCCTTCATAAAAAGAAACGGTTTGTACGCTATCGCCCTTTGGGGCCCGGTGTATAGTCATTTTCCATGCGCCTAACAGGTTGGTATCGTCTGTAGCATCAGGGAGTTCGCTACTTTTAGTACATGATTGTAGCACAGTGATCAATCCTAATGAAATAACCAGCATTACTGCTTTTGTATAATAATTGTTGATGTTCATAGTAACTTTTTAAGTTTACAAATTTTTAGTTTTTTAGTTAATTATCGCAAACTTAACGTTGCTACGCGTAAAAAGTTTTCATAAAGAGTAATTTTTATTGTCGTTTTATGAACATTATCGTGCTTTTTGGATACTGTACGCAGTCATATAAGTTGTACCGGAAGTGGTAAGCCGTTAATTTTTATCAAAGCTGTAAAAAACACTAACTTAGTATAAGCTTTAACCCCAATTACTATGGAATCTTTTGTAGTAACCGTTAATAATATAGATTACCAGGTGGGTCTTCATTCATCATTCCCCAAATTGTTTGATGTTTATAATGAAAAGATCAATTATACCATCGGAAAAACAGATGCCGGTAACTGGGTTTATATTAAGCATGAGCCATCGTCGGCTGTTATACCGCTGGAGCAGATTGGGATGGCTATTGATGAGCATTTTGCCGATGAATAGTAAAGTAGCGGAGCAAACCGGACTGTTCTGTCCCTGTACTGAAAAGGGGATATGAAAATAGATCTGTCATGCTGAACGCAGTGAAGCAGGATGACAAAAAAATATAATCTTTAAGCTTGTGCAGAAAGGGGCTGAGTCAATTATGAGTTATCTCCTTATTGATATGTATCGACATAAAGTCCACTAAAATGGTAGAGTTTTGTCATTAAATTTCAATAAAAAGATGTTTAAACATTTATTTTTAAAAAGATCAATTCAAATATATACTTTTGGTACATAAACAAAAGAAATTTAAAAAGAATTAACACAATGAAAAAGATCTTTATCCTGTTAGCCTCAGCATTTTTGTACACGGCTGCATCGGCACAAACAACCTGGACGGTTGACAAAAATCACTCAAACGTTAAATTTACTGTTACTCACTTGCTGGTAAATGATGTTGACGGTACTTTTAAAAACTACGATGCTACTATAGTTGCTGCAAAACCCGATTTTAGCGATGCTAAAGTTTCTTTTACTGTACAAACAGCTTCTTTAAGTACCGAAAACGAGAATCGCGATAAACACCTTTCAAGTGCCGATTTTTTTGACGTGGCCAATAAGCCAACACTTACCTTCACCAGCACAGGTATCACTAAAACATCTGATAAACATTACGCGCTGAAAGGTAACCTTACTTTAGCAGGTGTTACCAAACCGGTAACTTTTGATTTATGGTACCGTGGTACTATCACCAACCCAATGAGTAAAGCCGATGATGCAGGTTTCCAGTTAACCGGTGTTATCAAACGTTCTGACTTTAATTTCGGTAGTAAATTTGGCGCTGCTATGTTAAGCGACGAAGTAACTATTAAAGCTAACGGCGAATTCGCTAAAGCAAAATAATTTTTTGGAGTAAGGATTCCTGGAACAAGGAGCAAGGACTAACTCAGGGAGGTTTTTTGCATTGTTTCGATGATAGAATAAGGATTTTTGGAGCAAGGAACAAAGACCGATTAAAAAGGGTGTTTGGTATTGTTTCAAAGATCCTTGTTTTTTGAGCTTGGTTTTTTGGAGAAAGCAGCAAGGACTTGCTTACGAAGGTTTTTGCATTGTTTCAAGAATCCTTGTTCTTTGCTCCCAATAGCTTTGTTCAAAAAAAGTCCTTGTTCCCAAAATCTTTGTTTCAGGAAAAAATCATTGTTCATTGCTCCAAAATCTTTGGTCTAAAAAATCAGATGTCCTCATCGGCCAATAATTGTTTCAGCGTATCAAACCAAAGCTGGTTTTTGGTGCCGAAAAAGCTATTGTCTATCATGAGGTATATGGTATGGTGCCCGTCGGCAACTTTATAACGAAGCCGTAGTGGCTGCCAAAATGTACCATTGTTTTTGATGAGGGAACGTTTGTACACATCATCAAAGCCCAGGTAAACCTGTTCCAGCTGATTTAAGGGAATATCTAAGTAGTTGTACCCATCAATAACCAGGGTACCCGGGGTTAATATAATTTCGCCTTCGCGATGGTGTGGGGGCGGAGTGAGCGCAAAAAGCCCTCCAGCCGCGTCAATTAATGTGCATGCTGCAATTTCATGATCATAGCTCCACATTGCCTTCCCTATTTGTAAAATTTGCATCGTTTAAATTTCGACATTATAATTGATAACTGCAACCATGGCATTTTGTGTATAAGCTAATCAAAATTTCTGCCAAAAATGGCTTGGTGTTGACAACTCTCTCTCTCAATTCACGCAATGTCATTAAGTTAAGCGATTTTGCAAACCCCATCGGGGTTAAAGCCTTGTAGAAAAAGGTCGGTTCAAATTCAGTGCCGTAGGTACTGTACTCAGGTTGCATACCTACGGCATGCTAAATGCTTGTTGTTTATTTTCTACAAAGCTTTTACTCCTACGAAGTATTTTTAAATAATGACATTGCTATTTCGCTGGAAAGGTGGGACAAAACATATTTCCTGAAACCAAAATAAGAACCCTTGCTCTCCTCGCCGTTGTTGGTGACAACACTAACATTGGCGAGGGTTTTCCAAACTCAAACAAGAATCCTTACCCGTTGTTCCAAAAAAATCTGTTCTAAAGGTACTTGCTCTTTGTTCCAAAAATCCTTGTTCCAAAAATCATTATCTTTGATCTGAAGAACTATTTTTCGCAGTATTGATAATATGGCTACAGAAGTTAAGTGCCCCAGTTGTGGTTTTGGTTTCCCTATAGAGGAAGTGATGGCAGAGGAGTATAAGAAGGAGCTTAGGCTTAAAATGCAGGATTATACCCGCCAAAAAGAGGAGGAATACCGTAAAAAAGACGAAGAATTTTTAACCAAGGAGCGCCAGCAAAAGGAAGCTTTTGAGCTGCGGCTAACTGACGAAAAAAAACAGCTGCAACTGGCTATGGAGCAAAATCTGCGTAAATCCATTAGTCAGGATTACGAGAATCAGTTGCTGATGCTCCAAACATCGGCTCAGGAAACCGAAGAAAAGCTAAAACTCTCGCGCCAGAAAGAGCTGGAATTTATGCAGCGCGAAAAACAGCTGCAGCAAAAAGAAGAAGAAATGGAATTGGCCCTGCAGCGCAAACTGCAGGAACAGCGTAACGAGCTGAGCGAACAGATTCGTAAGCAGGAAAACGAACGCTACAGTATAAAAGATACCGAATACCAGCTGAAGGTAAAGGAGCTCGAAAAACAGCTCGACGATCAGAAAAAATTGGCCGAAGAGATGAAACGCAAGGCCGAACAAGGCTCTATGCAGCTACAGGGCGAGGCGCAGGAGCTGATCCTGGAAGAATTGCTGCGTAATTATTTCCCGTTTGATATGATCAGTGAGGTAGGGAAAGGCGTGCGCGGGGCCGATTGTATCCAAACGGTGCGCAACCAGTTTGGGCAGGAATGCGGACGGATTATTTATGAAAGTAAACGCACAGCCACTTTCGGTGCCGATTGGATCGAGAAGCTGAAAAAAGATATGCGTAGCATAGGTGTGGATGTTGCCGTTATTGTTACCCAGTGCTACCCGAAAGGGATGGACTGCTTTGGCGAAAAAGATGGGGTTTGGATCTGTAGTTTTGATGAAGTGAAAGCCGTATCCTACATCCTGCGCGACGGGGTGATCAAATTATCCAATCAGGCCCGCTCGCAAGACAATAAAGGCGATAAAATGCACCTGCTGTATGATTATTTAACCAGCAGCGAGTTTTCTGAACAATGGAAAGCCATCCGCGAAGGCTATATGAGCATGCGCCTGTCGATACAAAAAGAACGCGACGCGATGGAAAAAATGTGGAAGTCGCGCGAGAAACAGCTGGATAAGGTATTGTTGAACGCCGCCCACATCAAAGGTAGCGTAGAAGGCATTGCCGGCAGCGATTCCATACAACTGAGCCTCTCCGATGATGAAGATGCCTTGCTGCTGGAATAGGCGGGACCAATTAGTGAGTTAGTGATTTTTTCTGAACCTTGATTTTTCGATCATTGTTTTTAACGGCACTCAAGAGCGCTACGCCGTTTATAGGATGCCGGGATTACCTTGATTTCGATTGAAGTTTTTGTCAAGGCTTTATGCGAACGAAGTTGGGCAAATAATTGCAGCCCTGGTTCTACCCGCTTTTCGGGGTAAAGGCTATGAGCGCAAAGAAGCATTTCTGATGACTTGATTTTTGGTTACTTTTCATCAAGGAAAAGTAACTAGGCCCTCCCGCGGCCATGAGCGGGTATACGCCCTGCATTTTAACTTTTATCCCACCAAAAAAATCGTTATATTTGTATACACACAGCCCGGTTATCCGATCAAAAAGGATAACCGGGCTGTTTTGTTAAAGGAAAAACCAGACCAAAAATTGGCTATTCTAAATATAGTTATTTGAAAATCAATAATTTAATGCTTTTTAAAATTTAAAACATGTATCAAAACCACGATAAAATTTGTTAAAAAATGTTAAAACGAGGTTTTTTGATCAGTTTTAATCCCATTTCACCCCGTTTTTGAGCAGAAATTTGTTAAAATTTAAGGTTTAAAAAGTTTTTTGGCACCCCTCGAATCGGCATACTGGTCATTTTAAAATATACCCATATCAGCATTTTTTGAACCTGAACTTTTTTATAGATTAGGTATTTTATTTACTATGATATACTCATCTGTATACGAGCTGATTAACTAATTAAAATGCCCCTGCAAAATGAATAATGACCTGATACTGGAAACTATATCCGTTACCAAAAACTTTTTTGGCAATAAATCTTCCGGTGTTAACAACATAACCATATTTATACCCAAAGGTAAAGTTACCGCCATTGTTGGCGAAAGTGGCAGTGGTAAAACCACCCTGCTCAATTTGCTCTACGGTCATCTGCAACCCGATCATGGCGAAGTGTTTTTTAAGGAGGAGCAGGTTTTAAGCCGGGATCATGGATTGCAGCACGCCCACAAGGTAATGCGCCTGGTTACCCAAAACGGAATTGATATGGATGCGCAATTATCTGTTTGGGATACGGTAAGTGCCGGACTGCAAGAGGAAGATAAAAGCCTTACTATACAAAAAGTGACTGAAGCTTTGAATATGCTTCATATTTATCAACTCAAAGAACAGCCCTTCGGTAAATTAAGCGGCGGCGAAAAACAGCGGGTAACCATTGCCAAGGCCCTGATTAGTCGTCCGGAAGTATTATTGCTGGATGAGCCCTTCAACCAGGTTGATGCTACTTATCGGGAAGGTTTACAGCACGATATCCGCTACATAGTGCAAGCCTGGGGAGTTACGGTGGTGCTGGTATCGCATGACCCTGCCGAAATACTGTCCATGGCTGATGAACTGATCGTATTGAAAGAGGGGGAGATTGTAGAGAACGGTAGTCCGGAGCAATTGTATCATTCGCCTAAGTTACTATATACCTCGCAGATACTGGCTAGTTGCAGTCAGCTTACATCAACCCAGGCCAAGGTTTGCGGTATCAAAAGCAGGCGCGGAGTAGTGGTTATCTATGCCGAACACGTCAGGATAGGTGGTTTGGGCAGTAAATGGCTGGTGACGCAGGTATTGTTCAAAGGTTTTTATGAGGAGCTAATTATTGAACGCGAGGGCGTTATCCTGCGGGTAACCAATTACGATAGGGGCAAATATCCCAAAGGGAGTAAGGTTAGTATCAATATCAATAAGTACTTTGAATTTGGGAAATGGGAGGGGTAAAAGAGAAGCAAGAAATAAGAATCAGGAATCAAGGGGGTATTAGATCACCTCATTTGTTTTTTCTTGATTCTTATTTCTTGACTCTCTCAGTTTATGCCAGTTCCAACTTAGCCTGTTTCTCTTTGCGGTATTTGCTGAGGTTGATGAGCAATACGCTGCCCAGGATGATCACCAGGCCAACTACCTGTAAAAGTGTTATGCTTTCGTGCGCAAACACCACCCCGAGTATAACCGCTATAACCGGGTTTACATAAGCATAAGTACTTACCTGCGTTGCAGGGCGAACCTGCAAAAGCCATACATAAGCGCTAAACGCGGCTATTGAACCAAAAATTATCAGGTAAAGTAGAGCCAGCCAGCTATGGCTTGGAATGTTTTGCCATTGCAGGTTTTGCACTTCGTGATTTAAAAAGCTCGATGGTAAAAATATAAAACCAGCGGCCAGCATCTGCCAGGCAGTATTTACCGAAGCCGATCCCTGTGTGTTATGATATTTGGAATACAATGATCCCGACGCCCATGACATGGCACCTATGAGTAATAATAACATTCCCGGCAATTTGGCAAGCCCGGTGGAAGAATCAAACAAGCCGCGTATTTGCTCGCTGAATAATAAAATAACACCGGCAAAGCCTATGATTAAACCAACAATGGTAGATGTGCTTTTGAAATTTACACGCCAGTTTTGTTTGTCGAACAGTACAAACCAAATAGGTGCCGATGATACCATAATGGCCACCATGGCGCTGGGGAGTGTTTGTTCAACCCAGATCACGGCGCCGTTACCTATTACCAGCAGTAAAAAGCCGGTAACAGCAGCGTGAACAATATTGCGTTTAATAAAGATTTGTTCGCCTTTAATTTTACACCAGCTTAATAGCAAAACGCCGGCAGTAAGAAAGCGAAGGGCGCCTAACAGCAACGGTGGAAACCCATCGACAGCCATTTTTATAAAAAAGTACGTCGAGCCCCAAACAATATAAACTGTTGCAAAGGCGATGATAACCATTAATGGTGATGCGGATTTTTGAGGTGTTAAGGCCATGATGATATTTATTTTTCGGGTATAACTAACTGTTGTTCTTCTTTTACTGTTTCCAGCACTATGGTGGTGCGAGTACTGATGATGTTGGGTATTTTGCTAAACTGGTTACGCATAATGCTCATCAATGAAGCAGAATCGTAAGTGCGAACCTTTACCAGGTAGCAATCATCGCCAGCCACATGATGCACTTCCTGTACTTCGGGTATTTTGGCAAGCTCCAGCGTCGCGCCGCTATAACCTGGTCCGTCGGCTGCTTTCATAAATACAAAGGCCAGCAGTTTTTGCTGTAAGGCAGCTGGATTAATACGGGTAGTATATTGTTGGATCACGTTTTTTTGCTCCAGCTTTTTCACCCGCTCCAGCACGCCCGATGGCGCCATGCCCAATTCGCGGGCCATATCGGCATTTGATATTCGGGCATTTTCCTGCATCAGGCGTAAAATGTGCAGGTCTGTTTTATCTAAAATTATTTCTGTTTCACTGTTCATTCTGTAATGTTATATAATTTATGAATTAAATTCAATATAATAATTAAAAAATGAATTTAATTCGACAAAAGTATCTATTTAGTGTTTAAACGTGTATTTTGACCGTTCAAATGTGAATTACACTTAAAGTGTCTGCTAAAAGTTTAGCTTAAACGGATTTAATAGCGGGTAAACATGAGCGTATCCGACTTTTATTTTGAAAAACATCGAATAAATAAGCAATTGTATTTTGTTATTTTATTCAAAATTATGCTGTTGAAGCTGGGTATTAAACCCGAAACTTGCGGTATGTAGTAGTGATAATTTATTGAAGAAGAAAGGGGCTGGAATCATGGAATTCGGGATACCCATAAAAAACAAACACCCATCATTGTTGAGTGACGGGTGCAAGTACGATAAGGTTAAGGTATTTTACTATTTTGTAGCCAGCAGTTTTAGCAACTTATCAGGTTTTGTTTCATCAAAAGCTGTTTTTACATACTTGTAGCCACTTTTGGTGGTTGCAGTAAGTAGTTTGGCTTTATTCCCTTCTTCGTCTAAAACATAGGCTGTACCATTGTCATTGATCCAGTCAAAAAGCACATCTCTCGTGGTAATTCCGCGATTTTGAGTGTAGTCGTCTATCCACACTAATGAGTTAATAGCCAGGTAAGGATTATCATACTCACCAATCGTGCTGTTAACTCCGGTTATTTGTAAGGGCATTGTTAAATAATATCAGGGTTTGATTCATTAAAACTCTGAAATATATGATCACGAGTCAATCCGTGAAAACACCGTATTTTTGCGTGTTGTAACACGGTGTTTTCACCGAAAGTTTTATCGAGTAGCTAATAATATTTAGCTATTATATTTTCATGCCTTTGTCTTTTTTTTAACCAGGTTTAGATGCGTTTAGGTATATCTTTGATAATAGGGGCCGTTAAAGTATGCCCCGGCCCGGTAAGAAATAGCGTCGGATTTGCCTATGCCTTTTTTCGCAATTCAATAACGGTAACTTCAGGCCATATGCCCAATCGGCCCGAGAATGCCAGGAAGCCAAAACCACGGTTTACATACAAATACCGGTCTTTTTCGTTTGCAAGGCCTGCCCAATCCAGATAGCGGTATTTTACCGGACTCCATCTAAATCCCGGAATTTCGACACCAAACTGCGCGCCGTGGGTATGACCGGAAAGGGTTAGGTGGATGTTAGTTTCGTTGTACCTAACCTGTTCTTCCCAATGCGTTGGGTCATGAGACAATAATATCTTGAAAGCATCTTTGGGTACACCTCGCAGCGCTTTGTTCAGATCGCCGATCTGTATAAAACCGCGGCCCCAGTTTTGTATGCCAATGAGCGATATTTTTTGACCATCTTTTTCGATGGCTACATTCTCGTCCAATAGCAGGCGATAACCTAGCGTATGGTGATGTTGTTTTAATTTATCCAGATTGGCAGCTTTCGCCTGCTCACTATCCCAGTGGATATAATCGCCATAATCGTGATTTCCCAGTATGGAGAATTGGCCGTACGGCGCCTTGATCTGGCTAAAACGGTCAATGTAAGGTTCAATTTCAAAGGCAGCATTATTAACCAGATCGCCGGTAAAAACAAATAAGTCGCTTTTTTGAGCTTTGGCCATATCAATACCCCGCTGCATGGCTTCGGTATTGTCAAAACTACCAGAGTGGATGTCTGATAGCTGGGTTATCGTAAAGCCATTAAAAGCATCCGGCAGATCGTCAAAGTAAAGCGTGGTGCGGTGAAGTTTATAGTCATATTTACCCTTAAACATGGCATAAAACATAGACGAGAAGGGGATTGCGGCAACCAGCACGGCTATTTCACTGATAAATTTACGACGGGCAGGGAATGCAGGTTCACGACCAGAACGGCTGGCAAGGTTAAACAGGCCAATAATAAACCGCCCCAGATCGCCCAGGGATAAAACTATAACAAATACAAGCTTGGTTATAAAGAATGTGAGAAACAAACTCAGTATCCACTCATGAAAGGGGCGCATACCGTTGGCCGTGCTAAAACTGCCAAAACCGATGAGGAATAAAGCGACAACACCAACTGCAATGAACAGGTAGCCAAACAGCATAATGTTACGCCATAGCGGCGATTGCCAATCGGAGCTTAGTGTTTTAAGGCCGGAAAAAATATACCAATCGAACAACAAACTGATGGCCGATATAATAAGAAATACTTTTAAGAAACCGCTGCCGTGCATATAAATAGGTATAAGCCTGCAATTTAAAAAAAGAAGTGGATTGGAATCAAGAATTAAGGGCCAAAGTATTAGAATCAAAAAGCAAAAGCCAAGAATCAATACAATGACATTACCAAAAACTAGTATTTTTTTCTTGACTCCTGATCCTTGTCTCTTTAATCTAACTCAGTATTTTAGCCTTAATTAAACAGCATAATGAAATTATATTATCTACTATTGGCCGGCCTGTTGATGGCCTTGCACGCCAACGCCCAGCAAATTAAAACTGACACGGTATTTTTTGAGGATTTTAATGAACAAAGTCTCAACAGGAGCAAATGGAATGTGGAGGTTACCGGCCATACCGTAAATGACGAACAACAAGCTTATGTTGATTCGGCTGCTACTATATACATGGTAAAAGGGAAGGATGCGGAGGGAGCGGTGAACGGAGCATTAGTGCTTAAAGCCTTGTACAAACCCGGTTTTACCAGCAAGGAGCAAAAAAAGTATGATTTTATATCGGGCCGGATAAATACACGAAGCAAAATGGAATTTACCTATGGTACTGCTTCGGCACGGATGAAAATGACCGCCGGCGCCGGCTTATGGCCTGCATTTTGGGCATTGGGTAATGGTAAATGGCCCGATTGCGGTGAGATAGATATGATGGAAACCGTGGGAGATTCCAGTTGGGTGAGCCATGCCTTACACGGTCCCAACTATTTTGGTAATACGCCGTTGGCTTATCGGGCACATTTTGAGGGTGGTACAGATGTTACGCAATGGCATATTTATTCGGTTGACTGGAGTCCATCCAGCCTGGTGTTTAAAGTTGACGGTAAAGTAACTTATACTGTGACTAAATCTATGGTCGAAAAATATGGCCGCTGGGCTTTTGATAACAAAAAGTTCATCATCCTTAATTTTGCTTTGGGTGGAGGATATCCGGGCGGATATAATAAGGTTACCAAACCCTATTATGGGATGTCTGCAAGTACCGTTGACAAAATAAAAGCTGGCCAGGCCAAAGTATTTGTTGATTGGGTGCTGGTTACCACGGGTAAGGAATAATTTGTTGTTAAAAATTGTTAAAGAAGGGTAACAAAGTTGCAGCAAACATAATACATGCCTTGGATGGAACGTTTGAGTTATAAAATGCAAAAAATGTAAAATTGTCATCAAATTATGGCTCTAATTTTACTTTTTTTAAACATTGCCTAAATAGCAATTGCATATTTTTGAATATCAAACATCAACATCAAACATCTACTATTATGGCCATATTAACAATTCAGATCCCCGACAACGAAGTACATACTTTATCAAGTATAGTTGAACAAGTAGCAGGCAGCGTAATAAAAATTAACGCCGACGAAGATATACACACCAATGAGTGTTTACAAAAAGAAGATTTTTTTATCCAAAATAAACTGGCTAAATCGGTACATAAAAATTATCTATGGAACGATTAAACACCCATATTTTAATATAAATTTTAAAAGTTAATACACCATAAAAAGGAGAAGCCCGGCTTGATAGCCGGGCTTCTCCTTTTTATACATATATCATTAGTTTCTGTAAATAACACGTTCATGAACTACATCATGATCATGGCGGTGCCTTCTTCTTTCACGATATTCAGCCGAACAACTGGTAAAGGCCATTGCCTCTAATATAAGCAGCGCTATAGACCTGGATATGGAAGTTTTCATAATACTTACGTTTTAAATAGGTGTTATAAAATCAACACTCTCAATCTGTAAATGTTTAAATATCAGGCTTTAGTCATACTAATGTTACTTGGTGAGTATTGGTTCATATACGACGTTTGAACAGCCGGGTTACAAAAATGAGCAGGAGACCAAGTGCTAAAAAAACAATTAATAGTACTACAGAATTAATAAGCACCCGGCCATATCCCAGTTTAACCACATCAATAAAAGGGTATGGATAAGACCGCGTTATTGCTCCGCGGCTAAGTGTATATATGAGGTATATAAATGGGAACAAAAGCCAGTTTACCGACTGTGTCCACTTTAGCTTTGTCTTCTGTGTAAAAAACAACCAGTAAATAACAAATAATAATGGATTTACAGAGTGCAGTAGCTCATCGGCCAACTTAAATAAACCGGCGGGGTGCCATAGGCTGCGCAGTATGATATTGTATACCAGACCAACTATGATGATATACAGACAGATACCAGCTATAACATACCCTCTTGAAAAAAAAATGTACAGCGTGTTTGATGGTTGTAATAATAAGGCCCACAAACAAACACCAGCCAGCAGATTACTTTGAATAGTGAAAAAACTAAGTATTTGTATAATAGCACCTGCCCAGCTATGACCTGTTTGTATATAAGCTGGTACCGATATACTAAACTGTAAGATCAATGCAAACCATACAACTAATCCTGCACCTGCTGCGTAAATGCTTGCAGGTTTACCGGCTTGGTATTGGGTGGCGGTTTGCTCCATGTTTGATGATGTGATATTTATTGTAATGCTGTTTGTTGTTCAGGTTAGTTAGCATAACCTGTAAAGATTGATCGTTGTTTTTGATGCTTTCAATAATACCGATATTATTCTTTATAAAGTCCACCAAAATAGGTGTGGGTTCGCCTGTATTTATTCGTTTGTTGGTCTTTGTGTTAGATATCAAAGCCTGGGGCGTACGTATAATTCCCCAGGGAAGCCCCCACCAGCCTAACAACGCTGTTTTTAAAGTCGCCTTCTGATTTGCCCTTTTTAAACAAGTAGGGCAGCCAATTGAAAATGCTTTTTTGTAGTGTGTGAATATAATAGCGCTAATAACAGTAGTGCTTAAAACTGCATTAAGTTGTTGCGATTGATCACCGCAGGTAGGGCAGGCCTGATTACGTACAAGGGCAAGGTAGTTATTTAACTGGCTGTCATCTATATGATTTAGCTGCACATCTATACCCCGGAGAATACCATCATCCAGTCCACGGCCTTTTATTTCGGCTTTTAGTAATTCAAGGGCCTTCCGGTCTTAAGCCGGCTGCATCGGTAACTGCCAGACGTATAAGTTTATCGGCGGGTAGGTTCTTATAGGTAATCGCTAATTGTTCTAAGGAGGGTTGCATAAAGTTTAAATGATTTTAAATATAATAAAAGAAAGTGATGCCCAAACACATTTCAACAAAGCGTAATTGCAATAGTCAAATAAATGAATAAAATGCTTTCCACTATAATCCATTTTATGCTGTAAATTAGAGTACGAACGTAACTGCCTCAGGATATTGCCTGTAAAAACGCTATGAATGTCTATTTGACCATACCTAAATCTATCCACTGCAAACTTTGCAAGGTATGCGGGGCACGGCCGGTGATCAAGGCTGCCGAGGCGGGCTTGTATGTGGTTAAATGTCCTAATGACGACAGGCATTATCAGACCCGCTCCGGGTTGATCGATATAGAGGACTGGAACCGCAACAATTCTGTGTATTATGTACCCTGTCGTGATTTTAATCCTCAGGTATCCTGCTAAGTAACAATTTGCTGACTTTAGCCGTCACTTCGTTTAAACCTATATCTTTAGGCTCTAAAACCAAAACTTCACATGAACATTTTTCTGAATTTAAGTGGCATTATAGCAGATAGGTTAAAATGGGCAATCTTGCTGGCAACATTTATTTTACCTTGTTTTTGCCAGGCTCAAACCGCAACGGACGCTGCCCCGGTAGTTGACCATATTGCCATTTGCGTACGCGATCTTAAAAAAAGTACCGCCTTTTATACCGAGGTAATGCACCTGCAAAAGGTACCCAATCCTTTTGCCGATACCCTGCACCAATGGTACAGCCTGGGTAATCATGTAAAACTACATGCTATACAAGGTAATTGCAGCTATAAACATGACATCACCGAGCATCTTTGCTTTGCTGTAGGCTCCGTTAAAGAGTTTGCCAAAAAGCTTGATGAGTTACATATTCCTTATGGTAACTGGAAGGGTGATAGCAAGGAACCAACTTTACGGCCTGATGGTGTACTGCAACTTTATTTTCAGGATCCTGACGGATATTGGATAGAGATCAATAGCCCGGCAAAGGCGAAATAAGGATCTTAAAGTTTTTTAAGCTGTTTTTTAAACCAATGCCCCTTCCACAACCAAAAGCCCGACAATACAATTACTGGAAAAAAGATCCATTTAACCGCTGCTGAAGCATGGGGAAGTGAAGCTACAGGACCGTAGATATAACCAACTACCGGAATGCTCAGAATAATATGTATCCACCGGATAACCTTTCGTTCCTGTGCGTTTGTCATGATTGAGTTATTCAGTAGGTAAGTTCCTGGCACTGGATGCCTGCCTTTTGCAAAAGCGTTTCAACGTATTTGGGAGATATGCCGCTGGCTACTATTCGCAATATATTATCACAGTCTTCCAGATCAAAACTCCATTGAGCGATAGCCGGAATTTTGGTAAGCAAGGTACCTACTTTGCTTACCTGTTTTTGTTCCTTAACGCTTGTTGAAAATACCAGTACATCCATCTTTTTTAATTATTGAATTATTGATTTAGTGGATTAGTAAGTGGTGAGTAGTGAATGGATGTAAATTGTTTTCTATCAATTTGAGATCACTCACTACTCACTACTATTCACCATTTACTTCTTTTCCTCTTCAGTTTTAAAGTCGTTCCATTCACTGTCAAATTTTCCAAAGCCCGGGCCGCCGCGATCATTCCAGTTGCACATACGGTCGCGCATTTTGGCTTTGAATTTCTCCTGTTGCTCGGGGCTCATATTTTTAAAGCGTTCGGCCATGCGGGCTTTCATAAATCCGCCACCGCCACCCCAGCCAGGGCGTCCACCTCCTTTGCCAAAGCCAAACAATAGTTTACATAGAATAAATATGCCCATGGCTTGCCAGAAGGTAATAGTACCCAGGTGTAAAATATCGGGTAATAAATTGTTCCACAACTGCATCACTACAAAGCTGATGAGCGACAGGAAGGCGGCGACTGCCAGTGGGATAAATATAAAACGCCCTCTATAAAATACTTTTCTCATTTTCTTAATCTTTAATTTTTTTGTGCGACGGGTATTATACACGTCACCCTTTAATATTCTGTTATTTCTTTATACAACTGTTGTAAGCGTTTACGCAGATGCAGCACCGCGTATCGTTTGCGCGATACCAGGGTTTGCATTTTTTCGCCTGTGATGTCGGCAATTTCCTGGAACGACATGTCGTCCAGTTCGTGCCATACAAATACATCTTTTTGCTCGTTGGGCAGCTCGTTAAGCGCAATAAATAGCTGGTCCCAAAACAGGTTGCGCAGGTATTCCGTTTCGGGGGTGCTGGTTTCGGTGAACAGGATAGCCTTAAAATCGGCTGTGCCCTCTTCATCTTTCTCGCCGCCGGTAAGCATATCATCCAGCAGGGTTTCCGTCTTTTTTTTATGCTTATCGGTTATTTTATTGCGGGCTACCCGGTAAAGCCAGGCGCTGGTTTGTTCAATAGGTTCTGAATTGATCACCGAACTAAACTGGTACCAGACATCCTGCAGAATGTCTTCGGCATCGGCATCGTTCTTTACCCTCCGGCGAATAAAACCCAACAGGCTTTTACCATACGCTTTAATGGTATGTATAATTTGGCTGTTCTTATCGTCGGGCATTATGGCGGTTATCAATTTTTTTCACTCCTTTAAAGATAAAGACGATTGAGTGTTAAAAACATTTTAAATTATTTTTAGGAAAATAAATAGTGGTGCCAAAAAACTTTTTAAACCTTAAATTTTAACAAATTTCTGCTCAAAACGGGGTGAAAAGAGCTTAAAATTGATCAAAAAAACCTCGTTTTAACATTTTTTAACAAATTTTAGCGTGGTTTTGATGCGTGTTTTAAATTTTAAAAAGTATTAAATTATTGATTTTCAAATAACTATATTTAGAATAGCCAATTTTTGGTCTGGTTTTTCCTTTAACCAAACAGCCCGACTTTCCTTTTTGATCGGAAACCGGGCTGTGGTGTATACAAATATAACGAAAATTCCGGAGGTTAACAAAGTTTTCTCCCCTGCGTTATTGCTGAGGAACGAAGACAACCGACCGGAGGGAGCTCATTAATACCTATAAAACAAACAAAACATTAATAATCTCTATGCTATACTAGACGATATTGTATGACGTATACTCGCTCTTGGCCGCGGGAGGGCCAGTCACGTTTTTCGTTGTGGTTTGTTTTTTTTGTACTCAAGAAGGCTTCGCCGTTTGTCGCCACAAGTAACCAAAAAGGCTGTCAGCAGAAATGCTTCTTTGCCGCACATGGCCCTTGCTCTGCAAACCGGGCAGAACCACGGACTGCTAAACCTTACCTCCACTTCGTTCGCTCACATTACCCAGGCTTCGGGTAAGGTTCGCTATGCCCTTGCAACCGCGCCGGGCCACCATTGTTCTGTCCGCTTTCGCCCGAAGCTTATCTGCTGACGGAGAAAATAAAAGAAATCATGTAATCCTTTAATCCGAAAAATCAAGGTTCAGAAATCACTAATTCACTAATTCAATAATTAAAAAAGCGTTAGCCATAGCAGCGGATACCGGCCCATGGCTAAGGCCTGGTGGCGTATGAGCGGATAGCGCGGGCCGAAGGTAACGCCATTATTTGGAGGCGAGAACCAAGAGACAAGAATCAAGACAAAAGCGCAAATGAATCATGGTTAAGACAGATCCATCGCTGCGCTCAGGATGACAAATGCAGATTTTTAGCTCCCTCTCCTTTGGGGAGGGTTGGGGTGAGGCTGTTGTTTAAATTGCAAATTGTGCTTACTTTGAGCCAACCTATGAAAAACTACCCCGCCGTTAAAAAAAACTTACAAATATTACTGCTGCCTGCGCTATTATTTACCGCTACTGTTGCCCGCTCGCAGGAGTTTGGGGGCAATCCGCCATCGATCAAGTGGAAGCAGGTAAATACGCCGGCGGCGCGCATTATTTTCCCGACGGGGATGGATTCGGCGGGGTTGAGGGTGGCTAACATCATACAACAAATGAACGGGCTTATTAAGCCTACCATTGGCGCTAAGCAAAAGCAGGTAAGCATTGTGCTGCAAAACCAAACCACTATTGCCAATGGCTATGTGGGGTTAGCGCCTTTTAGGAGCGAATTTTTTTTAACGCCCGAGCAAAATAGCTTTGATATTGGCAGTTTGCCCTGGGCACAACAGTTGGCCATTCACGAGTTTAGGCACGTGCAGCAGTATAATAATTTTAATGTGGGTGTTTCGCATGTGCTGCATATTCTTTTTGGTGAAGGCGGGCAGGCACTGGGCAACGACCTGAGCGTACCCAACTGGTTTTTTGAGGGTGATGCCGTATTTAACGAAACTCATGTAAGCGGACAGGGCCGTGGGCGGCTGCCCTGGTTTTTTAATGGCTACCGGGCCCTTTGGGCGGCCGACCGTGATTACAGCTTCATGAAGCTGCGTAATGGATCGTACCTTGATTATACGCCCGATCATTACCCACTGGGTTATATGCTGGTATCTTACGGGCGCGAAAAATATGGCGATAACCTCTGGAAAAAGGTAACGCATGATGCCGCAGCTTTTAAAGGAGGATTTTATCCTTTTCAACGGGCCATCAATAAATACACCGGTACTGATTTTAAAACTTTTACCAATAACGGGCTCAATCATTTTAAAGAGGTGTTTAAGGATGATGATAAAACGCCAGCCACCAAAGCCAAACATTTTGATGCCGACAGGGAGTATCCCGCCTATATTAATGATAGTACGCTCATTTACATGAAAAGCCCGTATGATCATATCCCGGCTTTTGTGATCCGTACGGGTAACCGGGAGCGCAAGATCAGCACGCGGTCGTCATCGTTAGATAATTACTTTAATTATCATGACGGCAAGGTGGTTTATGCCACTTACCGCCCGGATGCGCGCTGGGGTTACCGCAATTACAGCGAGTTGATGATCCTGGATATTGCCAGCGGCAAGGAGCATCGCATCACCCGAAAAACAAAATATTTTTCGCCCGCTTTTAGTCCCGATGGTAAACGTATTGTTGTGTCGCAGGTGGCTACTTCGGGGGCAAGCGAGCTGCATTTGTTAAACACCGATGGCGAACTGATCAAAGTATTGCCTAATCCGCAGCATTTGTTTTATACCTACCCGCAATTTTATGGCGATGACAAGCTGATTGCCGCGGTACGTGACCCGCAGGGTAAAATGACGCTGGCGCTAATCGATATCGCCACCGGGAGCGCTAAATTCCTGGTGCCTTTCAGTTATCGCCCTATTGGTTTTACCACGGTTAAAAATGACGATGTATACTTTACCCAAACCGAGGATGTGAACGATCGCCTGTTTGTATTGAAACTAAAGAATAACCAATGCTATGAGTTGCCGCCTACCGGTCATGATACCGGCATAGGTCATTATCAGCCTGCGGTAGGTAATAGCAAACTGGCCTGGGTTGGTTTTACCGCGTTTGGCTACCAGATTAACGAGGTGAACAAAAAGGAACTGAAATGGATTGATGCCGGTCCGCAGTATGTACGTCATTTGCCTGCGATGGGGATTAGCGCGTTGGGCCGCGATTCATCGGCCGATATGCTGGCCGAGGTGGTGGATAAGCCGCTGCCGGTTACACCTTATTCCAAAGGGCATGGTTTGTTTAATTTCCACAGCATCATCCCCAACATCAGCGACCCGAATTATTCCTTCGCTATTACCGGCGAAAACGTGCTGAATACTTTCCAGTCGCAGATATCCTTTGATTATAACCGTAACGAGGGCTATAAGCAATTTGGCTTTGAGGCTATCTATGGCGCTTTATATCCTTATATATCTGCCGGGGTTGATTACACGCTTGATCGCCGTCAGTTTTATAAGGGCAGCTATGTGTACTGGAATGAAACATCCATACATGGTGGGCTCCAAGTTCCGCTCAACTTCAGCGCGGGCAAACATACTACCGGCCTTACCTTTGGCAGCGACCTGTATTATAACCAAACACGCTTTCAGCAGGGTAATGCCGTTCGGTTCAAGGACAGGGATTATGCTTATCTGAACAATTATATCTCCTTCAGCAACCAGCGTTTGGTGGCCAGGCAAAATATATACCCCATGCTGGCACAAAGCATCAGCCTCAATTATAAAGCCGGGGTATCAGGCGGGGCGGCCACCCAATTGCTGGCGCAGGGTTCGTTCTATTTCCCGGGACTGGCAACCAATCACAGCTTCGTAGTCAATGTAGCGCATCAGCAAAAAGGCAAGAATAACGTGATCGGTTTCTCGAACGATTTCCCCTTCAGTAAGGGTTACACTGCCGAAAGCCTGGATGATATGAATAAGGTTGGGCTTAATTACCATTTTCCTTTTGCCTATCCCGACGCTGGTTTTGGCAACATCGTATACCTGCTGCGTTTACGGGGACAGCTGTTTTTTGACTATACCCGGGCCACTTCCGATAACTTTTTTACTAATGGCGCCAGCTTTAAGCAAAACTTTCGGTCGACCGGTGCGGGGGTGTTTTTTGATACCAAATTCTTTAACCAGAACAGCATCTCGTTTGGCATCAGGTACAGCAGGTTATTGGATGATGACTTTTTCGGCGGCACGGGCAGGAATAGGATAGAATTGGTTTTACCGGTGACGTTTTTTTAATTAGTGGATTAGTGAGTTAGTGAATTAGTGATTGAGGAAAAGCCTGGGCCAGTGTGATTCCCCTCTTGAGAGGGGTGGAAGGGTGTGTTTTTTCGCTTCATAAACACACCCCAGCCACTACACCATCCCATGCGCCCCCTCTCAAGAGGGGAACTGAAAAAAGCATTTTTGGGTTTGAAGAAGAAGCCAGAGCCTGTGCGATTCCTTCCCTTGGGAAGGGGAGGAAGGGGTTTCTTTGCAAGCGGTTAAACCCCTCCCTGCCTTTAGGCTTATGCTGATCGCGCCCTTCCCGTGGGGAAGGAATTGGAAATGCTTCGTTTGATTTCAAAAAAATATAAAAAAGCCATTTCGATAGAGCAGGGACAGGGTTGAGCGTTGTGCGAAAGAGAAATCTTATACGCGATGCAAAGCTTTAACTACAAATTTTATAAAATTTCTCCTCGTTCCTCGTTCGAAATGACAACGGGCTTATGTCTTCCAATGAGCGCAAGGACAGTGATATTTTTATCTTAATTCTTGCCTCTAACCTCTTGATTCCATCCCCTCAGCTATTGGCCAGCTCTACCAGTTTTTTTACCCTGTCAACGCTGGTGAGGTCAATGCTGTATTCATCGCCGGGTTCGTTGCTCATCAGGATATGGTCGTTTTTGTATTGCATTTTGCTTTGTACGCTGGTGCGTGCCGATGAATGTACTTCGGTTACGCCGGTAAAGTGTACCAGATCGGCCACGTTGGCCTCGCTTACACCGCTGCCCGGCATAATGCTGATACGACCCGCCGCTTTTTGTACCAGGTGATTGATCACCGTAGCGCCCTCCATGGCGGTGCTTTTACCGCCCGAAGTAAGGATGCGTTCGCAGCCCATTTCGATGATCTCTTCAAGTGCTTTATCCAGGTTTGCGCACATATCAAAAGCACGGTGAAAGGTAACACCTAAGCCCCATTGGCGTGCCAGGCGTACCATTTCCAGGCAGCGTTCGGTATCGATAGAGCCGTCGGCATTCAGTATGCCGATCACTACGCCATCGCAGCCTGCGTCGATACAATACCGGATATCGGCCATCATGATCTGATATTCCAGGTCGGAATACAGAAAATCGCCGCCCCGCGGCCGGATCAATACATATAATTTAATGTGCAGTAAGCTGCGGGCCATTAGTATTTGCCCATGCGAGGGAGTGGTACCACCTTCTTTTAAATTTTCGCAAAGCTCCACCCGCACAGCGCCGCCCTCCTGGGCTGCCAGTGCCGATGTTACCGAATTAGCGCAAACTTCAAGAGTAACGGGTTTAATCATAGTTGGTTAAGATTATCGTTAGTCGTGTATTATAGTCCATAGTTGATGGTTCATAGATCATGGTTCATAGTACCTGGAGTACCCCTGACCGGCTTAAATTTACTATGATCCATGAACTACGGATAAATTTCCTACCATGAACCATGATCTATGAACCATGAACTATCAAATCAATAAAAGCTCTTTCCTTTAATCAGCAAATCCTGTTGCTGCGCGTTGCAAACCGCGAAGGAAAAGCCGCTTTGTATGGCGTATGCACCGTATTCGCCTTTTTTGTTGATAGCTAAAAAGCCTACCTGGATCTGCTTGGCGGTTTCGGGTTTCTTTTTGATGATGCGTTTAACGGCCTCTTTACAGGCATCCTCGGGCGAATAGCCCTGGCGCATCAGCTCCACCACTAAAAAGCTACCCACATTGCGGATCACCTCTTCGCCTACACCGGTTGAGGTGGCGCCGCCTACTTCATTATCTACATATAAACCCGCGCCAATGATGGGACTATCGCCCACACGGCCATGCAGTTTAAAGGCCATGCCGCTGGTGGTACATCCGCCAGATATATTGCCCTTGGCATCAATAGCCAGCATGCCGATGGTATCGTGATTGTATTTATCGCCCGGTTTTTTACCGTTCTCGATATTCATTACCGGACTGTATTTGGCTGTTTTAAGCCATTCTTTCCAGATCTTTTCAGACTCCGGCGTCAATAGTTTTTCTTTTTTCATGCCCTGCTCCACCGCAAATTGGGTGGCACCTTCGCCTACAAGCATCACGTGAGGGGTTTTTTCCATCACCAAACGGGCTACGGAAATTGGGTGGGCTATGTTTTCCATAGCGGCTACCGAACCGCAGTTACCGTTCTCGTCCATAATGCAGGAATCCAGCGTTACATGGCCATCGCGATCGGGCAAACCCGTACGACCAACCGTATGGTTGGTAATATCCTGTTCTTCGGGGATGCGTGCACCGGCCTCAATGGCATCCAGCGCGCGACCGCCGGCCGAAAGCACTTTCCAGGCCCCTTTATTGGCGATGATACCAAAATCCCAGGTAGATATTACCACGGGTAAACTGGTATCGGTGGTTGACGAAATGGCTTTAGCTACAGCGGAGTTGGATAATGCGGCAAGCGAAGCGCCCGCGGCCGACATTTTGATAAACTTACGACGGTTGTACATGCTGCTAATATATAAAAAACTTGGGTACGTGTGGAGAGTGGGAGCGAGTGCGGGAGTGAGGTGTGGGAGCCGGGGATCGAGGAGTGAGGTGCGGGAGCCGGATGTGGGAATCGAGAGTGAAGTGTGAGAGCGGGAGGCTGATTCGAGGATCGGGGTGCGAGAGTCGGGTGTGGGATTGGGGATCGTGATCGTGTTGCGCGGATCGGGTGCGGAAGTTATATTCCAGATAAGAGTATTATAACCCTAATCTGTCACCATTCATACACACCTACCCCCCATGCTCTCGCACCCGCACCGCGATCCAGCCCCTATTCAAAATCCTGCTGGCAATTAAAACAATGCCAGGCTTTGGTATTATAAAATGGAAAAACAGCAGAAAGGAAAGTAGAAAACTTACCCGGATCTGCCGGGCCGATGTTTGTTGAGGCACAAAACGGGCAGATGATCATGTTATTGGTTTCTTCATCAATTTCTATATGGTCCTGGTCATGCAGATCACCTTCGGTGGCCAGGATCTCGCGGCAGCGCTCCAGGTCGCGTTCAAAAACCTTAAGCTTTACGCCGCCAATAGCCTGGTTATAAAAAGGATTGGCACCTATGGTATTTTCGTCGGCAATAAAGCAGGGGATACCGTTATCTTCCAGCTTGGTGCGCATAAGGTGTGCCAGCATTACATCGTAATAGGTTTCGAGGGTTATGATCTTATCATCTGTAGGGTTGGCCATGGTTTTAAAATAGATATAAGAATCAAGATATAGAATCAAGAAAAAAACTAAGGATGATTGCTTCTTTTGGTTCGATCTTGACTCTTGATTCTTATATCTTGATTCTTTTAGTGAATTATTCTATCAAAGGTAGCTTGTTTTTTGCTTAATTTGAAGTTATGAACCGCATCGACCGTATTTCGGCTATTTTAATACAGCTCCAATCGCGCAGGGTAGTAAAAGCTTCTGATATTGCCGAGCGCTTTAATATCAGCCTGCGTACGGTTTACCGCGATGTGAAAACGCTGGAAGAAGCGGGCATTCCGCTCATGGGAGAGGCCGGTGTGGGATATTCCATTATGGATGGCTACCGCTTGCCTCCCGTAATGTTTACCCGCGAGGAAGCCACCGCCTTTTTAACCGCCGAAAAGTTTGTGGAGAAGATGACGGATACCAGCACCATGAAGCATCATCAGTCGGCCATGTATAAGGTACGGGCTATCCTGAAAACGGCTGAAAAGGATATGCTCGAAAACCTGGATGGCAGCATAGAGGTTTTGAAAAACAAGTACCACAAGCCCTCGGCCAATACTGATCATATCCAGACCATACTGGATAGCATCGCGCAAAAAAAACTGCTCACGCTCGACTATTTTGCTGCACATAGCCAGGAGGCCACCAAAAGAAATGTAGAGCCGGTGGGTATTTTTTTTGCGGATGGTTTCTGGCACCTGATCGCCTTTTGCCGCTTACGTGATGATTACCGCGATTTCCGGGTCGACAGGATGCGCAAGGCGGTGATAGCCGATGCCTTTTACAACCATAGCAAGCATCCTACCCTGAAAGCCTATATTGAACAAACGGCCAAAGAAAAGCAACTGGAAACGGTGCTGATCCGGGTAGATAAAGAGATAGCCCGCCATCTGGATTACCAAAAATATTACAGCGGTTTTGTATCCGATAAAGTGGTAGGCAATAAGATCGAGATGACTTTCCTGACGCGGTCTATCGAGGGCTTTGCCCGTTGGTTTATGATGTATGGCGATTGTGCCGAAATTGTAAAACCCCAGGAACTCATTGATCAGGTTAAAACCATAGCCGCGGCCATTGTTCAAAAAAATAATTAAACGTTAACTTTTCCTGTTGACATAAGGTTGTCATTCCCCCGTATTTACTTTGCCTAACCATCAGGTTAAAGTCGTTAGTCGAAAGTCTTAAGTTCTGAGTTGAAAAAGAGAACAGATCTTGTGACGTCAAGGCTTTACTTGGCCTTATGGTCGTGTTTTTGTGGTTTTTTACAAAGGCATGAAATCACTAATTCGCTAAATTATTAATTCACTAATTATGAAGTGCTGGATAACTGTAGCATCAAAAGATCATATAGCCCGTGGCATAGCCGGCGGATTTATGCAGGCCAATCATGGTAAGCAGGCTGCACTAAAAAGGGTACATGCCGGTGATTGGGTGTTATTTTATTCGCCTAAACAAACCATGAACGGTACCGAGCCTTGCAAGGCTTTTACAGCTATCGGGCAGGCTGCTGACGAGGAGATCTATCAGCATAAAATGTTTGATGATTTTATACCCTGGCGCCGCAATATCAGGTTCTATGAAAGCACCGAGGCGCCCATCATCCCGCTGGTTGATGAGCTTGATTTTATCATCAACAAAAAATCATGGGGTTACCCCTTTCGTTTTGGTTTCCTGGAAATAGGCGAACATGATTTTGAACTGATCAAAAAGCAAATGATAAAGACCGCCATCTCTGAAAGAGAGGTGATATAAACCATTAAAAACTCACATCATGAAGAATTTAACATTAAGCATCGAGCTAACATTTAAAGCGCCTATGGCCAAAGTATGGCAGGGGCTTACCGATCCGGAAATGGTAAAAGAATACTTTTTTGGCACCAAACTGGAATCGAGCTGGAGGGTAGGGGAGCCTATTGTATTCAGCGGCGAATGGGATGGCAAGGCCTACCGCGATCACGGTACCATACTGGAGATAGACCCGGGCAGATATGTGAAATATAATTACTGGAGCAGCATGGGCGGCACCGAAGATAAACCCGAAAATTATGCCGATATTACCTACAGCCTGAGTGAAAAAGATGGTGTAACCACCCTCGCCATCACCCAGGATAATATCAAAGACGAAGCCGCCAAAGAGCATTCGGCGCAAAATTGGAAAGGTGTTTTTGACGGATTACGCAAAATGATCGAGTAATTATTTATTAAATAAATAATTTATATAAACGTTATAAAAATTTGGTATAAAATTAATTATATACCGGTATAACAAATAGTGATAATTAGAATTATGGACAAGATAGATGTGATTGGGTTCTTTTTGCTGGGAATTTCCACACGTACAACCAATCAGGGCGGACAGGCGGCTAAAGACATTGGCGACCTCTGGTGCCGCTTTATGGACGATAACATTTTACCACAGATCAAAGACCGGGTAAGCGACGAGGTGCATTGTATTTACACAGATTACGAAACAGACCATACCGGGCCGTATACCGCGGTACTGGGCTGCAAGGTAAATTCGCTGGATAATGTTCCGGAGGGATTGGTAAGTCTGGCGGTAGCCCCCGGTACCTATGTGAAATTCACGGCTAAAAGCTGGTTGCCCAATCGCGTAGCCGAAACCTGGCAATACATCTGGAACAAACCGCTTAACCGTAAGTACACCGCCGATTTTGACGTATACGGTTGCAGTGGCTGCAACCAGGAAGATGCACGGGTTGAGATCTATGTAGCGGTGGAGTAGGTAACCTGAACCCGGAATTTACCTCAACGCGTCATTGCGAACGGAGTGTGGCAATCCCCGATTTGCAGAGCCTCTCTGTAAGTAGGGGATTGCCACGTCGTTCCTCCTCGCAATGACGGATTTTGTATTTTATTTCCTATTTCCTCTACAGAAAGTTCTGTATTTGAAAAATATAAATTTTATTAATAATTAAAATTCAAACGTTTACCAGCTTTACCTTCAGTTAAGCTTCCATTGCTGTAAGCTATATTGCCCGATACCAAAGTATAGGCAATTTGCGAGCGAAAGGTGGTTCCTTCAAAAGGGCTCCAGCCACAATGGTATAAGATATTGCTTTTGTTCACGTTCCAGGGTTTATTCAAATTCAACAGTACCAGGTCGGCCCAGTAGCCTTCGCGGATGAAGCCGCGCTTATCAATCCGGAAAAGGGTAGCCACGTTATGCGCCATTTTTTCGGCTATCTGTTCCAGGCTTATTTTATCATGATGATACAGCTCCAGCATGGCGGGTAAGGCATGTTGAACCAGTGGCCCGCCGGATGGTGCCTGCAGATAGGGCTGCTCCTTTTCTTCCAGCGTATGCGGGGCATGGTCGGTAGCGATCACATCTATGCGACCGTCGAGCACGGCTTCTAAAACAGCATCACGATCCTGGGCTGTTTTTACAGCCGGGTTCCACTTAATAAAGTTGCCTTTGGTATCATAATCAGCATCGCTAAACCACAGGTGATGTATGCAGGCTTCGGCGGTAATGCGTTTATCTTTCAGCGGGATTTTATTGGTGAAAAGATGCGTTTCCAGCGCGGTAGATATATGCAGAATATGCAGCCTGGTATTGTGCTTTTTGGCCAGCTCCACAGCCAGTGATGACGATAAGTAGCAAGCCTCGGCGCTCCTGATCTTAGGATGAAGCTTCACAGGCAGATTATCGCCCAGCAGCTGTTTGTAATGGTTGAGGTTGCTTTTGATGGTAGCCTCGTCCTCACAATGCACGGCTATCAGCATGGGCGATTGCGCAAACAGGTTATCCAGCGTACGCGGATTATCCACCAGCATATTCCCGGTTGATGAACCCATGAATACTTTCACCCCACACACATTGGCCGCGTCGGTACGCAGTACTTCGTCGAGGTTATCGTTGGATGCACCCATAAAAAATGAGTAGTTAGCCAGCGAGTTGCGCGAAGCTATCTCATATTTATCTTCCAGTAAAGTTTGTGTTAAGGTGTTGGGTACGGTGTTAGGCATTTCCATAAAGGAGGTAATACCCCCGGCTACTGCCGCGCGCGACTCTGAATAAATATTGGCCTTGTGTGTTAAGCCCGGCTCGCGAAAGTGCACCTGGTCGTCAATACAACCGGGTAGCAGGTGCAGGCCCTCGGCATTGATCACCTCATCGGCAGGAGTATCAATGTTTGAATCTATCCGTTCAATAAAACCATCTTTTACCAGGATATCAGTTACATATTGCCGGCCTTCGTTTACTACAGTTGCTGATTTGATGAGGATTGTTGACATGTTTTATATTTCGGATTTGGATGTTCGAATTCGGATTTATTGTGCGGCAAATTTAGGATATAAATGTGAAAGTTGGTTTGGGATTGAAAGCCTACCTGGTTTGTATAGCGTATAATCGACTCACCTGTCATCGCTTCGCTCGACATCCCTCTCTTCGCCTGCGGCGTAAAGAGGGGGCAGAAATTATCTACGAGCGTCATTGCGAGGAGGAACGACGTGGCAATCCCCTACTTACAGAGCGGCCCTGCTACTCGGCGATTGCCACACTGCGTTCGCAATGACGCGTGGAGAGAAGGAGCCGCA
>Ga0105239_10000333_pt1 | contig 68990 bp, 56 predicted proteins | sample KBSC44metaG_FD_92761 | JGI IMG/M metagenome (GOLD analysis project Ga0105239, IMG submission 92761) | Corn rhizosphere microbial communities from Kellogg Biological Station, Michigan, USA - KBS C4-4 metaG | ecosystem: Host-associated > Plants > Roots > Rhizosphere > Soil | place: Michigan, USA...
TCTACCGTACGAGTAGAGAAAATACTCTTCCCTCCCTCCTATAGTGGATCGATGTAGTCGCCCGGGAGATAATCGATAGAGGGGGGTCACGTGGGATCGCTCTAGGGAGGACCATAGAGCCCTGTACGGGTTCAACCCGTAACAAGTAGGCATATGAAGTTTCCCAGGCCGATATTGATGCACAAAAAAAACGAGGTGTCAAGGCGCTAAACTAAAATAGCACCCACGTATCCGCGCAAGGGATACTCTCTATCCGTGACTCGATACGTGACTCAATTACAACTAGAGTAGGTTGATTTAATAGCTGTTGATTAATGCGTTGACGTCGTCGTTGCCGTGAAAGAATAACTGCTAGATGCGTGTATTAGAGGTCTTCTTTTATTGATTCCTCAATGATTTCACGGCCAAAAAGGCCGTTTAACCACTCATTCTCATCCTCTGACTATAGATGATCCTCCTCATTTAGGAATACAACATTAACTCCTTCAGGGGCGTAGAATGCCTTATTTACTCGTTACTCGGCGAATCCTTATGGCTATTAGTTATAATACTCTTAATTTACGAGCTCCGATACTTAGCTAAATCCGCCGTATATAATTTCGTCTCCTAGGTTAATAAGATAAAGAGGAATTTTATCGCTATTTCCTTAATCCTTAAGCAATACTCCTATACTTATAGGAGTACGTTACCGTTAACTAGGAAGAGCTATATATAAGTTTTAAGGCCGTAAAGTTAAGGTTTAGTTAAGTAATAGGGTTTCTTCGGCGCGGATAATTTTATAAAGTGAAGGTTTCCGTATAGCCGGGCCGCGGCGAGGGATTAATATATTCCTCACCTTTAGGGGGTCCTTTAGTAGATAAATAGGATTAATTAGTTAAATTTACTTACGCCAATTAAGTCGCTATTAAACGTAAAAGTCCTTTATAGATAGAGACTAACCTAGAGACTACCGTTTATAAAATAAATAAGTATAAGGAAGGTCCTATTAACGAGTAAATTAATTAGTATAATAACTAATCCTACTAGTTAGCCGCTTTTTTATAGACTTTATATAGTCTAGGACTTTATTAAGCGTAAATTAACTAATTAGTCGTGGAAGGCCTTAAAATATATCGATTTTAAAGTAAATCTCACTACCGCGGACCCTCTCTATAGCTAATTAATACTCTATTTAATCGTTAACGCGCTTAATATAGGTATAAATAACGTATACTACGTTAGAGAGGTATAAATAGCGATATAGAAGGTCGGCTTTTATAGCTCTATATATACTCTCTACGACGGAACTTATTATAGTACTAAAATATATATATTAAGAGGTCTATACTGTATAAATTCGCTCTTTTTAACTAATTTAGGTATTCCTTAAGTAAGTAATAACCTTAGGCTTATAGACGGTCTATTTAATAGCTAATACGGACTATTTAGTATTAAATTTAATAATAGAAGGTACCTAGATTACTCCTTAAAAATTATAGAGTAAATCGCTCTATTTAGTATTAATATAGGATCTCCTTTACTTCACCATTAAATCATTTAGTATAGAATTAATACTACGTCGCTAGAGAGGTTTATAGTGTAATTCTACATCCTTATATAGATACTATAGGTAAAGGATATATAGGAGGCCTAGCTAAACCTCCTTAATTATAGCAATTAAGGCCTTTAACGCATTAGTTGCGCTAATACTTAGTATTTCTATATATATATCTAGGTAGAAGTTTCGGAGTTATTTTAGGATAAATATAAATAATTCCTTAGTCTTATTACTATAGAATACTTATCTAATAATAAATAATATATTCCTAGTAGTTTTACTAATAATTTAATAGAGGTATAGGTTATAGCGATTAGTTTTATAGGTATTATTAATAACTAGAGAGTATAGCTAACGTAGAAGGAGTTATAAAGACGTATAATAAAAGAGCAGTAAATATACTAAATAATTATTATTATCTATAACTTCCTAATACATAAACTTAGCTCTAAGGCCTTAAATTATCGCCTATATAGCCGGTAGACCTCTATTAACGTTACTTTTATATAGAAATCGTTAATTCTCTATATCTTTTATAGTAACTTACGCTATTAGGTTAACTTACTTAATAGATCTCTATAATTTCTTAGTCTCTATTAATACGTCGGTATCTATATTAATTTATTAAATAATTATAGGAGTAGCTCGGCGAGTATTTCGCCTATAGACTGTATAGGTATTTAATTAGTTCTAGGGGCCGTAATTATAGTCCGTTTACTTTAAATTAAGGATCTATATATTTATCTCGACGAGGGCTTTTAAATAAACTCGAAATTTATAGGGTTTATCGCCTATAAGGCTACTTAATTAACGTTTTCGGTAAGGAGCTAATACTTTAATAGTATTCTTTTAGCCGCTATAAACGCACTAAATAACTTACTACAAGAGCCTTCTATCTCTTAACCTTTTACTTATACTCTTCTTTACCGTAAAGCTATTCTCCTTTATAAACTCTTATAGGCCTATAAAAGTAGAGTCTAGTAATAGTTACTTATATTTTTCACCGCGTAAATTAACTATTTATAGAGCTTAAATAGTATTATCCTTTTCCTCCTATTTAATAGTTATATTAAGGTCTAAATCGCTTATAATCACCTTAAATACCGTAGGGTCTATAATAATTAAATTTATTTCATAACTAGGCGTCGTCTCGTAAAACTAAATAGATATATAGCTCCGGGGTATTATAAGCTCTACGGTATTATAGAAATTATCGAGATCCGATAAGGATTAATCGAGCGCTATAGGTAAGAAGAGATAAGCGGCTATTAATACGAGGATATAAAGGATTCGCGATCTAGATTATAAGTAGGCCTAACTCTTTAATAGATTATATAGGGATTTATACTAAGTAGTCTAAAAAGTTAGGTTACTACTCAATAGGAGGAGGTGTAAGGGTACAATAACAATAAATAGACTTTAACGCGTCAGTATACTACGGAAATGAGACTTATAGACGAGTGACTAGGTTCTCTATAATCCTAGCGATAAGGAGATTTTATAATTAGTGTATAGACTAATAGAATTACAGTATTGAGTGCACAGAATAAATAAATGCATAGAATAGTAGGAGTAATGAGGTGAGTGCACAGAGTAAGTTATTTTAAGTCACATGACATACACTGACTAGTGTGTTGTATGTGCACAGATTAGGGGCTCCCATTCCTCTTGCCTGGTCCCACGGGAACCCCGGGTCTGTGCCTCACTTAACGTATTTTTATGCGAAAAGTTTAGGCGGATCTTCTATTTTTTTGTGAATGCTGTGCTTGATAGTGAGTCTCAGGGATGGTAGTCTCGGCACGTGATGGTAGCCTTGTCGCCTGCTCAAGAGGTGACGGGTGCCAACGGTCTGCGTGTGCATGGAAATAGCTGAGATTGCGAGCCTCCTTTCGAATCAATGCACACATTAGGCAGTGACCAACATCATGGTGCTGACATAGACCAAGCCGATAGGCCAAAGAGTTGTGCGGAAAACCCAGCACTTTTGAGTCTCACCCCACAAACTGGCCAACATTTCCTGGCAAACCGTTCGCTTGAGGGAGAAGCTGAGTTTAAAAGCAATTATTCACAAATTTAGGCCTCGGCTCGTGTCGCAGGTTGAAAAGATACTGTGTAAAACTACTGACTGCCAGCACTGTCCAGGTGACACCAAGGCATTGTGAGTCGAGTGAAACCAGGAGCATCTTCCTCAGGACAAGATTTGAAGATGTCGAAATTTGACCATTCATCTAGTAAGGACCCAATAAGCGCGATTCAGGTGAGATACGCACCTCGGTGTTCACCAGCCAAGATGCTGAATAGTAATAGTATCGATGACCCCATTCAGTGGGCCTAGTCCGAGTTAGGAAGCGAAGTAGGCTAACATACGAGTGTGGTCGCTGGACAGCCAATGAAACGTTTCTCTGCCAACAGTGGACCAGAAGAGGTTGTATCAGACCTCAGACGACCTTCAAAATTCACTTTTCAAGCTCACCATCTCTCACCGAATTGGAGCCATTTCCCGCGGTAAATGGCCCTTGAGGGGATGAGTGATTTGAATGCCACCGAGGTACACTCTGTGAATGGCCGAAAGAGGAAGTATGGTCAGTTGAACAGTAAGCTCCTTGACCGGCAGATCAGAATATAAATTCACGGCTCCTTTTCAGTTTGTCCATGGCCTGTAGACATTTTCAAGAATCAACATTTGGCAACCACCACTGAAAGATTGACGACATGTCCTCCGTAGCGATATCCGCCGAGAGAGCTGCGCAGGTCGACGCAGCGATTCGAAAATTTATCGGCGGGTTTCTCAAGCCTATCGACTCCACTGACGAATTCTTGTCGAGCTATCATCAAGATATTGAATGGTATGACCATGCCTTCTTGATCAAACGTGTCGGGCACAAAGCCGTAATTGGCCTACAACAAGGCTTCACTCACACCAACCAACCCTTCGCAGTGGAAATAAAGGTATGTAGTCATACATTTTCCCTTCCCTCACGCCCAGATCACCCAAGATACTAATTTGCCTCGTCCACAAGGCCATAATCCCGACTGCAAAAGGAGCAATTCTCGAACAAGTATGGGTCGGCCTCCACGCCAATGACCTTATTCGACCTAACGGCGACGTTGCCATAAAAGCCACAGGCAAAGATTTCCGGTGTCATGTCTGTATGGTGTTTCATATCGATGAGAATGGGCAGTTCACACGGATCGATGAGTATTATAATAAGCATTGGGAGGACGGTCTGCATGAGCAGGAGTACTTGGTGATGAAGGGAGCAAGTATGCGGTCGAAGGTTTGAGGGCAGGCTGCTCAGGAGTGGAAACCAAACCTCCGTATGTGGATCAGAGCTAGTACGTGGGTTAATGAAGCCTACTAGGAATAGTTCTCCTTATATGGTATGCTTTCAATCAATCTATGCCATATATAAGTTGTGAATGCCACTTCGTATAGTTCCTTCCTTTATTTGTATAAAGCAAACTCACGGTCACCGTGTCCATTTCTATGCCTTTCTTTCACAGCTTCTCAAATGCCATGACTGCATATCTGAACGCTCCACTCGCATAGCCCCTCCTCATCGCACGGAACGCCTGGAGGAAAGCGAGGCCATCACGCCCTTGGCTGATGGCGAACGCCCACAGCGATGGGGATGATACTAGCTGCCACGAAATATCCCTGTTTGCGATTTGGCGGGTTAGTAGCCTGATAATAGCATTAAATTCTCGATTGCTATGGCCGAGCTGGGCCGAGGGGAAAGCCTCAGAAATCGTGGGGCTAGGGAGGATGAGTTACGCACCAAGTCCTCGCAACGTCCTTGCTGATGTCTTTCGGCGCCTGGAAGACGTTCAGGCCGGCGGCTTCGGCGAGTTGGACGTATTCGTCTTGGGTTTTCAGTGGTGGGAGGAGCATGCCGTCTATGAGCAAACCCGAGAGTGTGCGTCGAAAGTCAGCAAACGGGAAAATCAAACTCGGAGTCAGAATCACTCATGACATGATGGGTGCGGGGGGTCGCGGGGGGTCGCGGGGGGTCGCGGGGGGTCGCGGGGGGTGCGAGGGAGGAGGGACCAGTTGGGACAAACCTTCAATCAATTTTATAACAGCCTCTCCACCCTTGATCTCAGCGAGCGCGGCATCATCTACCTTGAACCAATCCGCAATGATGAGTTTCCCGCCTTCAGATTTCAACACCCGTGCGGCGTTTCTGAAGAATAGCGGCTTGTCTGGGAAATGACTGAGGGCCTCGGAGATCCATACGACATCGAAAGAGGCCGGCTCGAAGCGAGACTCCATCTTCTCGGCATCGAGCTCCAAGAACTGTACTTTACCATTGTTAGCGCCGAGAGATTGAAAATCTGCCAAAACGTCGTCGTTGGCCCTTGTTGTCGTTGTCGATGATGGTAGCGGAGGACTTGTCCCTTCCTCCTCGGCAGTGAGACTGTTCGCGATCGCTACCTGTCGTCCGCTGATGGTGATACCGGTGACGGCACAGCCCAGGTGGCGCGCGAGATAGCGAGTCGTTCCGCCGATGCCGCATCCGACGTCGAGGACAGTGGCATCCCCTTTCAACTTGGATATCGAGAGGAGGAGCTCGATTAGGTTCACCTGTCCGGTCTCCTTCGTGTCGTCCGCTGATTTGAAGTATGCATGGTGGATATGTTGACCCCTGGAGAGAAAGAGCAAAAGAAAGCTCGTTAGTCAATCATGTTGTAATTCTAGGACGTGTGCTCGCAAAAGCAGGTAGACTTGTTTACCAAAGGGAATAATAGTAGTCACTGGCGAGCTCATAGTGGTGCCGTATCCGGTCCTTCAGCGCCGCAAAGGACGAGTGTGCCTCGTATGCCGGTACTTCGTACGTGTCTCCGATATGACCTTGGTTTCCTTCTCGCCCAGCCTCGACTCCATTGGCATTGGGGCTGGCAGGTCGGTCTGCAGAGCCCATTTGGTAAAGCTCGGCAAAAAGCGCTCAGGGGTCTGTTTATGGGATGCGCAGTACCGCAAAGCGGAACACCTGGAAGAGCGAAGAAGAAGAAGACCTTCTGTCACAGCAAGTGATCAAATTGCCAAGTTTGATTGAGATCGACCTGGGAGCCAAGCTGACCAAATGCGAAAGGCGAGAAATGGGAAGCTGTGTCCAGAGATCTTGGATCTATGCACTTTCGCTCCTCTGGGTAAGCAGAGAGTGGTATATTTATTATTGATGGATTTTTTATCAAGGACTGAGCTTCATTCTGCCTTTCAATCCGCCCTCGGGATTGAAAGAGGAATGGCCAGGGTGGGAAACTTCTGACGTTGCTGGATCATCAAAGTTCCCAATAAGGAAAGCTTGGGTCCTAGAATAGGAAATCTTGTTGTCCAACCACAACCTTGCTCTCGGTATGCAGAGCACTCAATCATTTGTTGGGATTTAATACAGACTAGGCTCTTTCTAATATTCTTCGTTCATAAGATCATAAATTCTATTATTGGCGGATGTAACTTTCTTCAGATCATCAAAAGAGGGAATACAGACCACAACCCATCCAGTGGTCTGGAGGACGAACTAGGATTGAATACTTTCGCTCGTTTCCGAATTGAACAGTGCCGGCGATAACGTCAGTCAATGCAGTTGGTCTGTAATGGCAACTCATGGGAACTTTCATTGTAGACATTTCCTGACATACCCAAAGGGTTATACCCCAACTGATAACTTCCAGCCCAGTCCTTTCCTCGACTATGGAGCGAAATATCAAGCAACCTGAAGCGTTGGAAACGCAGCACCAACATAAGTCGGAGCCTTTGGAGCCTTTGGAGGCTTATGAGCTCGCTCTATCTCCCTCAAACATAGCGCTGCAGAGACATAGCAGAAACTCACTAGTTCCTCCCCGCTTCTCACATTGGGAGACTCCGAGGATTCGAAGCGGCCAACTAGGAAACAAGCTGCGCTTCGCCCAATACTATCGCTTAATTCTTCGCCCTCCTTGACAATGCAACTCACGATATATGCAAGCTCTGTGTTGAAATGTTCTTTCATGCTCACAGACAACTCGTGTTGTCGCTTGCTCTGTGCACCAGTTTTGCCCAGTATATTTCCTATAAACACCTCTTGCTCACTCAGTGGTCTAGATCTCTCTGGACTGTATTCCCACGAAATATTCCGAACACACTCTTCGTACCTAATTTGATAAAAAGACGGACAAATTAGCCTATTTCCCTTATCCTTTTCAACGTTGAGAACCTACTCGTCACGTATTCCTCGGGCTCGCTCAAAGTGAGGGGCCACCAGGCCCATAACGTCATTTTCAACGAGATGACTGTATATTCCCTGCAGGACAGATTCTCGAGAGCATCGAGACCAAGAGGTTTTCTGAATACTGGAGAAAATCTTCTGTTCATCAATAGCGCGGTACAATTTCCCGAGGATCTTAGTGCTTTCGTAGTACTTGTAGACTGGTGTATAATCCTCATCATCAGCCTCAATTTCTGTCTGTCTGCTGAATGTTAATGGCTTGTCCTTCAGAACAGTGATATGGGGCCCATAAGCCATAAAGTCTGGGCGATATCCACTAGACCTCGGCATTTTTGCAAGATCAACCTGTGATAGTGTTAGCCTTCAAGGAATCAACATGCCCTTGAATCCTTACAGGAATCCCGCTCTTTGAGAAGTCGACCGCTGTAGAATGCATCTCTGCCAGTGTCAAGCAGTCAGCAGCCAGTGTACCTATTGGTGACTGATCTGCAGCAATTTTATGATTGTTAGCAATCCGACCTAACTGATCAGTAGCCATAAAGGTAATGAAGAAGTCAGTCATGTCCTCGCGTACAACCTCCCTTCCAAGATCGACGGGTGTTGGTCGGGAGTAGTCCGCCGGTTGAAAGTAACGTTTCGGTCTTGCTTTGTCGTCGAATAGAATCTGATACAGGTCCCCGTCAAGATCGCCACCGCTTAGCTTGCTCGGAAGATCTCTTGATCCATGTTGACTGAAGCATACACAATTCCGTAGATCTCGGAGCGGTGATTCATGTGGAACATTCACCGCCCTCGCAAGCTGGATATCACCAGGATGAAGAGCTGGGCTTCGAGTGATGACAACTTCACCAACAATAACACGCTTCTTGCCAGCTTCTCCGACTGTACAAAAGACTTCACCCTCTCTGAGAATGGCAGTCTCATCCATGATACCGTGCAAGGTGTATCCATCTTTGACAGGGATTCTGGCTTTATACTTCAGTGACCTCAATTCAATGAGAACAGCAGTTTCAATGAGCTGTCTCAGGAAAGGGTCATCTTGAAAGGCAACTCCCAATGCATCGAGTTTACGGATGAACCAGGGTAGGTTGATGCGATCGCCCACTGTGTGGCGTTTGAGGAAATTTGAAGCTAACTTTGAGCTCGAAGTAGTTGATTGTAGCCGACGTAACTCTCGGTCTTGATGGTACAGAAAGAATTCATCGTCAACGCCCATATCTTCCAGGATTTTAATACTTTGTTGGTTTAAATAATACGGGAGTGGACGGGAAGCGCTGTTGCAGATCTCAATGTCCAAAGAATCTGAACCTGGAAACTTGATCATCGAGCGGCGGAGGCAGAGGGAATCTCCAGTAAGTCGACTATCAAGCGCAATCATTCCTTTCGCACCTGTGCATTGGGTTAGTGGATTCTATAGGGGAAATGTTTGAATTGGTCTGGAAGTTGATGGGAGAATACAAGAACAGGCACAGCAAAGCACGATCAAGAAAATATGGTGACGATGCTTACCACCGTATCGAATTTGGAACAACATTGGCATCTCCTTGCCCACGGCCCCCAGGCGAGCCCAAAGCTTTCGCAGTACCCCTATTGATACTGTTCCGACACCGTCACTGAAGCAGCGGCCGTTGCGTTCGACATCAAGAATTTCCTTTTGAACGCCTGGGGCAACTGTGACTGCTGTTGGAGTCTCCGAAAAGGCTTGTCCAATTCTCGCGGCACATTTTGCAGGGCAACGAATACGTGAAAAGTCCCCAAGTCCTTGAATGAGTTTTCCGTAGAAAAGGAGGCTTCCTTGATAAACGAATGGAGCCATGAACCAACACGATTGGGCGCGGAGAGAAGAATGAGAGAATCCAAGAAAGGAGAAGCGAAGACCAACAATGCTGATGCCATCATTTAATATTTTCTTAAATCTCCCCTGCAATATTTCCTCATTTGATATCTGAGCGTTATAGCGCATTGGCTCGCCATCTTCGTCACAGAACTGGACCCGGAGGAAGAAGTCGTGGTGATTGGGATATTTTCGGAGAACTCGATTATTGTTTTCTGGCTCTGGACCTGACATAAATATTCGAGAAGGAGTGATGCTAACTTTGTGAATATAGGCAATATTTCCCGAATCTATCCGCTGACTGTAGTCGATTTCACCACTTTTGACCCGAGCCTCATTGTTTCGGATAAGGGATACCACGGAATCAACAGCAAAGTCCTCAGGATTTGCCTCGAAACATCGGAACGGCAGTTGTTTGAACAGTTTGCGCATGAGCGCCACACAAGTCTCAAGGTTGCAGCGGCTCTCGAGGCTCCTTATCTCCGGTATCAGGGCCAATGTTGATCTAGGCGAAAGATACCCTTCACTTGCAAGCTTCTGCAATTGAAACTTGAGGGAGAATGGAAAAGATGAAGTTTCGAGTGCCCGGAGGAGCGGTGCCATTTCGCTTTGAAAGGATGTTTTCGTAAAAGTTGCAGAGATATTTTGCCGAATGGGCGGGGGTAAACCATGGGCATGTCGCAAGGCTTCCATCTGCGTATCGACGTTCACCTGAGTCAAGCCAACCTGATAGACGAGACAACTTCCCACAATCATGCCATGGTCCTGGTCGAGCGAAGCAAGCCTCGTTCGGTTTCCGGTTGACTTCCGACTATTGATGTTCATGTTTTGGATCCTAGGAATCAAATATTCTGTGGATATAGCACTGGTTTGGCTTTGGCCCGAATCAGTGCGGAAGAACATGGGGGGTTCAATGCAGGTAATTGTGATTGCAGGGTTGGGAACACCACTGAGAACTACCTCTTTCATATACGAGCAGAGGAAGTCGATTCGTTGCGATTTATCCATCTTGACGATTGCCTTGTTCGTTGTGAATCGGATGGTGCCTGTAACTTTCCACTTTCGGTATATGATGAAGACGGGCTGTGAAGCCTGAAAGTCCCAGACGCCGCAGGAAATCGAATGGACTGGGAGCTCGCTTTGCGACTTTGGAGTGTCACTTGGAGTGACTTGTCCTTCTGATGTATTTGCAGCCTTTTTCATCCTGTTTTTGGCCTCCATTTGTAGATTCTTTAGTGCCCATTCATCCGGAGACTTCTTGCTTTTACGGCAGAAGAGAGCAATGCCGTTGAACATGATATCTGTCCGACCAGGAGGAAGGTAGTCAGACCTTAGGCCATTGCCTATGCGGCCATGACGATCCAAGAACTTCTCAGCATCCACCACTTTGAGGAAGACTAGAAAACCGAAGTTCTTCCCTTTGCGTTTTTGGCAATCCCAAGCAAGGATTCCAAGCTCAGTCAAGATAGGCCGAAAGCATTTCTCCAGCTGTTTTTCCGTGGCTCGCTCAGGCACACCGTGGACGAAGACCTCCATTCCACATTAGTAGCATTCGAGATATGTGTGAATGAGGAAGGGTGAACAATAATGGGAAACAATGCTAGGGCGCAGAGTAGATTTGACTACCTCAGGTGTGTAGTCTGCAGCTCCCCACAGGGGAAAGAAATCCAGAAATGTGATCGAACGATTCGTCAGGTTACATAAATTCACGGATAGACAGGCAGCTCGAATACATATGACGGAAAGGAGTCATCAAATCATTTCATAGAGACGCATGGATATTCCGGATGCAATTATCCGTGCTCTGCAAGAAGCCGAATTCTTGATAGACGAAGGAAAGGATACAAGAGTGTGTAAGTAGCCGCTGCGGCAGCCTGGGCTGAAGGAAGACTTTGAATGGAAGCAATGAGGCTGGTGGTGCCAGCCCACATGCGAGTTGGCGACCCGTTAGTTATACGGAGTACCTGGAAGGGGGGAACCTCGTAGAGAAAGTACGGAGTACAATGTATTTAAGCACATAACAACATGTACCCTAGTTAAAGGGAAGGTGCTGTCAGCGCCTAAACACTACTTAGTTCCTCCGTGCTAAGTAGACCCAGTTATACTTTGTTTGGCCTGGTATCGTTTCAGTAATTATTGGTAACCTGGAACCTGCCTCAGTACCATTAGTGAGGAGTACGGAGTACTCCGTACAGAGGTATGTACAGTACGTAGGTATTTTAGGTGATGTGCCTAGCTTAGGTAATTACGGAGTATTAATTACTTTGACCACTCAAGAGAATCCATTTTAGGCGGTCTCACCATGCTCCGCATATGCCCGTGTCCAGCTTTAAGGATGGTGGTATCACCAATACCCGCAGTCTTCGGTACAATTAAAAGGACGATTTACTATTACTCTGTACCCAACATCTGCACAGGATCAATGAATTTTTGAATGATCGTTTTTGCGAACAACCATACACGGCGTCCGTATTGGTACCTTATAATCGGATGACTTCCTGGGAGATTGGAGCAAACTAACTTAGGCAAACAGGCCTCCCTTGACGCACAGTGACCGCTATTACCCCCCAACAACCATTTTCGAGCATTGACTGAGGAATTCCGCTCTTGTCACACGGAACTACATATTTAGCCCACGCCCATCTAGTTTTTCCCAAAGAAACCCAGGGTCTGGGAAATAGGGTTCAGTGACACGATGGGCGAGACCACTGGTGTCTCCATGTCTGCCATAAGTGGCACAGGAGCAAGCCCTTCCAGCAATACCCCGCGGATAGCAAACGGATCGCGGAACCCCACTACCAGCAACTTCGACCCAGCCAGGCAGTCCCAAACTAAACAACTGACCGCTCTGCAACAACACGTCCTCTTCTGGGACCAGGACAATGATGGGATAATCTATCCTCTGGACGTGTACAATGGCTTCCGGCGACTCGGATTCAGCATCATCTTCAGCCTGGGCAGCCTTCTGATCCCGCTATTGTTCTCCTACGCCACCAGCATCGAACGCTCGTACATCCCGGATCCACGATGTCGGATCTTCGTGTCGAGCATCCACAAGGCTAAGCATGGATCTGATACGGGAATCTACGACGTGGATGGACACTTCGACGCTGTACGCTTCGACGCCATGTTCGCTCGCTACGACACCACCCGCTCCGGCGGCCTGAGCGAGGACGAGCTGTGGACGATGTGGAAGTCGAACCGCTGCGCTGCTGACCCCGCGGGCTGGTGTTTTGCCTTTATGGAGGCGTGGACTACCTGGTTGTTGTTGCAGGAGGGTGGCCGTGTGTCCAAGGACGATTTGAGGGCCTGCTATGATGGGTCGTTGTTCTGGAGGATCAGTGAAAGTTACGAGAATGGAAAGCCGTGGCAGAAAGGCTACGGCATGAGAGATTTCCTCGAGGGCATTTCGTATGGTGGCACGTGGAAGAATTGGGAGGTAAATGGCAAGAAGAAGAGGTAGAACTTGTCGGTTCTAAGCCCAATGAATTACTTGCTCCCTAGTTGAAGGGACAGGGGAAGAAGAGTGTCTACATAGACCTAATCTATAATGCTGTGAGCACTTAAGTGAGATAGAACTACCTGAGTCTATCTAGGCAACCTGGGGAATATGGTGCGATGAGATGCGTGCACGCCAGCTAGTCAGTAGAATAATAATGCTGTCCGCCCAGTAAGAAATTGTTACCCATACCGCGACGCATGGAGATAAGAAGGGAGTATTCGTTTTGAGGTAGATAGAAGTTCTATTTTTGGTAGTAATATGTAAGGATCGAAGCTGTGCAAAATACTGGTAGAAGGCCACAAAATACAAAGTTTTCTTTTTCCGCTATGCAACCTGGACAAATACCTTATTCGCGACCACCGACCAGTACATAGCCGAAACAAATTTGACAGACGGAGTAGATATCCTTTTCATTCCCCTGCCTGCTCACAAAGACGATGTTCATTCGTCCATCCCTCATTCCTCATCGCTCTCCTCCTCCGCGGTGCCCTCATGGAAATACTTACCCTCAGTTGTCTCATTGATGACACCCGCTCGAATCGTCCAATCGCCGAACCGCTCACCAGCGTCTCTCTCCTTGGCATAGCGACTCAACAAGCCCTTCATAATCTCCAGAATCTCCTCTTCTTTGATACTGCTCCGGTAGAGCTTGTTCAGTCTCTGGCCATGGTATCCACCGCCCAGGTACATGTTATAGGCGCCGTAGGCCTTGCCCACGAACGCGACCTCGGCAACCCACGGTCGCGCGCAACCGTTGGGGCAGCCCGTCATGCGCATCACGATGGAGTCCTGGCTGAGGCCGTTTTCCTCCAGGCAGCCCTCGAGCTTCGTGATCAACTCCGGCAGGTATCGCTCTGACTCGGCCATGGCAAGGCCGCATGTTGGGAAGGCGACGCATGCGGAGCTGGAGAGGCGGAGGGCCGAGAACTGGGTGTTGTCAAGCTTGTATTTCTTCATCAGCTCAACGATCGCTGGTTTGGCTGCGTCTGTCACGTTCGAGAGAATGAGGTGCTGGTTGCCCGTTAGGCGGAACTCGCCAGTGTGGATCTTGGCGATTTCCCTGAGCCCAGTGCGCATGGCGAACTCTGCGGTGTCCTCCACCCGCCCATTTTCGATGAAGAAAGTGAAGTGGCTTAGGCCTTTTTCGTCCTTCTGCCACCCGAAGGTGTCGACGTTGGATTCGAACTTGAAGGGGCGAGGGGCCTCGAATTTGATGTTCAGCGGGTCCAGGAGCTCCTGTACCTTGGCTTTGTACACCTCGTTGCCCATGTCGTCCATCGTGTACTTAAGTCTGGCGTGTTTGCGATTCTTCCGATCACCGTTGTCGCGTTGCACGAGCATGATCTTCTCACACACAAGGTGGGCTTTGTCGGCTGGAACGTAGCCCATCATGTATCCGGTACGAGGGTAAGTCTTTTTGTTGTTATGCGTTACACCCATGCCGCCGCCCGCGAGGACGTTGAAGCCTTCCAGGCGGTCACCCTTGCGGATCGCGATCAGGCCAATATCGTGAGCATAGACATCGGTATCGTTATGTGGGGGAATGGCGATCGTGATCTTGAATTTTCTAGGAAGATACGTGGGGCCGTATAGAGGTTCGAAGTCCTGGACGGCATCGCCTGCCACCTGAGTCTTCTCTCCAGTGGTATCGTCCTTGAGCCAAATTTCATGGTATGCAGTGGTGGAGGGCAACAAGTGGTCTGAGATCTTCTGAGATACAGCGTGGACTTCTTTGTGATATTCGGACATGGTGGGTAAGCTTGAACACATGACATTTCGGTTGACATCACCACATGCTGCAATGGTTGTCATCAATGCCCTATTGATTGCTTGCATTGCCGGCCTTAGCTTGGATTTGATCACTCCATGGAATTGGAAGGTCTGTCTAGTGGTCAGTTTAATCGTCTCATTTCCGTGAGCAGATGAAATGGCGTCCATCTGCTGCCACTGTGAAGGCGTAGCAATGCCTCCAGGAAGTCGACATCTGATCATGAAGGAGTAAGCAGGTTCAAGACCTTGAGCCTTTCGCTCATCTCTCAAATCACGATCGTCTTGCATGTAAGTACCGTGGAACTTGGTGAGTTGCTGGTCCGCTGCGGAGATTGCACCAGTGGAGGTGTCTGCCAGACCTTCCTGAATCGTGCCTCTGAGATAGTTCGAGGCAATTTTGATGTCTTCGTTGGTGATTGGCGGTGGCTCTTCCGGCAAGCCTTCAACATTATCCACGTTGAGTGCCTGCCATAGTCGTGGTTCCCATTCTTGGTAACCTGTCTGATAAGTGTCCGGATCCTGATCGTCTCCCAAGCCAATGGGCGTCAGTTGCTTGCCGCCCAAGAACTGAATTCGTGCATCAAGATCCTTGCCGGGTTTGTTATAAAAGATCTTATCCTCTTTCCGTGGCCAGTAGTGGCTATCGCCGAGAGAAAACACGGAATAATGAAGGTTGGACAAGTCAACATCAGCAGTGTCTTTGATTGCTTCCCAGAAAGCGCGTCCATTCTGAGGAAACTCTCCTTGACCAGCCGTGCTAGTAACGAAAACGACGTTTTCTTCATTGGCTAGATCCTCAATAGGATAGTCATCCATAGCGAGAACCATAGTTTTCAAGCCCCGAGCTTTGCCACGGTTACCCAATCTCTTTGACAGACTTTCAGCATTCCCGTTATCTGAGGCGAACAAGATCGTCAAGGGAGCACCGTAGAGACCTTCCAACATCTCTTCATAAGCATCTTTAGCTTTGCGTTTCTGGAGCTTGCGAATTTCGGAACCATATGATTCTGACAAATTGGCCGCAAATTGTGGGTGGCGATTCATTAACTGCGTCAACTGGTTATCGCGTTTCAAAAATTGTTCTAGTTCCTGTTTAATTCTTTGGGAATCCAGGTTGAAAGTTGGCTCGCCCTTTTCCTCGTTTGACGGATCCCAGCGGTAGAGCGGCCAGTAGCCAAGATCAACAGCCTTCTTTGTTTCTTGAAGCGCTGTCAATGCCGAGTCGTTCTCCTTGCTATATGGAAGATATGCAAGCACAACCGAGGGACCATCGAACTTTTCGGCTTCAATCATCGATTGCAAAACTTGCGTATAGGAGCTGTAGACCGCAACCGAAGCGACATATGCGTTACCGAAGTTCATGGCATAGAGGCCAATATCCTTCTTCCGTCTGAGAGAATCTGTTGCTGACCGTTCGGAGTATGGCTCCGAGTCAACTATCAGCACATTTACATTGGCACCAGAAGCTAGAACATGGTGAACTCCAGAATTGCCAAGATCGTACGCCCAGGCATCCGAGCCGATCAACCATTGGGATTCTTTGTAGAAGAAAGCCTTGTTGTCCAGCAGTTTCCCTGCGAGTGACGAACCATCATTTGCCAACCTGGCGAGGACTTCAGGGGCAATTTCGTTAGCCTTGGTTGGATCCGCTGCATTCAAGACCCATTTTGAGAGCCACTGCTTTGGACTGTCGGTGATGAAAGCCTTACTTCTGGCAGCTTCTTCGGCCTCTTTTATGAAGTCTTGTCGACGCTCAATCCGCGCAAGTAGCGATCCAAAGCCATACTCAGGAGATGCGGCGAGTGTTGAAGAAACACCGACATTCTTTTGGTTAAGGGCATTGGCAATATAAAGCCTACCACTGAATAGTTGGTCGAGGATCTTAAGATAAGCATTTTCTAACTCCGGCTGTTCAGGCTTGAAGTCATCCACTTGAGGTTCTCTCTCAGTCCCGATAGTTAAATTCTGAATGAGAAGTGGGGTGGACTGAGAGTGACCTCGACGCCTCGTGTGCTTTCTAGGAGTTGAAGGTGGTGCCAAATTCTGGAAAATGCCGCGGAGTGCCTGCAAAGCTGTGGCGGCATCAATTTCACCGAGTCTATACTGGACAAGAGAGATAGGGCTCTTCTCCCCATTGGCAGGGCTCAAACTTGACAGTAAATCGAGGAACGAAGGGCCCCACTTGGTAGTCTTCCTCCTAATCTGTTCGAGAACAGCAATTCGCTTGATCGTGGGCGGTATAGAGTCGAGGAGAACAGAGCTACCAAGCCAGGGTCTGTAAAGTCGAGCTGTAATCAAACCAACGTTAGTTAGGTCGGCTGGCACATCGTCGGCATCCAGCACGTCGACGAAGACTCCGGTTGACCCGAAGATGAAGAGAGCTGCTTCGGCGTCCGGTGGGCCCGAGTACTCAATAGCAGAATAGCTGCGGCCAGTCGCATGTTCAATCGCTGACCATATATCTGCTGCGTAGTTGTGGATAACTGTCGCACTAATGGGGAGAGAAACTGGCGTTTCAACTGTGGTTGCAATCGAGGATGGGGCGGTGCTTCCAGATGAGCTGTCCCGCCGAGAGGATCCACCTGAGGAAACATCGGTCGTGCCGTTGGTGGAAGACGAGGCAACAAGAGGGGAGAGAAGTTCCTGTGTGGCTCCTGACGGTGTCTCCTCTGATAGCACTTGCGGTAAACCAAGATCCCTCACAGTTGCAGATCTTCCATTACCAGCATATAGAGTGTCCTCAGCAGATTCTGAGTGCGAAGCTCGTGATCCAATGGCATTATCTAGGATAGACTGAACGAGATCCCGGCTTTCGATTTGGATAGGAGTATCTTCCAGCGAATTGCTGGGGTCATAAAAATGTAAAACACCCTTGCCGCTCTTTATAGCCAAAGCATGCGCAGTCAGAGCAATATCCTGGGCTTCCTGGAGAGTCTCAGACTGCAAAAATATAAATCCTGACTGTCGAACAGCGCTGATTTCGGAAAAATCTGGGTGAGGGGATCCGAGAGCCACGTGCAATACAACAGGATACTGGGCAAGCTTGTACAGATGTGGGACGGAGTTTAATAACACTGATGATGGAGCGGTTGCTGATACATATTTACCAGATTTGAGTGCTGTGTAGGCGGAGAGCAGAGGATCAGCATTTTGGCGGACTGGAATGATCTCGGGAGCGGTTTTGGAGACGACGTTCTTTGCCTTGTTTGCGGCAAATCGACTGAGATGATGGGAGAATTCGGATTCGGTCTTGAGCGCTGGCTGGACTGAAAGAATGACATCGCTGGCCAAGTAGGCGATTCTGGCCACTGTCGGAGGAAAACAGTCAATATGACGAACGTGTTGGGTCAATTCGCTCATGATGGAGCTACGCGAGACAGAAGCGGGGAAAATGTAGCTACTGGGATTCGAGAAATGAACAGCATGAACGTACCGGCCTCTGCAGGGCTTGAGATTGACCCCATGATTGTTTCCTCCTATTCACACGAAGAAAGAGAGAGGGTGTGAGAAGGAAACAGCAAGGAAGCAGAAGGATGAGAGATGAGAGATGGCGAAGGCTGCTAAAAGAGCCCTTGCGGCGGCTTCACGAAAGAAAAAAAAGCGGGCATGCCATTCATTCATCAGACTCTCAAACTCCAAATACTCGGTGCTATTGCTAATATTCCGCAATTCCAGTGTCCGACGGCGGTCCTGGAGCAGATCCACTAGAGCCTTGATCACCAGGACGATGACCTTTGACCACGAAGAGTAGTAATTTCCATCTGCCAAACCCAGCCCAGGAAATTTTCCTTCTCGTCATTCATTCCAGATGCATTGCGATTGGCTGCTGGGGCGATGGCGACATCGATGTTGGAGAAATGAAGAGGTGGGATAAACCCGAAAGTACTCTATAAGGCTGGCCCCTAATGTATAAGAGTGTCAAGCTCTTACAAGGAGTCCGAGCGATCCAAGTCTAAAATCCCGTGGCAAAGGAAACTCGCTTGTTTGAGTTAGCTCACTCGTGGTAGTAGCCTCTAAATGTAACTAATAATGTTCCGATACTTCGCTAACTCCGTTGACTCGTGGGACTACTCCGTATAAGTCTTAGACGGAGCACTAGCGACCCTGAGCACGTGCAGCCACGTGACTACACCTGCTCACTTCTCCAACTTCCCCTCTGCCACTCAAAAATATATCCCCCCCCACTTGTCTTATGAAAACATGCCCTGAAGGTCAGCCAAAAATGGCCGACGACGACGACCCTGTGGTTGCTTCATACGATGTCTATCTGACGGAGCCCCTTTCCTCCAATGAATCAACTACATCCAGACTGTTCCTCCTTCAGTATCCCGCTCATAGACCTTTCTCGAAACCGTATAATGCCGCTCGAGCCCAGACACCTTCCACCCTCCGTTTGAAATCCAAATCTGGTTTCGTCGAGGTTGATGTTCCCATCCTACTACGTCAAAATTACAATGCCGCTGCTGGAGAAAGATATGGAAAAGCTATGTCTGATAGCCGGACCATTAAAGCTGGTGGTACATATGGCCTTGCAGGAGGATTCACATCGAGCGCCCATTCTAAGTCGGGTGACCCACCCCAATATGACGACTCATGGCCAACTTTACAGACGCAAACATTAGGCGGAAAGATAGTTGCCCCGACTGCTCGCGACCCAATCTATCTTCTAGGATGTTTCCGTCAAAATCAGATCCACCTCTCCGCCCTTGACGCTGTCGTGCAAATGCATCCACAATTGCACCATATTGACGCTGAAGAGGAACTCAGTCAAATACGCTCTCAATCCTTAACAGGCGCTGCAGCGTCCAGGCAAAAAGCTAGTGCAAATGGAGCGACAGGAAAAGTCGAGTCAAAGGCTATTGAGATCAAAATCAAAGACACCAAGGATGATCCTAAAGATCGGAGCCTAAATGAAAATGCGAAAATGCTTCGTGACATACAGGTTGACGACTGGAGCGAGCACGATTGGATCGATGAAGAAGAACCGGATGCAAAAGACGCATTCGACTCTCAGTTACACTTTTCCTTCTCTGGCACACCCTCCCCGGCAACGTTAAAGAGCAGCATCAGCAATGCTGACTGGTTGGACAAGATGAGTGCTCCAAGAGAGGATGGAAAGAAAGGTCTACTGGCCAAACTGAGGGGCCGAGAAAGAGAGCGTGCACGGCGGAAGAAGGCGGAGGAGGAAAAGCGGCAACGCCAGAAAGAGGCAGCTGGAGCAGCAGCTAGTACTCATGGCATATTAATGGATATGAGTTCCGACAGCGATCTAAGTACCCCGGAAGCCTCCGATGAAGAAAATTAGTCCTATAGCATGATACCCTGACTGATATTACCATTTACTGCATGGCGACGGCGTCCTCCTGCAACCAATATCCACCAAGTATTCCGAGTGGAGAAGGATTGAGTTATGTTATAGTTGGTGGAAATTGACTTTCATTGACTAAATAGCCAGGTATGAAGACCTATTGCCGACCATTAGCCCTCGGATTGATTCCTGCCTTCATGATCATCTGAAACATTTTCAGGTCCTCCTTTGCATCTTGAGCTGTCGTTTTTACAGCCTTCCCGTTCGCCACCATATCGTAGAGTTCCTTCATTTCCAGGGTATATGGGTCTTCGTATGTTTTTCGCACAATTGACTCTTGGTAAGTGCCTTCCACATTTTCGCGGACCAAGAGAGTGACGGGCAGGCCTTTTACGTACGGCGAGTCGTAGACGACTCTGACAGATTTCTCCATACTATACACCTCAATGTGTGCATCAAAACGCGGTATGTCGTCGAGGCCAGACTCGTAAGTGACGGAAAATCCAGGATACTGAAATATAACACTTGAGGTATTGTCAGCCCAGGCCTGATGAAACAATCGCCGTGAAGGCACAGGCATAGCATACTTCCAAAATGGGAAACCCAACGAAGCACCAACAACGCCCTGGGGCATCCCGAGGACCTCCCTCATTGCTGATAAGTCGTGAGATCCGAGTCCTCCGAGCAGCCGCCACATCTTCGTGGCCTCAGGTGTTACGGGCATCGCACAGTCAACCGTAAGCGCTTGATCAATGATATCGCCAAGTTTGCCTTTCTGGTCCTCCAGTGCTTCTAGGCTGAAGTCGGTGAATACCTTGGGAAATGTGCCAGACTGTGAAACAAAGCGGATGTTTGGTCCAATAATATCTAGCCAAATGCCATACGGCAGAATCATGTTCAGTAAGTCCACTTTCTTGTCTCAATATTGAGCTACAAGACCAACATACCTCTTACCCGAGCATAGAGAATCTGGTCCATGCCGCCCACCTCTTTGACTAGGTCGATAAATGCGGCGGCGTACCTTCGCATGTAGCCAACCATAACCTTGCCTCTCGAGTGCTCCTCTGCGGCAATAATAGCATCTGCATCTCGCTCGCATAAGGCCATTGGCTTCTCGACGAAGACATGCTTATCATGTTTCAGTGCCTCGATAGCGTGAACGGCGTGGTACTCGTCTGAACTAGCGATGAAGACCAGATCCACGTCTGGTGAAGCACATAGTTCACTTGGCCGCTGGGTGGTCTGAGGGACGTGATTGATGATTTTCTGAGCACTGTGTGAGAGCGACGCTGGAGACACGTCGCAAAGATACGTGATAGTGAAACAGTCAGATAGAAACCCCAAGGTACTGATATGGGCGACCTGGGTGATCTGTCCACAGCCGATAATGCCAACCTTGATAATGGGACTGGCGGACATGATGAACTTCAGCAAGAGCACAAGTAGATTGCCAGGGTTCCGGGTTACTTAAGTATCGGAGGTGTTTACAAGTAGGGACGGAGTGGGAATGCCTACTGTTCTTCTCGCCCACTTCCTTGGTGCTTCTGAGTGTTCTCTACTAGGTAGAACACTTACCTGACAGGTATGTGCATAGGCATTCACACTACTATCGGCAATGACGGAGTGCTCCGTAGGTATTAAATATTGCCGATCGCTACGGGGGAGTACCCAGACAGACACCTGTCCATGGGTCAGTCCACTTCTACAGCAGGCGTGCTGGTACGAATGTATTAAATATAGTGGAGTAATAGCTCTAGCGAATCACCGCTTCTGAGTAGCCAGCTTCGATGGACACGTGAGGCGCTAGACTCGAAGCACCCAATGCAACTTAGGCTCTTCACGAAACTTTTTTGGCTGTCCCTGAAAGAGAGCACCAGTTTCTATCATCGCCATCATTCATTCTTGCCCTTTTACTTTTCTTTCTCCTTCGTTCGCATTGGTGTTGGGGCCGGGGCCTGTGATGTTTGTTTCACTAGTATACCTACACCCGAGTGCATACTGGCCCCAGTAATCGTTGCTTAGATTACCGCAATGCTCACGCGAGCTGCCCGTCGCCGGCATGCTCTGCATTATATCCAGCAGGCAGCAGATGGTATCCAACTACCATGGCTGTGCCCTGCCCTCGCACGGCCATATAGATCTCTCCCTCACAATACATCGACACCCTCCAGACCGGCAGCCCCACGCTCGAACTTTACACCTGCGCAACGCACTCAACTCCGACACCTAGCCTCTCCGGCATCCGCCCCGGAGTACTATAGTCCAGCCGATGATCACATTCCATTTTCATTTGACGTGGGAAACTATCATCTTCCTCGTGAGCCTCAGCTACCCCGTATTGGCGATCTCCCCCCCTACAATCCCTCGAATCTCCTAGTACTCGACCACAGTAAAGCTCTATCCGATGAGCTTACACACTCGGAGCGCCCAAACGGTTATAAGCACATGAATACAGATGAAATGGAGGCAACCCTAGATGCCTGCCTCCACGTTCATCGGTGGAGCAGAGCATTTACTCTCCTCTCTCAGCTAAGTGTTCTCCTTCAGAACGACCAGCGAAGATTGTTGGATCTCCACAACAGAGTTCTGGGAGCAATGGCTGAAGATCTGCTACGTAATCAAAATTACGACCATGCGCCACGTATCAATGACTGGGTTGAAGTCGTGATGACAAAGGCAGGTGTAAGGCCGGATGCCCACACGTTTGCTTTGAAGTTAAAAGTTGCTCTATATTCCCTACACGGCTCTAAAAGAGATCGGACGGTGCAGAGATACTGGGCGATGACAAAACATTATGGGTTGGAAAGTGAAGTCTGCAGCCTCCGAGATATACTCACCGAACGTGACCTTGGGACCCTCTCGGAAATTTGCCCCCATGAGATCGAAGAGCCTCAGGATAAGGGCCTGGCAGGAAGCAGTCTGCGCGCGAAGTCAAGTGTATCTGAGGTAGATACAGAAAGTTCATTCGAAATTCGACAAACCGAACAAAAGGGCTTAGGCCTTGTCACACTGAAGAAGAGCATACGTCCCTTATCTTCCCAAGAAGGTGTTGCACCAGAGGCCGATTCTATGGGAGATCCTCTATTTGCTCGGCAAATAAGGCTGGAAAGAGAGGGTTTTGAAATTGCCTTGGCTAGATGGAAAGCAGAGTACAAAATGAGGGCCAATATTGGTGCAGTGGACCTCTCTCACGGACTGCGAGGCGGGCTTCTCTGGATTTGGCATGAGTCACTGGCCAAAAAAATCGCCAAGGAGTTGGAGCTGGTCAAAGAAGCAGAGTCGACTACGGGCCGAAAATCAGCACAGGAAAAACTACGACTCGAATACGGACCACTCCTCGCATGTTTACCTCCAACAAAAGTGGCTGCCACATCCTTGATTGCGATAATGAACATGTATTCCAGAACCGGCGTCGCAAACCCTGTGAAGTTGGCACGCCTTGTGACTGACATCGGACGAGCCATCGAGGATGAATATCACGCTGATACTCTGGCTAAGGAGTCACAAGCCCTACTAAAATTGTACAAGAACACGCCAAAAGGCACAAGTACAGAATGGTTAGAAGACAAACCTACAAAGCTGTACAGACGCTCTGGCCACCATAGTGCAAAGGCTTACCAGTATGGGCGGAATTGGACCAGCGTTCAACACGCCAAACTTGGTGCAATCGTCTGCGAGCTTATGTTTACTTCAGCCAGAATGGAAATTTCGAAATTAGACCCGAGGACGCAGAAATATGTGTCAATTGCTCAGCCAATCTTCTCTCGCACAACCATATGGCAGAATGGTCGACGAATAGGTGTGGTATCTATGCTCGAGGACTTTGCCAAGCTGCTGATGTCCCAACCCGCCGAACATGTGGTAGCAAAACAACTGCCAATGATTTGTCCACCAAAGCCATGGACGGGATTTTTTGAAGGCGGCTTTCTCCAATCGAAACAGCCTTTCCTTCGTGTGAAGGCGCATGAGATCGCCCAAAGACAATATGCAGAAGCTGCAGCGGAGAGAGGCGACCTGGACCAATTGTTTGCCGGGATCGATGTCCTCAGCCGGACTGGTTGGCGGGTCAATAAACAAGTATTCACTGTAATGGTGGATGCATGGAATAGCGGAAAAGAGATCGCGAATTTTCCACCACTTGATAAAATCTTCCCCGAACCTGAAGCGCCAGGACCAAATGCGAGCCCAAAGGATCGGTGGCTATGGTTCCAGAATCTGCGGAAGGCAGCGAATGAGAAAAGTGGTCTTCACTCGGAACGATGCTTCCAAAACCTACAGATGGAAATCGCCAAGTCATATCTGAACGAGACATTTTACTTACCTCACAATATCGACTTTCGTGGGCGTGCTTATCCTATCCCGCCCTATTTGAATCAAATGGGTGCTGATAATTGCCGAGGATTACTCTTGTTCGATAAAGGTAGAGAACTTGGTCCTGGGGGCTTGCGTTGGCTTAAAATTCACCTTTCCAATGTCTATGGCTATGACAAAGCTAGTTTGAGTGATCGAGCCCAGTTCCCGATGGATCATCTTGACAAGATATATGACTCGGTTAGAAACCCATTGAATGGAGAACGATGGTGGCTTACGGCAGAGGATCCTTGGCAATGTCTTGCAACTTGCTTCGAACTCACAAATGCTCTCGACTCTCCAGATCCAACGAAGTTTGTGTCCAGACTCCCGGTCCATCAGGATGGTTCTTGTAATGGTCTGCAACATTATGCAGCGCTTGGTGGAGATGTTGCTGGAGCGAAACAGGTCAACCTCGAGCCAGGCGATCTTCCCTCAGATGTTTATACGGGAGTCTGCGACTTGGTCAAGGCGGCAATCAAGGAAGATAGTGCCCAGGGTGTTGAGATCGCAAAACGGCTCGAAGGTCGCGTCACAAGGAAGGTTGTCAAGCAGACGGTTATGACCAATGTATATGGTGTCACCTTCCTCGGAGCACGGCGCCAAGTTCAGAAGCAAGTCGAAGCCTTGATGCCTGATCTCACCAAAGACCAGGTATCCGGGAAAGCTGCAACATATATCGCCAAAAACATCTTTCGAGGCCTTGGTACTTTATTCACTGGTGCTCATCAAATTCAGTATTGGCTAGGCGACTGTGCAAACCGCATCAGCTCCTCGATATCTCCTTTTCAAATGGACAAAATGTATACCGAGGCATATGCTAATGGTGATACTATTCCCAAAGAAAAGATTGCAGATAAACGTCAGACCAGCAAGAAAGCGCAAAAAGAATCCTTCGAATCCGCAATGTTTCGTACAAGCGTCATTTGGACGACCCCACTCAAACTTCCGGTTGTTCAACCATATCGAGTGAATAAAAGCCAGTCTATTCAGACAAATCTGCAACACATCTCGCTTGCTCAACCGAGTGTGGCTGATGTGGTGAACAAGCGCAAGCAACTGCAGGCATTTCCCCCGAATTTTGTTCATTCATTGGATGCCTGTCACATGGCCCTTTCTGCTTTGAGAGCAAATGAACTAGGCCTTTCGTTCTCGGCGGTCCATGACAGTTTCTGGACCCATGCCAGTGACGTCGACGCACTCAATACGTTGTTGCGTGAGGCATTCATTCAAATGCACAGCGAAGATATTGTAGGGCGATTGTCAGCAGAGTTCCAGAAGCGGTATGAGGGACACTATTACCTTGCCCAAGTCAACAAGTCAAACAAACTAGGGAAAGCGATTGCCGCCTATCGGAAGCAGATGGCCGCGGAAGGATTACTTCCTCCAGGACAAGGCTTCAAAGGTATCTCGGAAAGACGCCATGCAGAGTTGCTCCGCGAAACCAGGAAACTGAAATTGATGGCTAGCGAAGATCCCACAGAAAGGGAAGAAGGCGAACAGATGGTCACTGCAGCCACTCTCTTTGAGGAGATGGATGGGGACAAATATCTATTCAGTCGCAATTCCCTAGGTGAAACGGCAATTGGTACAGTTCCTGATAACGTGGACGAATCAATTCTCGAGCAGGCCGTTCATTCGGAAGATGCAGTAGATGATGTCAATCTTGCTCGGACATTCGATCCGTTGAAAGATTCGGTTGCCGAGGTGGAAGAGGAGGATGGCGTTGATGGGACAGCCACGGAGATCTCCTCCGCTCCTGAGGATCCTTTAATGGAAGCGCATCGACGCAATGCTTTTGGAGACAAGCTGCCTAAAAAGGTGCCTGCCAAGAAGAGCATCAACAACCAAATGTGGCTCTGGCTTCCCTTGAAGTTTAAGCCGGTGCCCAAAAAGGGTGATTTTGACGTCCGTCGCTTGAGGGACAGCACATACTTCTTTTCATGATCATGTATTGATGGGAGAAAGACTTTGCTTTATTTGGACCGGCCAGGCGTCGAGCGAACTGAGCGAGGAAGATCTGATTTTACAAAAAATGTGCACTGGCATAATTCGACAGATTCGAATAGCATATGGGCCGGAGTTCTTGGTCGCCACGTGCATTCACGATGGGCGCGCCATACTACCCTGTACATATTATTGCAACGTGTTGCAGCGAGGAGAGCATACGTGGGTGCCCCTGTTGCATTGCCAATAGAGGAATCTTGGATTGTATACTGGTAGTTGTGTAAGATTTGAGCAGGCGAGGAAGGGTGTCTTGCCGCGATGTACAGAGGATATACCCCAATGTATCTATAATGTTAGAACAGAAAACTCAACACAACCTTTTTGTGTCACTATAATGAATGAATCAATCCATTCTGTTCAAAATTGAACTCCCTGGCCATCTGCCGGAGTATTATTGCAGTGGCAAGGCTGTTCAATCCACTCTGGGCCCATCCAATCAATATTTTATTGATATTATTAGGCAGGCACCTGGCTACGGAAATAGACCAGCCGCGTCCAGACAACCAACCCCCCTGACTCGGGCGCCTGACGACCTCAAACATCATCCTCTCCCTACGCTGAGGCGTCCGACAGCAACGAGCCTTCGCATCTCTAGGTTACAAATACGACCATCCTCCTCACAAAGATCTGTGGATAGAAAAAGCCTCGCTGCACACAGGAAACCCGAACGATCCGCCTGAAAGTGTTACCCCTGATCTGATGTAGATCTCAACCCTTCTCCTGGAAACGTGCTTCACACAATCAAAGGGTAAGAGGCTATTGGCCCAGAACGATGCCTAGAATAACGCTATTTCGACTGCTACTCCTGCCACCTCTATGTTGGCTTCTGCTCGTCGTTCTCTGGGTATCTCTTCCATCACCGAAGCATTCTTGGGACAAATACCCTAGTCATCGGTGGGATGGTGGCACACTCGCCCGAGTGTATGAGTAAGTACTACGTACAAAACTCAGTCACAATCTCGCCTGACTGTTCTACTTCTGGGGGTTTTTATTTTTAACTATTACTATAGCGTGGACGACTGGTGGAACTTGAACGAACGCAACAGCGAAGTAAAGTACGTGCGGTCATCTGGTGTCAACTCATTCGGCCTCGACATCTCTTACGACGCAGACGCGGCATCGCTCCTACTCGGCTGGCAGGAAGCCCCAGGTGTACCTGAGGCACGGTTCCAGGTGAATCCGGAGGTGGAGCTGTTCGTCTCCCTGCCTTTCCTCACACGTGTCCGGCTCGGGGTCCTCGACGGGATCAACATGCCCTGGTTCACTAGGGCGGACGCTACCCTGCTGTCTTTCGAGGTGGATCATCGTACGGGGCATCTTCCTTTGAGGTTAAGCGCTGAGAATAGTCGTGTTGGGAGTGGGGATATGGTGAGGAGTGAGGTTATGGTGTCTCTTTGGGCGTCTATGGGGGAGAAGGTTGGTTTGCTGTTTCTTTCACTTTCATTGCCTTGGCCTAGTTTTCAATAAAGTGAAACTGACATTTTGCGCAGCCCATGTCCTATACGATCGAATCTGCGAATTTTACGAGCTGGGAGGTTCCAAGCTGGGAAATACCCTTGCTCAGATTGCTCGTTATATTCAAAAATGATCCGCTAGCTGCCCCTATGGCAATCCCTACTATAGACCTTGAGTTCCCAAACGCAAAGCCTAGCTGGTCTCCATCACTCACATTTCCAATCCGCCGCGCTATCGGCAAAGTCATCATCCCAACAGGCAAAGTCACGGTCGAGGTCATGGCCGTGCTTGCTAGTATTGCACGGGTCCTTTACGTCCTAGTCATAGCTTCCTTCAAGGCATTCATCTTCATGGTCGGCCTCTATGTCACTCTGGTCTTCGCTTGCTGGAAATCGAAGAGGTCACCTCCGTTCTGGCCCTGGGCGAGCTCCTTCTGGTTGACCAGACGTGTCGTGATATATATTGGCCCGACTGAATCGAGCAGCGGTGGCTCGAAATCCGGCGATGATCACGCTGCCGAGACCGATCCAGAGGACGAAGGACCACGTACTCCCCAGCCGCTAACGAGCATATGGGGCTTCTTCACGAGCAAGTCGCCTCTCGACGATCTCCTCGTCACGTTCGAGTTCACGAAACCGTTCGTGCAGCCGCTGCGTTGGAGAAAGCAGCCTGTGCCGATCGACGACGAGGAGAAGACCTCACCCGCCGCGTCCTCTGCTATCAGAGGGCATGCCAATGGCAACTCCACACGCTCGAGGAATGCGAGTCTTCATCATGAAACAAAGGCTGAGAGTCATCAGGAGAAGTGTGAAGAGAATCTGCCAATATAGAAGTGGGGTTGAGTTGCTTCCTGGATGCGGTTGCTGTAAACTCCTGCAAATGAGTTTTGAAAATCTTCTGGGCGATATGCCCTACATGTAGTAGGGATGATTGAATACGGAGTTGGTGTTCAGATATTGCTGCATGACCAGTTAGAAGCTTTACGTCGTCTCAATTCTCAATGAATATACGTCGGCCAGGAGCGATTTCGGTGACCATCTGGACAAAGCTTGATTACATTACACTTGCAGTTTTTCTCCACCTCAATCGAAACATTTAACAACTGGCGTTCCCCCTCCTCTCATTCCGCAAACCTAAGGTATGATATATCCCAATTACGGCTAATTAAAATCCTAAAACTGGGCCCATCAGCAACGCCATACACTCATCTCCGACCTCAAGGAAACCATCCTGCTGAGGCAGCTCCAGCAGTGCGTTCGCACTAGCAAGACTGCCGACTCGACTACTCCTCTGCATGCCTGTACTCTTCGCCACGAGGCGAGCGCTCTCTCCACCACCACTCTTTTCAAAGCTTACGACCACGCGGTGATACTCCGTGCGGGATTTATCGCAGCGGATGCGAGATGACACTTTGACGAGCACGCGTTCGAGGCCCTTGCCGGAGAGACCAGCGATGCGTTGGACGCAGGGGAGGAGAAAGAGATTCGCGGTCACCAGCGCGCTGGCTGGGTTCCCTGGGAGGCCGAAGATGAGGCGTGTGGTGCGGGCGGAGCCGCCGTCTCTGGACGTCATGGCAGGTGAGGAAGAAGAGGACTCCTTGAATGGCACGCTGGCGAAGGTGGTCGGCTTGCCGGGTTTCATGCTCACACGCCCAAAGTGGACTTCACCGCCGAGGGCGCGTTCGACTGTCGGCTTGAGGAGGTCCAGCTCGCCCATGCTGACACCGCCCGTGGTGATGACGATGTCAAGATCGTGGAGCCGATATCCCTCCCGAAGCTTCTCTTCGAGCTCGTTCGTCGGCGTGTCCCGCGCTATCTGGAGGTCGACAACCTCCGACATGAGATCCCATCCACGCAGCAGTGTCAGAAGAGACGGCCGGTTGGAATCGCGGATCATGCCACCGCTGAGAGAACCCGAGTAGGATATGTCTGTGACTTCGTCACCTGTGCTCATCACTCCAATGCGTGGTTTGCGGTATACGGCGACTTTCTGGATCCCCGCGGCAGCGAGGACTCCGATCTCCCCTCCTAATGCGCTTATTCGTGTGCCCCGGGTGAGGACTAGTTCGTTGAGTTTGATGTCGGAGCCTGGTTCACGAATGTTTTCTCCTATTGCGAGTTCCGACGTGAGGATTTCAACGGTGGCCTCTTCTTTCCCGTCATCCGTCAATGAGGCGATAGTGGTGTCCTCGACCATAACGACTGCATTGGCGTGCTCGGGTAATGGAGCTCCAGTAGTGATGCGAGCTATTTGACCAGTTTGTAACGGTGGTGGGAGAGAGGCCGCCTGAGCATGCGACACAGATGCAACAGGGAAAATGCCTTTGAGACTTTGTGCTGATCCTTTTTCAGAAGGGACAATCACGGCATATCCGTCTACTATACTTGCACGGTATGCGGGAACAGCTTCAGCTGCTTTGACATCTTCTGCAATCACATACCCAGCCAGATCTGGGTTGACATCCCTCGTTTCAATAACAGGGGCAGGCGCCTTCTCGAGAATCTTCGCTATGGCGTCCGCCACAGTGAGCATGGGATAAGGTGAACTCCGTGCCCGTGCCGTAGCTCCCAGACGAGGATCGTTCGACTGGGGTCGTTCTGAAGGATTCGTATGTGCTTTGGGCACTTTGTGCCCTCCATGGCCATGGCTATGATCGTGGTGGTGGTGATGGTGCGAATGCCCTTGGCTTCCCGCTGCCGTTGATTTTGAAAGAGCAGATACACCCGCGTCCTTCTCCAACTTCTTGACACCACCAGCATGTGCCTGCCGCGAGTCTTCCCCGGCGGCCTGCAGGCATGCGTGTGGCAGTAATTTTAAGATTGCCTGGAGATTCTCCTTAGCACCCTTAGGAGAGCCTGGGAGAGTAACGATGATAGTTCTATTCCGAACGCCAGCCACAGGTCGGGACATCATCGCAAAAGGGGTGACCTGGAAAGAGGCTGCAAGCATGCCATGCACAATTCCAGGGGCATGTCTATGGATCAGGGGCGCGATCGCTTCGGGTGAAAAATCTCGACGGGCAAATCCCGTGCCTCCAGTCGTGACCACAAGATTGACCAGTTCCAACGAGACGTCCTCTGCATCGGTCCAGGATCTCACCACCCGTTGGATCTCCAGAACATCGTCCTTTACTATCTCCACAATCGGCTCGCCCCATCTGCCAGCGCCATCCTCGGAGAAAGTCTCTTTCAGGGCTGGAGCGGCCTTGTCTGTGGTTGGGTCAGCTGCAGCTGTGTCGGATATGATCAAGATGGCAGGTCGTAGGACGGGCGGAGAGCTCATTCTTCCCAAGAGATTGTTTCCTGTGTAATATGACACGGATATTGTAGCACTTGCTCAAGCCACTTGGATAGGAAGGAAAGACGATCTCGAGAGAATATATGTGCGTAGAGTCTTCCAGGCACTTGGGTCAATGTTCAGGCTCCGCCATAGCTCCGTCGGTGAAACATTTTTCCTTGCCACGAACCTTGTGCCAATGACCTACAAGGAGACATACAGTCTGTACTTTGCCTTTCTCGAACTTGGATGTTTGAACAATACCAGTGGGGATCCTGGTATTTACTGTAGATGGCAGCTCTACAATGTCTATCATTGGAAGTCCACCCACATAGAGACGAAATGATCTGAAGTCTTGACGGCCGACCAATTCGGCCTTGGGATGGGAACAACGCACAGCATCGAAGGGAATTTAAGAGATCCTTCCATCCTCCCTTCGAGCAAAATCGACTCCCCACGAGACCAAGATAAATCGAGTGCTCAGTATCTGTCCTGCTGACAGTGCTACTAATCGGAAATCATGTGATAAGCTGAGCATTCCTAAGCGGAATCGCGATTGCATATCGACTACCTATTTCGTACCCCTTTTGTCAGTGAGAAATAGCTCGGTGGTGGTGCCAAACTCAGGGTTCAAGACCGACCCTTTAGGAATAATGGGGTGAGTGGTACCAAAGGCGTGCCCAACCTGCACCGCTGAGCTCGTGTCTACACAAAAAGACTCAACCGTACGAATGTCTACCAACTATCACTTCCAAAGAACACAAACCGGTCCTTTCCGCAACGAGGAGTCATTCTCCCCCAGCTTAACTCTCCCTCTTACACTCCCCAAAAACCCCCTTTCACCATCCCTCTCAAACACCAGAACCTCCTGATCATAGGCATTGGCCACCGCAACGAATTGGTTCTTCTCGTCATTCGACAGCTCAAACATCCGCGGCGAGTGGCCCAGCACCTTGCTGCTGCCAATATAGGACAGGTGGCATTCTTCACTGGAGGTATCTATGCGATAGATGGACAGCGTGTCGCTGTCGACGCTGTCGACTGGATAGAAGCGATTCGACGCGTAGAGGAATCTGCCGTCGTTGCTGACGGCGACCTCTGCGCCGAGGAACCGTTGGCTCTGGGTGGGCGGAACCTCGAGGAGCGAGATGGTCTGCTTGAGCGCGATCCCGAGCTCATCCTGTGCTGCACTAGCAGTGTCTGAATCCGACCGACCATTTTGATTTTGTCCATAGGTCAGTTCGAAGACACGGATTGTATTGTCCTTCTCACTAAGCAAGTAACAGAACGACGTCTTCTCATCAACCTGCTGAATTGCCGAATGCCGCGGCCCCGTCTTAGGCGGCAACTCAAAGCTGTGAATCTTCTTGAGCGTACCTAACACCCCATCCACGGCATATACATCCAACTTATCCGCGCTCCTAAGCGGCACGAAGAGGAACTTTCCGGACCAATCGAACCTTGCCTCATGCGGATTCGCGAAGCCCTTGCCCTCGTTAACAGCTGGATGTGGCCCATTCGCGTCGTAGTAGATCGTCGCGCTTGGCTTGCCCGTGGCGCCGGTGTCACCATCCAGCGGGAACAGCGTCACCGTCGACCCACTGATATTGGCGGCTGCGAGGAGCCGCCCGTCCGGCGAGACGTCGATGTGCACGCCGCCCTTCCCCGTGCTACTCTGCGCATTCACTGAAATAAGCCCTCGCCCTGAGCTTAGAATCTCCCCTTCTGTCGTGGAAGAAGAAGCAGCCTGTCTTCGGAAGGCAAATAACCCACCGGACTCAGTGTCCTCGTCAGGATAGTGCAGTCTGCTGACACTGTAGATCATGTCACTGTCGCGGTGCGAGGCGAGCCAGCCAGGCATTTCCCCGGCCTGTGCGCATGTTGATTTAACGGTGAGAGAGTTGTGCGCGTCGTCTTCGTTGGGGTCGAAGCTCAGCTCCAGGATCCCGGTGCTTTGTAGCGCGATGTAGAGTATTCGTGATTGGGTGGGGATGGCCATACTGTAGATTGGGGTTGTAAAGTGTCGACTGGTCAGCCTCTAGCCAGCTGCGGAGTGAGGAGACCCGTGGAAAGCGGAGAACGATAATGGTTGGGCGGCTGATGGATGGAGATAGACGATAGACATGTAACCGTTTCAACTCATGGCCCATATTTTGTTTGGTACCTACAAGAGAATGGACTCTGTATACATATATGCACTGTGTCTGCATACAGTCACGTACGTAACAATCACGAAATCGGAGGGGGATGTGATTCCGAATCATTGCGAGAACCGCAATGGACGACGTTCGCGAAACGAAAGACCACGCGATGGTCGGCACGAGTAGATACTTGCATCCTGAAACTTTGATGGTGCATACATACTCGGTACGGTAAATGGAAGGGGGTGAGAAGTTGGTTTAATGGCATTGCTACATTCATAATTCATTCATTCGTGACGGAAAGTCTATCTAACAATATGAGCACTCCGTGTGAATAGGCACCCAATAGGGAATGGGGTATCAATGATATCGAAAAGTGACAGTTACAGTAGTAGGCTCCGCATTGGGCAAACCCTTTTTTCTTCCTCCGGTCCTTATACATTTGCTTTGCATACACATCGACAACCTGAAAACACAAACCACGAGGAAAAACAAAACCCAGAAGCGCCATACGCTTGGTACGCTGAAACATTCCTTCCTCTCAAAAGAAAGGGACAAGAAACACATACAAAGTCCCATGGGAAAAAACCCAACCCCATTCCATCACCCCCTCCCTTCAAGCAAGACTTCCCCGTTTAAACTCCCGCTGTTTTTTCGCCCTCAACACAGGAAGGGTATTTTCTTTCCCAGGTTGTCTTCCAATCTCCACAACCAGGAATCTCACAAAATCTCTCAGGACCCAGTAACTACTATGTGCGCTGAGCATGTTGAGATATTGGATCTCAAGTGGTCCACCCCCGGATTCAAGAAACCAGTCGATCTGACCGTTTTCGTTCAAGAGGTACATTCTCTTCTCGGCGATCTCTTCTCGTGTGAAGTTGTGCGTTTCCATTTCGACCGTTGATGGCATCTGTGCCAGCTCTGGGCGGGCAGCATTCGAGTTTGAGGCCGTGTATGCGTCAGATGATGAACTGGATGCCCACCGGAAGGTTTTTCCGATACGTGTCATGAAACCAACTCCAGTAGTTGGGATTACCGCAGGGAGAAGTGTTGCAGCGTAAAGCTGGTCAACAGAAGCATTCTGTAGGTATGAAATCGGATCATTCCGATGGCATACGTTGTAGATATTGTCAACAGCTAGACATCCATATTGAGCCTCAGATGCAATTCCTGGTTGTCTGTCTTGGAACTCCATCCCAGGTTTAGCCCGTCCTTTGCGGGGGACTAGGCTAGCGTTATTCAGGAGAAGGAAGAACCCTGATGGACTTCCACAGCTGAAGAGGTTGGTGGTATCAAATTCAAACATCTTCTCGCTAGCTGTATAGGGGTCGAATTTTATATCCTTTGTCAATCTCGTTGGTTGGCGGCTGAGGATCTCCATGGCCATGACAGAGCCGAGAGAGTGTGCAATCAGGTGGACACGACCATATTCTTCGAAACCAGGATTGTTGCGGCACCAAAGTCTGTATACTCGGTTGGCTTCACGAATTACAGCTGAAGTCATCTTCTCCTTATGATGGGAGAGATAATAAGGTATGTCAAGCATGACATCGCTGATTAGAGAGCGAACACCTTGGAGACTGTCAGGCGTAATATCCTTCAGCTGGTACTGATTATTTGGTGACGTATCAGAAGTCTTGTTCTCTTCATCGAACGAGACAGTGAGTCGCCAGTTTACGGGCAGCACCATGATTCCAGAATTATCTCTTAGATTTCCCTTGACTGCCTCTGTTGACAATTCAACGTTGAATTCACGCCTCAAACCATTGATAGCATGAGTGAAGTGGAAACTGTCAACCCTTTCTGAGAGTTTCTGGCCAATGCCATGAATTACAAGGACAAGGTCAGCAACTTTGGGTGTCTTGACGTCCTCTTCACAGGCAGCGCATGACATCCGTCGTCCACGTGTGGTTGCATCACCGGATTGGGACATGTAAGCACCCACTTTCGCATGGGCCAATTTTGCGTTAAGTTTTGGGTCGGGATGGATTTTCAACCATGCTTGCCTATCAAACCCACGAACAACAGCGACTCCAATCTGTCTGCCCTTTCGTATAGAATTCAATGGGCGACGATTTTGCCGCTCTGAGGGAAGAGAACTTGGTCGCAAAATTTGAGCATTTCTGGCGTCGACATATACGACACTATGAGTCGAGAAGAGGCGCTTATCACGGGATTTTCTGGGATCTACAGCCATATTCATGACTGCTTTCGGGGCATGGCTCTCGTTTAACTCTGCAACATCAATAGCAGATTGTTTCGGTTTCAGATCGAGCGCAGTTGGCGGTCTGCTCACGGTGGACTCATCAGGCCACAACTTGTGCACAACCTTGAGCTCGGCCTCTGCTCCATTATCGATACAAGCCTGCAATTCTTCATGGTAATGATTTGCGTATGGCATCATATACTCATACCCAATTTCAAGACGGTTTGCAACATCTGCTGGAACTGGTAACATTGTGTCTTTGTAAAACCAAGTCGCTCGGAGGACATTGGAAGTGTCGTTGATTGGTGACCAATATATTGGCTTCATTATGAGAGTAGGCATTTCGACGAGGTGCAGGCGAGAAACCCCTACAGGAACAAATATCTTCTTTTGCTTGTCTTGAGTCTTGGAATGATGATGCCGGCTGCTGCTGTGAGAACGGCTGTGATCAGGTTTGAACTCATCTGCAGAGTCATCTGACGATAATGGTAAATGACCCGGGGTATCTGCAAACTTAGAAGCAATATTGCGTCCACTCGGGGCACGGGCAAACGGTCGTCCACTCATGTCTGAACTTGTACCTGCAAATGTCGCAGAGGCAGCTGAGGTGGAAAGCTCAGGCATATCTGATTTTGGTGCATGATCCTGGTTGGCTTCACGCTCCTTAGATTTTGACCTGCGACGGAAAGGGGAAAAGCGCCTATGCCGTGAACGAGACTCTTCGACAGGGCGTGTCTGATGGTCTGGGTCCTCGCACTGTAACTCTTCGGGATCTATAAGCCTCGGGCTAGTAGCTCGGCTATCTTGATTTTCGTCGAGCATGACTGGTGACTCTAGTTTTTGTTGCTTTCTTCGACGCCATATGTTAGAGCCTTCTGATACGTCGCTACCTCTCTCCTCAGAGTTCGGCGACCTGCCAAGAGAGAAGCTACTAACATTCCTAAACTTTCGAAGTGCAGAGATGCCCCGGGAAGGTTGAGCTGTTCCCCTGGCATGGCCAGATTTTGAATTACTGGTGCCCGCCTCTTGGAATGCAGTCCAGGCTTCTTCTAAAGCAGCATTGTCCCGAATAGAAAAGGGTTGAGGAGGTAGATTGACGGCTTTATCGGCCGAAATTGGTGGTAAAGGGGATAGAGGATCATCGATAGGAAGGGAAGAGACATAGAAGAATTGAGCCTTCACAGGCCGGTGCTCTTCGTCTACTGCATGCTGTGGCTCTTCGAACAGCGCACAGGTCGGGCCAAAGGAGTGAGTAATCTCTGTCATTTTTAGTAGATCGGATCCATGAAGTGTGGTGAGGGTTGCAGAGGTGTGGCGTATTCCAGTCAATTGACGAACGTGCAGAAGTCAGAAGTCAAACGCACGATGTGGAATCCAAAATGTGAAAGTAAACGGTCAACAGGCACGGAGGACAACAGGCCTCAACGAGCGATTGAGTTCTGGGGCGAGAGAAGGAATTAAGCATCTAGCAGGCAAGAGGCTTCTCGGAAACCTCCCACCTGTCTGTACGAAACTGATGGATGGCATTGCTGAAGCCTGAAGGTTCAAGGTTCAAATCGGCGGAGTTTCATCAAGGCAGACAATTCACAAAGTGACGTATGTAAATTGCCTCTTCTGGGCCCAATTGTAAACTCCCCCTTAAGCCGTGGTTACACGTGACCGCGAGCTTGTACTCAGGCGACATTTTAGCGTAACCTTTGAATTACTACAGGGTGTTCCAACCTACAAGTAGGTATGTACCTGGCTATGCACGATCCCTTAAGTACATATGTGCAGTAAGGGAGGAGGGTGGCGCTGAGTGTTTTTTTCTACTGGTAGCTAATTACAGAATCGGCGTCACCTTGTGCCCAAGGATTCCACCATAAATATGCATACAGAGATGTCTAGAACACGCTGAAGTCGTCACTCCCAACAACCGTTCGCTCCAAGTAGGTTAGGATTACCTCCATTGCGCCAAAAGAGAAGAGCGATTCATTTCTGCTCTCATGCACTGCACCTCCGCCACCGAGCGTCCGATGCTCGTCCCATCAGTGGAGAACCTTGTTTGCTCTCATTGTACTGTATCATTTCTCCAAAGTCGGCAGACCCATAGTTTCTCTCGGATATTCCCTATCATCGCATTCGTGCCATTTTATTTGTATCCTTGTCAGGGAAGATGTGTCTTGACAAGGGCTTCCTGGATCACGTTTTGCTGAGCATTTCTCTTTTATTTTGCATTTACACGTCTGTGATATTCCTGCAATATCGCTGTTCACTCGAATTCATTAGCCTTGCTGCTGAGTAACAGGCCAATAATAAGACCGAAAAGACCCAGGACACTGGAGAAAATTTCGATGACGAGCACCTTGACGAACATGCTCGCGTCGGCTGCGTCGGCGAGGGCGGCGCTGCTACCGTTAATACCGACACTGACGCCGCAGATAAGATTGCACATTCCGACTGTGAGGCCGGCCCAGAACAGCGCGTATCCTGTGTAGTAGTTGGACCCTGTGTACAGTGCCTCTTCTGGCACCATAGAAAGTTTTGAGGAGAAAACGATCGACATGATAACGCCGTATATGGCGACAACTTCGCAGAAAATAATCGAGATCAAGTTCTTCGTTCGTATCCGAGGCGCTTTGACGCCGCCCCCGAGAATGGATGTTCCTGTGATGAAGATGCCCCTGCGACACTGTTGTATTAGCCAAATCAATTCGAGACTCCCCTATAACAATTGTTTCGATCAAAGCAAACAGATCGAGCAAGTTTTATTTGGCTTGTGCTTACCATGCTGCACCGACAACTGACAGACCTATACATAAGCCGATCCCTAGATCTGCCCAAGCATATGGAGAAACAGTCTCGAGAAATCGTCCCACCTATAATCATTATATCAATCAGTATGGGGAGGCTCTGGTTGATGGTACATCGATTGTTCCACGCACATTGAATTGTTCGCCTTCACCATTAAACAGCATGTCTGTAAGTCTTCTGTTAGTTGGCGTGTCCACTTGTGTTGCGCTCCAATGGAGGAGGATAGCGAACTCACAAAGTCCGACAACACCCAAGGCGGCTGTGGCGCCACCTGCCGGATAGTAGAGACTCATGCTGAGCCTGGTCACCAATACCAACTGAACTTTTGACTCGGAGCTGAAACTGTTTGAGAAGGATCAATGTTGATAAATCGAATATAGTAGCTCATGATGCGCAGGCCGCAGCTGTAGGAGCGGATCTGTGATGGAGACAACAAGGAAAGTAAGCCGATGCCGGTTAAAATATCTTCCGGCACAGCTCCTTCCCACTCACTTACTTCCCAGCTCGTAGGACGCCGCACTATGGCGCATGGAATGGTACTGCACGGAAGGGCTACTACCAAGACGACCCAGCAATACTTAAGTGGTATACGGAGTACTTCGTACCCAGTGATACGCATTCAGACTAATAATATGGAGAGGCCAAATTTCTTGCATAGACCCAACCCTTGTAGCACTAATTATGTACTTGTTGAAGCTTTTGGTCCTTGGGTATCTAAACGCCCTTGTGTTGCTTTCGCCATCACAGCTTCCTCCATAGCAAGCTTCATGGTCCTTTCATCATTGGTCGTCACTCATGAATTCGTCACTCATTCAATCGATTTCCAGAAGGCAATGTTGCTCTCAATTTCCGCTCTCCTATCAATCCCCGCCTTCAAATCCATCTCGAACAATTTGTGGTTGTGTTGAAGCCTGTGCTCCATATCATATCTATATCTAGCAACCCGCTTCAGATGCTCAAAATCATTCTTGCTGCATGCTTCATAGAATAAACGTCTCATTCGATCACTATACAGTTGGCAACTAATGCCTGGGAGCAATTGCGTCCGCCGAAGGACCGGAACAGGTCTGACGGCTCTTGAGACATCCTTGGCTATCGGACGGTCTTTCAACGGCCACACCACCTCTTCGAAGCATGACTCACAAATCGTCAGTTCAGGAAGTTCAGGGATATAATGCCAGAGCTGAGTGGCCAGCATCGTGTCTTTTGCACATTCTCTATACCGAGACAGGCGCCGGACAACGTCCACAAAGTTGTGGATATCTTTAAGCCGAAGTTGTTCTTTCTGTCTCCAGTCTGCCAATCGGTCCAATTCAAGGAGTATGTTGGGCAAATTCCGGCTGCTGATATTTAGATTGCATATCTTTTCTTGAGCCAATTTTTCGGATGGTCGGTCGAAAAGATATGATTGCAGCATTGGGAACAGAAGATCGACATTTCTGACACAAGCAGAGCATACATCAAAGTTATCCACTGGTTTCTTGGTCCGAGGGTCGGTCAGATGATACCACTTCCTCAAATCGTTCTGGTTTCCGTAGCACTTTTTCGTTTCTGGAGGTGGGTCACTAGTGATCTTCCATAAGAGTGTGAGACTAGGATTCTCTTGTTTCATAGTTCGTATCCACGCAAATCTGAACCATGGATTACTCATGGAGCATGCAATGGGCTGATAAGTGTCTGTTGTGAAGTTTGGAATAAAATAATCCCTAAATGGCGAATTGCCAAGGTGATTCATGCAAGAAGGACAAAAGTACATTTTAGGCATGTCACGCATGGTATACCAGTCGTGGCATCCAGCGACAGGCTTGGACCGAGGACACGGTGGTAAACCATTGCTCTTTGGAGGTTGTGTGGGTTGAGGCGTAGGAGGGGGGGCAATCTGGGGTGATATCGGAGATGAAGGGGCAGGCTGCTGAGATTGTAGATGCAGTGGTTGTTGGTTTGGTAGGCCTAATGAACTTGAGAATGCCCGATGAGGGGGGGTTGGCCTAGGTTGTTCAGGTGAATGTGAATATGACGATGCCCGTGAAGCTGCTCGTGGAATCTCATTCTGTGCCGCGGGATTTGGAACAGCTCTGGGCAACACGCGATCATCATGGACTGCATACGTTGTAATGCGAGGGGATGACGTTTCTTCTCGAGCCGTAACGGAATTCTGGCGGGATACAGTTACTGATGGTGGCTGAGCGGGTGGTGTGGTCTCATCAGAGACAGGGGATGGCTTCCTTGACCTCTGAGTACTCTGCCCACTACTTGGTCTACTGAGGGACCCGCTGCTTGGAGATTCGACTGATTGTGAAGTACTAGATCGAGACAGACTTGGAATGGCCTTTGCGGCCAGTGACGCTCCCAATGTTGCCGCTCCAAGAAGGGTTGTTAACGGCTTCAGATCCTTGAAATGCCCCTCATCCATCGATGGTGGTCGAGAACGTTGCCGAGACGACTTTGAAGGTTGAGGAGGTTCGAAGTAGTCTCGAGGTGCCCTGTCACCTCGTGGAGTCCTTGGAGGACTCCGGGATGGTGAGGCCATGGGCGAGGCATTTTGGGAGTTTGGCAGAGGCTGTCTGGATCTCTTGCTTTGATTTGCTTCAAAGGCCTTTTCAAAATAATCTTCCATCGCCTTGGGGTCTTTTGGAGTCTTATTGGATATTACAGGACTTCGGGGGGGATCGACACGACCACGGTCATCTGATGTCTGATATCCGCGATTGGAATCGTCCTTGCGGTCACGATCACGGCGGGAGGAGGACTGATAAGAACGAATCTCATCGTCTCTATCGGCCTGTGAACGTGACGCTCTGCGTGATCGGGCACTTCGGATGGGCCTCCTTTCATCTGAGGATCCATATCGTCTAGCGTGATTTTCCTCAGCAGACGAAGTATAAGGCGAGTCTGTTGTACCCCTCCTTATTTGCTGCCGGCCACTGGCAGGGTTAGGAGCAGGTTTTGGGTCTTCAACAGCTGGACGTGTTGGTTCTCCTACAGGCTTGGGGGTCTGAGGAGGGGTGATATGATCTTGTCCAGTGTAGCTATACGTGCCATAGCCACCCTCAGCAGGACCACGGCTTCTTTGGCGGCGATAGTCTCGAGACGGCCTAGACTCAGGGCTTAGGGGACGCCTTGTGGACTTTGAGCGCCTTGGCTTTTCTACATCGGAGCGATCAGAGTATGATATGCTGGCTCGGGCGGCCCTACTGCGGCTCCGTTCATATCTCCGCGGTCTGGGGTTCTGATCTGAGTCACTACTGTCATGAGTGGTGGGACGGGTCCGTGGGTGAACAGAAACAGGTCTTCTGGGTTGTTGTGCAGACATGGGAGAGAGTAGGTTATCCTTTGGCCGTGGACTCTGGACCAATGGCTCTGCTAACGTTGAAGAGGTACGAGCATGAGCGTAAGGTGATGGGGCACGGCGTTGACCTGTAACCATACCTTCCAATCCGGCACCCACGTCGGTCTGGATTCTGCTCACCTGAGGCCTGCCCCTGGAGGCATCCTCGGGCTTCAGTTGAGTAGTGGATTTCGATCGATGGAGAGCAATGGATCGACGTCTAGCAGTGACATCGGACTCTGGAGCCGTGTCGTTTCTGGAGGATGGGATGAAGACAAACCTCCGCTCATTATTTGAGGCAGAAGGCGGGGTGGTTGGTTCGGGTTGTTCATCCAAAGAGGAGGTATCTGGAACTAGACCACAAGGCTTATTTGGCGGCGGAGTCTTTGATTGTTTAGGTTGTGGTGGACTTGGATTGTCGAGAATAACGGGATACTGATCAACCGCCCCTCGGCTGCTAGCAGGTTGGTCATCACTTTTCAAGGTATCCAGGTGCACATCGAGGACATGTTCCTTGGCCAGAGATTCGGCTTCATCTTCAACACACGGGGTTGGGGGCCACTGCACCATCTTCACAGTAAGGTCGACTTGTCAGTCGTGTGTTAGGACATATACGCATTGCAGGGAGGCATAAACAGAGCCCTCAACAGAGTCCACAGGTGTGCTGCGACTCCGAGCAAGAGGGCTGGCAGGAATGACAGGACTGGCAGACCTGTAAGAGAAGGAGCAGGTATAGAGACAAGACAGACTAGTGTACAGAGTACTGGTAGGGACAATGAGCACGAGGCTTGACCTTTTAAAACAGTAACCCAACGAGCGATGCCGGGGAAGGTGTTGATCTGAATCAGTTCATGCAGTTGGGGCGTTAAGGGATGGGGCAGTTGTGTTCGAGATGTGTTACAGGAAGCGCAGGCAGTGTCGGCACTGTCAGAGGGGAAGCCGTCCAGATGGAAATCAGCAAGAGGCGACTGAGGCGTGCGGCAGACTCGAGCCGAAGGACAACCGGATTGACAAGAGGGCGACGCAAGCGACAGATGCACGTTGTCCTTGGCCCAAGACTTGATGTGGAGTATGGCAGAGTTGAGGTGGCAGATCGGGGAGTAAGAGGGGATTTCGAATGCAGACGCTGCAGAGTGAGTTATACCGAATACTCCGAAGAGAGGATAAAGACTCGAAGGATCTCCTGAGTTGTGGCTTATGACCGTGTTGGACAAGGCTCGTTCGGCAAGGGAGGGCTGCAGTAATTAGTCGAAACTGGCGGGCGAGTCTCGAGATTGGACCGTGGTTGTAGTTCCACGCGAGGCCGAACTCGAGTGTCGTCCTCGTGAGAAGGCTGTCACTTTACCAGGGCCTTCTGGATTGTAGCGTAGTATGAGGGACAAAGGCGAGGGGACAGACAGGGCCAGGCGGTACTAACAACGGGCCGCATCGACTGGATAAGGACGCAATCCAGCGGGGCATGGTGATCTGTAGGTGTGAGTGTGTGTGCTGTGTCTGTCTGTTGGTATTCACTGTTGTTGACTTGATGTTTGAGGCAAAAAGTGGAGGACCCGATGGAAAGGCGGTGGAGGGATGCAGGCACTGAGAGCCTGTGGTAGGCTTTTGAGGTGCGAGGCTTAACACGACGCCGGCGGCCGAGGGGCGTAAGAGGGGCTTGGATTAAAATTGGGGATCATCAAAGCTGCAGGTGGGAGGCACCAAGGAGGGACCCAGGAGGGATGGGCTGCACCGACGAACTAGGGTCTGGATTGGATGAGATACCAAAAAGACGTGACCTTCGAGTCACTACTGGTCAAGTAGAAGCTCGTCAATGAACACACTGAACAGCCTAAAACAACAAGCCATGCAATTGAAGCCACCCGTGACTTGACCCGACCTTTCGTTCCCTCGCGCCTTCACACCTTCCAAGGTTCCCTAGTGCCCGCCCTCCCCACACTTTCCCTGATTGCATGGCTTTTGCACGGCCGCCGCTTCCAATGAAGAAGAATGAAGAGGGGAAGGAGCCCTCGGCCTGCTGAACCGCTGCACAGCTGCTGCGCCTGGTTATTTACTACGAGTAATTGGTAGGGTACACACTTATGCAAACGGCACCTCACCCTCGCTCCTTCCGCTCGTTAGCTGAAAGCTTTCCAGGTCATGGGTCGGCCATTCAATCATTCGGTCATTCCATGCATCTCATGGGTCAGAAAAGGCCTCATCTTGATCAATGACTGTATGACAGCTGGTGGAGACTCTGTGATGAAAACTTCTTCAACAAATAATGCTTGAGTGACCGTCACCGCAAGACCAAGATCAAAATCAAGCTCAAGAGCATGAGCATGAGCATTCTCAGATCTACTCATTATTATGACTACGGTCTCTATTGTGTCTCGGTCAGTGGCTAGTTCCAGCCAGGCCTGATGGACTTGCAGACCAAGTGCCTCCCTATCGCAGTCCTTGCCAATGTTGATGCCAACGACACCAGTGGTCCGAACCGCCACACTATCTTCTCGACCGACAATCCTTCGAGCGGACTACTGTACAGCCTATCCCTCTTACCTCTTCCTATGCATAAAGGTCACCTAATACTTGCCTAATACTTGCCTGAGGCCGAGGGCCGTGAATGGCTGAGTCTGAAATGTGCTGACATGGCATCCTGCTAGGCAAGCACGACTATTAGTTGGATACGTGTTTCCAGTTTTAGGATTTGCTGAGTCTACAGTCTTGACAGTTACCTCGACAATGTACTCCGTACAGAGTACGTTGCAGGGGGTCAAACAATTGAAGCTAGGGAGAGGCAAAAAATTGAAAAAAATTAAGAAGATTCCCATTCTAGCCACCCAAAAGATCGACAAAAGACCCAAAGTGGCTATTTACCTTTGCCCGAGGCTTACCACGCTCACCACGCTCAGCCCATGGCTCTGATTCATCATCACCCACCACTCACGCGTGCATTGTTCCTGGCGGGATCGCCAACCTGAGCATGCCACACATACTCGACTGCAGGTCATCCGCCTGATTGATTTGCTGTGCCAAAGCATGACTGAAATGAACCAGTGGTGATTGATCGTTCCCGTGTTACGTGTGCCCAAAGTCGTGGTGGCAGTAACTCACTGGAGGCCCTCTTGATGATCTACCTCTACCTAGGCATGTGTTAAGGATATAATATCTGCCGTCCCTACCGTCCCTATCCCTCGGCCCAGGCCGCCGATTCTTCTCTGGGTGTGGACAGAAGCCTGAGCATGGTTCTTTGAGCCTTGCGCCAGGGACTTTATTCTGGTATCTCCCGAATTATGGTACTAGCAGCCTGCCCCATGGCCTAGGCTTTCTCAGAACTGCTGTAGAATTAGAAAGTCCCGGTCATGCAGTTTGGGCAGCAGTCAACTTAAATCTCGTGTTGGACAGACTATCATGCCATACAGCCTTGATCCTGGAACTTTTGTGTCACCTTCGTGGGCAAAATGCATACCTGTTGTATACCGGTTTGAGCGGTACGAGGTTACACCCTCCCGCGACTATAATCGGGCGCCTCGATATGACTTCCTTTTGGTGGCCAAAACGGAAGTGAACGCCACGCTTTCGTGCTCTATGATGGAAATCAACACTGATCCATCTGCCGGCCTTATCAGAGCTGTTGACGTCAACCAGCCGGTGAGAGCGCCCGATTCTTTAGACGCCCGGGTACTCTGGAAACACAGGTGATGATCTCAAGGGTCTCTAAGCAACCGTGCTCAAGAATAATCCACCCCTGTCTTCAAAAGCATGTCACGCTAAAGCTGAAGGACGCCATTACTGCAACTCTATCTGTGAACAAGGTACTCGAATCCTTTGCACATACTGAGTGGTGAGAGCATGGTACGTTCAGTCAGGGGAATAAAAATTGGGTTTGCAGCACTAGCATGCCTAGTTTGGTTACAAAGTTGTCAATGACTATCCTCTCGCTTCAAGGTTCTTGGAGGCTCGAATTTCGCATTCTGCTTCAGAAGCTACATCGGGAGGATGAAGAAGGCCACAACTGTTATCGTGAACCTTGCACAAGCTGACCTGTTACCTCGCACGGATCGCCCCAAGATGTCTCATCACTGTCGTCTTTGATTCAGGAACAAGCATTTTCTAAGCATTGCAAGGAGCACAGCCAGGGCTCTCTCCAGGGATGCCAATGCTGTGCCTTCATATTGGTCCTTTGGGTTCTACCGTGACTGTCTCAGAGGTTACTTCTCCGAGATGCTATGTTCGGTCATGGTCTTGTCAGCAGTGTATCTAGGTAGGGATCCCAAAAACGGGCCACAGAAAACGCTAGATATTAAGCTGTCAGCTCGACTCTGCCGAGAAGGGATACATTCATCTTGCGAGGGTAGTGGGAGTAAATCATCCCACGGGGGTTTAATACATCGCTTCTAGTTGCCGGCATAGGTTCCTGGCACGGAAGAACAAGGCCCGGCAGGCACGTAGAAACACCGCCGTTACCTGTAGATATTGGTAGAACTGATATCAAGTGTGTCTATTTGCAGAATCGCTGTTTCATAGCTTGATGAACACCTTGGGACCAATTGCATCAGTCTGAAACTGGACTTCCTCCTGGCTCATGTCGCACCAGTCGTGGCGTAATATGAGGGGGCGTGATATGTAATGCCGATAAGGCTCCGAGGTGCGGGGTAATTTTTCCATCCCCAAGTCTCGCTGGCATCAACCTTCCAAACGAAAATAGACCTGGCCCCGCGATCATTGCTATGTAACCATTTTGTGGAAAGGATATACTACCCAAGCGTTGGGTGGGAATCTACGTGGTTCATCCAATAGTAGTTGCAAATCATGACCAATCCAACACAAGATCTTCAAACAGGGCGCGTTATCCCAGCCTCTCACCACCAACGCAGTATAGCCATACTCCAGCAGGTCCGCCCTCTCCTCGACATCTCAGAGCATTGATTTCAAAGCGAGATCCAGGTTTTGCTTTCAACCATATCGATCCTTTCTCCCTAATCTCATTCTGTGCTCTGAAACCAATAGACATGTAGTTATTCTAAGGCGATATCGGCCATGCGGCTATAATCGGCCAGGCACAGCATTGTGAGCTACCCAGCAAGGCACTGGTGGCCCGTATGCTTATGTCATGCTGGATTCGATGCTCAATCTTCGCCAGCCGGTTAATTTCACATCACAGCCATATGATTTGGCATGCCTTTTTGAGTAAATGCTCGACTTGGTAAAACGCCTCTGGGGTTCTCTGGGCTTAAGAACGAGCACAACCGTAGCCGAAAATGGCATCCTGAAGGGCGCAACTTCTACATGGTTGTGCCAGCCTTGTCTCCCCTCCCTTGTAATTACGAGATACTACGAACTTCCTCGATTTCAATGAGGGTGTGCGGGGATCGTGCGGAAATAAGCCCATCAATGACCGAGTTAACTCCATTTGACATTTATTAGTTCATCCACAACTCTCGCACGCCATAGGCAATGGGAGCATAGGTAACGAAGTCTGTTCCTTAAGGAGCCAATTGTCTAAAAGGGATCTGTTTCCCTGAGGAAGTAGGTATTTCATACTGCTGATATATCTACCTAATTGCCTGTGACCCATGTCGCTTGGGTCCCTCCTCGCAAAAGCCCCCTCATTGCTAGCACCTTGGGTAAGAGCTCCAACATCAACAGTCCCACTGGCAGCGGGCATCCTGCTAGCAACAGCTCGTCGTCTCCATACCGCAGCCAGTCCCAGTAGTGCGCCTGGCCCCCGGGTGCGGACTTCCAGTCGATTTTCTTCCACCACAGCAGCAGGATTATCAACATCTTCCCTGCAACAAAACCCCCAGTTCCCTGATTCCCATAGCCCCCCGACCAAACCATTCGTCAGAATGTCATCCACATCCATCCCCACAACGCAAAAGGCGATCCTGGTGCCTGAGAACGGCGGGGCCGACGTCCTGAAATACACGGAATCACACCCGGTGCCGAACCTTTCAGATGGCCAAGTCCTCGTGAAGAACAACTTCGCTGGTGTCAACTACATCGATACCTACTTCCGCTCAGGTCTGTACCCCGCGCCCGGCGGGCTCCCACTGGTGATCGGGCAGGAAGCAGCTGGCACAATCGCGAAAGTGCAGGGCGCGAACCCACTGGGCTTCAAGGAAGGCGACCGCGTGGTGTGGATGTCTGGCAAGGGCTACGCCGAGTACAGCGCGGTACCCGCAGATCGGGTGATCAAGATTCCCGACGGGATCTCCGACGAGGACGCCGTCGGCGGCTTCCTGATGGGCATGACGGCTCTATCACTCATCAAAGAAGCATACCCCGTCAAGAAGGGCGAGACTGTCCTCGTCCACGCCGCCGCCGGTGGTATGGGTTTGCTGCTCTGTCAACTGCTGCGCGATCTGGGCGCCGTCGTGATTGGTACGGCTGGCGGGCCGGAGAAGACGAAACTCGCAAAGGAGAATGGTGCGACGCATGTCATTGACTATAAAGCCACTGAGGGCCCAAGTTGGGTAGAGCAGGTTCTTAAGTTGACGGATGGGAAGGGCGTGGATGTTACGTATGATGGTGTCGGCAAGGATACCTGGGAGGGCAGCCTTGAGGTCGCGAAGAGGAAGAGTAAGGTCGTGTATTATGGTAATGGTACGTTTCCTCCCACGTCTGCTCCCACCCCAATCCATACCCTATGTACCTAACGCTGTCCACCCCCCGCAGCATCCGGCGCAATCCCACCCTTCAACATCGCGCGCCTTTCAGCGAAGAATGTGTCCATCATGCGGTCGACGCTGATGCAGTACATCGTGACGCGCGAGGAGCTGGAATTCTACGCCACCGGCGTCCTGGACTTGATCAAGGCCGGCAAGCTCAAGATCAAGATCCATAAGGTCTACCCACTCAGCGAGGCGGTCGTCGCACATAAGGACCTCGAGGGCCGGAGGACTACAGGAAAGTTGTTGTTGAAGTTGTAGGGCAGAGGAGAAGAGAAAGGAGGGGGGGGCGTGTCGGCGACAAAAGTACAAGACTTGAACAGACAGAAAAAATACTTCAGTCTCGGATAATCTGATTCTCCTGGACGATGTCTGACAGACAGCAGTTTGTGGTCTTCGACTTTCCACTACTGAGAATACGCAAGAGCATCGTCACCGTGGTTTGCTGTCCCGTGGCCGATTCATCATATGAATTTCCCGTACAGGTAGCAAGCTTATTTTATTCTGCGCACCCCCTCGTCATCATGTGCATGTTCATTCACAGGCGAGCACGGCACGTATATCCAATTCCTAGAGACAGACATGATTTCGATTTCGCAAGCCACAATCTCTCCTGATCGCTTAATTCTTGAAATCTGGTTTCGCACTTCGGATAAATATCCTTGACACAAGTTCGCGTAGTCACTCTTCGTGTTCGTTCATTCTCATTCTTTCATTACGCGGTGTCCATCTCGAGCCGACAAGCGGCAAGGTAAACCGATCTCGACTTGTCTGTACATCGCCCAGTTGTGCATGAGTACTGAAGCCTTCAGCTGGGCTGTGATAAATTTGTGGCGAGTGGAGATTCTCTAGTTTAGGCAGCTAGAGGACAGGATCCGGACCATCGTTGGGATATGGATTGTCGAAACCATAGAGTGGTGAGCCCATCTAATTTTCCCCCACGTGGCTTGTTAGTCCAGATCCTCACATGCTCAGATGCTCGCCCTTGATGGCCGAGTCCTTGGAGACCATGGACAGAGAAAGGAGATGGGATGGCTGTGACTCACGCGGTACAAGGCATAGACGACGTCCCTGGTGGTGACAGTCTTTCTCCCTTGATCATCTCTATCTAGAAATCTGTCAGAGGCGGAGGCTTCAAGCTGGTACACTATTCGTCGAAGGATCTGGGAAAGCATCAGGTTAGAACAAGTCAGATGACGTAGTTTGATCTCAGCCAAAAAGGGTCGTGAGTGGGAGTAGACAGGTGATTGCCGTGACCTGATGATGAAGCTTCACACCGCCCGTTTACGGGAAACAGGTCTCGATGAATGAGGACGGATCAGGAAGCAATGGACCTACAGCGGACAGCTTTGTTTTGAGCGCCTCTCTAATTGTGTCGTAGATTTCTGTTTGGATACGTTTTACGCCACCTCGGCGGGCGAGACGTCTGAAGTTGAGAGCATCGAGTCAGTCAGTTTTTCCTTCTTTTGGGGAGAGAATTCTTCTTGATAGATGTATATATGGTTAACCTGGAATCTGGCGTTTGGGTTGAGGACCTTTGGGGTTCACATACCGGATCGCGGGTTTAGCTGAGATGAGTGGAATAGTGAGTTAGTACACCGCTGTTGAACTCAGGAGGCTCATATGAAATTAGGTCTGGACTTACTGATCCCCAAGATAGCGTCCGCGGGTTTGCGGCGAAACCGCTTGGGCTTTCTGGTAGGATGGGGGAAGTGGCCCACCTTGATGGGAGTAGGGATGGGCATCTTTTAAAACTCTGGCAGGATTGGATTGGGGATGAAGACGAGCTAGCGCCTTGTTCTAACAGTGGGTGATGCTTCGGAGGGATGTGTAGTACTTAGTCCTTTGCGACACCGAGGAGATGACGGAACAGTGGATAGGATTGTAGGTCGAGAAATGAGACAGTGGTTGAAGAACTAGATGTTTCGGCACATGTATGAAGCAAAGTTGAGAAGAGAAAGAAAAGTGAGAAATATGAGGCATAGGTTAGTTAGGGATGAGTAAGAAGTGAGGTCAAGGTGATAGCAAAAGAGGCGGACAGTTAAAAGTGAAGACAGCCTCGTGGAAGAAATATTAGACATTAGGGGGTACTTGTGTATATCCAATCGTAGGTCGTTTAGCCATCCAATCTATGGTCATTTGTACACATACATGGTCTTCATCATGCTATGAATGTGGCTTCCGAGAAAAGCCGCCCGGTCTCCGTGATTTCCTCATCACCGATCTTAATTTTGAGTGTGAGGGCGTCTTTAGATATGTACTGGAAAGCCTTGTCAGTAGATTTCTAGAACGAGTTGAAACACTGAACTCACCTGGAAGATGTGTGGCTTCAAGCCGGTTGCGCCACTAATGAAGGACTTAACGAAACCAGGTAGGTGGGCCAGAACATCAACTCGATCGATCCTAGGAGGGAGATCGCCCGTTATTGAGGCTGTTGCCGATTTACCGTCCTTTTCTCCCGTCCATTCCCAAGCGATGGCTGTGGGTTCAGGCCAATCATATTCGGACTCCTGTTTAGAAGTAACATGTTTGGCTGAGGCGTTTCCAGCGAAGACGATCTCACCATCTTTAGCAATACCACCAACGCCAACAACAGTTCTCCCATACGAAAGGGGAGTGGTGTATTCCATTAGAAGTGCCGAGTATGTCGGTGTCTGGAAGTTGACAAAGTTCCATTTCACGGCAGCGTGGTGAGGTTTCATTCCTTGAATGGCATAACTGTAGAGAGCCTTGCCATCGATGGTGTATGTCTTGTTGGGCGTCTGCATGGTTCCGGTGACAATAGCTCGAGGCCAGAATGCATGCCGAAGATGGCCCCATGGATTTGCGGGATCAGTTCCGTAATAGCTTGTGCCATCCTCACCGATCTGGAAGCCGGGAGCTTTCCTTGTGACAGTCAAATTCACAATGCATGACTCGTTCTCGGCCGACTTGATTGTGTAGGTATCACCCGCCTCATTCAATTCTATTGATACATTATCCGCATAAAAGCCGGTTTGAGGCTCGTCGAAACCATAGTTACTTAGTGGATCAGAGCACCAAAGGTGTTTTCCGGGGCCATCATAGTCCCATATCTTGGAGTTGAACTGAGCGGTGGTATGGATGCCTCTAATTCCAGCCATCAGTGAAAATTTCGTTGGAGGAGGTATAGAGTGCGGAATGCTTACCCAACATTGCTATAAATGAGCTGTGCCATGGAAGTTGTCCCATCATCGCTCATGAAGTAGAACGTCTCTGTCTCGACATTTGTAGAGTCCATTGCCTTCCACTTGAGGTCATCTCGGGTGAGTGTCGAGTATGGAACCTTTGCAATCTGGTTTGTGACGGGTTGAATTGCGCTGGGGCCATATTCGGGTTCCTCGGTCCCAACGACGTTGGCTAGTTGTTGCTTGAACCAATTCATAGTGTATAGTAGATTGTAGATGAACCGGGGGGAAGGGGAGAGGAAAACAAGAGTTGTCGCGTGTCGGTGTGGAAGAATGTTATGTAGGACTGTGTACCTAAGGTACGGCAGGCATCTAATCGATTACAGGGAATTCAGGTCTGGCAAAACGTCACAAACGACAAATGATATATTCGGATTCCTAGCCTATTTGGCATTTTGGATCCAACCCGTTGAATCTTTGACGGGATTTGCTCGACTTTTGGCCGTTTCGCCGACGTGCCTGCGCATGATGCCTGCAACATAAGCAGGTAGGTTACTTAGCAAGTGTACTACACCACTAAGATGCCGCTAGAACGGTCCCTAGAACTAAGCTAAGGGCCTTTGAGTAAAAGCACGCCACTTGACTGAAAGGCGCTTGCGACCAAACTACGCGGGAACGCTAGTACTAAGGTGGTTTGACAATACTAGTCCCAATTTAGTGTGTCTAGCTTTCTTGAGCCATAATGGCAGTCAATAGAAAATATACTCCGTAATTAATACTGCAAACTTGTGGTACCGCAGGAGAGCAAGCTCGTCTTCATCACCATTGAACCCAGCTACCGCGTCCTTCATCGGTTTTGCACACTCCTTTGACCTTGCACTTGTTCATTTTTCCTCTCCTCTTGGTTCACGACCTCCATTCGACCCCTTAAGCACTGAGTACCTCTATTCCTACATCTCGGACAAACATGTCTAAAAAGGTGGCTGCCGCTGATCAGATCGTAAAGCTGGTAGTTGGTGCTGGCAATGCAACTCCTTCTCCCCCAGTCGGCCCTGCCCTCGGTAGTAAAGGTGTCAAAGCAATAGACTTCTGCAAGGTGACTCTCCCTCGCATTTAGAGGAGTGGTGTGACATACTCATCGATCCTAGGAATTTAATGCGCGGACGGCTCACATCACTCCTGGGGTTCCATTGCCTGCTCGAGTCATTGTTCGCCCCGATCGATCTTTCAGCTTCGAAATTCGAACTCCTATGACCTCCTGGTTCTTGCTTCAAGCTTGTGGTGCCAAAATGATCAAGGGGAAGATCAGAGGAGCGCAGAAGCCGGGCACTCAGATCGTGGGTACAGTGTCATTGAAACATGTTTACGAGATCGCGAAGATCAAGCAATCCGAATTGCGGTTGTCCAACCTTCCCTTGTACGGGCTGTGCAAATCTGTAATTGCGCAGGCAAAAACCATCGGAGTCCAGGTCGTTCCTTAGACCCACTGCCTACGAAAGCATTACTAGGGCATTACTGAATTTGCGGGTACGGGTCTTTCAGTGAAGACCGCTAGAAGTCTGGGATATTCCAGCTGTGGCTCACGAGTATGGTGAGACAATGTGACGCCGTACGATATTCACGCTGTCACTCTGTGGAGTCAAAGGCACACGTAGGGCTATTAGTCCCTGCCGACTGGTGTGTCGTTCCAATCTCACTCTGCATAAGCGAGGCAATAGAGCGACCTGGGTCAGCTTGAGGCTTGTACGATTAGATTGTTGGAAGAGGATACCGACAGCGCGGATCCAAATGGCAACGACGTCTGATCCTTACCAAAATACTGGTCAACTGTCAAAACCATACATCACCTATGTCACGGGGACATGATGTAATATGAACCACCACTGGCAACAATTCTACGGTCACTAAAGCTGGGTTGGAGTGGTATCCCTGACCGATATGTTATCAAGAATCCCATGCGAAGTACCAAGGGTTTTCGATAGAGGAATAGGAAGATACTGTGGTTGAAGCGGCTGACATCAGCCAAAGCGGATTTTTCTGAGATTTTGAAAACCAGTTATATACTCAACTCAGCTGTAGCAGGACATGATACAATTCACAATAAGTTGCACTAGTCGAGCGATCCTGCATCTGGCACTGCGCTAGCAAGCAACGTCGGTCGTTCTTGAATTTTCGAATACGAGGCATAGCCGGGTGCTGGTAACTTTGAAGCCAGGAGTTACGAGGTGAGGGAGACAAAGGAGCTCAAGATGACGTATGATCTGACATAGTACAACAACCCTTCGGGAGCTGGCAGGTCCTAGATGCCGCAAGTTGCTCGCAAGAGGAGGCCGGGCTATCCGGAAGTTAACGTCTGGGGATTGTCAAGGCTGCCAGCGGTGGTGTAAACCAAAGGACAGGGTGGAAGTGCGGGATGAAAACAGCAGAGAATTGGAAGGGTGTAATCAAGTCAGTCATAGTCATCCATGGAAAGAGATGGCTGACACATGCTTGTTAGGCATGAGAGTGCAGGGATAGGAGAGGATAACCAAAGGACTGAGGGTCGCAGGCTGGTGGCCAATTTGTCACTTGCTTGTTGAGAAAGGCACGCAAAGAGAACAATGACGCTGTGCCTTTCGAGTTCCCGCCTCTTCCTCGTAGGAGCACAATTATACAGCTTGAAGCCCTCAGTGGTTAGTTGGCGCAGGCCTATAGCTTAGAAAATTATAGGCTTAGTTAGGCGCTCTCGGGGTCCCTGTACTCGTATGTTTGAGGGCTCGTAGCTCTCAGCAAGAAGTCCTCATACTCGTAGGTGGCTGACTGTTCGGTGACATGTCAGTGTTTCCTATCCTTCGTACGGCGGGGCAACCAGTCGATTAATCCCAACTCGAACTTCCCATTCAAACATCGCACCCTAATAGTTAGTATCCCATTTCATCCCACCTTCACCTACCGTATCCATCCATCCATCCCTTCCCCTCCACCCATCCATCGGGCTGGGTTTTTGTTCTGCTCTGATTTACTGTGACTCTAACACTTTCCGCTCCACAACTAACTACTCCTACGTACAACAAGCCCTCCAGCTTCACCTATTCATTCTCTCTTCCCACGTCGCAATCAGATCCCCAGCTGTCTCACTCTCATCTGTATCCTTGCTCCACCCTTTGTCCCCTCCTTGGTTTTCCACCCGTGTACGGCCTTAAATTTTTCAACTTTCATATGTAAGTCGATCCCGACCTTCTCCACCGAGCTTCGCAAAGTCGTGCCAGCCAGAACTATCTACCTCGCTCGTTTGGACTGACACATGCTCGCAGCTAGTCATCCTCCCTGTCCCCCCTGCGATCTGCTATTCGATCTTTTCTCTGCTTTGGGACCTCCGAACTCTTGCAAGCTGAACCCGTCGCAAGCAATCGGTCGTTAATGTGTCGTTCGTTATAACCTTTCCACAAACTTGTGCTAGTCAACCACCGGCACAATGACCTCCAAGTTATCTGCAATGTCCCTTCCAGGTGAAGACCCTAAAGATGAAAAAGGTATATCACAGCTTGCCGAAGCGTGCCGGCATGGTAGGCTAATCAATCGTTTTCCAGAGTCAAAAGCCGGTCAAGATGGAGGAGACAACAGCCGGTCAAACGTACGCTTTGCAGAAGACAAAGAGATAGATCCACTTGATGAATCGAGGCGAAACTCCAAATTCGACAATACCGAGGAGCTCAGTCCAGAGGCACATGAACAAATCAGAAGTCTAGCAATGTCGCTACAAAAGTCCAGACTCCAAGAAAGTAGAATGGCCAATTTTGCCTATGAGACAGTCTCCATGCCACCATCACGGGTATGTATGCTAGCGATCTACCAATCTATCCATTCTGCAGTACAGCGGATGTTCCTGAATACATGACATTGACCCAAAATTAGGTACCCTCGAGAGAGAGTGAGGCGCCTGGAACCCCACGTGGCTCCATTCGACACGGCCACGGTTCACTTTCCTCAGCGGTTCACTCGCCTCCACTAACACCACATGGCTCAAAAGATGGCAAAATAGATGGCGCAGCTGCTGGGCGTGGTCAGCAAGGACAAAGTGCTATTACACCACAAACCTCCCCTCCGCCTGATTCCCATGGTCGAGCCTTGTCACAATCCATCTCCCCGGGTCAGGTCATATCAAGGCCCTCCTCCTCTGAACAAGGCAGTCTACGTCCAGATCAAAGAGAGCCAAAAAAGACCCCTCGGTTTGAGATTGGTCCCTCTGAATCCGCAAGTCCCGTGGACCGAAGCCCCGTTGGCACCCCGAAGCTACGCCCAGCGTCACCACAACCTGCAAGGGCGTCCGTGTCCAAAGGCGATCTAACGGAAGCGAGGATTGAAAAGTTAGAACAGAGAGAACAGCGACATTTCGGAAGCACCGGGAGGAATTCTCTGGCCCCAGCAATTGCAGCAGCTGCAGAGAGGCTTCCTAGACCTGGAAGCAGCGGAGATCTATCGGGATCAGAAAAGCGCAGTTCTATCTTTGGAGGCAAGAAGGACCCATATTCTCATGTCACCGATAGTGGAAGTGATAGGTCTGGATTCGGAGAAAAGAAGCATGGGTCTATGTCGGAGCTGAAGCGGTTTTTCAGGCTTGGTGGCCACGGTCACAAAGACAAAGATAAGCACCACAAACACGAGCGACATCAAGAGTCACCCGCAGCATCTGTACCTGCATCACGGAAGAGCAGTTATAAATCTGGTACAAGAACACCACCTCATCAAGCACCCCCTTCCAATAACGTCCCTTTTATGGACGAACACAGCCTGGAGGCGAAATACGGCAAGTTTGGCAAAGTCTTGGGATCCGGGGCTGGCGGCTCAGTCAGGCTCCTCAAACGAAGCAGTGATGGGGTCACCTTTGCCGTCAAGCAGTTTCGAGACAAGCATTCCTGGGAGAGCGAAAAGGACTATTCCAAGAAAGTCACGGCTGAATTCTGCATCGGATCGACTCTTCATCATGGAAATATTATCGAAACGATGGACATCATCCAAGAGAACCATCGCTGGTACGAGGTTATGGAATACGCGCCTTATGATTTATTTGCGACGGTGATGACCGGTAAAATGACCCGCGAAGAGATTGCTTGTGCGTTCCTGCAGATTGTCAATGGCGTCAGCTATTTGCATTCGATGGGACTGGCACACCGAGATCTTAAGTTGGATAATGTCGTAATCAGCGAACACGGCATCATGAAAGTTATTGACTTCGGAAGTGCCACAGTATTCCGATATCCATTCGAGAACGACATTGTTCTCGCCTCAGGTTCGTAAAACCCTCACAGCCTACAACGAGTCTTGGGCATCAAGCTAACATATTTGTGTGTGTGCGCACAGGTATCGTTGGGTCCGATCCATATCTTGCCCCTGAAGTCTACGACGAACGAAAGTATGACCCGACAGCGACTGATATCTGGTCATTGGCGATCATTTTCTGTTGCATGTCACTACGTCGATTTCCTTGGAAGCAACCAAGAGTGATCGATAATTCATATAAGCTTTTTGTCTCTCCGCCAACGCCAGGCACGCCTGTCCCTGACTCACATCCACGAAAAGGATCACATCTCAGTCCTGTGGACGACAGCAACCGAAGACCATCGGAGACAAATGGTAGCAGTTCCTCCCATCACCATCACCATTCGGACAGTGTCGATGGTGAGTCGAGACCTGCCACTTCTGGCGGAGACAAGCAAGAGGTGATCAAAGGGCCCTGGCGGTTACTCAGAATTTTACCTCGAGAAAGTCGACATATTATAGGTCGCATGCTCAAAGTCGACCCTGCGGAGCGTGCAACGATGGATGAAGTGCTTGAGGATGAGTGGGTTCTAGGATCAAAGGTATGCTACCAGGAAGAGAATGGAACCGTTCATCGAGCAGAAGGACATACGCATGTTCTAGAGCCAGGTTCAGGTGGACCTCCTCCAGCGAAGGTCTAAGCAAAGAGAGACAGAATACGGAGGAGTGACATGTACCGTTCTTTTATGCCAGTGGGTTGAGCAAGTCATTCAAGTTGATGATGCTCGCCGCAGACACTATACATTGACTATCACGTGCTGCAAGGACCATGGCACTTGAATACTACTGTATTGAGGGGAAGAAGTCTTGGTATTCGATTGGAGAGAGAGAAGAGACAAGGTTTTTGCACTGTTTTGTTCATGGGCGGAATATGTCTCTTAGCGAGGCAAATTAAATGTAGATACTAGTACCAGTCCATCACGTTCAATAAGAACGAATGAAAGCTTTAGACGAATATACCTTGTATTGTTGAGAGGACCTTTACCACTCATCCTCGTACGCTTGGGTCCAAGGGGAGTCGGGAATACTCCCAGTTTGGATATGATAAGGAGGATCAATGGACCGAGGGGCAGTAGGCACAACCTCGAGGGGGGACGAATGATACAACTGTGTAGCATTGCATTGGTACAATTTGGGTGTACGGAGTACGGAGTACACGATTCCATAGTACCAGACGGGGGGAGGAGTGGTCGCTTGGGGCCATGGACTCGTGGTCGGTTGAATCTAGCCCGGGGCCCCTGTGTGGTCCTCTCGTTAGCATCTCCTCGTAGGCCCGATTGCGTGTAACTTGATAGTCGCCATGCAGTACTCACTCCACAATCCATACCTGTGCCCAGCGCCCACTACACTGTCCGGGTAAAGCTCCGAGAATGTGATGCCTACGACGTACCTAGGTACCTGGGTGCACAGCGTCGGTTGTTGACGACCTAGGCTAATTAATTAACTATCTAAGAGCTAAACGCCCCTAACTACGACTCCGTACTCCGTACTCGTACTGGCCGCCATTAATCCTGGTTTTCCACCTGCAGGCTTCTGGAACGCGGGACACTAGCTACTTACTCCAACCAGGGAGCCAGGTGGGTGGTGGCACTCACCCAGCACTGGTGGTTCTGGTGAGAACCCTCATCTCAACCCTGCCTACTTATTAGTTAAATGCCTTGACGCATTTGCCGGTGTTATTCCCAAGTCACTCCTCCGTGCCAGTACTACTACTAAGTGGTTCTGACCAACCCTCCACAAACCTTGACTACGACCCTGTGGCCAAGCTGAATGACATACTTGTAGCACGCTCACATCCCATCATGCTTCGATAAAACATTGCCAAAAGTCGCAGAGTCGCAGAGTCGCAAAAGGACTAACAGCCAATAGGTCTCCAGACCTCATCCCCCCAGCCTGCATATGGCCAAGAAGAAGCGCCAGAGGATAAGCTATGGTTTGTTGCCATCACTCAGGTACCAGTCTGGGCTGGAATAAGACAAATCGCTGACCAAGGACCACAGTCTTGCCTCTCGCAAGCTCGCCAGGCGGACATAGACTCGGGGTAAACGGCCTCGCTTTTGACGAAGATAGATCCATCCTGTGCGCTTCCCCCCCCCTGGCTCGTGGGGTGATTTCAGCAATGCTAAACCCTTTTTCGCAGATACACTGGTGGGCGTGACGGAGTTGTCTGCGCCTGGGATCTCGACCTTGAAGCCCAGAAGGCAAATGCGCATGGCGAAGCAGCCAAAGAGAAGAGAAGCACTACAACATTCAGGAAACAAGTCCAAGCGCATACACACTGGGTCAATGACATTGTCCTCGTTAAGAACAACCTGGGCCTTGTCTCTGCCTCGTCAGATGTTACGGTAAAGTTGTGGCGCCCGCATGGTCATGAGACAACTCAGCCATATACCATCGGTTCACATAGTGACTACGTCAAGTGTCTCGCAACCCCAGACCGAGGTGCTAATTGGGTAGCATCCGGCGGTTTGGACCACAAAATATGCCTCTGGGATCTCGGTGGTGCCGGCAAAACCCTTGAAATCGACATCGGGAAGGTCCAAGATACCGTCAAAGGCTCCATCTATACCCTTCGAGCCAAGGGTTCTCTTCTTGCAAGCGGTGGGCCCGAGAGCGTGGTTAGGCTCTGGGATGTCAGGTCAGGCAAGAATATAACGAAGCTCGTCGGACATACGGATAATGTTCGGGATATACTGATCAGCGACGACGAAGACACACTCCTGACAGCGTCATCGGACCAGACAATAAAAGTATGGTCAATCGCTGCAGGGAGAGTGGTCCACACCTTGACCATGCATAATGACAGCGTCTGGAGTTTGTACTCCAATGATCCAAATCTGGCAGTCTTCTACTCTGGCGACAAATCTGGCCTGGTTGCAAAGACAGACACTCGCAGAGCTATGGAAATCGACGACGGTGTGTCTGTCGCCGTCTGTCAGGAGCACGATGGTATCACCCGTGTCCTACCTGCAGGCGATTCTGTCTGGACAACCACTTCGAGTTCTAGCGTCAATCGATGGCTTGACGTGGACACGGAACTTGAGGTTGAGACGCCCCCTCCCTCACCTCGTGAAGAGAGGTCCAAGAGCCCTGATGCAGCAAAACCTGCTGCAGCTGAACCGGGTGCGCCAACGACAAACGGTGCTGCCGTCAATGGAGTAGATCACAAGAAGAAGATTCCACACAACGCTGCCCTGCGCGTTTCCAATACTGCTGTTCACCCAGGGAGGAAACATCTAGGGAGATTGCCTAACCCCTCTCTCACAAATCTGAGGAAGGCCTCCGAGGCTATGATATCTGATGATTTGAGCTTAGTGGTTCCCATCAGAGGACAGCCTGCAGAAACAATCGAGGGTCAGAATGGCCTCATCAAACATGTAATGTTGAATGACAGGAAACGAATTCTCACCCTCGATACCGCGGGCGAGGTCGTTCTGTGGGATTTATTGAAGGTATACTTGTCTAGCAAGATGCTTACAAATATCATGTTATGCTAACCATGTTCAGTGTTGTCAAATCAAGTCCTTCGGTCGCCGTCATCTTGATGAAGTTGTCCCCGAAGTGAACTCAACTGAAAGTGTGGCCAATTGGTGCGCGGTTGATACAAAGACGGGAAAGATTACGGTTATGCTGGAGGAGAATTATTGCTTTGACGCTGAAGTTTATGCTGATGAACTCGACCTTTCAAAGGAGATTGTGTTCCGGGACGATCAGAGGAGTGAGTTTTCTTCGAGGTATCCATCCATTTATCTTGAATGGTCTAACATTCTCTACCATAGTCAACCTGGGAAAGTGGGTGCTACGCAACCTCTTTGCTTCACTGCTTGACGAGGAAATCAAGCGGGATGAGGCGCATAGGAGTACACTCGAGGTGGTAGCTCCAGCCCCAGCCCCTGGCCTCGTCCGTCCGGGCGCACCGACAAGCATAGCCTTGCCTGAAAATGCCGGCGCTACTCCCATGGTATCCCCTGGGACCATGGCTACACCTCGGGCGTCGAACGGAAACGCGTTGGTGCCACCAACTCCTGGTTTTGCGATCGGGGCAGCAACACCAGGCTTCTCACCCATGACAATGACTCTCTCCACCACAGCAGAGGAAACGGCCGAGCCTGTAATTAGAACTCCTCAGCCGGTCCAACAGACACCGACCACGACCACAGCGACGGTGACCGACCCATCAAGTGACTACTTCTCCCGCAACAGCAGCGCCAACAATCAATCCGAAGCATCATCCGACAGCAACAAGATTCCCGAAACTCCAGGTACCGGTGATAATAACAACAGTAACAATAACAGCCACCCCCCACTCACGACGCCAACATCCCCCACCGAAGAAAAGAAAAAAGGGCTCTTCGGCAAAAAGTTCTCAGGCATGGCCTTTCCCAAGAAACTGGCACGCACATCTACGGAAGTGAACAAGACGCCGGCGCTGGCACAGGAAGAAAAGTCCGACACGGCGTCACACATGTCCTCATCAGAGAAGGAGGAGAAGGTGATTGAGGATAACTTCTTCGGCGTGGTGCAGAAGATCCGCCAGGAGTACGACGAGCATCTTGAGTCAAAGCCGGGCGAGCCGCTGCCCCAAGGTGTCACGCCCAGTCTGCCGAATGAGACGCCCGTGTTGAACCCCCCGCCACATACGATGATCATCATTCAGGAGGATAACCCGGAGAGTGGAGGCTTGGCTGATCAGTACAGAGGGGATATCAGCGAGCTGGGTAATGAAGCTGATACCCTGGAGAAGATCGCGCCCATGTGGCTAGGTGATTTGCTGTTGAAAGTATGTATCCGATACTGATCGTATATCCCGGTGCTGGCATATGCGTATCTACGCCGCCCTGTTATCCCACTCCAACCACCCCCTTTCCTTCTCTCCCTCTTGCCCGTCCAGAACTAATATAGAAACCACCCACACACAGAACCAAATCCCGTATAAAGACACCGTAAAAGTGTCCTTCGTCCTGCAACCCTACGAAAACCTTCTCCCTTCAATCGCATCCCCCGACGGCAACGCGCGCCTCAACGCAAATCGGATGCTACGGGCGAAGAAGATCATGGCGTACGTGGCGGAGCGCATCGAGGCGCCGCCGGACCCGGAGCACCCGGACCCCGAGGGTCAAGACGCCCTCAAGCCTGAGGAGTACCTCGAGCTGTACTGCCAGGGCCAGCTGGTGGATCCAAACACCACGCTGGCGAGTCTGCGGGTGCATGTGTGGCGGACCGGTGGGGATGTCGTGTTGTTTTATAAGAGCACTGGCAGGAAGACGCTGCGATTGCCACATCCAGCCGAGGTCCCGACGAAGGAGGAGAGTGAGGAGCATACGGGTGTGGTGAACTAGGTAGGACGAGGGCTGGTGTGGTGCGGTGAAGCGAGCAAGAGCGACGAGAGGAAGTACGGGCATGGGGTTGGATGGTGAGTGGTCGTTCAAGCCTAATAGGGTGGCTGGAGGAGGGCCGGGCGAAGTGGACAGAATCAACAAGCCCCTCCCCTGAAAACAGACATCCAAAACCCCGAACCCAAAAAAGCGGTCTCTATTTCTTTAATTTTTTCCCTCCTTTCCCTTTACCCTTTCTCTTACCCATACCTGTCAAAACCAAATATCGCAGAGGAAGTGTTGGTGGTTTCTGCGCGAAACGCACCGGCATCTCCTAGACAGTGAGAACTCGAGGCGAGGCGACGAGCACAGGAGGGAAGGGCTGGCTACTTTGGTTGCTAGCTGCATTAATGGCTATTGATGTGATGTAATGTGAAGTGAAGTGGACGATGGATGGATACCTACTTACATGCCTCGGTAAGCATGTCGAGTGTCCCAGTTCCTTGTGGAGGAACATGTGAACTGGAGGAGGTACGGACGGGAGTGGAGATGGTAGATTTGAGATCGACATTAAAGATATACCTGATATACGTAAATTATAGTGCTTACTATACATCCATATCGTCGGGTTGTCCAATTATCCATGCTATTATACTACTATAGTACACATTATCCAACCCTTCGCCCTTGGGAGTGTTGATGATCGGAGTGATATGCCTGACGAACGATAAATGTACAAGGATTTCTTCACGCGCCTGGAGAGGTTTTACCTGTCTCAGCTGCGTTCCGTGAGAGGTGTGTGGGGCTGGGTCGGCCCTCATCTCGTTTCAGATGGATGGTGATGAATATGGCTGTTGAGATTGGATATGTGGTGCGAGTGTGGCAGAGGAGAGCACGACCAAAGGAATCAGCAGTGCAGATTTCTCAAGACAATCTGAAGCTGGATACGTGGGATCTGTTTGATGTTGTGCTGCCAACCTATATCGCAGTCAATGTCGATTTTGAGAACGGTTGGGAAGCAGGCGGAAGGCACAACTATTCTCGGACATTATCCTGAAATCTGGACCATACTCGGATGTCGATATAAGCCATCTACTGCATTGACAGTGCACATCTGGCAAGGATAGCTTCTGTGGGGGGGTTGATGCCAGTCAAATCCACAAGGCATTTTAAAGTCGATCGGCTGCAAGAAAATTCGAAACATACTGATATGTTCCTAGAAAGATGGCACCGCCTGTACTGATCCAGCCGACACGAGGGACAATGCCTCGGAACAAACCCGAGGGGCCATCAGCTGCCCAGATCTCTTGGAAGACTCGCAATGTACCACTCCTTTCAGATCCAGTAGTCGAGTCCTTCCTCGCAAGCATGATACGGGTCTTGAGCACGTCAAGCGGAGTAGTGAAACCAGCTGCAATTGCCCCCGCAATGCTCCCGAAAATCGCACCCTCGGTAGCTGTTACGAGTCCTTCCTGACGGCCCAGCTCTCGATGTTGACGGGCTGAGTATGAAGCCTTGGAATATTCCCACAAACTGAATTGGATGATCGTGAATGGAATCTCACGCATGATCGTGATACCCCCGCCTCGGTAAAGCTCTCCTATCATGGTTATGATTCCATCCGAGCGTCGGAGTGCCAATATGTCCTTCAAGGCAAGTAGAGAGGAGCCTCCAAATAGCCCGGCTTGTGCTCTTTGTTTCACAACTTCGGTAGGAACCCTGATGGTACAGGCTGCAATTTCCCCAAGCGACGAAGCTAGCATGTGCGCATACATTTGCTTCGAAGGCGAGGTGTCCGCGCTGATTAATGATCTCTTGACGCCATCATATACTAGAAAAAATGAAGCGGCCGACGGCATAGATCCAAGCATGGCAGAAGGTAAACCCGCGTACATACTGCGTAGAGTTCCCTGCAGGGTGTGTCGTGGGGCGAGGGAGGCATTTTTCTGCTGTGTGGTAAGATTGGACTGAAGGCGCGTTTTGATAGTATCGAGAGGGTATAGAGAGACATCGACAGTGAGACCAGCCAGGGCGCCTGACTGTGTAGGACATAGACTGCTTGTCAGACGACGGCTGGATGTGGTGTTGGAGAGGAGAGTTAACTGACGATTAGAGATCGTGTCCACGGCGAGACCACGAGAGCTCGTGGAGCTTCGAACTGCTGGGCGCCTACATCCTGCTCAGTCATTACGAGTAAGGTCTCGTCTAGCGACGATCACCTTGAACTCGGGAGGAAAGTCGCTAGTATGGGTGTTGGGGTGAGGTTGTGTTCTTTTGGAGGGAAGCCACTGCTGGAGGAAAATATCCCTATTGCCTATCCCCCGATTTCGGAAATGACATCAGTGCTTGTCCTAAAGAGGCAATAGCCATCGTGCCCTGCCATTCAATACATGGTCTCGCTTTGCTGGTTGCCTTCCTCGCGATTTCTACGTGTCCCTCACTTCACCACCTAGGCAAGTACCCAAGGTCCCATATAGTAGATAGGTATCTGATACTGAGACCCATCAATGGCCGAGGTGATGGTAGAACTCGCTATGGATCTCCAAAGTGCCTGGGAATGAGAGAGAGAGCTTGACTATTTTAATGCCTGATAGTCGGTAGGCTATCACGACCTGTCAGCACGTACAGGTACTCCGCACGCAAACTTCAGCCTTTGGCGCTCGGTAATGCCGGCAGTCACTTTCCACCCTCCTAAATAACGGAAATCCTCTTGCTGGTATTGGACTTGGGTAGTCTGATGGCGAATCCCTCCACGAGTCACGTCGGTCCGACCGCCCCTTAACAGATCAAGCGACGAGCGAACCTCGTCTGTCTTTGATGCCACCAGAAGAAGATCAAGTGCGATCGCTCTTCAGTTACGAGTAGATCGAAGTGCAGCCACTGCTAACTCTCAAAAGCTCAATGCAGTATTCGAACTTCTAGACGAAAAGGGAATTGGAAACACCATGTCAATGGGTCATCATGGTCAAACCTACAGCCTGGGAAAAATTATTCTACGGAAATTATGAGCATAACCCCCTTGTGAGGGTGATCGCTATCATCATGATTTATTGGTGGAGTGCAGGCCCTCCAAACAATGTGAGCATGGAAAGTCAATATTCCTGGACATCTATCGACATTCGGCTTTCACAAGAAATTGGACTTCGTAAAGAGGTCACGCCTATACATGCTCTCAGATCTGGGGAGACACGAGGACTCAGACGTTGAATTTGGTGGGCTCTTTTTGTAAGATACTTCACCCGTTGTCCAGTGCTGAAGCGCTAACCCATCGTAAGGCTAGAGAGCGGTTGACATCCATTTGCATGGGAAGGCCGTGTATCATACATCTCGAGGATAGCAATGTGCAAAAGCCTAGCATTGAGGATTTTCCTCCCACCGAACGAGATCGGTCAGTAATTTTCATCAACTGGGTCAATTTCTGCGACATCATAGGCAGAGTGTCCCGACATCTTGCATCCAGAACTGAAGCAACCCCTTTCCCTCTTGATCTTGTACAGAATCTAATAAACTGGGTGAACTCGCAAGTTTTTCAGGACGCTTCTCAAGGAGAATCCGCCGATCATCTTTATGGGTGCAGAATGGACAAACGATATTGGATTACAATTGCAAGGCATGTTTGACCAACCATACAATAACGTCGATTGAGATGCTCTCCTACTATGGATCACCTATGACATGGGCTCCCTCCTTAAAGCTTATCTTGCTTCTGTCTCAGTGCAGCCGCGAAGTCTCCCAAGAAATGCCATAGGAGTTTCCCACGCCATCCTTTCTCCTTCCAGTCATTCGCCTTCAATGGGAACAGATCAACATTCTCCCTCAACGAACCATCATGTGCATAAATGAAGAGAACATTATCATCCCCATCTGCTTCCTGCGTCTTCTTAATCGTCTCAATTGCCAACGGGATATCCAGTCCCATATTCGGATCGAAGAAGGGCTCATTGACCGCTCTCGAGCGACTCTTCTGTAATAATTCAAGTTCTGCACCAGGACAAAACCCGCCCATGAGATGAGAAAACGCAGGGATGTGAACTTTCTCCGGCAAGGGTAGATGCGGAGAAGGGCGAATCTCGCCTCCATGGTGACATAGATCGCCTCCGAAGAACATGAACGTGTCTTTGGTCGTCCTCGCCAGCCCCGCCAGGTGGCCTACAGCGTGACCTGGAGTGTCAATAATGTAGAATGAACCGTCGCCGAACAGATCGATGGCGCGGAATTTCCCGATATGTAGGACTTCTGGGCCCTCGAAACTCAGTTCTCGCACGTTGCGGCCTCTATGGTACTACAATGAGCACGTGGCAGTTTCGGGCTAATAAAAGAACTCACTTGAAATCGCTTTCTCGGACTGGAGAATCATCTTTTGTTGGGTACCCTGGAAAGAACGCTTCCTTAAAACCCGGTCCAACGATGAGTTCGGTGCTCAAGGGAAAAGTCGATGGATCGCCGAGATGGTCCCAATGCCAGTGGCTGAAATTGAGAATCGTGTCAGCCATCCATCAATTCGTCTCGGAAGAACATTAGAAACCCACCTCCAAACAACGCTGTTGATATCAACAGGATCAACCTGATGATCTCTCAAGATCTCCTCGACATGCTTATGCGCCGAGATTTCCCATCCAGACTCAAGCAACCTATTGGTGACCACCGGGGAGAAGTCTTTCCAGTTCGGCGGCACGCCCAGATCGAACAGCGCCTTCTTGCCTGTATCACTTTCCACCAGAAATGACCAAGTTGGTATGTCTGGCATGAACTCCATTCCATGCATCGGCGGCGTCATAAGGAATTTCGTCGGTAGCTTTTTAATCGACGTCGTGCTATCGATTATTCGGACTGTGGCTACAGCGCCCGGAGGCACGGGGAAGAGTCTCTTTGAGCTCATGTTCGAAGCCGTTGGCAGAAGAGTGGCTTAGGAGAGGCGTCTGGGAGGGATGTCTTTTCGTTAGGGGGGCTGGTTAAAGAGAAAGAACTAACTTACTTAGTACTATAATACTATATATAGAAATTTATTAATAATAGGAATCTAACTTCAATCTTCAATCATTTATTTATCTTAGTGAGATCGTTATCAGTAGTTATATCGCTCCATTATACAATAAGTATCTTATAAGCCTTCCCCGCATCTCGGCTTACTATCGCTTGCACCGGCAATCTCGTAACGGCAAATCTCCTTAAGTATATAGGACTTAGATTAGCCCTTTCAGTACCTAAAGTCTATGCCCAAGTTTAAATCTATTTTAAATCGGCTCCCAGCACTTCAGAAGCTGCTCAGAAGCCTCTCGGACACCTAATTTCGATACCTCTCTCTATGAATATCTGAGATATATGTGATCGCGTAGACTGTCTCGACCCGCAATTTAGAAGTGTGTCGTTTGAGACCCTTTTAAAGCCTCATCTTCTTCTAGTGGTAGAACGTTATAAAGGCAATCCATCTCAGTATTTTCGCCCAGTAAGGATTCAAAGAGATCCAGACAGGTTCTATGGAGGTAATTTATGTATATACATAGTAGTAGGAGAACGGGGCGAACCGATTTTCCTCGTATGAACCTTTGTTCGGGAGGATGAGGTGTGCGGGAACTTGAGGGCCGGTGTATCCAGGATTTAACATTGGGTTCGACTTTTGCCGTGCTGTTGTCAGGCCGGTTCAGTATATAGTATGTATATATAGTAAGTAGGAGACGAGGAATCTGGATCTTGAAACGTACCTACTCTCGATCTTATACTGCAATAATTGTAGTGAGGAGACCCCCGGCCGATTATCCACATACGATCAGGCTATTTGAATCCCCCGCCTAGCTCATCGGCATGTTCGAACACCCATGTGAGACCAACGAGGGCATCTTGACGGCCATGGGTGCTCCGACATGAACAATGATCACCTTAACATTCAAAGTTCTGAACGATGTTGAAGGAACGGCCGTTCTTCGCCGTCGAGACTGCCGAACAGGAATCCGCCTCCATAGAAGGAAGTTTCTTCAAACCTGCATTGGATGCCGTTCACCCGCAGGGTAATGCTGTATCCTCCGTGCCGACTTTTACGGCAAAATCTTCTTTTTGGATGGTATCTTTTTATCCCCGCTTCGAGTACTATAGTGTTCTTCGCCTGGAATCAAGACTCTACTAGAGATGATAGATGGATGTCTACTTATTAATAACTCCGATGTCCTTCAATCAGTTTCTGAGCCGCGGGTTTCGTTGGTGATCTGTCGAAGTTAAATCGGCGTAATGTTTGGAGGCAGGTCGACTTAAGGTTGCGATTCTATTAGAAGCTCCCATTTTAGTGCAATGCCACCGTACTCGGAGAAGTCAGATATATCTTTTTATGGTTCAAATCCGTTCATAGGCCGGTTGGATATTATAGATGCTAAAAACTTCACGATGGGAGGTTGAGTTAGACTTTTCGCTTTTGATAAAGTGGAAGTCACGACTGCTACGCGCTCTTTGGATTTGGCAGGGACTTCATACTCCTTAGTACCGGATGAATCTGAACCTAGAACAAGAATCAGGAATGAGACTCCCTACTACATATAATTAGGGTTTCCTTTACATGAAGCAGGAATCAGAGCAGGATCATTGAGTACGTACTGCTACATATGAATACTATGTGTACATAACCTTTTCAAGATTCCAAACACCCTCCTTGGCATAGACACCTAAGTATCCTTGCGAAGCTCCTCCAAAACCTCTTCCCTGGACGAGGCTTTGGCAACTGCCATTGAATTGCTTGTCTTCACCTTCCGTTGGCACAGCTGCTGCTGTCGCTCCTGACAAGACAGTAGTAAGCTGATCATCTATGTATAAGGGTGGTTGCTGTAGCCATCTCTCACCAACTATCACCCATATTCCACTATTAATTCGAGGCTTCAGA